>Ga0326728_10012422_pt1 | contig 18929 bp, 19 predicted proteins | sample MB3enrmetagenome_FD_207602 | JGI IMG/M metagenome (GOLD analysis project Ga0326728, IMG submission 207602) | Lab enriched peat soil microbial communities from McLean, Ithaca, NY, United States - MB31MN | ecosystem: Environmental > Terrestrial > Soil > Wetlands > Peat | place: USA: New York... | reverse complement strand
GAAGTACTCCTGCTGCGGGTCACCGGAAAGGTTCTCCAGCGGCAAGACGGCCAGGGATGTGATCTTAGGCGCGCTCGGTCCGCCTACCAGTCGGTCGCGCACCCTGCCGACATTCAGGCCGAGAAGCACTGCGGCGATAAGCGCGACGCCAGCCAGGACGACCGCCAGCCACCGGCGTTTTGGTAGGGGCGCCCCCTTCACTGCGTTCAGGGCAGGCTCTCGTGGGCGCTCTGGGGCGCTGGGCGTAACACGGGCATCCTGCGCGTGTCCTGCCTGGGCCACGGCCGAGACGGCCGTGCTACGGCCCGAATCTGTATCGCGCTTCAGGCGTTTAAGGTCGGCGCGAAGTTCGGCGGCGCTCTGGCAGCGCAACTCGCGGTCTTTTTCCAGCGCCTTGTTGATAATGCGTTCCAGTTCAGCTGGACAATCGGGATTCAAACGCAGTGGCGAAGTCGGCGCGCGGTTCAGAATCGCGTCAAAGATGAGCGCAGAAGTTGGCCCGGAAAAGGCCGGCTGGCCGGTCGCCATCTCGTACAGGACCACGCCGAAACTGAACAGGTCCGTCCGTGCGTCGAGTTCTTCTCCACGCGCCTGCTCCGGCGACATGTAGGCGATGGTCCCCATGGCCACGCCCGGGCTGGTGAGATGCTCCGGATCGATCGATGCGGTGGGCAGCACAGAGGCCCCCACGGCCCCCGCCGCCCGCTTGGGCTTTGTTGCGAGCTTCGCCAGTCCGAAATCGAGAATCTTGGCCTGTCCACGCTCGGTAACGAAAATATTCGCTGGCTTGATGTCCCGATGGATGATGCCCTTCGCGTGGGCAGCGTCCAGCGCATCGGCAATCTGGATGGCCAGGTCCAGCACTTCGTCCGTCTTAAACGGCTTGCCAGCGATGCGATGCTTGAGGGTCTGCCCCTCCAGGTACTGCATGGCGATGAAGGGTTCGCCCTCGTGCTCTCCAATCTCGTAAATCGTGCAGATATTGGGGTGGTCGAGTGCGGAGGCGGCGCGGGCCTCCCGCTGAAAACGCTCCAGCGCTTGGCGATCCTTGGAAAGTTCTTCAGGCAGGAACTTGAGCGCTACGAAGCGGCCCAGCTTGGTGTCCTCGGCCTTATAGACGACGCCCATGCCACCGCCACCGAGCTTCTCAACGATGCGATAGTGGGAAACGGTCTTGCCGATCATGCGAGGGGCCGACCTCGGGTGGCTATCTTAGGCCGCGTCTGCAGCTAAGTCAACGCGCAAAAGAAAACGCAATAGGACTATTCGGGACAGTTCAAGTTGCCGAACAGTTCCCGGGAGTGCTGTCTGCGGCAAGACCTCGCCGTGCTCGATCAACCGTGAAGCGGTTCCGGCTGCGGCCCAAGATTTCCCGAAAAGCTCCGGTGCGCAATGCGGGTACTGGGCACACACAATGGATTGGGAACGATAAGTCGGCTTCCCATCGACAATCCTGGCGTTTGACTGGATTCCGGCGTGGATGGGCGTTTTTCGTTCCGAATCCGGCAACGTGCCTGCCCAGCATAGTTTCCGAATGGCCCGTTTGGATCCGCCGAAACGCCGCCAGGTGCCAACTGTCAGGGTAACTGGCCTCCTGCCATATGAGAACCGAGGCCAAGAGCCTGAATGCAGTTCAACCCGGTAAGAAGCTCCTCTTCAGGGGACCTTTGGGCACGAGGCCTAAGTGGATTTGAAGCGGGCACAGGGGAAGCTGTGTTTGCACTTTGGCTAGCTTACGAGTTTTCACAATGAACCTACCTCTGTTCTTATCGTTGGGCGGAACTTGCCCGTAATCCGCCTAGATTTAGTTAGTGCTACCTGCGATTACGGCTTCATCATCACGCCTAACCAAACTAAACGAGCAGTAAGAATTCCAAGAATTACGGCAAAGAAAAGTTTTACAAATTCCTTCACTCCTTCATCCAGGAGAATCCCGCGAATTTTCTCCAGCGGTGTGGGCTTGATGCCTTGCGTCAGGAACAAGTCGTATCCCAGTTTCTTCACGATCCCTGCGGGACTGCGCGGGTCATCTAATTTGCCCAACCAATCCATGCTCAGAACCGTGACGACATCGTCAGCGATCTGGACAGCACCATCACCTTGCAGCCGCTCCCGGCAGACGCTGCAGACAAATGCCTGGAGCGCCTTTTAGCGGGCCTCGCCCAGGTCGGCGGTGAAATCAAAGAGACATCCCTTGGTTCCGAGGTGCACCGACTTGCTTACGGACGGAGCCGCGAAGCTGGCAGCCTGCCGCAACAGCCGCGCGATGATGAATTCAAAGATGGACGGAGGAGCCATACTCTGCCCCCAGTTGCCCAGGGCCTGAATCTGGACCTCTTCTCGCTTAAGACCCAAGTGCCCATCGGAGAAACGCGCCCTAGTGATCACGATAAGACCTTGGGGAAAAGTTGTTTCGGCGAGGTCAAAATCGTGCTGCTCTCTGGCGACTTGCGCGTCGGTCCGGGCAGCAAAATCTTCCAGCATGTCGCGGCACTTATTTCGATCAACAATTTCACCGTCGCGGAGCAGATTGAGCAGAGGATCGTTTTCCGTATCGACATCGAGAATCTCAAACTCGAAGCAATGTTGCAGTGTATTCAAATGCACGATCAGGTACTTGAGGGCGATCACGGTCAGCTTCCCTAAGTCCGCAAGGACTACCCCCACCCGCGTGGATACTATGTCTGGTTTGGAATTTTGGATTTCCATGGTACCTTCCGTTCCTCAAAAAGTCCAGAGAAAGGATGCAACATCTTCGCCTTAATCTATACGAACTTTGGCAAAGATCAAAGCAGAAGCAGTACTGGGCTTGCGCCGGTCTCGATTCGTCACAAGCCGCTGCAGGATAGACAGTTGCAACACTGGCTGAGGATCCGGCCTGAAAAGTCGGCTCCCCATCCCGAACGCCGTTCGGGGGGCCGCTCGGCATCCTCAAGCGGCCGTGCTCGCCAGAACCGTCGAGACCACATTTCCAGGATCAACGAGTTAACGGCACAAGGCTCTTTGGCAAGCCGTAGAAGGCCCGCTGGGCGGTCCCCTTGCCGATACCTGTCTCCCGGCAGACCGTTCTCCAGGAGCCGCCTTGTGCGCGCAGAACGGCAATTCTCGAAGCATCCACGGCGATTCTCGGCCTTCCAAGCCTTTTGCCTTTAGCCCTCGCATTCCTGATGCCAGCACGAACCCGCTCGGCAATCAGGCTGCGTTCGAGTTCCGCCACGGCACCGAGGACAGTGAACACCATCTTGCCCGTTGGCGTGCTGGTGTCCACTTGCTCCGAGAGGGAAACGAAGTCAATCCCGAGGGCCTTGAACGTTTCCAGCGCACGGAGCAGGTGCGACACCGACCGGGCGAAGCGGTCGAACTTCCAAACAACGACGGCATCAAAACGCCTGCGGTGTGCATCAGCCATGAGGCGGTTTAGCTCGGCGCGGTCTTCTTTACTACCGGAAATCCCAACATCCACATACTCTTCGGCGACCGACCAGCCCCGGCGCTCGCAGAATTCACCGAGTTCCCGCAATTGCATTTCCGGGGACTGGCCGTTATTTGAGGTTGAGACCCGGGCGTAAATAGCGGCCCGCGAGATTTCTTTTCTAACTTTGGAAGACGATACGGTTTGCGGTAGGATTTGATTAGCGATGTTCAAGCCCTCCGGTGGCTTGGGTGTGGTTAGGCAGCCGTTGAAGTTGGCGCTTCAGCGGTTGCCGCTTTTCCTTGGAGCCGCGCCATTATCGTGCCCCACGGCCCAACTCAGCCATAGAGAATACGTAAGCGGCTTACGTATGTCAAGGAAATAATGAAGGGCCTTGAGATAAATAGCTCCACTTGCCAATCGTAAGCAGCTTACGTATGATGCGGGTATGGCGAAAGCAAGACTTCCACCCGAGTTTCGCAATTATCTGGCGAAAATTGGCAGAAAAGGAGGCATGATCGGCGGTGCTGTCAGAGCCTCCAGAATGACGCCTCAGCAGCGAAGCGAAAGCGCACGAAAGGCCGTCGCCGCTCGCTGGGCTAAGCAGAAGGTCGATAAGGGATTACAATAGCGCCGACGAAAATTCAGTCTTCCACCCTAGGGATTCTTTGCGGGAGCCAAGGGTGGTTCAACTGCGGCGCTGAACGAACCCTTTTTCACCGCCTTTTATCATAGCAGCACAAGGACGGGCGAAATGAGGGAACGTAGACTTGCGCGAATTTTCGAAGCGAGTGACAGAATGAAGCGCGAACCACGACGACCAAATCAGCCACTTAAAGACTTTCCGATTTATACGGTTCCTGAAGCGGCAGCCTACCTAGCGATGCCAGCCCGTACCTTACGATATTGGGTGTCGGACAGGCCTGTTTGGCCAGTCGCAGGATCAGGTCAAGGGACTCCTCTGCTTTCCTTTAGGGACATTGCACAAGCATACTACATTGACTTAGTTCGAAAGCACTTTCATCTATCCCTTCGCAAGACACGCGAGGTGTTGGAAAATAATCAGCGAGCATGACGTCTGGCCACCGTGGTTTACCCGAATCCCCCGCAAACAGAAAATCGGAATCAGCCTGATAGATGGCCCTAGCTCGGTGCGAACAGAGCACTTCGGCCAAAGCCGCATCAAGAGGTAAGGTAGCCTCAGGATCTTCCGTTTTAGGCGGATAGATGTCACCCTCACAGAAGCTCCGCTGAATCATCACAGTGAGGTTTACAAAGTCGATGTCACCCTACTGTAGACCCATCAACTCAGACACCGGTAAGCCCCAACACCCAATAACCACCACCATCGTTTTGTAGGGCTCGGAGAGTTGAGCTATGAGCGCCTTAGACTGCACCGGAGTGAGAGGCTGAGGCTTCTTTAGACGCTTACCGGACTGACGGATCAGATCAATCGGATTCTTCTCCACCATCTCCCACTTGAGCGCCGCAGTGAATAACGTATGTAGAAGGCGCTTAACGTGAGCCTTGACCTGCCGCGAATGAGGGTAGGAACCGAGCCAATCATCCACCGCCATAGTTTTCACCTGCCGCACTAGCTCCCCTCCCCACCGAGGTCGAATATGAGTTGTGAACAGGCTCTCATAGACGCGCTGAGTCGACTTCCGACAATGGCGAGGCGCATACTCAGCCAAGAACCGGTCAATAAGCGCCCCCACCGTCACGGGATGGAACTGCTCTTGGGGATGGCCCGCATTAATGTTGCTTCGCAGGTATTCCACCGCCCGCACAGCATCCGCTTTCTCAGGGTACTGCTCAACCGTACCAATAATCACAGATCGTGACCTACCACCGTCCAGCCAACGGAATTGCCAGACGTCCGGCCCATGCATCCGTGGCTGAGTTCTTAAACCCCCGAATCGATAACGTCTCGACATGACGCCTCCTGTAGATTGAAGTCGCCATGCAGCACGGGTGACGATTGATTGTGTAACTCTGGTCCCGCCCCGGTGTCAACGCTAGAAATCGACAGCTTCTTATCAATCCATGCGTCGAGGCTACTCCGGCGATAGCGCCAGAAACGCCCCACCTTGAAGCCAGGGAACTCCCCGCGCCTTGCCCACCGCTCAATAACCCGAGGGTGAACCCGTAGAATCTCGCCGACTTCCTCGCTGATCATAATCGCGTCCATATATACATATATCCAAATCGGAGCAAAAAACGCAGAAACAAAATGTCCGAACATCGCACCACCGGCACCACATTCGCGAGTTCCGCATCCACTAACCGCAGTAGGGCACGCCGCTCACGCGGCGTTGGCTTCCAATTGTATTTAGTCCAGGGCGCCCGCTCCGACGCGGTGAAACGAGCCAGCTTCGACGCCTCCGACTCCCCGGGCAGCCCCACGCGCAACCGGTCATCAGGAGCCGCCCGGCTGACCGTCGTGCAGATATCCCACACCACACCGGCATAACGAACACGGCCCGACGCAAGCATGAACTTGCCTCGGGCCGCTGTTGGGTACTCCCGCACTTCAATCGTGGTTTACCTCGGGCAGAGGTAGAGGATCGACCACCGGAGCTGCGTCGACCGGGACCACGGGAGCCGCCTGCGCGACCGTAGTCGCCAACTCTCCGGCAGCATCCGCCAACTTGACCGCCTCTGCCTTAGTAGCCTTACGCACTACCGCCAAGGCATCAGCCGCTTTTTGCTTCTTGGACACCTTCGCAGGTTTAGCCGCCTTGACAACCTTCTCTTTCGGAGCCTCGGCATCCGCCTTGCGCAACCCGTACTTAATCGCAACTGCTTTAGAAGCCTGCGGAACCGGCGCATCATCACCTGCCACGTGTTTGAAGTGGGAAGCAAACCCAGCATACACCGCCCAGGCACGCGCCCCGAAGTTAGTAATCTGCGAGCGGTGCTGTTTGCACAGCCCATCCGCATCGCCTTCGATAGCGGCGCTGTCGCACCGCGTCCCGCCGATCGTCTTTAGAACCGCGCACAATTTTTCAGCCATGATAGAAACCTCGAAACTTACCGGAGCGGAGCCGCTTGGATCGATCTGCGGCCCCACCGCATTACTCGTCCTTTTCCTCTTGCGGCCCCTCGGGAACCGCACCCAACGGAATCTCTTCCCAATTCGGAGGCATGCACTTTACTGACAACCGGCCCAAAACCTCTGGATTATCCGGGGCAGGCCTGGCCAACCGAATGGGATGAACCCTACCCGCCCCGTCTTTCAACACCCACACCCGCAACACCTCGATCGCGGATTTGTTTTCCACGGCAGAGCCTCCCTACTCCCAGTAGGTGCCACCCAGGGCACCGCGTACCCGTACCAAACCCAGGCTGCGCACAACCTCGTTTTTGGCCCGCCGCGCAGCATTCCGCCGTACCCGCCGCAGCATCGCTTTCCGCGCTGCCTTTCGCCCTTCCGGCGATACCACCGCACCGACCGGAAACCCATCTTCGTCAAGCGGCCCCTTACCTTTGTCGTTCAACATGGCCGTCGCCTCCATGCCCTTGGGCCTTGCAGTTCCCCGTCCAACTAGCTGGATGATGTAGCCTAATATGTGCAGGCAGATGCCACACCTGCGCACCTACACCCACAGATACAAACGGTCCGGTGGGGCGTTTCAGTCAAGTCACAGGTTTAATTTTGTGATTAATATAGAAGGTATTGCCGCCAAAGGTTATAGGGGCAGGTCGGGAAGTGTCAGGCTAAGGCCGAATATATTTCTTGATTAGATCGAGAATGATGGGCAAGATGGGGTCGCCGACATGAACGGCAACGACGGTGCCATAGGAATCCTCCACCTTGAGATTAAACGCACCTTCACGCCTACTTACCCCCACAACCCACCCAAACCGCCCTAAAGCAGGCACTTCAGCCCAAATCCAGGCACGTTTTTGGACCTTCGGGAGCCACCCGTCGACTCGTCCACCTTGGGCCGGTGCGGATTCCGGCAGGGAAGGGCTCTTCTCCTTTGTTGTCATGTATGCTAGTCGATTCCGCAACTGCGTTTGCACGCAACGGAATCGCATCGGAGGCTGAGGCATGAAATGGGGGAGCCAAAAGCCGCGGGCGACCTTACGGCGAGAAATCTATGCGGCGCAGGAGGCCATGGAAGCAAGTGGCGCACGGTCAGCTTCCTGGCCGCTCAATCAGTCCTTGCGAGCTGCTCCGAGGCCCGGATGTCCAGAATCCGTGACGTTATGATGGTCCGAAATACTGGGTGCCGGAATTCCAGGCACATGCCTCGTCCGATAAACCGTAACTTCAGCATCGTGCCGCCCCACGTCGATCCTTCGATCCTCACCTGGACGGGATCAGGACAGTATTTCGGATGGCCGGAGATCAGGTCCCGACCGCGCCCACCAATGACGATGGTGTACCCATGATGCTGCGTCTCAACTTCCAGCACCGCGCCCTCGGTGAGCCTGTCCAGGTACACGCCACCTTCGACCTCCGACTTCGCGATGTTGCGGTTCACCTCGTCACTGAAGTTGGGATGAGGCATGAACAGCTCGGGAACGGGGACTGCCGCCGTAGTATCCATTCTTGTTGCCTCTGCCTGCCTTCAGCTACTGCCTTTCCCCTGACCTCGAATCCGTGCCCGCCGGGACCCCAGCCCTTAGGGCGGGAAGTTCATGCGGCACAAGAGATATCGAGGGTGGACGAACGCTAAGGCTGAGTACGCGAAGCTGAACTTGCACGTGTCCGCACCACACCTTCCGCTCCGCCGTTCACGACTCCAGGGTGGCGGTCCGCTGCGTTTGCACCCGACCAACACGCACGGCTAGCCAGCACGCCTCGCATTTGGTCGGATCCACTTCACACGGCGTCCCCCACAGCTCCTGTGGAGATTGCGACTCGATCACACCCACCCTGGAGCCATCGCGCGGAACGTGCACGAATGTGTGTCGTAGCTGATTTCCCACTCACGGCTTCAATGAGCGAGGAGCGTCACTGTAACCGCTTGTCAACCCGCGTGAGGTAGAGCGTCCCTTTCTCCTTGGTCTCGGAACAAGTGATGACGTCATCGCCGTCCTTGATGTCACTCATCTGTGCAGGTTTATTCATTTCCGTCCACACCGTGCCGTCCGTATAATGAAGGACCCTGTCCATGGTCCCCCCTCTGCGGCGCACCGTGATGGTTTTGCTGTCCTTGTTACTTCGCGTGATGGTCCCATGCCAGCGAATCTGGCCTTCCGGGCAGGTCCCTGTCACGGTCTCCTTCTTTTCTTGCGCAAGCCCCAGAACCGATAGTACGCCCAAGCTAGCTAACATCACAACAACCAGCATCGTTGCGACTTTTTTCATCGATATCCTCCCATTCTTCCGCGCCGACTTGGCACGATGTCATTTCCCAGATTTGGCCAGAGTGATATTGCGCCCCTGAGTATATTCCGACCCGGGCGCCAAGTAAATAGTGCTGGAATTGTTGTCGCTGGAATTGTGGTGGAATTGACCGAGGCAATTTAATGCGGCGCGGGTATGCCGTGAGCGCGGGCCGGTTCGCAAGGTGCCATTCGGAAGCCCAGTCGCGGATTGGTCCTCACTTGTCGGATTCACGTCAGCTGAAGAGCAACTTCCTGCTCCCCGAAAGTCCACCACGAGGAAGTGTATGACGGCGAAGCATTCGCTGGGATAGATACGCCGTAGCGTCTAGTCTCGTGCGCTGTGGACGGCCGGCTTAAAGGCTGGCAGCGTCGGCCTTCTAGACCATGCCCAGGCGGCCGCCATGTCGCCCTATTTAAGAACTTGCCTTTAGTATGTCTTTTCAGCGGTACCATAGGGTGAGACAAGCCCAAGGATCGCTTGCAGTTTCGGTCACTGCCCGGTGCTTACTGCCTTATTCCGACTATTAATCACGGTGCATTCCAATCGAGTGCGTAGATATCCTGGGATCCCGCGTCGCGAAGCAGCAGCGGGGAATCATCGGGTGTGAGGCCGAGCCAAAAGCCGTAGAAGCCCGTTATTGGGAGGTTCGTCAAATCGGCCACGCGCTCCACCTTGCGGTCGCTGATCCGGACTCGAAATACCCCCGGAGTGTCAGGTCCACGGAAAAAGTATATGTAACGGCTGTCGGCTGACCAGTTCGAATAGGCAATGCCGTGGCCCTTCACTAGCTCCGCCCATTTCCTGGTCCGGAAGTCGAAAAGAACGATGCCCGAGGAGTTTATGTGTTCGGCGGCTATGTAGCGTCCATCCTTGGACCAGTGGGGACTGAAGAGCCCCTTGGACCCTGGAAGGGGAAAAACTTGGTGGGTGGCGAGATCAAGCACCCGGACGGTTGACTCAGTATCACCCCAGGTGCCCGCGAAGACGACCTTGCCCCCGTCCGCCGACCAGTCTGGGTCAACTTGCTGGTTCGGGTCATCCGGCAGGAGTTGCTGGGCGCTGCCGCCCTCGGACGAAACCGTGTAAATCCTCTTGGGCTTGCCCGGCGAGGCAGCATGGAAAACGAGCTGCTTGCCGTCAGGGGACCAGCGAGACTCGAGGGGGTGTAAGGGGGGGTAGGTTAGCTGCGAAGGCTCGCTGCCGTCCAGCTTGCTTCGCCACAGGACACCTTGAGGATACGTGACGTACGCGACCCGGCCGCCGTCCCTGGAGAAGGCAACAAACTCCGCCGAGATTCCGGAGAGGAAGGGCAGGAAGTGCCCGACCTTCGAATCGTAGCGCACCAGCGTGCCGCGCGAAGTCTGGCCGACTACAAACAGTTTTTTGGCATCCTTGCCGGGCAGCGGCGCGGACAGGCTGAGCGGACTCGAAGTCAACTGGATGGGCGTCCGGTTCGGCTTGTGGAGAAATCCTCCCGTTTCGGGCGACGCCCAGATTTGGCCGTGCGACTGGAAGACGAAGTATCTTCCATCCGGAGTCCAAGTGCCGCAGCATTCATCGGGGGTATCATGCCATCCGGCAAACAAGCGGTGCAGCTTGGAGCCTTGGGCCGAAACCTCCCAGAGGGACGAGGCGCCGGTCTTGGTGTCCTGCACGGTGAATTGCAGTTCGCTCCCGTCCGGCGACCAGCTCGGCGCGGATGGCACTCCCGCTACGGAGATCAGCTTTTGGGATTCAGTCCCGTCACTCTTTGCCACGAATAGGTCACTTCCATTGACGTACACAAGCGTCTGGCCGTCTGGGGACCAAGCGCCACCAAGAGTTCCGATGGTGCCTCCAAGGCGGCGAGGCGATCCACCGAGGACGGGAAGACTCCAGAGCGGTCCCTCGCCAATCTCCTGCCAATCTGAGACTAGAATGGCGGAGCCATCCGGCGAGACACTGAAAGGGTCCATGGTTTGGGATGGCGTGGAGATCACCCCAGGTTCGCCGCCGGAGATTGACATCTGGGCGATGCGCCACCGTGTGCGGTTTCCCAAGCGAAAGTAAAGCCGCGAACCGTCGGTGCCCACCAATTCCTTTGGCTCGCCGTCGTGGGTAAGCTGGACGTAATTTGAGACGTGCGGTACAGGCAAGGGGCGCGTAAGCAGGTAACCAACAAACGCAACTGCAACAATGACCGCGCCGGTCAACGCGGGCAGCCAACGCCGTACGGGCACCCCTTGTGGATGCGCGGCTGGGATTCCCTCAGAGGCTGGGGGTAAAGGGGCAGGCAAAAGGCCTGCCCCTACGGAGGACAGGCCCGTATCGGTGTGGCGCTTTAGGCGCTTCAGGTCGGCGCACAGGTCAGAGGCCGTCTGATAGCGCGTCTCCCGGTCTTTCTCCAGCGCCTTGTTGATGATGTGTTCCAACTCGGCCGGGCAGTCGGGATTCAGTCGAACCGGTGACGTCGGGGCCTGGGTGAGAATGGCCGTGAAAATCACCGCGGAAGTATTGCCCGTGAAGGGCTGCCGACCCGTCGCCATTTCGTAGAGCACCGCGCCGAAACTGAATAGGTCTGTGCGGGCGTCCAGTTCTTCTCCCCGCGCCTGCTCCGGCGACATGTAGGCCACGGTTCCCATCACCTCGCCGGGACTGGTGAGATGCTCTGGCTCGACCGATGTAGTGGGCAGCGTAGAGGCTCCCACCGTTTCCGCCACCCGCCTGGCCTTTGGTGCCAGCTTGGCCAAGCCGAAGTCCAGTACCTTCGCTTGGCCACGCTGTGTCACGAAGATATTCGCCGGCTTGATGTCGCGATGAATGATGCCCTTGGAGTGCGCGGCGTCGAGAGCGGTGGCGATCTGGATGGTGAGGTCGAGCAGTTCGTCCGTCTTTAACGGCTTGCCAGCGATGCGATGCTTGAGGGTCTGCCCCTCCAGATATTCCATGTCAATGAAGGGCTGGCCCTCGTGCTCCTCAATAGCGTGAATAGTGCAGATGTTGGGATGATTGAGCGCGGACGCAGCCTGGGCCTCTCGCTGGAATCGTTCCAGGGCTTGCCGGTCCTTAGAGAGTTCTTCAGGCAGGAACTTCAAGGCGACGGTGCGCTTGAGCTTGGCGTCCTCGGCCTTATAGACGACACCCATGCCCCCGCCGCCCAGCTTCTCCAGGATGCGGTAGTGGGAAACGGTCTGGCCGACCATGAGGCGATTACCTCACAACAAGATGCAGATGAACTCCGGAATCACGCCAGCATACGCCGCGCATATCGGCAAGTCAACGACCGCAAGTCTGTTATTTTCCGAGAAATGGGAACATGACAGGGTCGATCAGCCCAGCCTGCTGAAGAGATTTCCCACGTAGCTTCTTTGAATTGTTGTTGATTTTGAATTGGCAAGGTTCTACCCTGTATCCGGTCCTGTTACGAAAACTGCAAGGAGGCGCTACATGCGTAAAGCACTGTTCCGTGTGAGCCGGGGCGTCGCCGTATTGTGCCTAGCGGTTCTTTCTCAAGCTGCGGCGCAGGAACCTAGTCTGAGCGAGCAAGAGATAAGGCAATTCCTGGTCGAAGCCAAGGTCATTAGCTACAAGCATACCTCCAAGGGAGTGACCTCGCCGTGGCGGCTTACCCTCAGCGACGGCAAGCTGATTCATGATGCATCTTTCCAAACCATCGACGAGACCCGAAGGAACGTGCCAATGCCGGATGGAAGGATCGAGACCGTATTTCGCGATTCGTACCATTTCAATATTGCCGCCTACGAACTCGCCAAGCTGGTCGGAATCGGTTACATGATCCCGGTATACGTCCAACGGAAATGGAATGGAGAAACTGGCTCGTTGTCCTGGTGGGTACCGACAAAAATGGACGAGGAGACTCGCTTGAAGCACAATATCCAGCCACCCGACCGGAGCACCTGGAACAAGCAATTGAACAGAATGTGGGTGTTCAGCGAACTCGTTTATGACACCGACCGGAATGCAACCAACATGCTGATCACAGAGGACTGGAAACTCTGGATGATCGATTTTTCCCGAGCGTTCCGCGTAGATCATGACCTTATGAACCCTAAGCACTTGGCGATGTGCGATCGCAGGTTACTGGAAAATTTGCGTCAGCTCCAAGAGGCTGATGTCCTGGAGAAAACCAACCCCCATCTCAGCAAAGAACAAGTCAAGGCGGTGATGGCGAGGCGCGACAAGATTGTGGCCTTTTACGATAAGTGGATTGCCCAAAAGGGAGAGAAGGCCGTGCTTTACTGAATCAGGCGACAGGCTGGCGCGGGCGTTCGTGCATGTGCAGCCCTGTCGCAACCTCGCGTATCGAGGCCCAATTGCCCATCCCTTAAGCCGCCGAGAACCACGGTTAGCAGGATACTGAAGAACCCGTGCGGCTGGTTATTCCAAGGAGTCCCGCGTCCGCGGGACGCGGTTCACTCTTTCGGACCCATCCCCAGTTTCTTGACGAAGTGTTTGAAGATACTGACCACGATCTCCATGTTATTCGAGAGTACGTTGTAGAGATCCTCGGCTCCAATGGAGATCGCGAAGGTATCTTGGAGGGCTTTGGCCGTAGCATAGCGCGGCTCGCGTGTCAGCACGGAGTAGAGCCCGACGGCTGCACCAGACCCCAGGATCTCTTTGATGTTCCGCTTCTCGGACGCGTGCTCGACTTTCCCCTGTACCAAGAGGTAGAAAGCGTCACCGATGTCCTCTTCCCGAAAGATAGTGTGCCCGGCGGCAAAATATGCTTCCTGCGCGATGCTCGCCAGGCAGTAAAGCTGCTCCACGCTGGCCTGGGAGAACAGGTCAAGAGCACGGAGGAGCTCCGCCTTGCCGAGGGTGGTCAAACGGGGCTGGGCTGAGCTTCTCTCCCGGGCCAATGGACTGTAAGCCATCTCATCAGGCATAGGTGTGCCCCTCCTCGAGGCACTAGGAGGCTTTGGAAGCGGTGAACTCGGGCCAGCGATTCTTCCCAATCGCCTCCGCGGCACACTCGCGCAAAATCGGGTCGGGATTCCTCAGGCAAGCCTCCAGGATCTGCCGCACGGTTCGCGTCGGACGCAAAAGCTTGGCCTTGGGTTCGATGACCGGGAGAACATAGTCCCGCAACTTGCCCGGCAGGACGTTGTCGAGAAACTCCGCCACGGCGGCGCGCTTCAGGCGGTCGCCTTCGGCCATCGCCAGCAGCGCTGAGATAGCCGTGGTGGGGGGAAGCAGCAGGGCCAGCAGCCGAAACACACGATCCTTCCCGCGACTGAGTTTATCTTTAAGGAGTTGCTCCAGAAGGTCGTTGCTGCCGCCGTGGGGGTACAAGGCGGCCAGCGCTTGCCGGCACCAAATGGTGTCTTCCGATTCCTCGCGCAGGAGCAGACCCACCTTCCCCCGATCAAAACGCAACTCGGGGTCGAGAAGCCTCAGTTTCCCCAAGGCGCGGATCGCCCGGTAGCGAAGCAGGCCGTCGTAATCGAATAAGCCGTCCAGGAGGATATCCACGGACTCTTGCTGGGGAAGATACCCCAAGACCAGCGGGATACTGCGACGGATCTCGATATCTTCCGAAGGGTCCTTCAAAAGGTCCGCGAGTGTTCCCAGAATGCGGGGGCCATATTCGCGCAGACAAAGGCGGGCGTCAGGACCCCAGCGCGAATCGCGCAGCAGGGGGATTAAGAACGGCACCAACTCGCGATGCCCGGCGCACCCAGCACTCAGGATAGCCATCTTCTTCACCGCTGGGTCCGAGTGCTGGAGGAGCCGCAGATACAGGTCCACGGCCTCGGGATGGGGGAGGTCACCTAACGCCTCCGCAACCTCCTTCCATTGGGGGGAATCCGGACCCAGTTCCGCGGCAATCTGGTCGAGCGCGCTCTTGATCGTCCCCGGGGGAAGTCCACTCTGCTGCCGCGCCAAAGCCACGAGGGCGGTCAGCCGCACGCGGAGATCAGGCGACTGGAGAAAGTGCATGAGCCCCGCGCCACGTCCCCCTACCCCGCCGGTCTGTGCCACGCGGAGAATTGCGGTGGCGCGAACGGTTGAATTGCTTTCCTTCTTGACGCGCTCTAACAGTCCCGCCTCGGACAGAGGAGCCAATTCCACAGCTTTCGCACGCACGCGGGGCGAAGGATGAGCCATCAGATCCTGCGTAATCCATTGCGGACGGCGAAGCGTGGCGGCCATCTCGATGGCGCTCAAGACCACTTCTTCATCGGGCGACGCCAACATGGATTTCAGACTGGCAACTGACGCTTGCTCGGAAAAAACTACCCGAATGATCGGCGCGGGCAGGGGTTCGGGTCCAGCAATGAAGATCTTGGCGACTTCCTTTCGGTATTCTGTGCGCGCCCGCCATGCCACCCAGATCCACACCGAAAGCAGGATCAGGTTGAAAATACCCACACCCAGTTGGCCCTGATGAAAAACCCTAGTTACCAGGAGAAGCGTCAGCCCACCCACTCCGTCTGCCAGGCGCTGCACCACCATGTCCGTGACCGCCTTGATTTGCGTCTTGACCGAATGCGGTACAGGAACGTAGAGCAGTTCGGTGCTTACGCGGTCAATCGAGTAGCGGACGGTGTAATCACTTCCCTTCAGCACGCAGGCCGCCCAGAGCGCCACGGGGAAAGCCAGGAACGTGACCGTTCCGAGCATTACGGCCAAGGGAAGAATAAACAGCGTCACCCGGATTCCGAGTTTGTCAACCAGGCGTGAGCCAGCGATCATCTGGAGGAGAAAGGCCCCAAGGGCAAGGAAAGCCGTGAAGTACGCGAAGAAAGCTGTGAGCTGGTCCTTGGCATGGAACGCATTCTGAGCGACGGTGTTAAATTGGAATTCCACAATTAGCGTGACGATTGCGGATAAAGCCAGCAAGCCCACAATCAGCTTCAAATATGGAGAGGCCAGGATCGTCCTGGCAACGGTGCTAAAGGCCCTGTGGCCCTCTCCGTCTGGCTTTGCCGCTTGTCCGGCTCGGCCCGTGACGCTGTAACGGCGGATCAAAACCTGGGCGACGACAATGGCCAGCAGTAAGAGCGGAATCTGGACCAACAGCAAGTTCTCCGTGCCGATCGATTTAACCAGCCGCCACCCGATCAGGCCGCCCCCGCCGCCGCCTAGAATCCCGCCATACGAAACCACGGGAAAGACCCGCCTGGCCTGTCTAAGGTCAAGAACACTGTTGGCCACTGTCCAGACCTGGGTGGTAATGATGATGCCGAAGACGCTCGTCCAGACGTAGAAGATCCACGGCGCAGGAGCCCACTGGGAGCGCAACGCGAGCCAGAAGGCAATTATGTTGAGGAGGAAGAAGAGAAGGCAGCCCGAGATGAGCCACACCTGGCTGACTTTTGCGGCAAGACGTATGTAAATGGCGACGACAAAACCGATGACGAACCCGATAGTGATGTAAACGTAAGGGAGCTCCAGCGCGCTGAACTTGTGCAGGAAGATGCCTTTGCACGCCGCCCTGATGATCGTGTAGGAAGTGAGCGCCAGCGTGAGATAGGAAAAGAGCAGGAAGACGGGAACTTCTTCTCCGCGTTCCAGCTTCAAGAAAGAGCGAAGGTTGTCCATCCGCTTCTCTTCTGTGAAGTCTGGCTCAGTGCTGGGGGTCTGCGGATTTGCTATCAGAACGAGGGCTGCGGCACCCAGTTAAACCACACAGCAAGAACCAGTAAGCGGCGGCCATGGAACATTCTACACTTACCCCACTCACCCACGCGACCTTCAGCACGAGAAGTCCACTCCCGCCGGAGCAATCATAAACGTACCCTGCCCCCCAGCTTCAGGTAGCTGCCGCACACCTTCGTTTATGCCAGCAGCGACTTTCCACGCTGCTGGGAGCCGCAGTGATCTTCTTTCCTCTGACAGCGCACCCGGCCGCTTTCCCTCCCTGCAAGAACTGCCACGCGGGAAGTGAGCCCGCTATGGAAGCTGCAGCTCGATTTGCGTGGCGTGGAACTTGCCCATCTCATCGTAAGTGCCCAGGCAAATCACGTCTTCCTCCTCTTTGAATCTGCTCATTTTCACATCGTTCCCTCCCTGGGTCCACTTGGTCGAACTGTCATAGTAGATCTTCTTCTCGATGCCTTGCCTGCGGACGTCCAAAGTGGACAGATCCTTGTTTATCCTCACGATGCGGCCGTGCCAACGGGCTCGCTTCGCAGCGGGCGCCGTCTTCTCTTGCTTCTCCTGGGCCGTGGCTTTCTGACGAGTGAGTCCGGCTGCCGCAAACAACGCAGCCAGCAGTACGACGATCACTTTGTTCATAGCATCCTCCTTTGATTGTGCGTCGGCATGGTCTGGAATGGCTCTCGGCGCATTCGTACCCTGGGGATTCCTCCTTATCGACACCGTGCAGGACTGGCGCCGAACGAAGCGATGCCCTCTTGGGCAGTTTCCGTTGCCTGTGGACAACGGTGGGCTTTGAGAGCAAGGGTCCGAGTACCGGCTCATTAAGTTGGAACAGGACTAGTATAGCACCGCACCCTCGCCCTCTTGGGCTACGAGCTTTTGGAAACTCTCGACGATTTTATTCCGTCGCGCCATCAACGCTTTGACTTCTCCCTTGTTCAGATGTGGCCGGGTCCTCGCGTAGACCTCATCAAATTTCAGCTCCTTGAGTTTCTCCAGCAATTGCCGGTCGCACATCACCAGATCCTTGGGGTCGAGTAAAGTGTTATACAGTCGAAACGCGCGGGTGAAGTCGATTCGCCAGATCTTCCAATCTTCGGTGATAAGCACATTCGTTTGGTTTGCATCGGTGTCATAAATAAGCTCGTCGAACACTCGGATTTTGTACATCTGTTTATTCCACGCGTCCAGGTCCGGCGGCTGCAGACCCTGTTCGTGTCGCATGACCTCATCCCACTTCCACGGAATCCACCAGCTTAAGGAGCCAATCTGGCCATTCCACCTCCGCTCGACATAGGGCGGAACCATGTTGTCCATCCCGAGCATTCGAGCCAGCTCGTAGCCTGCAATATTGTAGTGGTAGGAATCGACGAAGTTTAATTCAGTTCTACCGTCGTTGGTGGACATCACGGACTTGTGTTCGTCCACCGGCTGAAAGGAAGCATTATGGGTAATGGTTCCGTCGGTCAGGGTTAACGTCCAGGGGTGCGTGATGCCCTTTTTGGATCCCTTGCTGGCAATTACCTTGGCATGGAGCAGAAAATCGATCTTCTGCTCGTCCGTGAGGTTCGGTTCATTTTTAAGACTTGATTGCCCAAGCGCGGAAATCCCCCCCGACAGGCAGAGGCACACTAACGCCCTCAAAGCCGACGAGCGAGTTTCTTTCAGCATAAAGCGCCTTCTTTCGTTCCTTATTGTCTATGCAGATCGATTTGTTTGGCGTTCATCACGACGCTCCCGCTTTCGTAAGTACCGAGGCAGATCACGTCCGAGCCTTCCTTGAATTCGCTCATGTCGATGACCTTCGTGCCCTTAGCCTCGGTCCACTTTGTCGAGCTGTCATAGTGGATCGTCTTTGTCATGGACTCCCTGCGAACGTCCATCGTGGATTTGTCCTTGTTGATCCTGACGATGACACCGTGCCAACGGCTTAGTTTTGGGCCCTCAGCCGCTTTTTCCTGGCCATTAGCAACGGTGTAGTGGGAGGCAAGTCCTACCACCGCAAACACCACAAACAGTAGAATGACGATAAGTTTTCGCATGGTATTCTCCTTTGGCTGCGCGTCCGGCTAGCACGCTCTTGGTCTTTTGAGTTTCCTCGCGGGTGATGCTACAGGTACGCACTAAGTATAGAATTGTTAATCGCCGAAGTAAAGCACTTTTGGGAACGTTGAGCCGAGGAGGAGTCCCAGGGGGAGGGGTTTCGCGGAAGCGCTGTCTGCGGCAACACCTCTCCATGCTGGATCAACCGCGAAGTGGTCCCGGCAGCAGCCGAGAACTTCTCTAAGGGTCGGCGTGAGACCTATGCGTGCGAGCGCACACAAAACGGATTGGGAATGAAAAGTCGGCGTCTCATCAAGTGGATCCCACTCGGTCGTGTAACGGCATAACCGCGCTCTTGACCCGCGGGCGTCGGACCCAAGGTCACAAAGGTGGTTAGCCGACATAACCGGCCAATCTCTGCCCATTCTCAGGGTGTGACAAGTTTGTGGGCTTCGGTGGTGATTTTGGTGAGGCGGTTGGAGAGCCGGTCGAGGCAACGGCGGGCAGCACCGGTCGGCAGCC
>Ga0326728_10012421_pt1 | contig 18930 bp, 11 predicted proteins | sample MB3enrmetagenome_FD_207602 | JGI IMG/M metagenome (GOLD analysis project Ga0326728, IMG submission 207602) | Lab enriched peat soil microbial communities from McLean, Ithaca, NY, United States - MB31MN | ecosystem: Environmental > Terrestrial > Soil > Wetlands > Peat | place: USA: New York... | reverse complement strand
CGGGGTGACGCTCTCGCTTACCCCGGGCTGAATTATTTAGCCCTTTCAGGGCTTGGCACGCTAATTCTGAAAACACTTTATGACATTAAAAATATTACATGCCAAGTTTCTTATTTAAGCGCTTATGCCCCTGTTATCCTGCTTCCAGTGATATGGCGCCTATGAGGTTAAATATGCTTGTGGGACACACAGTGGGAAGTCGGACCACACCGGCCCAAACCTTTACAAGCCGCTTGATGGTTTAGTCTAAATGTCACAAAGATCAGCCGGAGGCCGGCACGTGACGCTGTACGCGGCAAACCCCGGCCATTTTACTTTGGGGGCTCGGGCGTGACGGTAATCTTCTTACAATACTTTTGACTCGACCCTGCCGTGTTTGAAGCGACAAGGCAGACATTATAAGTGCCTGGCGCAGAGTATGTATAGGTCGGGTTCTCGCTTTTACCGGTTCCTTTCTTGTCTCCAAAATTCCAGGACCATCCGGTCGGCGAGTTCGTGGAAGTGTCCGTGAACTTTACTCTGAGCGTGCCCTTGGTTTGGCTGGCGGTGAAGCCGGCTACCGGTGGGTGAATGGATTTTACCTGGCCGGAATTGGGATTCACCTGTAGCGAACTGACATTAACGGGTTCGAACTGGCTCAGCGTAAATTCAGTGAGACACGCCAGATCATCGTAATCCCACCTCGAATCGGACGTACCGATAATGCCTCCGGTAAGGCCGTTGTCGGCAATTATAATTCCATACCGCTTCATGGCCGTCAGAATGGCGGTCGCCTGAGGATGGCCGTGACAAGGTGATGGATCAACAGCGGCTTTCAGTCGATAGATTTCCCCCGCCGGGCCGGTCATCGTACACGAAACCGGAGGCGTCGCTTGGCTTATGAGAGTGTCGTAAAATGTCTTTCCGTTGGCATTAGTACAATATCCTACCCCGGCAGAGTGCCGGGCGGGCCATACATAATCCGATAACATGTGATTTACCGTAAATCTGATCGGATGCCGTATTCCCTGAGGGCTTACCGTCTCATCATAATTTACGAGCAGGGGGGCAACCGGAAGTCCCGCCGCATCTGCCGAGGTCCAGGTAAGAGGACGCAACTTATTGCTGCTCAGGTCCCAATACGAGCCGCTCCAAACGTTCGTAGCGTATGTGGGATCCCAGGTCCCGGAGGCGTATACTTCCCATAGCCCACAGCTTTGACCGCCGCCCGCCTCCTGTAATACCAAAACATGATGGTCGCCGGTCGTGTTGCCGGTACCCTCTATCGGCGCATCCGCCGGGATCGGATAATGATATTGGCCGCTCTCGGGCGGATTTTCGTCGGATTCATCCGCATATTGCGGAGTTATCGGAATCGTGGCCTGATTGTACGGAACTTTGATAAACGGGATTCCGCCATCATCCACATTCGGACCGAAAATAAGTCTGAGGTGTGACGACTGATATCCTGGATAGATAGGGGCTGCCGGGGAGGTATCGACCGGTAAAGAGTCCACTCGTTGATGGAAAATGGAGTTCGACGGAAAGAAGCTGCAACCTGAAAGAGTATCGTCCGCAGCTACTGCGATGGAGAAGTTAGCCGTGGCAGTGGCCGATCTGGAGTCCCGTACCTGCACCTTAAACGTATAGGTTCCTTGTCCGCCTACAGCAAAAGATGATATTACGCCTGTTGATGAATTAATGCTCATTCCCTCTGGAAGCGTATCTTCGGTACCAAGTATTCTCCATTTATATGGCGGAACTCCGTCTTTGGCCGTAAGAGCCGGTGCTGAATAGTTGTGATACTGGGTGGCATTTGGCAGCGTTGCGCTATTAATACTAAGCGCCGCATAGGATTCATTGGCGAAAATAACACCACATAGTAATATATAAACATTAATATACCGCATCATATCCCTCAAGATTTAATACTTCAGCACGAATACATCCTGCCGCCTTTCGCGGCCGGTTTCCGCCATAAAAGGGCGGACTGTGTCCGCCCAACCCTGACTGACGGCCGGAGGACCGTTACTTGCCCAGTGTACCGACACTGCTCCCTACGCCCGTGCAGGGATCCCATCCCACAACAGCGCTCCAGCCGGCAATCGGGCCGCACCAGCCCGTTGTGATGTCTCTAAAATTCCCCGAGCCTATGCCGCCATAAATCGTGGTCAGTTCGGCGGTCGATGATGCCTTGAATTTGCCTGCTAAATTGACGATACCCGCGAAAGACGGGGACGCCCAACTCGTTCCACCGACAATGTACCATGCCGGGCCGGCGCTCCCGTCGGAAGGGGTATAGCGAACCCACGCTCCGGAGTTGGGGTCGGCAGCCAGCGCCACATCGGGAACGCCTCGATTTGCGATTGACTTGATGCCGGCTTGGTACGAGGGTTTAGAGACATAGGTGCTGACACCACCACCGGTGTCCGCCCACGCCACTTCCGAGAGAAAATTATTGGTCGACGGGTTTCTGCGGAGCGTCGTTCCGCCCACACAAACGACTTTGGACGATACGCAGGGATACTCTGTGCCCGGACTATCTCCGGAAGATGCGAAGTAAACCACATTGGCCGCAGCAAAATGGGAGTCATAGGATGCCTCGGTAGAAAATTCCCCGCCGCCCCAGCTCATGGAAACTTCTCCGCCGCCTGCGGCGGCAACAAGCGCGCCGGCCTTGTCAATCGCCTTGAACAAATCGGCAAAGGAATTGGATTTCGCTTCCACAAGATACAGCTTGGCGTTCGGGGCCATGGCGTGGGCCCATTCAATATCCAGGGCCTCTTCCATTTCCCAGCCCCAAGGGCTCTCCGGCGGCTGGGCTCCACTGGCGTAAACGACAGTCAGATTGGGCGCCGGCAAACCGAATTGGGTGGAAAAAGCCGCCAAATCAGCTTGTGCATAAGGGTAGTGGTAAGCGTCCACCAAAGCGATTGCTTTTGAGCCGCCCGTTGCGTTGATTTCAAATGTATTGGGGTTACAACCCGCCGCAGGGGGGACGAGTTGGTAAATACACGCCAGCGATGCCGGCGTTTCATACCCATAGCCCGCATAGGGAGGACCTCCGAAAAGCTTGAGATTGGCGTCAATGTGAGCGTTGAGCTTCTCATAGCCTCCCGCGGGAACCAAAATCCTGTAGTGCGTGCGGGCCCTCAATCCGTTATCTTCGGGTTTCACGATACCGGAATCGGGAGTTACAACCTGCACCGGTCCCGTTGCGTAAGCGATGGAGCCGACGGCCAAGATGGCTGCTATGGCCACAAACACGGACAACTTTCTGATCATGCTCATCTTGTACCTCCCAGCCCACCCCCTCAGCAGGTAGTCCATCCGCCAAGCGGTCCGACGACGGTATCCCCGGTTTCCCGGAGACTTGGGGCTTGTCCTTAAGCCAGTAACTTTGCGTCCCGCGCTTTCGCGCGGTTTGCCCTTTGCGAGTTGTGCAGTTCCAAATTGGTGTTGACTGGCAAAGAGTATACCGGCGCTCTTTAAGTTTTCTTTTCGTGTTTGTCGCACAGGCCCAAACTTGAAGATTACAAATAAAATCATGTGGTTATCTGGTGATGACTTTGAAGGGCGGGTGTCGGAACATTCGTGAGAATGGAAGCGAAATACCAATTTGGATTACAGAAACGTAAAATGTAATCCCAATTGGTAATTAGGCTGGGCAAAAGCGCCCGGCACCTGAACCGTTATTGGCGGAATTGGCTCATCTTTCGACCGAAAAATTATGCCAGGGTGATTTTGGAGGTTTGCCGATATCGTTTTTCAGTGCCGACTGCTCACCGTGAAGGTCAGGGCGGAGGATGCGCCGCCGGGTTGCCGATCGTGAGGGTTGCGGCGTTGGAAGCGCCTCCTCCGGGGGGAGGGTTCAAGACCGATATTTTCACATTGCCCGGTGTTTTTATATCGGCGGCCGGCACCGCGGCCACCAGAGTGGTCGGTGACACATACCGGGTGGGAAGGGCCGAGCCGTTCCACAGTATCTTGGAGGCCTGGCTGACACCTCCAGCGGCCGTCGCGGGCAATCCATTGAAGCCCTTGCCGTTTACCGTAAGGTTGAAACTCTTGCCTCCGGCCTTGACTGCGGCCGGATTGATACTGGCGACCGAGGGTACCGGAAGAATCCGCAGTCCAAGCGGGTTCCAGGCCGGATAGTCGTCGCCCGGCCCGGAGATTTGCCGAAAACCGGTGCCGTCCGGGTTCAGCAAAGCGATTCGGACCGTGTTGTCATAAAGGGACGCTATGGGCCAGCCTTCGACAACCGCTTGATCGCCGCAGCTCAGAACCAGCTTCGATTCGTCGGGCGCCCAATTCAAGTGAGAAACGTATTTGCCCGCGGGTACCGAATAGATTGCCCGGTCACCGGTACCGTCCAGGTTAACCATGCGCACCGATATGGTGGAATGTGAAACTGGATTGCCACCGTCAACGCAGTCCCTTTCTCGCACATAGGCCACCCGGTTGCTGACCGGTCCGACGGCGGGTTGGAAGTCCTGATCGTAACAGACGCCCACGCCATAATTGCCGTAATATTGGAGGAATTTCGGGGTTGTCAACTTGCGGAACAAGCCGGCGTCGAGGGCTCCCTTCACGGGCGCCACGGCAACGAGCGCCGTCGCCTGGCCCAAACCGGCCGTCACCGTCCACGGGCAGATGAGCAGTTCCTTATTCGGGACCCAGTCGAGGCCGTCGCCCTGGTGCATGGCGCCGTTCGTGACGACCTGCCCCCCCACCACCACCTTCGCGTTCTTCCCGTGCGTGTCGTAGACCTCTACTATAGGGCAAGACGTGAGAAATTTGGAGTCCCAGTATCCGTCCTGGAGTTGCCAGAACACGGAGGATCTCATTGATACGACCGCCAGGCGCGCGCCGTCGCTTGAAAAAGCCTTCGAATACACCTGGGTGCAATCTTCGGTGCATTCGTCAGTGCAACTGGTGAAGGTATCCGGCCAGTTGGTAATTTGCCGCGCGACGCCCGTGGTCGGGTTGAACACAAAAGCATTGAAGGTGTTATAGTAAACTGAACCCTTGGGGGCGAGCAGGGAGGCAATCGCGATAAGCCGGCCGTCCCGCGACCACACCGGGTCGAGCGGGTTCGGCAGCTTTACTTCGACCTGTGTGTCGCCGGTGCCGTCCGGATTCATTTGATGCAAGGTGGTAGTGTCTAAAACGGCGTTCCAATTGTAATAGAGGACTCCCCCGCCGGCGGCGTACGACTTTGCGGTTACGGGAAATACAAGCAGAAGCGCCAGTATCCATAATGATGGCCGAAAGCTGTTTGTCATCGGTGCATCCTTCAGAAGTAAAGCGCCACGGTGAATAGTATCTCACGATCGGGGTAGAAGCTCCAAAACTCAAGCGGATCGGTCTGGTAATAGAAATGTTGATTGAATATGTTGGTCACGGCCAGGGATGCATACCCGCGCTTATTGTCGAAATATTTGCCAATGCCGATATTGACCAGGTTGAAGGGATTTCCCAGCTCCGCCTGTTGTTTTGCAAGGCTGCTGTCGCTCAGGCCACCAAGCTCCTGGCTCACCACGATATCCTTTATACTCGCAAACCAGCCTTTGGGGTTCATGTAGCTGAGCCCGACGACGCCCGCTATCTCGTTGAAACAGCCCGTGGTGAGCAATGCCTCGGGGGGATCGTCCATGGACGTAACTTTTCCGGCAATGGCGGCCGAGAGGCCAAGCGATGAGGTCAGCAGGCGATTGACGGTAAAAGATCCACCGGCGCTTTCCGTTCGGTTATAGTACAGGCTGGAGTAGTCACCGTATTGGGGGTCTTCGATGCGATAGGCCTGGATGCGGAGCACGGTGAAAGTCTTCGCGTTCCACTGCGACTCCCACGAAAAGCCCAGCTCTTTGACTGTCGAACCTTGATCGGCATTGATCATGGATGGAAAACCGGCCACTTCGGAGGGATTTATGGTGTTGGGGGTTGCGGTTTTAAGAGACTCCGGATAGCCCTGGTAGGCCAAACGCAAGGTATTTGATTTGTCGATTTCATAATTGAAGCCCACCGAAGGATTGACGGTATTCGAAGATATGGAATAGGGAGAAAGGACACGGTAGCTTGTGACAAAATCCCCCGAAAGGCCCAGTTCCACGAGGAGCTGCGGGCAGATGCTCCAGTAGTCGTGCACGTAGAAGGAGGTGGAACGATCCGGCGGATTGAGCTCTGAATCGAAGGAATAAGGCGTAACCAAGACTTCGTAAGGCAAAAAAATGTCTTTAACGCCTGATGCCTGAATGTTGCTGTAGTAAGAGCCGGTAACATATTCAAATCCGGCTATGAAGGTGTGATCGCCGACCTTGAGTTGCTGCTGGGCCTGGACGTTGCTGGATTGCCAGACCACGGGGTCATGGAAATTGTAGAAGGCCGCGTTCAGGATTCCGTCACTATTGGTGAAGAAAAAACTGGAATCATTGTGCACCCAGTTCCATTGTCCCCAATTGAAGTATCCAATGAATACCGCCTCGGGTGTAAAACGGTGAACGAGTCCTCCCTCGACTGAGTTCTCATTGGCTGTCCACTTCGCGGCCGAGTCATTTACATAGGAGTAGGCATCGAGGTTGGCGGTATCTCCCCAATGTGAGCTGTAGTAAGAGTAATTGGCGTAAAAAGAATCCTTGATCGTAGGTTCGAATTTTCCCATCACATCCGCATAGAAGAGTTTGGTGTCTTCATTGACCGTTCTGTATCCCGGATCGCGACTGTAAGCCCCGAAAACGTCCAGCGCAAAGCCGGGCAGACCCCCGAGAGCTTCAATCGAGTAGCCCTGGACGGGGGCCTGATGGTCGGCCCATGTCCCGGCGTTTGCGCTGAGCGAAACTCTTGTATACGGCATCTCGAACATCTGCGTATAGTCGGTGGATCCGCTGAAGGTGTTTTCATTTGCCGGAGAGAGCAGTTTGTATAGGAGAAACTCGGACCCGGTGGCGCCTATCCGCTGCTGGGTTGAGGCATATTCGGCGCTCAGGAAGAGATGGGCCGAAGCGTTCAGCGGGTCTTTTTTTACCGCCGTAAGCGCTTTGCTGTACGCCCAGTCGGTCATGCCGAGCTGGTAATAGGCGTTCGCAAGGTCGGTGTTTCGCACGGCGAGGTCCCTGTCCAGCATGAGTTTTGAGCGGAAAACGGCCATGTTGTCGTTTAGCTCTATCGATTTATTGATTTCCTGTATGGCTTCTCCCGGACGGTAGAGGTCCGAGAGGGCGATCCCTTTATAGAGATACGGGGTGGGGTCGTTGGGATCGAGGGTCTTGGCGTAATCGTAGACCTCGAGGGCCTTATTGAAAGACCTCGTTTGATAGAGCGCCTTTCCAAGGCTGCTCTGGTAAAGCGACACCCTGGGTTCGAGCAGGGTTGCCGTGAGCATCTCCGTCAGGCCGAGGCTGAAATTTCTGTGAGTGAACGCGACATTGGAAAGTCCGATATGAGGTTCTCCAAACGCGGGGTTGTTCTTTACCGCCTCGTTGAACAGGTTAAAGGCCTTATCGTAATCCCGGTAGCCCAGGCGGATGAACCCGGCAAGACTCAAGACCTCGCTGTCGGTCTTCGAGATCTCGAGCGCCTTGCAGATGATGCCCCATGCCCGGTCCAGGTAATCGGCGCCAAGCCAGAGCCTGGCGAGGTAGACGTAAGCATCGACGAAATGGGGGTCGGCGGCAACGGCCTCCTCCAGAAGTCTTCTGGCCTCGGGTAAATCAAAGTAGGATATCTTGACCAAGGCGGCCGTCATTCGCACAATCGGCGACCCACTGTTTTCCTGCATGGCGGTTGCCGCCTCGCTGGACGCTTGCTGCTTGCTGTTTTGGACGAGGTATATCTGGGCCAGCAGTGAATGCGCGACGGCTGATTCGCGCCCGCTGATGCGGCTGTCGGTTAAAAGCGCCTTCGCCTGGTCAATTTTGCCTGCGAGCATTGAAAAATAGCCCGACATGACAAGCACGAGGGAGGAAGGAGGGCCCTTTTTGAGCTCTTCGACCATGAGCCTGTAGGCGCCGATGGAATCGCCCATGCGGTAGCAGGCCAGGGCCAGGCCGGAGACGGCGAGCCCCTGAGGGGCATTGTGCTTTCGAGCTCCCTCGAAATACTCCCTGGCTTTTTGCGGCTCCTGCCTCTGCAAGGCTATCCAGCCGAGCACCAGGAGCGCCCGGCCGTTTTCAGGGTCCCCGGCCAGCTCCTGATCGGCGTACCGCTCGCTTTCATCCAGGTCCCCACGGTCGTAAGATGCCTGCGCGTCTCCAAGCAGGGTGGACTGGTCCTCTCCCTGCGTCTGCGGCGCGGTCCCCGCGCCGAGAGGAATATCGCGGTAGCTGAAGATTCCCGGGTAATAGAGCGACCATTGGACCGCGTCCTTGGGCTGAAGGACCACTCTTTTGTACGGTGCCCGTCCGACTTCGGCAAATCCTTCTTCTCCGGGGTCCAGATCGATCTGCCCTTGATCGTTGGCCACTGTGAGTTTACCCTCAAGAAGAACGATTTTCGTGGCGCCGGAGCGGTCGACTTTCACATTGAATTCAGTTCCGCGAACCGCTGCGGTTACCGCCGGCGTCCGTAATTCGAACCGGGTTTTCTCGTTTTTGTTGCGCAGCCAGATTTCTCCTTCGCGCACCTCGTAAAGACTCCCAACGTTCTCTTTTGCCGCTGCCGGAACGACAACCCCCATGCGCGGCGAAGGCGCGGCGCTCCTAAGGACGACAACCGTATTCTCGTTTAACTTAAGCTGCGTTTCGTCAACACAAAGAATCGAAACGCGTGAATCCGGCCCGGTTTTTACGGAATCTCCGGCAAACAGGTCCCGGTCGTTCTGCCCCTGCTCCCAGGACGTCATGCCCGTGGGAAGAACGTTGACAGATCCCTGCGGGTTGATCAAACGACATACCAGAATGTCGGATGCCCTGGAAAAACCTTCCGCGCAAAATAGGAACACCGAAAAGAACGCGAAGAAAAGAAGAAGCGTTTTATTCCGGGGACCGGCAAAATCAATTGCGGAACGGCGCCTAAGCAGATGCAGCCGGCCGGCGCACATAACGACGAACAAATCAACAGCTATGAATCCGTGTATGAAAAAAGCGCCCATTTCTTACAGCCGCACAAAAGTAGTCAATGATTTGGGGGTTCGATTTTCGGAGATCGGGCGAACATTAGCACATTGAGCGTTTGATTGCATTCGGTAAAGGGGCGCGAGAAATGCCCTTTGCCCATAATACCCGCCGAACTGCCGGGATGGCAGATTTTCTATGCGATCCGGGTGTGTTGAGCTCGCAACCCTTGGAGTGGTACCTTGAGGAACACTCCTCAAGGCATTTCGTTGGTCCCTATCTTCTTGATACTTTTGATGAAAGTGGTCCAAACGTTTCGGCAATTCCATTCGACACTTCTCAAGGCATTTAACTACTTTCTGTGCGCTTGAGTAATCAAACACCTCCCATAAATAGTGCTCGGGGAGAAGGCGGCATGGAAAAAGACAAGGGCTTGTCCGTAAATAAATCCTTTGTGCCCGCATCCGGCTTTTGGATCGCTTCGGCCGCTCCTCAATCGCAAAATCCTCGACGTAGGCCGGCTACGCCTGCGGTTTTGCTCAATCGTCGCGACCAAAATCGGTCTCAAAATCCTGCGCGGTCCCTAAAAGGCCTATTTACGGACGAGTCCTAAGCCAACAGCATTGAGGCCGTCAGTCCCCTACTTGTCTGGAAAAATATCATAGATATAGTCGTACGCTGCCAAAATCTTTTTATCGAGTTCGCCTGCTTCCACTCGTTCCACGATTTCTTCCCTGAATAGATCGAAGATCGCCTCCAGAATCTGCGCTCGTTCCCGCTCGTTTGCCTCCGCCACTACAAACAGCACACGGGCGCTGTGCTGGATATAGCGTGGCGAAACCAGTTGCCGTTTCAAAAGTTCCATAATGACCGGTGCTTTGCTGCGATCAAAACGACCCGGATCGCCTTGGCGGTCTAATTCGGCGAAAAATTCGGCTGTCCACTGGTTGTGATAATCCCAAACCTTGTCGAACAATTCACGGGTAAAGCGGGTGCCGGCCTTGATCTGAATATCGTTAACCGCCGGTTCGACTCCATCTTTCGTCAAGGCTGGCCGTTTGAGCCAGCCATCCCTGGTGATGACTGCCTGGTGTCGGACAAGAGTCCACAGCCACGAAACATCGATGCGGTACGTTGCAAGATCGTTCATGAACCGCAGCTTAAGCTCGTAATCATCGATCGCCGCCGCGAAGTTGCCGTTCAGGATTTGAAAACCGTAGTTAGCAGCCATATAGAAAGCGTGCTGGATGTGCTCAATGGTCACATCACCTTTAGGCACCGCATAGATAGATTCCCACAGTTCCGGGCTGAAAAGTTTTTCCGGTGACCCGAGTGCGTCCCGAGTGATGACCCGGGGCGTAATCTTGCCCTGCCCATTCAATAAGCCGCGTGACTGAAACATCTGCCTCTCCGCGTCGTTAAGACCACTCGCCGCAGTCGGTATTGGCTTGCCTTTCACGTCCACCGTTTCCAGAGGCGCATCGAGGATGGACTGAAGCTGCGCCGCAGGCGCCTGCAGCGGCCTATTGCCGGCGGCGACGTAAGCCTGTTCGGGGCTGGCCACCCAGCTTTGACGATAGGTATCGTAGAGCCTCCCTTTCACCCGGTTGGCGAGGATGTCGTCCAGCGTGGGTTGGTGCCCCCCGGGCAATACCTGGTCAGGCACGAATATTAGGCCCAGAACGCGCTCCCGCAGCTTGTCGATGGCTATGCCCCGCATCGCCACCGGGTTGGATCGCGAACGTCCATACACGTCGCTCGGCTGGTAAATCATTACTGCGGCCATTCCGCCGATCGGCGCCGCCGTGCTTAGCTCATTATTCTTCATGCCGGACATCAGCATCATCAGCGCATTGTACCGCTGATAGGCAATCATGTTCGGCGAGGCCATCCCGATGGACTGGGGGTCGGGAAATACTCCCTGCGGATCGTCTTTCCACATCTCGATCAGGCTGCCGAGGTAATCCCAACGGCCGACATTGGTTCCCAGCAGACGGCGCCGCAGCGCCCAGGAGATCGCCGCAAGGGAACGCCCCGCATTTCCTTCTTCATAGAGCATCTTGATCTTAAATGTACCTGGCGCAATACCGATGGCTTCCTCAATACGCGACAGGAGTTTCTCCACGATTGCGGCTTCCTGCGGGGTCTGAATCTTGGGGATGTAGAAGTACATTCCCGTGCCCGCGTTTTTGAGAGAATCGTAATTATTGAACGCCCACAGGACGGCAATGGCAATCATGCCCGGCGCTGGTTGACCGTCGACCGTGACGTGGTCATACCTCACGTGGATGCTCGGGGGTCGAACGAACAGGGCCGGCCAGCTCGACGGTGGCTTATCGATCCTGTAGGTGCGCTTTTTTCCTTTCTTGGTCACCTCATAAGCGCGCCCGGCCCAGCTCCCTTCGAGGATGTCCCTGGCGTTTTTCATGGCGGCGAATGCACCGACCGGCTGGTCAGGGTCCGTGCCGTAAGGCTTGAAATGAGGTGGCGAGGCGTCCTCGAAGTCAGGCATATTCATGGGGGCCGGGCTATTCAGAGCGTTGAACGCCATGTCCAGCGGGTGCCACGGTCCGGTAAGCTCCAACCCGGGATTCATAAGAGGATGCGCGTCCTCCGGAATGGGCGCCTCGTCGTTGAGACGCCAGCGCCACTCGCTCTCTCGACCCAGGAAGTTATCGATCATCCCCTGCACAATTTGACGAAAGGTCCAGGACCGGCCCGTTATGGGATCCAGAAAGGCGTTGTCCCATTTCGGCCAGGCATATTTGCCGCCAACCGGTTCGGGGGAGTTCAATAGTGCGCGGCGCGCGGTCAGGGCGGCAGCGATCTCTGGATTCAACTCACGGGTCAGCGTGGCAATCGTGTGCTCGACGTTCACTTCTCGCCCGTTTACCCTCCTGATCCCGAAAAGCTCCGGGAATTTCCGCAGAATGTCTTCACGAATCATGATTCGTCGTCCTCCCATACGATCATTTACGGTTTTGTTGTTGGCAGCCGTTATTGCAGAACCGTTACGCGCGCTGAAGGCCTGGGCGACATGGCCTGGACCCGCGCCCAAGAAAGCCTGCCTGGTTTGGTTCGAACGGATGCGCTATTTGCCTACGGCGCGAGGGCGGTCGTATCCAGAGGCATAACGCCCGGAACCACGTATGCCTGCAGCAATACCACCACGATCGTGATGCCCAGAAGCAAGACCGAATACTTAACCGTCTTGCGGATGATGTCCGTCTCCATCCCCACCAACCCCGTAGCCGCACATGCGATCGCGATCGATTGGGGCGAAATCAGCTTGCCGATGTCGCTACCGAACAGATTGGCCGAAGTGGTCAACACAGGATTGATGTTGATTCGCATGGCGGTCACTTGCTGGAGCTTACCGAACAAAGCGGCAGAGGACGTAACCGATCCGGTCAGGAAAGTTCCCACCCATCCGATGATCGGAGAGAAGATTGGGAACAGCATCCCCGTATATGTAGCACAGGCCAGACCCAGGGTATAGGACATGCCCGAGTAATTTGCCACGAACCCGATACTGATAACCGAACAAAGAGTAATCAGGGCGAAACGCAGTTGCTTGAACGTAGCCACGAATACCTTCGCGCCGCGGGACGGACTGATCCCAAGGATCACCATGGTGACCAAAGACGAAATGAATATGGCCGTCCCCGGAACAGTAAAGAATTCCCACCGATAGCTGGCCCCATACATCGCCGGTTGAGCCCCGGGCACCGTGGTGTAAACCAGGCCGTGCAAGCCGGGCCATTGAGGAATGATGACGATCCAGTGAAGTTCGTTGACAATCCAGCCCTTAAATGACGGCATTCCCCACAACCCCATGATGGCCACCAAAATCACGAACGGAGACCAGGCTTTCACCACTTGAGCCGTAGTGTACTTCTTCTCCAGTTCCTGTATGACATCGGGTTCCCCGGGAAAACGCCAGATGGACTTGGGCTTCCAGAATTTAAGGAAAACCGTCAGCACAATCATCGAAACAATGGAAGAGATGATGGCTGGAAGTTCCATGCCCATGCGATGGGAAACGATTATATTCGCGATCGCATAACTGATCCCGGTCACCATGGCAGCCGGCAGCACCTCCATCGCCCTCTTCCAGCCTGCCATAACGACCAGCATGAAAACAGGAATTATGAGAGCGAGGATCGACATGTCGGTACCGATGGCCTTGGTCATCACCGACGCATTAATCTTGGTGACCGTAACCATCATGTTGGTTGGCACGCCCACCGGGCCGAAGGGAACGGGGGGCGTGTTTGCGACTAGGCAGATCACGGCTGCCGGCAACGCGGGAAAGCCCAAACCAATCAGCATGGCGGCACAAACTGCTACCGGCGCTCCCTGTCCGGATACCCCTTCCATGAAAGCCGAAAAGCAAAACGCAATAAGCAACGCCTGGAGCCGCCGGTCGGTCGACAAAGCGGAAATCGAGCTCTTCAGAACATCGAACTGCCCCGCTTCTACCGTCAGGTTATAAAAGAACACCGCCGTCAAAATAATCCAGCCGATAAGCAATAAGCCGGTGACTATACCCAGGGCTGCCGCCGATATAGCGATCCCCACAGGCATGCCGTAAGTAAGGATTACGATGACCAGGGTCAGCAGCAGGGTCAATACCCCTGCCACATGCCCTTTCATGCGCTTTACCGCCAGCGCCCAGAATAAAAAAATTATAGGGATGGATACGACAAATGCGGTTAGACCAAGGCTGCTGGCCAGGGCCGTGTAATTGTGATACCATGCCATAGTCCGCACCTCCCTTTTGAGTCTTAAATTCTGTGAGCTGTGGGCGAGTCCAAAAGTAATCACTTGCAGGTGGTGAAAGCAAGAAATTCTCCACAGGATAGCCGCGCCGTCCGGTTCCCACGTCCGCAAAACCGGGCAGACACGGAAGACCAAAGGTGAGGGCCGCAGCCCATTCACATTGTTCAGGCTCAGCTTAATGTTTCAGGGTAAGGGCAAACCGAAGCCGGGGATAATTAGCTCAACCTATCTTGCCAAAGGTGAAAATCCTGCTTGGGCTAGACAGCAGAACGGAAATGATCCGGATGTGTTGAGCTCGCAACCTTTAGGGTGGTAACTTGAGGAATCGACACACTTCTCAAGGTATTCGATTTGTTACTATGTGGTTGATAATATTGTGAAATTGGTTATGCTGTCGCAGCAATTCCAATGGACATTTCTCAAGGTATTTCATTGGTTCCTATGTGCTTGATAATTCTATGAAAGTTGGCATGAAATCTGTCCTCATTTCTAAGCAATAGATCAAACAGTTGTTACTGCGTACGGTCAGGCCTTGAAAAAGGAATTTGTAAGTTTTCAAAGATGCTTGACCGGCCTGCACTCAAGATGACAAAGGGCCTCTCTGGACTGCCGTCAGCCGAGACGCTCGCCATCATTTCACTCAGGAGTTTCATGATGTTCCGCCTCCCTCATTTTTCCTTTTTCAAGGGCTGACCCCTCGGTTTCAAAGCAAAGGGCCTCTCTGGACTGCCGTCAGCCGAGACGCTCGCCATCATTTCACTCAGGAGTTTCATGATGTTCCGCCTCCCTCATTTTTCCTTTTTCAAGGGCTGACCCCTCGGTTTCAAAGTCGCTGGACCCCGGCTCAAAAACGCTGCCGGGTGACGGGTATGGAAATCCTCCAGGCCTGCCAGGAACTACTGCCCCGAATTGCATTCATAATTCACTATGTGTTTGTGCAAAACCCGGGGAAACATCCCCCCGCTCTTTATAGGTCGCAAGAATTACCGCATGGCGACCGATTTTATGACCTGTTCCAGCGCGGCCAGTCCCGCCGGCGTCTCACCGCTCAAATGCACCCTCAAAACCCTGCGCCGATGTTTGCGCAGAGCTTCGAAATCACCCAGCGCCTGTGCGCGCATGAGCATTCCGAAAGCGTACGGCTGACCGGGAATAACAGCGTCCTCGACGTTATCCGAGGTAATCAAAAGAAAAAGCCCTTCGTTACTGCCGCCCTTATGGAGCTGCCCGGTCGAGTGAAGGTATCGTGGGCCGTAGCCAAGCGTCGTCGCGATTCGCGCCCTGTCCCTGACAAGCAGGCGGATCTTCCGCAATCCCGCCTCATTTGCTTCATTTTCCGTAAGGTAGGCCAGGGTGGCGAAATAGTCTTTTTCCACGGCCTGTTCGAAGAAAAATGACAATGCCTGGGTCACACTCGTTGCTCCCGCAGCCATGTAAAGGCGCAACGGACCCTGGCGCAGTTCCATCTCCGCCTCCTGCACCCTGCCCTCTTTCCTGACTTCGTCAAGTATCTTGCCCGTTAATTCCTTGGCCTCCTGAACATTCGGCTGATCGAACGGGTTAATTCGGAGCAGGGCTCCGGCAGTAGCGGTAGCGGTTTCCCAGAGGAAAAACTGTTCTCCCAGATCGAGCCGGTCCCGCATATGAATCGTGATAACCGGATGCCCGGCTTTGCGGAGCGAATCGGCTTTCTCTTCGACGGTTTCATCGAGTTCGTTTCTTATTCTGAATTCCACAAACAGCCGGTCTTTTCCATAAACCCCGGGGTCTTCGACCGGCTCTCCCGATACCGGCACGACCCCTGTACCCTCCTTGCCCGTGCTTTCGGCTATAAGCTGTTCCAGCCACATGCCGAAAGTCGCGATCGGACCCGGCAGAACAAACGTCAGCTTATCCCTGCCGCCTGAAGCAAGAACGCCGATCGCGGTCCCCAGAGCTATCCCCGGATTTTCGGAAAGGGGCCTGCGGGTCCGGCACAGGTTCGCAATCTTCGAAGTCCTCGAAAGCAGCTCATTTAAATCTATTCCCATCAGCGAGGCCGGAACCAGTCCAAAATATGAAAGCGCCGAATAGCGCCCGCCGATATCGGGATAGTTAAGAAAAATCTTACGGTAGGAGCGCTCTTCCGCCAATCTCTCCAGCATGGACCCCGGGTCCGTTATCACGCCGAAGTTTTCGCCGGCGCGGCCGGCCTTTATGCTTTTTACTTTTTCAAAAAAATACTCCCCGAAAGAACGGCTCTCGACCGTGGCGCCGGACTTGCTGGCTTCGATGAAGAATGTATTGGCGAGCGGCAGACTCCGTTCCAGCCGAATAACGGTCGCCGGGTCGGTGGTGTCGAGCACGGTTAATGGAAGACCCGGGGCATGCCTGCCAAAGGTGTGGCTGAAAACCATCGGCGCAAGGCTGCTTCCGCCCATGCCCATGAGGAGCGCATGTCTGAATCCGGATTTTTTCAGATCGGCGGCAAATCCGCCGAGACCGCCGACAGTCGGCTTGATCTTAACCGGGGAATCCAGCCAGCCCAGAGCATTTGTTATTATTTTCCGCTGGTCCGGTTCCATTTTCCACAAATCCGGGTCCTTTTGCCAGAGCCTGGCGCAGAAATCAGCCTCCTCCAGATCTTTGAGCCTTTCCAGCACCGCGGATTCGAAACCGATCAGGTCAGCATCCATTCCGGCCAGCTTCATCCGAACTCCTCCTCCAGAAGGTTCATGTTGAATTACACGACATCTTTAACTCTCATGGTTCACGGCTTGCCCTCAACCTCTCAAGGGAAATGAATTCTGCTCTGCCGGTTACAATCTTTGTCTCTCTTCGAGGATATCCCGATACCATTCAGATGATTCTATTTCGGATTCGTCGCCGATAAGCGAATCCCAAAGCGTCTCCATGGCTTTTATACGCTCGATCAGATTTAATCGTAATCATTCCATTGGATAGGCTTTCCTCCAGCAGTGCAGGACATTATGGTCTAAGCGAATGCTGGATTTCAATAGTGAAACACAGCCAAGTGAAACACAGCTTGGGTAATTGTTAAAGATCTTCCTCAGATGGAATGCCTCGGTTTGCCGCAAATAATATAGAACGCGAGGGCAAAAGTTATTTTGCGCTTTGTCCTGAACTTGATATTACCAGCCGGGAAGAGACGGTTGTAGAAGCAAGGAGTAACTCAACCGAAGCATTCGAATATTTTTCGAGTTGCAGACCGGTCGGAAATCAAGAACCGCTTACACCGAGCAGGATGATGAAAAAGGTTCTCTGGTGGGAAAAACGCCTGAAAATTGCTTACGACTTCGCCATTCCTACGGAAGTAGACGAGATTTAGTAGTAAAATCAATGAATCGATGAATTCCTCTCGTCATACTAAAAATCGTTGTAGGGTTATGAAGGGGGGAAGTACGCAATATGTCGCCTTTGTGACACAGCCTCGGAAGCCGGAATCCAGGCATTTTATCAACTAATCGATTTTAAGCAAAAGACGTGGACCCCAACTTTCTCGCAGGGGCACGTCTACAGGGTCTTTCGCCCTATGTGGGAATTCCAATCCTTTTTCATCACCCTGTAGAGGTTTTTGTAACTCAGGTGGAGGTTGCAGTTGGGTAAATTGAGCGTTCTTTCCGCCCGGGCAGTTTGCAAAATCCAACATGGCGGCACAGGGTTGGCGCATCACAGTCTATCGCCCTTGAGAAATCTCTCCCTGAGACTGTTCGTGTCAAACCTTTTCAGCCCGCACCCGGGAAAGTCCTCATTGCGAGGGCCGCGGCGCCGATGATCCCGGCCTGGTTTCCGAGTTTTGCGGAATGTATCTCGAAACGCCCGGTTGCCGCGGGCAGGGCACGGAGGCGCACACCCCTTTCAACTCGCGATACCATCTCCGGCATTCCCTCTACTATCCCGCCGCCCAATATCAAGCGGCAGGGATTCAGCACGTTCACGAGGGTCGCGATGCCGGCGCTGAGGGCGTTTAGAGCCTCATCCATTATTTGCTCCGCCAGTGCGTCTCCGGCGTAAAAGGCCTGCACGACCGTTTTTGCACTAATCTGCTCGACCTTGCCTCCGGCCAACTCCAATATTGTGCCGCCTTGCTCGGGCATGCCTTTGACGCTCGCAATGGCCCTGCGGGCTATCGCCCAGCCACCGGCGAACGATTCCAGGCATCCCGTGCTGCCGCAATGACAAGGCGGGCCGTTCAAATCCACTATTATGTGCCCGATTTCCCCGGCCGAGTTGCTGCAGCCTTCGAGCACCTTGCCCCCGCACACAATGCCGCCGCCGATTCCCGTCCCGACAAAGACGCACAGAAGATCCCCCGCGCCGCGGCCGGCCCCGAAAAGCCATTCGCCCCACAGCGCCGCGCGAACGTCGTTCGTTACAACGACCGGAATTCCGCACGCCTTTTCAACGTCCGACCGGAGCGGCACATCGTGCCAGTCCAGGTTGGGTGCAAACCTTACCGCGCCGGTATCCGGGTCCACCTGCCCGGCAACCCCTATGCCTATGCCGGAAATTGAAACCGCCTTATCGCGGCTGAGTTGCCGCACTCCCTGCACAATTTGCTCTATCGCTGCCCCCGGGCCACCCTGCGTATGCGTCTCGGAGCGAAGCAGCTCAATCATCCGCCCTTGTTCATCGACCTTGCCCAGGGCGACTTTAGTGCCTCCCAGATCGATTCCGATCGCGTTTTTCACGCTCATACCCGCCTCAAATCTTCCGTGTGCCGCAGAGCGGCCGGAAAGACCCAATGTTTTGCGACGCTCGCCGCTGCGCGGCTCACTGAGTCTGCCGGCCGCGCGCTTGCGCGCCTGCCGAAACCCCGCGGGTTTCGCGGGCATCAAGCCGGCGCTGTTTTCCCGATCTTTTCCGCCGGCACCCAAACGGAAAAATCTTTCATCTTCCGCCAACCAATCGACTGATGTCGTGGAATGACCAAGACCCCTTCAGCCGTTCGATTCGAAACGGAAACGGCAATCTCCAGGGTCCCGTTATCCAGTTCAATTGCAACGATGTCTCCGTCCGAAACCCCGGCGCGTTCCGCGTCCTTCGTGTTCATCGACATATATGGTTCGCTCGCGCCGGCATGAAGCGTATCCGAATAGAGCGAGAATTCACTTGT
>Ga0326728_10012419_pt1 | contig 18934 bp, 22 predicted proteins | sample MB3enrmetagenome_FD_207602 | JGI IMG/M metagenome (GOLD analysis project Ga0326728, IMG submission 207602) | Lab enriched peat soil microbial communities from McLean, Ithaca, NY, United States - MB31MN | ecosystem: Environmental > Terrestrial > Soil > Wetlands > Peat | place: USA: New York... | reverse complement strand
AGAAGCTCCTTGGCTTTCTCCCTGTCCATCCGGAGCCCGCTCTTCATTCTGGCACGCTCCTTGTCCGGCGGCGGCCTCCAGGGGCGCCACGCAGCGCGGCGTAGAGAGGGCGTTGCAAGATATTTTCGCACGCCTCGGCACTCGAATCCGTATTTAAACGATAGCAGACTTCCAGCCCAGGGTCGAGTGCGGACCCCCGGACCGGCGCAGAGACCATCCAAGATTATTAACGACCGGCGCGGGCATGTCAGCCAGTGGAGAAGTACATAGACGAAGTCGAGTTCTTCGGCCACCCGATGGTCAGGTCGAGGCACCGTAACACCATAGAAGTCACGAGAGAGCCGAACCTGACGCCTAGAGGTGACTGCATAATCGGAGTCCGCGCCGACAAGGGACTGACGGACCTGTCGAGCGGCGTGAGGGAGGCCATAAGGACCGAGGGCAGCGAGCTTGTCATGACGATAGAGGTCCTTTCGGACACGTTCACAGTCAGGGCCGCTGGCAGCGGCAGGTTGCCCCTCGAGGACGCCCACGAGATGGTGATCAGGAAGAGCGACTTCATCTCTCCCCGGACGCTGGCAATCAGGGCGGACGCCGCCGCCAAGGACATCCCCCGGAGGATGGTGGAAAGCCTAAGGAGCCCGGGCACCAGGGGGCTCCTCAGGATAGAGGTGCGGGTCTGATGCCATACACGGTCGTTGCCAACACCATGGAGGCGCTTGTCAAGTACCACGGGCTCAGGGACTGGAAGCTCAGGATACCATACCACGACAGCATATCCGTGTGCACAACATCGCTCTACTCAGAGGTGAGGGTGACCGAGGGCGGGAAGGGGAGCCTCCTTGTGACGGGCAAAAGGAACGACGACGCCCTTCGGAGGACAGAATCCGTATCCCAGAGGCTGACGGGCAAGAGCTTCGCCGATCTGGGGCTCGACATCGACTCGAGGAACATGCCAGAGGTGAACGCAAAGGGCCTCGGGTTCTCGTCATCGGCCGGGGCCGCGCTCACGTTCGCGATCAATCGGGCCGTGAACAGGAGCCCCCCTGACATGAGGGACCTATCGAGGGTCGCCAGGCTCTTTGCCGCATCGGCCTCCCGGGCGATGGTCGGTGGGTTCTCCAGGCTCTATGCGGGTGAGGGGGACGAGGACACCTACTCGGAGAAGTTCGCAGACGAGAGGGACCTGCCGATGAGGATCGTCATCGTTCCCCTGCCGTCTGACGTGAGGACAGAGATGGCCCACGAAGAGGTCGAGAGCTCCCCGTTCTTCAAGGCCAGGAAAGAGTCGGCGACCAAGAGGTGCGACCTGGTCGAGAAGGCGATCAGGGGAGGCGACCTCGCCATGTTGGGCGAGCTCGTGGAGCAGGACACCATGGAGCTGCACAGCGTGACCATGACCGGCAAGAACAGGATGATTGTCATGAACGCAGACACCATCAACGTCATAACAAAGGTCAGGGAGCTCCGCTCGAACAGCGTGGAGGCCTACTTTTCCATGCAGACGGGTCCCTCGGTCTTCATCAACACGACAGAGGAAGACGAACCGAAGGTCAGGAGGGCGATGCGCAAGCTGGGCTACCACACGATCTCGTCCTCCGTGGGAAGGGGGGCCAGGCTCAAGCGCGGCTAGGAGACGTCTGCGCTTAATACGCCGGGCGGCCTCATAGCCGAAGTAGCTTGACCGAAAAGTCGATGGCTGTCAGAGAGTACCTGAAGGAGCTGAGACGAGACAAGAAGGACAAGCCGGAGCAAGTCCGGGAATCCCTAGAAATCTACGTCCGCCTCTGGGAGAGCTTCATCAAGAGCGGACTTGTGCGCCCCGACGAGGAGGTCGGCCTAGCCCTGAGGAAGATCGACGCCAGCGGCGGGCTTCACAGGGCGGCGGGGGTGTGAAGCCTCAATCCATTACCTCTCCCCCGTCCACGACCAGGCTCTGGCCCGTGACGTAGCTCGAGGCGTCGCTGGCGAAGAACACGGCGACCTTGGCGACCTCCTCCGGGGAACCGAAGCGCTTGAGCGGGATGCTCTCCCTGTAGGCCTTCACCTTCTCCTCGGCTAGCCACTCGACCCATCCGGTCTCTATGGAGCCCAGGACCATGCAGTTGACCTCGATCTCTGGTGCCAGGGTGCGGGCAAGCATCTTGGTCAGTGTCAGTATCGAGGCCTTCACGGAGGCGTAGGGGATCCCCTCCACGTCGCCGGTCAGCACCGGCGTCGAGGCGATGTTCACGATCTTGCCTCCCTGCGGCCTCATGAGGGGCACGGCCCTCTGCGCACAGAGGAAGGTCCCCATGAGGTCGACGTCGAAGACCTTCCTCCACATCTCGACGGTTATCTCCTCCAGCCTCGAGTTCCAGATTTCCGCGCTGGCGAGGCCGGCCGTGTTCACGAGTATGTCGAGCCCCCCGAGTTCGTTGCGTATCTGCGCGAACATGGCGTCCACGCTGGAGACATCGGAGACGTCCGCCCGGATCACCAGCACCCTCCCCCCCTCTGACCTTATGGACTCGGCCACCTTCTGAGCTTCTCCCTCGCTGTTGCGGTGGTTAACCACCACGGACGCCCCCTCCCTTGCGAAGGCCCTGGCTATGGCGGCGCCGATCCCCCGGCTGGAGCCCGTAACCAGCGCGCGCTTACCCCTGAGGCTCATGGAGTCCAAGGGGAGTGGCCTTCACTTAAGGTTTGAAGAAACCCCTAGGGTCTGGGCATCCTGTCCTTCGCCGTCCCAGTGATGGAGTACTCCTTCAGGAACCTGAGGTTGAAGAGCGAAGCGGCTGCCGAGTTCCTTACGAGCTCGTCATCATCCTTCAGCGCGGCCTCGAGGGTTGGTCCAGCGGACTGGTTCCCGATTGAACCCAGGGCGGCGGCCGACTCGTGGCGCACGATCGGCTCGCTGTCGTGCCTGACGGCCTCTTCGAGCGCGGCGACGCCGGACGCGAGGCCCATCTGGCCCAGCGTGAACGCGGCCTCGTGCTTGACGAGGGGGTCCGGGTCATGGAGGACGATGTCTGATAGGACGGGGACGGCAGCCTCCCCGCCGAGTTCCGCCAGGATCGTGACCGCGTGGACTCGTAGGACCAGGCTTGGTTCGTTGGTGAGCACGTCCACGAAGAAGTGCTCGTTCCCGGTCTCGTACTCCTCCTCCATCCGCTTCATCATGGCCAGGCAGTGCTTCTCGTCATCGACGACGCAGCTGGTGTACACGCTTCCTGGCTCGAAGGCCAGAATAATATAACCTAAGCTATGCGCGGCCTAGACCATGGTCAGCACAGCGGCCAGTGCGCCGTTCTCGGAGTCCTCTTCCCGCGAAGACCCAGTGACCACCACGCTGTCGCCCTCGCCGAGGCCCGACTTCCGAATCGTAGTCCAGGGCTCGCCCGGTCCGTCTTTCTCGCAGTCGGTGCCCTCTCCGGGAACGGTGAATCGGTCTGAGCTGTAGACGGCCGTGAAGGCTGCGCCGGCGCCTGCCTTGATGGCCGCGTCCCTCTGCTCAATCCCGTAGCGGACCTTCCTGGCCCCGTCGGCCACGACGACGGCCCAGCACCGATCGCCGAGATCAAGGCGGTCCGCGTCCACGCGGGAGGACCACAGGAGAATGGAGGAGATCCTGCCGTACTCCCTCTCGCCCTTCCTGCTGAGCACGCACCCGTTGGCCTCTATGGCGATGAGGTCGTTGTCCCTCAGCCTCTTGATCAGGGTCCTGACCTCTCCCTGCCCGAGCCCTGTGAGAGCACCCAGCCTTCCGCGGCCGACCGACCCCGACTTTCCTATGGCGATCAGGGCCTTCAGGACGTGAACCTGTGTGAAGACAGCCCGGGGTCCCCTGTAGTCGGAATCAAGAACCTCTCGGAGGGCCTCTAGGACCATCTGGGTAGCTTTCAACGCGGCGTTATTTCTCCTTTTAAGAGGTCGCACGGGGAGGCGCCACCTATTAGGGGGAAGCGCAGGTCGGCCCGTAGCTGGCGCTCACGCCGCAGTAGGCCCAGGCGTAGACCGAGCCGTTGGAGGCCGGAAGTTCGTCGGCTCCCAGCTGGGTCGCCTGCCAGCGAGATGTGCTGTTGTAGGAGAAGAGGAACCAGGAGCGGCTCCCCGTGTTCTGCACCCCGTCTATCCCGTTGACCAGGTGCTCCCCGTACTGCGGGTACCACGTGTCATTCAGGTTCCCATCGGTTATCACGACGGTCGCGAGGTAGACGTTCCAGCCCGGTTGCACCCGCGTGTCGTTGTACCACCTCTGCGTCCCGTTGCCGAAGTCCAGCAGGATGTTCGTGGAGGCTGCGAACCCGCTGGTCCCTGCCGACGCCTTGAGCTCGCCGAGGTAGGTGCTGGCACTGTTCTCGGCCTGGTCATAGCGAAGAAGGTAGAAGGCCGCGAGTGTCGAGGAGAGGATCAGCCCGGCGGCCAGGACCGCGATGAGCACATACAGCGACCCTGAACGGGACAACCCGGCTGGATAATCCAGACAGTCATTTAAACGTTACATAGCCCGGCGAAGCCACGCCAGGGACATTGAACGCCGAGAAGCTGAGGGTGGGAGACGCCGGCCCGAGGGGCAAGGGGGTGTTCGCCGTCGCTCGGTTGGACCCCGGGGAGCTGATCTGGGACTACGATGGGAAGGAGCAGTGGATCTCAGAGATACCGGAGGAGCTATGGCAGTACACGTTCCAGGTGGACTACGACAGGTACATCCTCCCGGAGAGGGGGTCCGTCGGCTGGTACCTCAACCACTCCTGCGAGCCGAACTGCGTCATACTCGGAAGGACGAGGATTGTTGCGCTGAGCACCATCGAGCCCGGCGAGGAGGTCACCTTCGACTACTCCACGAACGTGGGATGGGACGGGTTCGCCATGGAATGCAAGTGCGGCGCGCCGCGGTGCCGAGGGGTAATACGGAGCTACAGATACCTCAGCCCCGAGTTGAGGGGCCGGTACGGAGCGTGCGTATCCAGGTTCCTTCTGGAGAAAGGAGGCTAGACCGCCCCTCAGGAAACCTCCTCTCTTCGTGGGTCCGGACGTTCGGGACCCGGTTGCGGCGCAGGATTAAATCAGAGGATACTTGGGTGACCTCGTGCATAAGAGAGCGCTCTACTCCCAGCTGGCGCGCTACTACGACAGAATCTACTGGAACAAGGACTACGACCGGGAGGTGGAGTTCCTCGTCAACCTGTTCCACAGGCAAGGAGTGACGGGAAGGAAGCTGTTGGAGGTCGGCTGTGGGACCGGCAACCACACGAAGGCCTTCGTCGCGCGTGGCTATGAGGTGACCGGCGTGGACCTGAGCAGCGAGGTCCTGAGGGTGGCCAGGGAGAAGGTGAGGAGGGGGGCCAAGTTCGTCAGGGGCGACATGAGGGACCTCGACGCCGTGGTCCAGGGGGAGTACGATGCGGTGGTCTGCCTCTTCAGCACCATATCCTACAACCTCACGACATCAGACCTCAGGAAGACAGTCAGCGGCTTCCACAGGCACACGATCGGCCGCGGGGTGGTGGCCTTCGACACGCACTTCACCAAGAAGGCGTTCCTGGATGGGTACAGAGGCGAGGACATATTCGACGACGGCAGGGCCATCGGAGCGAGGCTGAGCGTCTCGAAGCGCTCGGGCGACGTCGGAGAGATCTCGTTCACATACCTGATCAAGGACGGCGGGAAGGTGATCACGCTGCGGGACGACATCCATCGATTCGGGCTCTTCGACCAGGAGGAGTTCCTCGAGGTTCTTGAGGAGGTTGGCTTCAGGCCCCATGCCTACTCCGACTGGACATTCAGGAAGAGCAGGGGAACGGCGGCCTTCAAGGACACTGTGTTCGTCGGCTGCAAGCGCGGACCGCCGAGGAATTGCGATGCGGACCGGGTATAGCTTTTTTAGCAAGAGAAAGGAGATTCTGGGATATGTTCTGTCAGACCTGTGGTGCCCAGCTCCCAGATGACGCGTTGTTTTGCTTCAAGTGCGGAACCCCGACCAAGCCGGCAGCTGGCGGAGGGCGCGCCGCTGCGACAGGGCCCGTTGCCCCCGCCGCTCCGACGAAGGCGGAACAGGTCATCGCTCCCTCCGGAGTGACCTCCATAAAGTGCCCCAACTGCGGCGCTCCCATCACCCCCAAGTTCGGCGAGATGGTGATAACCTGCGAGTACTGCGGCAGCGGCATCACGCTGGGGTCGGGCGGATGGAGCAACATACAGAAGCAGACGATGCTCGCCCTGAAGATCGCCGACGTCGACGGCGTAAACGCCATAATCACACCTATGATGGACAAGGGCCTCCTGCACAGGCACCTCCACGAGGATTCCACGCAGGAGGAGATGAGCCTCTCGTACGTCCCCTACTGGATAGTCAGCGTCTCCGCGCGGACCACCGTTGTGGCCATGAACGAGGCCGCCCAGATTGGCCAGACGGCCACCACGGCCGCGCTGATGGGCGTCATAATGGGCGGCATGGGAGGAGGGTTCGGAGGAGGCGGAGGGAGAGGAGGGCGGAGGCGCGCATTCGACCTCGCGGGGATGGGCCCGGCGGGCATCCTGGGCGGCGCCATGGTCGGTCGGATTTCGGCCTTCGGGATGGGGATGGGCTACGGCGGAGGCGGAATCAGGAAGACGGAGCAGATGGACGCGAACTACAACTTCCCCGTGGTTGCGCTCAAGGCCCTGACGGAGTACCAGCCCAGTGACTACCAGTTCGACCTCGACGGCAGGTCCATCTTCGACATCACGAAGTTGCCCAAGAACATCAAGGTCCTCAACGGAGACATCAGCGAGGATGTTGCCAAGTCCCAGGCCAAGACCCTGGTGGACCAGCTGCAGTCACAGAAGGCCCACGCGAAATACCACATGATCCAGCAGATAACGACCCAGTCAGACGTCGGAGACGTCGAGCTGCTGCACGCGCCGATATGGTTCGCCAAGTTCGACCACAAGGGGAAGAAGATCGTGCTGGTCATAGACGCCAACTCCGGCCGCGTGATCAACAGCATGGGCCTCTAGGGACCAGAGACCGTCCCGCCGTCGGGGTGTCATGTTTCCCGGTCCAGGCACACCCCGTCCCTCCGGCCTCCTCGTTCACTAGGTTAATCTAGCCCCGGCACAGGTCGCAAAAGGAGGGAAGAGAAGTGAAGCTCTCAAGGGTAATGGTCATCGTGGTTGTGGTCGTCCTGGTCGCGATCGTGGGGCTCTACGCCGTAGGGGTCATCCTGGCGCCGACGACGTCGACGTCGGCTGGCTCGACGTGGCACTCAGCCGCAGGATACCCAGTCCAGGTGAGCGGCACCTTCGCCATCGCCGGGCAGCAGTGCTTCAACGGCACTTCGTACGTCTACTGCATCGGCGGGCAGGACGCAAACGGCGGGCCTCGCGACGAGGTCTACTCCACTCCTGCGCTCACCTCGTCCTCGGGCAACATCACCGCCTGGACTGCCGGCACGCAGTATCCCCAGGACATAAACGGCCAGTCGTGCGTTGCCTACTCCGGCTATGCCTACTGCACCGGGGGGACCTACGACGACGGGGGCGACGACGTCAACTCGAGCTACTACGCACCGCTGACGAGCGGTGGTGCTCTGGGCACCTGGTCTGCCACGACCTCCTTCCCGATCCCCGTCGACAGCCTGTCCTGCGTGGCGTCGTCAGGCTACGTCTACTGCGTTGGAGGAAACAACGAGACCGATGGTACCAACGCCGACTCGACCTCAAGCAACTCTGTCTGGTACGCTGCGCTATCCTCGTCTGGCTTAGGCGACTGGACTTCGACGACAAGCTACCCGGCCAACGTCTTCTTCCCCAGCTGCTTCGCTGCCGGGGGATACATCTACTGCCTGGGAGGCGTGAACGGCAACTTCAACGCCGTGGGCACTGACTACTTCGCATCGCTCTCTGCCGCGGGAGTGGGAGCCTGGACCCAGACGACTGCATACCCCGTCCAGGCGAGCGGTGAGGCCTGCGCCGTCTCGTCGGGCCGCATCTACTGCATCGGCGGGGAGGAGGCCGAGGGTTCTTACACAGGCGCCGCCTACTACGCCTCAGTTTCCTCGGCAGGCGTAGGGACATGGAAGCAGATGCCCAGCTACCCGCTTAGCTCGCAGACCGATTGTGCAATCGTCTCCGGAAACCTGTACTGCGTCGGTGGATTCGACGGCAGCTCGGTGGGGGAGAACAACGCCGTCTACTACGCGTCCCTGGATTCGCTGACCGGCTAGGGGCCATCGGCGGTCAGGGTCAGCAGACCTGCGCATCGGCCGCGCCAGAATCACCTTGCAGGCCCGGCTAGACTCTTAAGGAGCGATCGTTTCAGGAGACGGGACGACGCTTGAGCATCCCTAGCGACACTGCGGCGCGTTTCAATCAGATATCGGAAATCTATGACGAGACGCGGGAACCGATGGGCGCAGAAGCGCTTGACAGGGCCGCTGCAATCCTGTCGGGGGATGGCGTCGCTACCATCCTTGAGGCAGGCGTGGGAACGGGCCGAATAGCAGTCCCGCTTCAGCGTCGCGGCTTCAGGTTGTTCGGCGTGGACCTGGCAAGAGGGATGCTGTCGAAGGCGCGGGCAAAGGGAGTCCAGGACCTGGTCCTCGCCGACGCCAATCACCTTCCTCTGAGGGATGGAGAGTTCGATGCGGCGTTGATGGCCCACGTAATCCACCTTCTAGAGAACCCAGGGGAGACATTCGAGAGCCTGCGCCGGGTCGCCACCAAGGAGATTGTCGTGTTCGTCAGAAAGCGGGACCGCGCTTCCGCAAGGGAAGATGGGAGAGCCGCATTCAGGGAGACCTTCCGAAAGGCCGCGACCGAGTTGGGATACGAACCGGCCGACAGGCCAGGTGGATGGTGGAGCGGCTTCGCGAAGGAGAGTGACTTCTTGGCATCCTTCCCCCCGGACGAGCTCGTCACCATCGAGGACCGGACGGTCGTGACCACGATAGGGGAGCGGATCTCGCACTTCGAGAAGCGAGGCTACATCCACCCGGCGGGGATTCCGGAGGACCTCTTCCGCAAGACCATGCAGCGAGTGGCCGAATCCGTTGACGTCAGCAAGGAGTTCACCTACCAGAGGACCGAGCAGATGGCGATCTGGCGGCTCTCCGGCTGAGGTCGCAGACCGGCGGAGATTGGCCCAGTCCCCACTGGGTTGTTGATCCTATGAGGCGGGCCCGGTGGGACTCGGACACGATTGTGTTCGAATCCATCGGTTCCGTATAGCAACTTCGATTCAACCGGGGCCATGACCTTGATTTGATTCTCCGATCTTTGGTCCGGTTTCGAGTCGTCAGATTGAGGAATCGTCATACTGTTTGAATAGATGTCACAGGCGGTATAAATACACCAATCTGGCCAAGAGTTCGAATCGGAAGGGATGCAATTTTATCTTAGCGAATCCTTGTTGCGCAAGACCCATCACGCCGATTCCCGCCTTCAGTCTGAGGCAAACTCTGCATGTCGCCGCTCATTTACTGCGTCTGATCAATAGTACGACGGGAATCCACGCCAGAACAAAGACGAAGGCTGCAAACACCAGAGGCAATTTCCCATCTGCCAGCCCCAGCTTCGCTATCCACCAGGTGTCGAGTTTACCCTGGAACAGCGCCGGAATGTTGTAGGCGAGCGGCTGGTACGTTGACGGGTCTCCGTTTACTGAGAAGGCGCTTGTGAGCGCACCCGCACCTTGGACGAATGAACCCATCACGAACAACGCCAAGAAAAGGAGTTTGAGGGAGGCGGATTTGTTTCTGGACATCCAAGTCGAGACAGGAATGACGAGGTAGGGCAGACCGAGAATCATGAATCGTGGTCCGTAAGCCAGGCCTCCGGCCCAATCCTGCCAAGCCGAGTACGTCATTAACACGAGTGCGAACAGTATCACAAACAACGCGGCATCGCTACTCGGAAAGCCATCAAGCTGCGCACTGGAACCCAAGGCGCGGTACAATTCATACATGCCAAGGACGACGACGGGCGAAAGGAGCAGCAGCCCACGGTATGGGCTGACGAAATACAGAGGAAAATGCCCAATCATGTTCACCGGGTTGAACATGGCCAGGAGACTGGCGCTCGTCGAACCGACCTTGAATTGCTCAGGAAAGGCCAGAGGGTTTCCGAAGATGCTGTAATTGTACGACATCAGCACGAACGGTCCTACCAAAAAGGAGACGAAGAGCTTCGAAACGGACTTTCTGCGGACCCCCTTCGCCAGCAGGTATCCTAAGATTGGCAACGCGAAGAGAGCAGCGACGTATTCGATGAGACACGCCATACCGAGACACAGGCCGGATATGAGCAGGTTACGGTCTCTTGAACTCGCCTTGGTGTATCTTAGCATGAAATAAACGGAGGCGATAGAAAACAGCAACGAAGCACCTTGAGGAAAGACGACCGTTGAGAATGGCCAGACGGAAGTGCTCAACCCGAGGGCCAAGGCTGCGAGCAGGCTCTCAGTCTCGGGGGCGTAGAACCTGGAGATCTTATATGCGAAAAACACCGCAAGAGAAGAGCATACTGCCAGGAACAGCTCGTCCATCAGTGTTGCATACCCGAACATTGTAAAGTGACCTCCGTCCAGCAGAAACCCGACCGACGCGAACGGAAGGGAGACCAACCCCATTCCGGGAGATATGGCACTGTAGTAGTTCCCGTTATAGAGAGCCACGTCCACGCTGCTGGTGAGCAGATTGCCGTCTGAACCTAGCGAGAAGGAATGCATGCTCCAAATTGAGTATTGCATCGCGACTATGCTGGAGTCTTCGCCGTTCGACGTTATCCTGCCGTTAAGCGTGAGCGTGTAACAAATGAAAGGGATGAGAAGAAAGAGCAGAACGTACGCGTACTTTCGCAATACACGGTGACTCGACGCGCCATTCGTGATTAATAGTTATGTCCGAACGCCGCTGAACCAGTTCCATAGGCACCAGGCTGGAGGCTCGACGACGAGTTACGTTCGGACGACGAAGACGGTCAGGGGTCCGAAATCCATCAGTGGATACGTGGAAAGCTGCTGTAGGAGCGAGGGATCCGCCCCTGAGAGGTTGTCCACGACGACGTAATTGAGGCTCGCGCTGGAAGACGGCGTCTTGTTGTAGAGGCTCAACAGATAGTCATACTCTACGCCGATCTGCCCAGGCGTCAGGTTGGACGATATCGTGAAACTGGTTCCGTTGGAGTTCTGCGCGATGTACCCGGCGACGTCCATCTTGTACTGGACGCCTACGCCATAGTCCCCAGCGGTGCCCCCCTGGGAGTTCAGGAAGCCAAGGAAACCGATGCCGAAAGCAATCTGAGCCAAGAGTATCGAGGCAAGGATGATTACCGCGGATATCCTTGCGATCTTCGGCCAGCTCGGGAGCCTCTTACGAATACGGGTCACGTTCTCCCTTCGGGTCATGGCATGATCGAAGAGCGCTGCAACAATCAGGAAGTTAGCCGGGAAGAACATCACCAGATGATGGGCGTACAGACCGTAAGTCGGGTCGAAAAAAAGGAGGATGACCGTCGGGATTGCGATCCAAGCGAGTAGGATGGAGTATTTCACGTTCTCGCCAAACGGGTCTCTTGCGGCGCGGACCAGGACGAGAGCAAGACCGAGATAGAGGCAGAGGTTCTCCACCACGAAGAAGTTGTTGACGTTGAAGATCGAAGCGAAGAACGAGGGCGCACTCGATCCGAGAATGTAGTCGAAGCCCGTGCCGCTGGTATCAGCGGAGAGGAGGCCGATGACACTCGGGTTCACGTTGTCAAGAGTGAAGTCCTTGAGCGTCGACGCGAAGCTGCCGCCATCGCTGAAGCCGCTGGTGCACTCGCCATAGACGAACGGGGCGAAGAGTATCAGGAATAGGGTCGCGCCTATGAGGAGGTGCTTGAGCCGGATTTGAGGACGGAATTTCCAGAGAAAGAGAAGGATCGCGGGAGCGAGGAACAGCGTCACGGGGTGGATCTGGAGGATGATCGCGTAGGCGACAAAGACCGGGATGAGGTATCTCGACTTCGCCTTTATGACGAACGAATACAGACAGTAGAAGAGTATGACCGTGAACGGGAAGATCAGGTCGGGGTTCCAGATCTTCCTGGAGAAGAGGATGGCGAACGGCGATACCGCGGTGAGGGCGGTCGCGATGAGCGCGATCTTTTCGTTGAAGAACTCCCTCGCGAACCTGAAAGTAAGCACCACGCCCACGATGTTGAGGCCCGCGATGAACGCCGAAGCAACTATCGGGTTGGTCGAGATTAGGAACGGAATCGCGAGTATGTAGTAGTAGATCGGACCAGAGAAGCCCCCAGTGCTCAGGGGAGGCCCCACGAGTGGGATCTTCCCCTGCTGGAGCAGCGCCTTGAGGACGATGGAAGTCCCTGCTTCATCGCCCTTGAATTCGGCCAGGTTCAGCGAGGCGAGCCTGAAGTAAGCCGCGACGAGAACGATGAGCAGGAGGGATATCCAGACTATGTCAGAGTGCCGGTTCTTGGGAATCGTCAACGGTCAGCCAACTCACCCGACCGAGCTGGTCTCGCCGACTATCCGGAAGTAGACGTCTCCGCTTATCAGAGGATAGGGTATCCCCGGGATAGAGGGAGAGCTCGACGTACTCTCTGACGCACACGGACAGGCAGCCGGCGCCGTAGGACAGAGACAGGTCGTGCTGGAATACGCCGTGGTGTAGGCCATGGTTATGCAGTGGGTTATCTGCGCGTAGTTCGGCAGCCCGTCTCCAGCCACGAGCCCTGCATAGTATCCGCACTGCTCCGGCTCCTGGGCACCGAGCATCCACGTGGTCAGGCTGGTCGAGGGGAGGAAGCCGAGCTGGTAGGTGCCGCTGGCGCCCGCCTTGGCCGTCAGGTTGTACACTACGACCGTCCCCTCGTTCTCATTCGTCGGTCCCCCTATGACGAGTTGGGACTGGCTCGCGCTCACCGTGAAGTTCGGTCCGCCGCTGAACGACCTTGGAGTGCCGACGCTTCCGTTGAAGATGTACTGCAGTGCCTGAATCGATAGTGCGTTGGTGAGGTTGAGCGTCAGCGGAGTCGCCGAGTAGTAGTAGAGCTGGAAGCAGAGCACGGCGGGCGAGCTCGTCCCCGCAACTAGTTGGCCCAAACCAGAGGCAAAACTCGGGGTTCCGGGGCATTCGGCGGGGACGGTGCTGTTCCCGGTCGATGAAGAGCCGCTGGTCGTCACCGAAAAGTGGAGTAAGAGGACGCTGCCCCACTCGTCGGCCCCGAGCACGGTGTACGACCCCGCGAAGGCATTGAAGGTGGCCGGGCTGGACGTGTCAGCGCCTCCCGTCCAGTAGCCGCTCGTGGAGAGGGAGACGGAGGCGGTAGTGTTGACCCGGAACTGGTGGTCGTTGTAGACCGAAATGTTGTCGCTCTTGGGCTGGAACAGGTACACGTTCGGGAAGTAGTTCACCGTGCAGCTGAACATGGTGGTAGTGTTGTAGAGAGGAAGCGACTTCCCCGAGGTGTAGTTGTTGATACCGTAGTATCCTTGGAAGATGGCGAACCCGACGGGGCTGTCCCCCGGGGCGCAGTTGTTGAACGGGTCCAGCAGGTTGGCAGCGTACTTCCACTGGTTCGCCTCCGTGACGTTGTTCACCGAGCCGAGAAGGTTGACCTCCTCGGCGGTCACCGTGAAGTTGGCGCCTCCGTTGGGCTTGACTTGAAGCCTGAACTGCAGACCCTGGGACGAGTTCGACGCGGACGTGGTGGCCAAGGATGCGCTAGACGAGGATGTCGATGACGCAGTGGGGTTCGAAGACGTGTTTGATTGCGACGTGGATATCATGAAGGCCGTCGTCGCGACTATCAAGACGAAGGCCACAATCACGGCTGTCAATGTCGCACCAATCCCCTTGCGCTCGGGCATCAAGGCAATCCGTCCTTCATGGTCTGCTTTGTGACTAGTACTTTTGTCCGAACTGGCCGCATTCTTCCTTCTCTCCCGCCATCGGGCGCGGCGGCTTGATCCGGCGGCGTTGCCAATCTACCCATCGAACTCCCCGAGCAATCGAAGCAGGGATTCTCCCAAGTTGGTGAGACGGTACATCCTCACTCGTCCGGAGGCGAAATCTTCCTTCACCAGACCGTGCTTGTTGAGCAGGACGACGTGGTAGTCGACGGCGCTCCAGTCGAGGCCGAGCTCCTGGGCGAGCTGGAGCCGGTCCTTCGGATTCGACAGCGCGTACAGGAGGTCCGATCTCGTCCTTGCCCCCTTCATTCTAACGAACAAGTCGAACATCTCCGAATCGAATCCCAGGCTTTCCCAGCGCGACTTTACCCTGCCCCTCCATATCCAGGCGCAGGGAGGTGCAAATCGCTCACAGGCCGCAGCTTCCAGCTTCCCAAAGGAGCCGCCTGAAGGCTTCCCTATCATTTGGGAGACACCCTCCACATGGACGACAGGTCGTTCACCGCAAGTCACTTGTGAACAATACTGTCGGGAAAGATAATAGAACTACGTGTTAGGACAGTCGATTGAAGACCGTACTAACTTTAGGACGTCCAACTGATGCGATAACGGGGGCTTCCCATCAGCCGGACGCTTCTACAGTCATGCTCGCTACGATGGCATATGAGCCATATCCGCCCTGGACGGTAACTTCATAGGATTGCCCCGTCTGGATCAACTGTGAACTGGGCACTTGGATGCTCACCCAGGTCTGGGCGCCCGCCGCGAGCACCGGAATCACGACGACCGCCGTGGAAGCAAGAGACACCGACAGGTTCGATATGCTCTGGTTCCCGGCATTCACAAGGGTCAGGGAGAAGATTGTCCTGTTCCCTTGAGCCCCGACGGTCAGGTTTGCCGACGTGATCTTCAGGATGCCACAGGTGCCGCACGTCGTCGTGGTGCTGACGGTCATGGTAGTCGTCGTCGACTCGGTGACAGTCATTGAAGTGGTTCCTGTGCTGGTCGACGAAGCAGAGGTGGTTGAGTTGGTCGTCTGGAGGGTCGTCGTCGTGCTGCTGGTGGTCGGGCCCGTAGACGAGACCGCGGTCGAACTCGAAGTTCCCGAAGTCGGCACAGAAGATGTGGATGAGGCGGTGGGACTCGGCACTGAAGAAGAAGTCATGGTCCCGTTCGTGGTCGTAGTCACGCTCTCGCTCGTTGCGGCTTCCGGGAAGAGGGTGACCACTCCCAGGGCGAGGACGAAGGCGACTACGACGGCGACCGTCGCGCCCGCAGCAATCTGTCTCTTGTACTCCGACAACCGAGGTCTGCTCGGTGCCCAGTCGATATAGTCCTATGTTTTAGGATGGGTAGTTCGATAGGGGCGCCGTCCGAGTCATGTGCCCGTCTGCTTCTGGGGAGTCGGTAGTTGAGTGACGAGGGAGCAGACTACGTCCTCAAGGGCACGACGCTCCGGGTCTATCGCTGCCTTTACCGCGCCGGGACCCCTATGGGCATTCACGACGTCCAGAGAGCCCTCAACCTGAGCTCGCCCTCGGTCGCGGAGTACCACATCAAGAAGCTCGTCAGAGCGGGGCTTGCCAAAGCGGAGCAGAGCGGGTACATCGTCGACAAGGTTGTCTTCGAGAACGTGATTCGGGTTCGAAGGACGGTGATACCGCTGCAGACCACCTTCGTGGCCTTCTTCGCCAGCGCGCTCGTGGTCCTGCTGACGATTCTGAGGCCGGCTTCGATAACTTCTACCTACGTGTTCTCGCTGATCGTCTGCGTGGTGGCCATCGTGATTCTGCTCTATGAGGCTCTGAAGACCCTCGCAGCGACATCGTAAGGGCCCAACCCGAGTTCACCGCGTCACGAAACGGTGAAGTATGCCAAGGCAAGGTTGCCCCATTGGTCTTCCGCCACGACTGTGTATACCCTGTCGGGTTTCCGTACCCGAGATACAGCGGGCAATTGTAGGTGGCTCCGGGGTTGACAAGGTCTAGGAACTTGGCTGCGGTGACGTTCGAGGAGGTGTAGTATCCCTCGGCGATTGCACACGGCCGGACCTACACCAATTCAATCCACAGCGCAGTAGGTCGGTCCAGTCCTGCCTCCCACCGCCCCCCTCTCTTCTTCCTCTCTCTAACTCATGAGGTTCCCCTAGGTGCAGCCTCTCACACCTTCTTTCTGGTCGCACCTTCTTCCCGCTATTGGGGGGAGACGCCGAGGAGTTGGGGTGTCGGGCGGAATGCCCGAATGAGGATGGGTCATCAGGAACAACGATATCGATATTGTCTTGTCGATTATGCGCGCGCCGGCTTGGGAGATAGTTGGTCGGTTGCTGGTTCGATGGATAGATTCCTGGTTCGTTCGATGCGCGTTGGAGTTCGATATGGGATGGATAGGTAGATAGAGTTCGATGTTCGATCGATATGAGTCGTCGTTCTTGCTTTCTGGATGTCGTCGAAGGCCGAGAAGTTCGACCCGGGACGAACATGTCCTGCCTGAATGTTCGGCAATTGGCTGCCCGTTTAAGCGGGCGCATGAATTCAAGTAATCGAGGGATTACATCGGATATTTGCAAGCCTGCTGTTCTCAGTGAGGCGAAGACGGCGGATGGAATTGATCACGGCGACCCAGTGAGCGGGAAGTCTAATGTAGAGAATAGAGAGAGCGGGAAGACCATGGGATTACCGTGTCGGCCGAATCGTCGGTTGGTCCGTGCGATTGACGATACCGTTGTCTGTCCACGTCGAGGTCCGGTTCCGAGATTGATTATGTCCTTGATCATTCATCGTCTAGTCGGCCCTTTATGAGGACCTATAGAATCGTACAAAAAAAAGAGATGAGAGAGATGGAGAATAACAGGCAAGAAGGTGCGAGTAGGCAAGAACCATGCCTTCACCTAAGGGTGAGCGAGAGCGACCACACCTTCAAAATTCGATGATGTGGACCCCCAAGAGCCTGATCAATCGCAGGTTTGGGAAGTCAAAACCGGTAGCAGAACCGTTCTTCGCCTCGAAAAGCAGAGACTGCCCTGTCAGGGTGAGCTTCCCGCCGCCCAGTTTCCTCTCAAATGCCCTGACGGTGAAGCCGCCGTAGGGCCAGAGGGTCTCCACTTTCTCGTTCACCCGTTCCTGCAATTTCCCAGTTCCTTGATGAGCTTTTTCTATTAAAGACCCTGATTGAGCGTCCCGGTGCGTCCTAGGGTCTGGCCAGTGAAGGTGCCAACTCGGTGCGCGAGAAGACGATTCCTGATTAGTAGTTTCGCTTGAGCGCGCTTAAGCAGCCAATGTTCACGGAGGAGACTCTGTCACTGTAAAGGGAAGGATTACGCTGTCACCGAACGCGTCGAAGGCGACCAGCGTGTACTTGCCCGGGCTGAACTGCAGGTAGCCCGAGATTCCTTGTAACGGCGTATCTCCCTGACGGGGGACGCTCCAGTACCCTCCAATGCTAAGGGTCGTCCCGAGCGCTGAACCCGCGCCAAAGTGATAGGTTGAAGGTCCAAGATATACACTACACTCGAGTCCCGAATTTGATGGGTTGCTCAACAGCAAGGGACTCCCCGACGAGTTGAAGATCATGACGAAGGCAGGCACCGGGGCGTCGAGCGGAGACAACCCGCAAAGAGGAATATTTGGAAGAGTGTAGTCGTAATATCCCCCATTGTTCGGATTCGTGCCGAAGGGTAGCAGCGGAAAGACCGTGGCGTTGATCTGCGTGGGAGCGTTGAGGTCGTTTCGTACCAAGAGCGAGATAGTTAGATTAGTCCCTGACGGCACCGTTATGTTTCCTATCCCAAGCGACAAGGTCAGGCCTTCTTGGCAGTTTGTATCGTAGGCCGATGGGCTGCTTGCTATTGCCCCGCCGAAATCGCAGAGTTGCCCTTGAGTTACAACTTGGATCACAGTGTTCGTCACCGTTGTGGTTGACGGAGTAGTTCCCACGCGTGAGTTGAGCCCCTGGATCTGGGTGTACTCTATTGCCGAGACCGATGCAAGGACCACCAACACCAATACTAGGCATGCGAGCACGGTCGTCAGGTGCGGCACGCGGACCGAGGGATGCGGGAACGAACCGCCCTGGTTCTGGTTCTTGCTCGCTTCGACGATTCGAAGGGCTTCCCTGCCCTCATCGGTGAGAGCGTAGGCTCCCTCGGGGTTCAGAATGACGAGGCCGCTAAGCTTTCCCAGGTGGAATGTGAGCAGGCCGTTGCTCTCCAGGCCAGCCGCCCTCTTCAGCTCGGAGAACGGAAGAGGCCTCTCACTCAGCTCTTGGAGAATCCTGATTCTTGTCGGATGGCCCAGAGCCTCGAAGACCTCGGCCTTGGAGGCGTTGAACGAGTCGTCCTGGTTGTCTGCCATTGCGCCGCACTTTCCTGTATGTACATGGAACCAGTCGTGATATAATGCCTCGTTCGTTGTCCGGCCGTTCTAAGCCGTGTTTAGCCGGTCAACGACTGTTGTCTTCGTTCCTTGATGAGCTTTTCCTACTAAAGCCCTGATTGACGGCGGTTCTGGTTTTTCTTGGTGTCTCAGCTAGTCAGGGGTTTTGACTGCTGTAACTCCGGGCGCACTAGCTCGGTTCGGACAAAAGCGTAAATCGTCTCAATCTGGGGCCGAGGTATGGAAGCGCCGAAGAGAAAGCGGCCTTCTCGGCGAATCATGGTCGCCGCCGTCCTCGTCATTGTCGTAGCCGGCGCCAGCTACTCTGTCTACTCGGCATACGCCAACCCGGCGATCAAGTGCGAGTTCGTCCCGGGGAACGACCTGTATGTCCACCTCGTAACGACCAACCCCGACTATCCGGTGACCGGGCTCGGCGTCAAGGGCTGGCTGTACGAACTCTGCCCTATCGGGTCCTCGGGGAGCGCGCCGGCCAAACTCACGAGCACCATGCTCGGCAACTGGGATTTCGTGACAAACTCAACCGGATACGTCGCGATACCATCGTCTGACCTCGCCGGGTGGTCCTTCACGATCAACGTCCCGTACGAGGGCCACATCTACCAGTTAAGCACCCAAATCTGCGGCGGTGGCACGGCGACGGTCGAGCTGAACCTTCCTT
>Ga0326728_10012418_pt1 | contig 18936 bp, 13 predicted proteins | sample MB3enrmetagenome_FD_207602 | JGI IMG/M metagenome (GOLD analysis project Ga0326728, IMG submission 207602) | Lab enriched peat soil microbial communities from McLean, Ithaca, NY, United States - MB31MN | ecosystem: Environmental > Terrestrial > Soil > Wetlands > Peat | place: USA: New York... | reverse complement strand
TACTCCCTCGGCAACCATGCCGGGAATGCTACCGACACCGTCCTTGACGAGACAACATCAGTTCTCCCCTCCGCAGAAGGGAACGACCCTGGACGGGAGAACCGAATACTCACGGAATCATTGCCGTGCGATTGCCCGCGCCGCAGCCGCGGAGCGGCAAGATGTGAATAGCCGGGGGTGGAGCGAAGCGCAACCCCCGGTTATGATGATACACAGATGGCATCTCAGCCGCGTTAGCGGCGACACATTGCCTCGAGGTTCGCCATGCCGAATACCTACACCCAATTGTTGTTTGACGTCGTTTTCTCCACGAAGAATCGCGAGCGCACGTTGCCCGACGGCCATCGAGAGCTTCTTTATCGCTATATCTTGGGGAATCCACAAGAATCTCCATTGCCACACGTATCGCATCGGAGGCAGCGACGACCACGTCCATATCCTGACCGCGATTCCGACAACCTTGTCGTTGGCGGATTATGTGAAGGAGGTGAAAACCGGCGGCAGTCGCTGGCTCAAGGAGCAGGCAGAGTTCGGCCGGTTTGAAGGCTGGCAGGACGGATACGGCGCGCTGACGGTAACGTTCTCCGGAAAGGACTCGCTCATCGAGTATATAAAGGGCCAGGCCGAACATCACCGCACAGAGTCGCTGCTCGATGAATATCGGCGATTGCTCCGCGAAAACGGCGTTTCGTACGACGAGCACTACCTGGCGTGAACCCTGTCGTGCCACTACGTGGCACACGGAAGGCACATGAATCCGAGCCCGCGGGTTGCGCTGCGCTCCACCCGCGGCTATTCAAACGTGGCCGCTACGCGGTCGAAGAGCTGTGCGCTGTAGGACGGCGTGTTGCGCTTCTTCATGGCCCGCATTCGCTCGCTACTTCCTGTCCGCGGCCAGGACCGCAATGAAGGCCTTTTGCGGTATCTGGACTTGGCCGACCTGCTTCATCTTCGCCTTGCCCTTCTTCTGCTTTTCGAGGAGCTTCTTCTTGCGCGTCACGTCGCCGCCGTAGCACTTGGCCGTCACATCCTTGCGGTAGGCCTGGATCGTCGAGCGGGCGATGACCTTGCCGCCGATGACGCCCTGGATCGGGATCTTGAACTGGTGGCGGGGAATCGCTTCGGCCAGTTGCTCGCAGTAGTGCAGCGCCCGTGCCCGCGCCTTGTCGCGATGCACCAGGTAGGCCAGCGTATCGACCGGTTCCTGGTTGATCAGGATTTCGACCTTGACCACGTCGGTCTCGCGATAGTCGATCGGGGCATAATCGAACGAACCGTAGCCGCGGGTGACCGTCTTGAGCTTGCCGTAGAAATCGAAGAGCACCTCGCCCAACGGCATCTCGCTGGTGACCTCGACCCGCCCCACGGCCAGGTAATTCATTTGCTGGCTCGCCGAGCGATATTCACGGCAGAGCTCCATGACCGCTCCGACGTACTCTTCGGGCGCGAGAATCGACGCCTTGATGTACGGCTCGGTGACGCCGGCGATCTTGAACGGATCGGGCCAGTGTCCCGGGTTGTCGACCTCGAGCGTGTTGCCGTCCTTCAAGCTCACCTTGTACCTGACCGTTGGGGCCGAGACGACCAAGCCGATGTCGAACTCCCGCTGCAGGCGCTCCTGGATCACGTCCAGGTGCAGCAGGCCGAGGAATCCGCAGCGGAAGCCGAAGCCCAGGGCCGCGGAGCTGTCTTTCTCATACGTCAGGGAGGCGTCGTTGATGGCCAGCTTGTCCAGGGCCTTCGCGAGTTCGCGGTACTCGTCCGCATCGATCGGATAGATCGAAGAAAAGACGACCTGCTTCGCCTGCTTGTAGCCGGGGACCGGTTCGGCCGCCGGGCGGTCGCGGTGGGTGATCGTATCGCCGATTTCGATCTCCCGCACGCTCTTGATGCCGGCAATGAGGTAGCCCACCTCCCCGGCGCTGAGTTGCTCTTTGGGATAGAACTTCAGCCGATTGATCCCCACTTCCTCCACCGTGTAATCCCAGCCCGAGTGCATGAAATGGATGGCGTCGCCGGGTTTCACCGTGCCATCCATGACGCGGCACTGCAGGATCACCCCACGATAACAATCGAACTGCGCGTCGAAGACGAGCGCTTTCAGCGGCCCGCTCGGGTCGCCCTTGGGGCAAGGCAACTTCCCGACGATTCCCGCGAGCACGTCTGGAATGCCGAAACCGGTCTTGGCCGAGACGGGGATCGCCGCGAACGGATCGAGCCCCAGGTCCTTTTCGATCTCTTCACGCACCCGTTGGACATCGGCGGCGGGCAGATCGATCTTGTTGATAACCGGAAGCAATGCCAGGTTGTGATCCAGTGCCAGGTAGAGGTTGGCGACCGTCTGCGCCTCGACGCCCTGGGAGGCATCCACGACAATCAACGCACCGTCGCAGGCCAGAAGCGAGCGCCGCACCTCGTGCGAAAAATCGACATGCCCCGGGGTGTCGATCAAGTTCAGCTGATAGTCTTGCCCGTCGGGGGCGCAGTAGGAAAGCGTGATCGAATTGCTCTTGATCGTGATCCCCCGCTCGCGCTCGATATCCATCGAGTCGAGCAGTTGGTTGCGAAACTCGCGCTGCGAAACGCCGCCACAGGCCTGGATCAAGCGATCGGCCAGGGTTGATTTCCCATGGTCAATATGGGCGATGATGCAGAAGTTACGAATATGGTTCATGAAACGTGTTGAAAAAACTGCTGACAGTTTGCACGCGGCGATTGGCCCCGCACGAGCAACGGCCTTGATGTACGAATCCCTGCCCCCCACTCGCCACAGCGGCCCCGCACGGACGAGGCGCCTTGGCTGCCTCTGAATCCATCAATTCTAATCCATGACGCTGACAACGGACAGGGATGGACGTGGATTCGCTCCCCGACAAACCGGCTACGAGTCGGACGGGCGGGGAGCGCAGCCGAAACGGTCGGAAATTCGTGCCTTCTATGCCGCAGGTGCTTGCGCTCGCACTGGTTTGCGCCATTGCCGCCGATGAACGCTCCCAGTTTGCCGTCTCATAATCAAAGTCCCGAGAACTCGTGAGAATGGAGCGCGAATGAGACACGTCCGGCAGCCCTGCCAACGGGTGGGCTTCTCGGCCTTGGGGCAACCGCTTGCGCGCGTGGGGGCGACACACCGACGGGCTGGGCGCGTGACAGGCGATCGATCGCCCCCGACTACTCGTCGCGTGTGAGACAAGCCAAGAAACGGCCGTTCTCTGAAATGCCGCATGCTGTGGTTGGCCGTTCACCGCGGAGGTGCTGCTTCGGGAGACCAGCCCGATTTCTCGGCCGTAGTGACCCAGGTGTCAGCGACACCCGCAACCGCCGGTTTTCAGCGGTCCTTCCACCGTCTCCTGCGGCAGTGAAGGTGCGGCAGCTCACCGCCCCTTGGTCAACGTATTACCGTAGGCCAGGATGACGCCGGCCGCGATCAACAGCGCGATGGCCAGGTACATCTGCCGGCGCGGCGTTCCTTGCACGCCATGCCACTCGCCGCTGACGAAGCCCAGCAATTGGCCGCCGGTCATCTGCATGGCTTGCTGGATGCCCCAGCCGATCGAGGCCCCCAAAGCGCCCAGCAACAACATGCCCTTGCCCATGAGCGTGACCGCCAGGCTGAAATTGACGCCGATGAAAATCGCCAGCACGAATTCTCTGCCGCTCCCCAGCAGCACGTGCCACGACTTGTTGCGGTTGAGGCGATGGGCGGCATAGCCGATATTCAGCAGCGCGCCGGCGACCAGCCCCACGGCGAACACGGCAAAGGTGGCCGTAATGCCGCCGGTTTCGACGCGGACCTCGGGTGGATCGCCGGGATGGGCGGAGCGGATGCGATCGGCAATCGCCTCGGCGGCGTCGGCCGCGGTGAGGCCCGCCAGCGGAACCCGGCCCAGGCCGGCGATTTCCGCGCTGCCGTCGGCGGAAACCGTGCATTTCTGCTTCTCGGCTCCCATCGTAATCGTGATCTCCCCTTTGGGTTCGACGTCGCTGAAATGGGCAACGATCGGCCCCTGGCTGTATACGAAGACGAAGGCCATGAACGACGAGAGCACCCCGGCGATACAGGCCATGATCAGCCCTCCCAGGAAACCGCCGGAGGGTTGCCGCAGGTTCTTCAGTACACGGTCCCGGCCAAAGCCTGCCGTCGCCGCGAAGACCACGCCCGCCAACAGGACGGCCACGCCGGCGACCACCGCCGTCCCCGCGGGCGAAGCCAAGTCGGGGGCGTCCTGGAAGCGGCCCGAACCCTTGAAAATCATGGGCACGATCGCCCCGGCCGAGGCGCCCAAGCCGCTCAACACGGCGCCGGTCAGCGCCACCCCGATGCGATAGTAACACAGGCCGCACAAGATGTTGGCGATCCCCCAGCCCAAGGCGAACAGGTTGCCCAAGACAATCGCCGAGACGGGCAGCGTGCAAAGGGCCTGCAGGGGATGACGGCTGCCCAGCAGGGCGATCGTCCAGGGCATGACCACCAGGCCGGTCACTCCCGATACGAACCACCAGTGCTCGAACTGGTACTTCCGCATGAGCTTGTAGGGCCACACGGAGCTGCCCATGATCAGTCCCCCCGCCGCGACCACCAACGCGCCGGCCAGCGTCGTTACGTCGAGCATGGCTGCTCCCCTTGCTTGAGAAAGGCGGATCCGCTGCGGGGCAGTATACCGGCGGCGGCAGGTCCTGTAAATCGAGGCCGATTGACAGTCGCCCGGCGGTCAGGTATTTTGACCCGGCAAGATGCGCGCCGGCGGCGGCCCGGCCTGCCGCACGCGATACCCCATTTCCTTCCGGAGACGCACGCGATGCTTACGAAAGAACAATTCGCACGAATGCAGGACCATTCGATCCTGGGGACCTACTGCAAAACGAGCGATGTGCGGCGGTTCTGCGAAGAGGTGCTGCAACATGGATTTGCGGCGGTCTACGTGAATCCTTGCGACGTTGCGCTGGCCAAGAGCATCGTCGGCGACCGCGCCGCGGTCGGCACGGTGATCGGTTTCCCGCAGGGGGCCACCACCACCCGCACCAAGATCTTCGAAGCCCTGGAAGCGATCGACAACGGGGCCAGCGAGCTGGATGTCGTGATCAACGTGTCGCGACTCAAAGACGGCGACACGGGCTACGTAAAGAACGAGCTGGGCCAGTTCGTCAAGGCGGTGAAGGCCAAGAAACCCGCCGTGCTGGTCAAGGTCATCATCGAATGCTACTACCTCTCGCACGATGAGAAAGTGACGGCGTGCAACCTGGTGGTCGAGTCGGGCGCCGATTACGTCAAGCAGAGCACGGGAACAACGCCCAACTCCAGCTTCTGCCTGGGCGATACGCGGCTGTTGAAGAACGTGGTCGGCGACAAGATCGGCATCAAGTCTTCAGGCTGGATCATGAACGTCGAAGACGCCATCGGCTCGATCGAGTTCGGCGCCAGCCGCGTGGGCAACAGCCTCGGTCCGCAGTGGCTGGAGGAATTCGACAAGCAACTGTGGTGCAAGAAGTAAGGCGGCGAGCGGCCGCTGGACCTCGATAAGGCAGACCGTACGCTGCGACATGGCAGCCGCACAACCCGCATGATGTACGCGGCGCGAAGATTACGGCTTGGGCAGCAAGGCCAGGACGGACGGGCTGGGCCGGGCCACGACGTGGGCGGCAATGAGTTTGCCCAGCTCGCCGACCTTCGCCTTGCCCGCCTCTATCGCGGCGGTCACCGCCGACAGCTCGCCGCGGACGACCACGGTGACGTAACCGCCGCCCAGCTTCTCCTTGCCGAGCACCTCGACGTTGGCCGCTTTGCACGCGGCGTCGATGGCCTCGAAGACGGCGGTGAAACCCTGGGTTTCGATGAACCCCAGCGCAAGCGAACTATCGTGACTCATGGAGGCTCCTTGCTGCAAGGCAGCGGGTCGCGCGCGGGGCGGCGAGTTGGCGGCCGCCTCGACGGCGCTCTCGAAGCGGGGAAAGAATACCACGTCTTGCTGGATCAAGGGATTGAACTCGGGCCGCGAGACGATTGTCTTCATCGCCCCGGGGTCGGGGCGGAGAATCACCGCGGCCACGGGCCGGCCACCCATTTGCTCGGCCATGCGGCGCCCGGTTTCAATCGCCGTGGCCACGGCCGCGGCGGTGCCTGCAATCTTCGTCGCTACGCCGTAGAAGTCGTTCAGCTCGCATTGGATGATCCGCACGCGGGCCGACTTCTCCATGGCGTCCACCGCGGCCATCGTCGGCACCAGCCCGATCGTCTCCAATAGCCCGACGGCCTCATTCACAAGGTTTGTCCCCTCACCCCCAACCCCTCTCCGGGCACCGACCGAAGGTCGGTCAGGGGCGAGGGGAGTACTCCGCTGCCGGAAGGGCCGATCCCTTTTCGCTACCGGATATTCCTAGTATAGTATAGCGTGTATTGCAGACGGCACCGGGTACCGTGCGCGGCATGGTGGGGGTGGTTGGTTTGCGGATGCCGCCGCACACGGCGTGTGCGGTCTGCATCGGGAGGAAAAAATGTCGAAGGACGGACGGCTTGCGGGCATGGCGGCGTTGGTCACGGGCGCGGGCACGGGCATCGGGCGCGAAATCGCCGTTGAACTGGCCCGCCAAGGCGCCGACGTGCTGCTGCACTTCGCCCACAGTCAAGAGGGGGCCACATCGGCCGCCGCCGAGATCCGCGCCCTGGGACGCAAGGCGGAGGTGTTCCAGGCGGATTTCGACGCGCTCGACCAGGTAATTGCCTTGGCCGACCGCGCCGTGGCCCTGCTGGGACGCGTCGATTGCCTGGTGAACAACTCGGGCATTACCTTCAACCGGCCCTTCCTGCGCGTGACCCCCGCGCAGTTCGACCGGCTGTATCACGTGAACATCCGCGCCCAGTTCTTCCTTACGCAGAAGATTGCCGAGCACATGATCGCCCGCGGCGGCGGGGTTGTGTGCAACATCACCTCGATCCATGGGCTGCAAGGCGCCCCGGAACACTCGGTCTACGCGGGCACCAAGGGCGCGATCATCGCCTTTACGCGGGCATTGGCCGTCGAGCTGGCGTGGCGGGGCGTCCGCGTCAATGCCATCGCCCCCGGCTGGGTCACCGTGGAGAATTACTACAAGGCCATCCCCGGCTTCAACGAGGCGGCCGCCGCCGAAACCGCCAAGGCCGCCGTGCCCGCCGGCCGCGCGGGCAAGCCCGAGGACATCGCCAAGCTGGCCGCCTTCCTCTGCTCGCCCGAGGCCGGCTTCATCATCGGGCAGACCATCGTGGTGGACGGCGGCACCACCTCGCTGATGTCGTTGATCTCCGATTTCCGCAACGAGTCGACCGCCCGCTTCGGCACGGGCTACCTGCCCGGGGTTTAGGGTCAACATTGTCCTAGCACTTCGGCACCGAGGAATCCTCTCATGAACTTGCACGCTTGCGGGAATACCAGCGTCTTTTGGACCTGTGCTGTGCTGGCCGCCCTGCTAGGCTCTCCGGCGGCATCCTGGGGAGCAGATGCCGACCGTGTGCTGAGCGTGCCGCCGAGCGAGACCGTGCTGCACGTGGCGGTGCCGGGCGTCTCGTCCCAGGACAAGCGATCTTGGCGCCTGGTGGAACTCGGCGGAGCAGCCCGCCCCGTGCCGGTCGAGGTGGTCCCCTGCCACATTGCTCCGGACGGATCGGCGTGCGGCAACGGCGGGCTGCTGCTGGCCGACATCCCCCCGCGGCCCGGCGCCGCCGCACCGCGACGGTTCCGGCTCGAGCCTGCGCCCGCCCCGGCCGACCGGCAGGGATTTCGATTTCGAGACCTGGATGAGAAGTCGCTCGAGCTGCTGGAGGACGACAAGCCCGTGCTGGTCTACAACCAGGGGACGATCACCGGCCAGAAGGTGCCAGTCAAGGACCCCCGGCGAAGCCGGGCCTGCTACGTCCATCCCCTGTGGGGCCTGGGAGGCGAGGTCCTGACCGACGATTTCCCGGTGGATCATTACCATCACCACGGCATCTTCTGGACGTGGCCGCACGTGGGCATCGACGGCAAACAGTACGACCTGTGGGCGGACAGCGGCATCGCGCAGCGGTTCGTCCGCTGGCTCTGCCGCGAGGCCGGGCCGGTGGCGGCGGTGCTGGGCGTCGAGAACGGCTGGTTCGTCGGCCAGCAGAAGGTGATGATCGAGCGGGTCTGGCTGCGGGTGTACCGGGCCAACCAGGACGAGCGGTCGCTGGACCTCGATTTCGCCTGGATACCGACCGACCGGCCCGTCACGCTCCGCGGGGCGGAGCAGAAGAGCTACGGCGGCCTGACGGTCCGCTTCGCGGTGGGCAAGCCGGCGGAGACGGTGATCACCGTGCCGAGCGGCCCAGCCAAAGAGGACCTTCCGGACACGCCGCTGGCCTGGGCGGACCTGACGGCGAAGTTTGCGGGGGCGGCCCGTCCCAGTGGGGCGGCCCTCTTCGTGCCCCGGGAGCATCCCGATTATCCGCCCACCTGGCTCACGCGGCATTACGGGGCGATGTGTATCGGCTGGCCGGGCGTGCGGGGGCGGACTTTCGAGTCGGGGCAGGCCATCCGCTTGAGCTATCGCCTGTGGATTCATCCCTCTACGGCCGGCCTCGGCCAGCTCCAAGCGGCCTACACGGCCTACCTGTCCACCGCGGCCGTCCGCTGGAAAGCCAAGTGAACTTGCGCGCGCCTAGACGCCTGCGCACGTGGTGAGCCCCGCGCGTCAGCCCGGGGATGGCCGTCCTTCACGCCTGGCCCCGCAAGCGCTTGAGGAACTGCACCTCGCGGGTGAGCGTCTCGACGGTCCCGGCCGGCGAGAGCTTGCCGAGAAACTCGTTCTCAATGCAGAGATCGTTCTTGTAGCCCGCCTTGCGGAGGATCGCCACCACGCGCGCAAAGTCGATGTCGCCGCGATCGATCGCAGCCTCGCAGTCGTCGTACTTCCAGCCGACGGGGCGTTGTTTCTCGCGCGACTCGGCCGGATAGCGAATGCTCTTGATGTGCGTGTGGAAGACGCGGGGCGCGAAAGCCTCGTACAGCTCGTAGACTTTCGAGAGCGGATTTCCGAACCAGTAGAAGTTGCCCGTGTCGAGCGTCAGCCCCAGCCGCTGCGAACCGACGCCCGCAAACAGCGGCTGCAGAAAGGCCGGATCGTTGGTCGTGGTGCCGTGGTTCTCGACGGCAAAGGCGACGCCGGTCGACTCGCTGGCCGCCACGATCTTGCCCAGGGTGCGGATCGCGAGTTTCAGGAACTCCGGCCGGGCAAGCTGCTTGGGCACCACGTCCAGGCGGATCGCCGGCACGCCCAGTGCCTGTGCGATACGGGCGACCCGCGTGCACAGCGCGGTCTCGACCTCGGGCCGCTCTTCGAAGTGATTGCGGAGGCAGAAGGCGGTGATGCGGCGTCCGGCCGCCGCCACGTCCTTGCGAAGCTGCTCGATGCCGGCATCCGTGGTCAGGGAGTACTTGCCGGCACCGTGCCGCAGCGCCGGCAGAGTGAGGTCTTCCTGAACGTCCACCTCGACGCCTTCGGCCCCGATGAGCTTCAGGGCCGACCAGGAGTCCTTTTCGCCGGTAGACCTGAGCATGCCGTCGCGAACGGCAGCGCAGAAAGCGGTCGGCGCCGCCGCGGCTTGCAAGTGCCGGCAACAAAGCGATGCGGCGGTCGCGCCGAGGCAGCATCTCCCGGCGTGTCCCAAGAATTCCCGGCGTGTGGATGGTGAAGGCATGGAGTTCTCCTGCTTCCCATGATACCAGGAGCCGAAGGCGGTTTGGAGCGTGGGCACCGGCGGCAACCCAAGAACCCCATCCGGCGAAGGTGCTGGAAAGCTCGACCATGCCGGCGGCGTTGGCCGTGACTCTACGGGTGCCGCGGTAAAGCTCTGTATTTGGCAAGTGCAGCAAACTGCCTCGGGTGTTGCAAAACCGTACACTCGATACGGGTCAGCGGCTTGTCGATCGGGCTCAATTTATGCCAGGGTCTCCAGCTTTTAACTTCTTCCCTGCCAACAGGTTCCCGCGAGCCGTCCACGGGAACCCCCGAAATGTTCGCCACTGGTATGAGGATTGCATTTCTTCGCAAGCGTCCTTCGGGACAGATGTGTGCTCCCTGGGCGGTTCGCCGATGAGCCCCACGCAGAACTTCGACCTGCTTCCAACGGCGTTCGGCTATGCTCGCGGGCGAGTGTGAGGCTCATGCGAAGGCATGGGGCCCATAGGGTGACGTGAGCAGGGAAGGAGTCGGCGATGAGCGTACTGCATTCGTGCTTCCCGGCGGCGGGACCCATCGGCCCGGTTGCTCCCAGCGGGGCCCACCTTGGCAGCGGTCCGGCCGCGGCCCAGGATGTTCCAGTTGCCCGGCCGCCCGGCAATGGACCAGCCGCGGAGCGGCCGCTGCACTGCTTGGGCGAGATCCGGCGTCAAGAAGGGCTGAGGCCTGACACGGTCGCTCGGCGGCTGGGCATCTCGATCGGCCAACTCCTGGCGCAAGAACAGCCCACCGCCGACATACGGCTGAGCGACCTCTACCGTTGGCAGGCTGCGCTCGGAGTGCCCGCCAGCGAGCTCCTGGAAGAATCGGGCTGCGACTTTTCCCGCCCCACGCGGCTCCGCGCCACCTTGCTGCGGGTCATGAAGACGGTGCGCTCGATACAGGAGCAGGCCCGGGAGGATTCGATCCGCCGGCTGGCAGAGAGGCTGGCCGGCGATCTGGTCGGAATGATGCCGGAACTCGAGGGCACCGCGGCTTGGCCCACGCTCGGCCAGCGAGGCAAGGCCCGCGATCTGGGCCAGGCGTTCTTCCGCCGCATCGGCCTCGATGCCATCGATGATCTGGATGCGCCCGAGGAATGACGAAGGGCGGAGCATCATCTAGCCCGGCGACGCCGGTTGACAGCCGGGGAGAATGGGCCTATATTGGTGGTCGGGTACGCCCCCGGCTCAGCGGGACGCTCGGGGGTTTCTGTGGGAGATACTCTCATGCCAAGCTCGGATCCTTGGCAAGGTCGGTTGCGGGAAGCGTGGGAGCAATGGAACTCGTTTCCCCGCTGGGCCCGCGCCTTGTATGGCCTGATGTGCCTGCTGGCCGTGCTGGTGCCTGCCGTGCTGCTGTTCGCTTCCCGGCAGGATCGCGGCCGCGTGGATGGCGACGGTTTGCAAGCGACGGCCGCCGACACATCGCAACCGGCGGCCGGCGAGGACCTCACGGCAGCGGACCGGGCCGCCGACTCCTACAGCCCTGCGGACGACCAGAGCGGCGGCGGACGCGGGGTGGGTAAGAAGGCCGATGGCGTCGACACGCACGCAGAAGCTGGCGAGGCGCCGCCCGAGAACGACATCCAGGCAGAGATTGTCCCGCAGGAGCAGGGCAAGCCCGACCGGTCTGCCGACAAGCCCAAGGGGCCTGCCGGCCGAGAGGATGCCGGCAGGCTGCCCGCCGCGGCGGGTGAATCGGCAGGGGATGAAAAGGCAAAAGGCGGGAAGCCTGCCGCGCCCGCCGGCGAGGCGCCCGAAACCGCAGAAACTCCCGCCACGCCCGTGCCGGGCGAGCCCGCGGCCCCGGCCGCCAGTGCCAATCCGAATCATGCGATAGTCGCCCCGGCCGTCAAGGCGCTCCTGGCCACCGCCAAGAGCGGCGATAATCCGTATCACTACATCTTCCCGCCGGTCGTCGAGCGAAAGCTGACCTACCAGGAGGTTTCGCAGCGCTTCAGCATGCGGATGGTCATGGCGCCGGTTTTCCAGAGCCAAACGGTGACCGTGACCCAGCCGGTCACGCAAGGCACGCAAACTCTCATGACCACCACGCAGCAGCCCGTCGCCGGCCGGCCGCTTGGCATGCGGCCGGTGAAGATGCTCGTGGCCGATCCGAACGGCCCGATCGTGCAGATCGTGAAGCAACCGGTCTGGGGCCCCGGTGGTCCGGACCGCGAGTCGATCGGCTGGCTGGGCAACAACGCCATGGCACTGGTGGCCCTGTTGCGATCCGGGGTCGATCCCGAGCGCGAGCCGGCCTTGAAAACGCTGGCCGACCGCCTGTCGCAACACCTGCAGGCGTTCGACAGTCCGGATGCCACCTGGGACGTGGCCTGGACGATGATTGCCCTGGCGGAGTACCCGGGCGGGCGCTATCACGATCGGCTGGAGCGGCTGCTCGGGCGACTGATCTCCGGCCAGATCGCGGAAGGGCCGGGCAAGGGACTTTGGGGGCCGGTGTGCGTCAACCCGGCGTTGCTGCGGCAGGCCGTCGAGGTGGTGTTCAAGAACGTGGCGGCCTTGCCGCAGGGGGCCCGCGGCGCGGCGCGTCCGCCGGTGCGTCCGGGCATGAACCCGGCCGTGGCCGCCATACCGCCGCAGATCGCGGCGGCCCAGGAGCGGGCCTTCGTCGAGATGAACGCCGTTTCGTCCCTGGGCCCCAGCTTTGCCCAAGCCACCTTCGGCGTCACGCTCAAAGACGCCCGTAACCAGTACGGCAACGACATTGACGTACCCGGCTGGCCGGTGAACGTCTACCGCGAACTGACGGCCGACCTGGAATCGACGGCACTGGCGGCATACGCTTTGCGCATTGTTACGACCCGCGCCAAGCTGCCGGCGCCGGTCGAATATCCCCGCGGGGTTTCGTTCTGCCGCAGTTTCTCCGTGCGCAACGCCGTGGCGGCGGCGCTCCACGCCGTTGCCGCCGCCCAGCATAGCGACGGAAGCTGGGATGAAATGACTGTATGGCAGACGGTAGACGAGTTCCGCAACGGGGGCATGGCGCAGTTCGGGCCGCCCGTGGCCGTGCCGGAGGCATTGCCTGCCGGCCGGCCGCCCATCGCCACCGCCCAGGCCTGCAACGCCCTGGAAGACCTGCTGCTGGTGCTGGGGCGCCTGGACGAACCGAAGAAAGCGGCCCGGCCGGCCAGAACCAAGGGCCGGCCGCCGGAGGTTGTGAAGCTTGCCGACCCCGCACAGTATCGCCAGCAGATCGCGCGGGGACGGCATCGCCTGTTGGAGATGATCGGCGAAGTATCGAAAGCCCATCGGGACCATGAGGCACTTGCAGAGGACCGGCCCGCCCGCCCCGGGAAGCGGCCGGCGGGGCGCCCGCTTGCGGACCGGCCGCAGCCGGCTGGCTTCGATCCCCTGAATTCCGTCTGGGGAGGAGTCCTCGAGCCCTATGCCCTGCTGGTGCAACTCCGCCTGGAAGCGGAAACCGACGCCGCCCCGGACGGCAACGCCGTGGGCCGGATCGCCCTGAGCGGCCTGATGACCTCGGCCGCCGAGTCGCAAGAGGCCACCGGGCTGTGGCCTGCCCCGGCCAACTACCTTCCCTGCACTCCCAGTGTCCGCCAACGGGCTCTGTATCTCGCGGCACCGCCGGCCAGCCCGCCGAAAAAGGCCCCGTCGCACGCCGGCGCGAAGAAAACGCCGCCGACTCCGCAGCCACCCAGGACGATGCTGGAGTGGCTGGCGGTTCGCGAGCGAGTTTGTCGTGATCCGCGATTCTGGATCGCGGATCGCGAAGAGGCCCAACGCTTGGCGACGGTGTACATGCTCTGCTACCTCGCCGGGACTGTGCAAGCGACACCGCCCGAGGCGCCGTCCGCCTCGCCCGGCACACAGGCCGAGGCCGGCGACCCCGCGCCGCAGCAGAAACCGTAGATCGCCGGTCTATGCGGCGTCCGGCTTGGCGGGCAACTTGGCGACCTGGCAAATCATCCAGGCGACCAGGCCCAGGGCGAGCACGAAGAGCACGAGAAAGATCGCCACCGGGGCCCACTGGGTCTCGCTCCGCTGGTGCAAGATGTCGAAATACGGGCCGATTTCCAGGTGCTGCACCACCTGGCGGCTGGCTGCGTTGATCCCCAGCACGCCGAACTGGGCCAGGCCCACCAGCGAAGCCCAGCCAGGGCCGATCTCGCCTTCGCGTTTGCGGGCCAGCCAGAGCAAGACCCACACCCCGGCCGGAGCGGCGGCCGTCGCGACGGTCAACACGGCCCACGCACTTTGGAACATCGTCTGCCTGGTTTCCGGTGTCCACGTGCCGAGGCTGTACCACGCGCCGGCAACGGCGAACCAGACCGCGCCGATCGCGTAAAGTTTCCAGGAAAAATCCGTGGCCCAGGCGCGATAGGCCGGGCTCTCGCGTCTTGCAAACCAAGCGGCGTCGACAGCGACCCAAACGGCGGTGGTCGTCAGTGCCAAGCCGAACATCAACAGCCAGCGAGGCCAGAGCCGCGGGTCCGTCAGGTTCAAGGCCGTTCCCAGCGCCGCCCCATTAAAGCTGTGCCGCTGCCAGAGGTCCGGCCAGGATTTCACGTTCTCCATCAGGCTCATGGCATTGGCGAAGGTGAAGCCGATCGCCAGCAGCAGGAGCGCGGAGATCCAGCCGGCCGCGCGCTTCCAGCGGGGCATCGCATCGCCCTGGCCGGCCAGCCCGTAGGCGTACAAATACACGCCGTAATAGGCGGGCAGCAAGAGCACGATCACCAGGAACCAGAACCACGCCATGAGGATCGTGGCCGGGTAGAAGATCTCCGCAAAGCCCACCTGAACGAACAACAGCGGCACGATCCCGAAGTTGATGCCCAGCGCGATGATCACCGGCATTTGGGCCATCAGCCGCGCGTTGCACCGCCGCCCGTGCGGACTTCCCCGCACGTACAAGATCATCGAGACCAGAATGCCGGCCAGCCAGAGGTTCATCGGCACCGCGTGCAGGCTGAATCCCAGCCACTTGAACAACTCGATGAACCACACCGGGGCCGGCAGTCCGAGGGCCATGGAAGTATCGACAAGCGTTTTGGGGTCCATCAGCGGGCTCCAGTCTTGGGGTCACCGGGAAGCATTCCGGCCGGCTGCGGCGGCGACACGTCCGCGAGATAGGCTGCGAGCAACTCCGCTTCCTCGGGCGTGCCCGCCCAGGGCGGCATCGTAAAGCGGGTCCGGTCCAGGTCTCGGATCAGCGCGCGAATCATGGCGGGCGTCCAGCCCTGCACGAGCGGGCCTGCGGGCGAATAGCCTTGCCGGACGGCGTGACAATCATTGCAGTGATACTGAAAAATCACGCCGCCCAGCTCGACCTGGCCGGTCTTGGGCAGCGCCAGCAGGCGCGCGCGATCGATGCGGCCGTCGCCCGACATGACTTGCGGGTATTTCGTCTGGACGAAGGCCCTGGTCCAAGGGCCGCTCTCCAGAAACCCCTGTCGGCGGACGCGGGCGACCTCGTCCGTCAGCATCTGGCTGCCCAACACCACGTTGTAGCAAATGTACGGCTTGCGCACGGCCTCGCGGATGAACTCGGCCGTGCTCATGCCGATGACGCCGAACAGCAGCACGGCGGCGGCGAACCCGGGCGAGTAGATCCAGCCCGGGTTCCGGTAGGGGCCGAAGAACAGTAGCACGAACACGATGCCCGTGGCGGCAAACAGCAAGGCCATCAGCACGTTGAGCACGGGGGCCGCATACAGGGCCGCCTGGGCCGATGGCGGCAAGAGCACGTGCCACAGGATTCCGCCCAGGGTAATGAGCACCGCGCCGAGCAGTGCCGGGCGGGTCGAGCGCGATTCGATCAGGGCGTGCAGCTTGGCGTCCTTGATCGTAAGCGCCGCGTGCAGGTAGACGTAGAGCGAGCTGAGCAGCAGGGCCCCGCCGGTCCGCGAGATGATCTGCGGCAGCGCCTGGCGATTGAGGATCGCGCTCCAGAAATCGTGGTCCGCCGGCCACTTGCCCGGGTCGAGCATGAACGCCGTGATGGCGGCGATGATCACCAGGCTCGCCCAGGCCGAAATGCCGTAGATCCACACGATCGTCGCGTGCACTTTCTCCGGCAGGCGTCCCCAGTAATGGTAGAAAATGAACGCCGAGACGATCTCGAGGATGAAGAAGACGTATTCCGTGGCCCAAGCGAAGACGAACGTGCGAATCAGCACCCGCGTGGCCAGCGGGGACGCCAGGCCGATCGTCCACCAGATTCCGACGCCGGTGATCGCGCCGAAGGCGACCGTCAACAGGACGAAGAACTTGGCGTGCCGTCTTAGATAGGCCAGGTAGTCGCGGTTCCGTGTACGGTAGGCGTAGCTGGTCTCCACCGCCAGGAACAAGCCGCCGCCGACGGCATAATGTGCCACCAACACGTGGACCACCGAAACCACGGCGATCAACATCGGGGCGGTCAGGTAGTCGACGTGCCACCAGGGAAAGTGCATGTTGCAAACTCCTTGACGCGCAAGTTCCCTCTCCCCTGGCGGGAGAGGGGAGATTCAGATCTCCTTCCCCACGGCGAAGGCGTGCCCCAGCGAGGCCCCCACGCCGTAGTAAACCCGGTTGCCCGGCGAAAAGACGATCGGCAGGACCTTCTGGATGTCCGGCATCCCGGCGGCATCCAGCACCTGCTCGTCGGCCTTCACGTCGAGAATCTGGCCGACGAACTGCGTGTGCAGGCCCAGCTCGAAGACGTGCAGCAGCTTGCACTCCAGCACCAGCGGAAACTCCCGCACGTACGGGGCATCAACCAGGTCGCTGGGGACGGGCGTAAGGCCCGTGGCGGCAAACTTGTCCGTGTCGCGGCCGCTGACCAGCCCGAAGTAGTCGGCCTGGCGGACCTGGGCCTGCGACGGCACGCTCAGCGTAAACGCCCGCCGCTCCAGCAGGCTCCCGTAGCTGTAGGTGGCCTTCCGCAGGGAGACCGCCACGCAAGGCGGGTCGGACGAGCAGATGCCACCCCAGGCGGCCGCCATCCCGTTGGGCCTGCCCTGCTTGTCGTAGGACCCGACGATCCAGGTCGGGGTGGGGAAAATAAGCGTCTTGGCGCCAAGCGAGCGTTTCATGAGCCGGACTCCGTTGGCTGGTGGTAACTGCCGTCCATTCTCCCTACGGCGAGCGGCAAGGCAAGGGCTTTCCCGCCGCTTCCGAGAAATCTTCGGGGCGCAAAATCGGCCGCCCCCCCTTGTCGATGGAGCCCACGCGCTGCCGCGGAAGGGATTCTCCGCCCTGGATATGGTCCTCCGGGGTGGCCTCTTTGTCAACGGCGGCGGAGGGGGGCGGGGCGGGCACCGCCGGGCAACCCCGACCAGGGAATGATCCCGTCCGCGGCGGGGCGTGCCGCCGGCCAGCCCCGGCCTCTTGTGCGGGCGGCCGCCGAGCAACATCTCTCCCACCGGCCGGCTCGCTCGGTTCGATATCGAACCGGCTGCGGGGCCATGTGACGGAAGTCGGCGCGGCGACTGGAAGGTCGCCGGCCGCTCTGTTAAGATAAAAGGCTCTTGCCAATCGGAACCTATCCGAGCGGAGCCCGCCGGGAAAAACCCGCCTTGGCACGGAAGATCGCCGTGCGAGCCTGGATCGGTCCTCGGCGCGCTTGAATTGGCACTTGTCGGATGCGGTTTTCTTCCGGGGAAAAGCAGTGCAGAAGAATTTGAGCCGATTGCTGGCGGTGTGCGTGGCAGGTATGGTGACCGGTGCGGCCCAGGCGGGGGGACCTGCCACCCGAGCCGCGGTTGCGCTTGGCGCGGGCGCGCCGGCGGCGGTGAAATTGACCGCCGTAGAACAGCCGGTGGTAGCGGGCAGCACCGGCTCCGGCACCGACTGGCCGCAGTGGCGCGGGCCGTTGCGCAACGGCATTGCCCCCGCGGGCCCCAAGCTGCTCGACGCCTGGCCCAAGGAAGGACCGAAACTGCTCTGGAAAAGCGCGCCCATCCCCTCCGGCAGCGAAGGCGGTTGCGGCAGCGTTACGGTCGCCGGTGGAAGGGCGTTCGTTTTCGTCCATTGGCGACACAAGGGCAAGAAGAACATCGTCATCACCACGAAAATGCTCAACGACTTGGGTTGGGTGCAAGGCGTGCCCGACGACCTGGCCAAGAAAGTCGAGCAAGCGCGGGTGGGGGAAAAGGTCACGTACCTGAACTCCAGGAGACAGCGCAAGGAGAAGTTCAGGGAAGGCGAGGACCTGGACGCCTATATCAAGACTTTCCTCGCGACCCTGCCTGCCGAAACGGCCGCAAAACACGGCCCTTTCATAAAACAGCGCCTTTACGATACGACCTTCAGTTGGGATCAATTGGTCACGATGGCGACCGTTCGAGACCAGGAATTCACCAGTTGGGACGACTTGCGGGGCAATCTGGAGAAGAAAGGCGTCAACCTGATCTTCCCCGGCGACGACAAGTACAACGCATTCCGTGATCAAGTGGTGGGGCACGGATACCACTATGCCGACACGATCATCTGCCTGGACGCCGATACGGGCAAGGAAATCTGGAAGAAGGAGTTTCCCGGCGTGCTTCCCACGCCGGGCATGATGATGTATATCGGCGCTTCGAGCACGCCGGCGGTGTGGCACGACAAGTGCTACGTCACCGGGAGCGCCGGGCTCTATTGCCTGTCGGGCAAGGACGGCGCGGTGGTGTGGCAGGCCAAGACGGGGTTCAGCAATTCGTCGCCGCTCGTTCACAAGGGCGTGGTCTATTGCTTCGTCTCGCAACTGACCGCACTGGACGCCAATACGGGCGAGGTCCGTTGGATCGGTGAAAAGGCATTGCAGACCGAAAACGCTTCCGTGGTGCTCTGGAATAGCGGCGGCAAGGACTATCTTCTGGGCGCCAACGGCCTTGCCAATCCCGGCAAGCACCCGATATTCGTCTTCTGCGTTGACGCGGCTACCGGCAAGATGCTCTGGTCAACGGGGGTCCCCTACGGCACCTTCCCGACTCCGGTTGTTGAAGAGGACGTGATGGCCATGGGCAGTGGTCAGGGTTGGCGGATTACGCCCGAAAGCGTAACCCCTCTCTGGAGCATGGACAATCACGATTACCGCGGATCGAGCCTGCTCGTCCACGACGGTTACGTTTACCTGGCCAGCGGACGCTACTTCGGCACCCCCCTGCGCTGCTTCGATCTCAGGACGGCGGAGCCGAAATGGATAGGGCTGGGCGATCATGGCGGAAATGCCGAGGGCGCTTCGCCGATCATGGCCGACGGAAAAATCTTCGCCCAAATC
>Ga0326728_10012417_pt1 | contig 18936 bp, 15 predicted proteins | sample MB3enrmetagenome_FD_207602 | JGI IMG/M metagenome (GOLD analysis project Ga0326728, IMG submission 207602) | Lab enriched peat soil microbial communities from McLean, Ithaca, NY, United States - MB31MN | ecosystem: Environmental > Terrestrial > Soil > Wetlands > Peat | place: USA: New York... | reverse complement strand
TTCTTCGCGGAGAATCGTTGGAGCCCCACCCACCGTCTCTTCCTCACCACGGGGTTCCGCGTGGATGATTTGCGCACCAACTCGCTGCCCGCCGATGCTTCCTCTGACCGCCCGCTGCTTCCTCCCGGCACCGTGGCGAAAGTGAATCCGCGCGTGGCCGCGGCGTATATGTTGGGAGAATCGCACGGTGGAACGATGGATGGAACCCGCCTGCACTCCAGCTTCGGCACGGGCATCCGCCCGCCGGACGGTTTCAACCTGGCCTTCACCAACAATCCTCACCTGAAACCGGAAACGAGCATCAGCTTCGATGCCGGAATCGAGCAGCGATTCTTCCAAGGCAAGGCGGTGTTGGACCTCACTTACTTCAACAACCATTTCAAGGACCAGATTGTGACGCTGGGCGGGTCGCTGACCAACCTGAGTTCGTTTACCTCCGATAATCTCGGCAACTCGCGCGCGCAGGGGGCGGAAATTTCTTTCCAAGTCCATCCCCTGAGGTCGCTGCAGATGTCGGTGGAGTATACCCGGGACGGCACGGCGGTTCTTTCCCTCAACGGATCCTCGCTGGCCCTGGCGCCCCTGCAAGTGGGGCAGCAATTGATCAACGAACCGCGCAACTCCGGGGCGTACAATCTCACCTGGCGGCATGGCAACCTGATGCTCAACACCAATGCTTACATCCGCGGGACGGCGCTGGACGTCGAACCGAACTATGGGCTCAGCGCCTGCTCTTACTTCAGCCTGCCTTGCCTGTTCCCGGATAAGAGCTACGCGCGCGTTGACGGCGGCTTCTCTTACCGCCTGCCGCACGGTGTGGAATTATTCGGCCGGCTCGACAACCTGGTCGATCAGAAGTACGAGGAAGTTTTGGGGTACCCGTCGCTGCCGTTCAATTTCCTCGCCGGTGTGAGGTTTAGTTTCCCTGCGCGGTAGAGGCGGAGGGAGAAGCTGGAAGTCGGAGCGTGGGCCGCGGATTCTCACTTCTAACTTCCAGCTTCTCAATTCTTCTGGAAGGGCCAACTGCCATGTCAAAAGATATTTTCCTTTCCTGGAGTGGCGGGAAAGACAGCTCGCTGGCGTTGTACGAAATCCGGAAAGCCAACAGCCACCGTGTGGCGGGGTTGATAACCACCATCACGGAAGATTATGACCGCATCAGCATGCACGGAGTGCGCCGGGCCCTCCTGGAACAGCAAGCCGACGCCTTGGGTATACCTCTAAGGAAGATTCTGATTCCCAAGGACTCGACCAATGCCATTTACGAATCGCGCATGCGAGCGCTGCTGGAAGAGGGGCTGACCGAGGGGATTGACACCGTGGCGTTCGGCGATATTTTTCTGGAGGACCTCAAACTCTATCGGGAGAAAAATCTGGCGCAACTCGGCATGAAGGGTCTCTTCCCCATCTGGAAGCGGGACACGGCGGAACTGGCGCGCACCTTCATCGATTTGGGATTCAAAGCGGCGCTGGCTTGCGTCGATACCGCCATTCTGGATGCCAGCTTCGCCGGAAGGGCTTACGATCAGAATTTACTCCGCGACTTTCCACCCCACGTCGATCCCTGCGGCGAGAATGGGGAGTTCCATTCCTTTGCCTTCGACGGCCCCATCTTCAAATACCCCATCAAGCACACGCGGGGTGAGGTGGTGCAGAGAGACCACTACTGCTTTTGCGATTTTGTGCCTGTTTGATATGTTCGCGAGAGCCTGACTTGCTTGCTGCCTAACGTAGCGAAGGCCGTCCTGCTTATGGCGGGAAAGGTCACCCCATGTTGAGGAATCAAGTAGATGGCGCGTCTTAAATATGAACCGGTGCCTGAGTTATCGCGAGAGGAAGTCGAGCGTGATTTGGGAAGTGGAGACCCAGAGAGGATCGGTGTTGCTCTTTACAGCGCAACTTACCATGATCCCGATTGGCGATGGGTTCAGGAGCAATGCCTCAGGTTCCTGAAGCACGGACAAGCAGGTGTCCGTTGGGCTGCAGCGACCTGCCTTGGAGACTTGGCGATGTTCCATAGAACCCTGGATCTGCCACGTGTCCTGCCTGAACTGGCCGAGGCCTGCAAAGATGAAGAAATCCGAAGCGTCGCCGAGGAAAGTATAAGTTTTATCAAGCAGGCAGTTAAACCACAGTGAGCCTTTAAGATCGAGTATTCACCTGGTTCATGGCCGGGCAATTAGGAAGTGCCGCGGAGGAATTCGCCTCGGCGACGAATACCTCCGCACTAACCATTTTTGGATGCGTTCAATTCTGCAGTTCCGGAAGGTCGAGGAGGATGAGTTCGGAATCCTTCGAGGCTTTGATGCTCAACGCGGGTTCATCAGCGATACGCGCCTGGTCGCCCGCCGCGAGCTTTACGCCGTTCACCGAAACTTCCCCTTCGATCGCGAAAACATACGCCTTGCGATGGGGCTGACTCTGGTGCTTCACCTCGCTGCCGGCGGGAAGCGCTGAGACGTAGATTTGCGCGTCCTGGTCGATAGCGAGCGTGCCCTTAAGTTCACCGCCCGAGACGATGGGCAGAAGCTTTCCCTTCCGCGCGGAGGGCGCGAACTGATGCTGTTCCCACCGTGGCTTCAGCCCGCTCCTGCGGGGAAGAATCCAGATCTGCAGGAAGTGCAGAGGTTCTTCCTGGGAGTGGTTGTACTCCGAGTGCAGGATGCCCGTGCCCGCTGACATTACCTGCACTTCGCCGGGGTGAATGAGGCCGCGGTTGCCCGAGCTGTCCTTGTGCTCAATTTCGCCCGCGAGAACATAGGTGATGATTTCCATATCCCGGTGCGGATGCATACCAAAGCCCTGGCCGGGTTCGACAATGTCATCGTTGAAAACCCGCAATGCCCCCCAGTTCACATTTGCCGGATCATGGTAAGAGTCGAACGAGAAGTGCCAGTGTGTATCCAGCCAACCGAAGTTGGCGTGGTGCCGTTCTTCTGACTTAATTGTTTTGATCATAAAGTCCTCCTGGGTCGATTTTGGCGCACTGCTCCCATCGACCCTTGCGCCCGAGGCGCTCGCGAGCGCTTCACCTATTCATACATTGGGGAGTGCGTGCCCGGGGTCACTCGCCGCTGATGGCGCGGTCGACTGAAAAGGCTCCGGCGCCTCGAACCATCAGCGCGACGGTCATGGCCAGCACCAGCAGGTGGTATTCAAAACCCTCGCCCTTCTGCTGGCCCGTCCAGTTCATAAAGAAGCCATTCGGCAAATGCACCGCGAAAATCGCCACGAGCATGTTGACGGTAATTCCAAAGGCGGCGATGCGGGTCAGCAGGCCGAGAATCAGACCCAGCCCGCCGAAAAACTCCGCGGCGATCGCCAGGAAGGCGAAGACCGCCGGGATATGGGCGGTTTGGGTAAAGAACCCCATCGTGCCCTTGAAGCCGTACCCGCCAAACCAACCCAGCATTTTCTGCGAACCGTGCGCAAAGAAGACCACACCCAGCACCAGGCGCAATAGGGTCATCACCTTGTCGTCCGGGGTTTGGAATAATTTCTTAAACATGTCACTCTCCTTGACCATGATTTTCCGCAACCACCGTGGCGGCCCTGCCCCAACTTCCGCTAAAAACAAAATCCGTCAGCGCCTTGCGTGTGCGTGCCCCTGGGTCTGCCGGCGGCGCATCCTGGTAACCCAGCGCCAGCACCGCCACCGGTTCATAGCCCGCGGGGATGGCGAAGAGTTCACGCGCCGAACGCGGGTCGAACCCGCCCATCTGATGAATATATAGATCGAGCGCCGTCGCCTGGACCGTCAGGTTGGCCACCGCCTGGCCCAGATCATAGAGAGCATGGCGATTGGGCCGTGCGACGTGGTTATAGTCGAGCTTGGCGACCGCCAGAATCAGAACCGGCGCCTGCTGCGCCCACTGGCGATTGACATCCACCAAGGTGCTGAGCAAGCGGTTGTAACCTTCCGCGTCTTCGCGCGTCGCCACAATGAAAGCCCAGGGCTGGGCGTTATAGCTTGACGGCGCCCAGCGGGCGGCTTCGAAAAGCTGCGCGAGTTTCTCCGGCTCGACCGGGCGTGAAGAAAAAGCCCGCGGGCTCCAGCGGCGAGCCAAAAGCTCATGGATGCCGGTGCTCGCTTGCTCTCTCTGAATTGCTGATTTCGTCGCGTACATAATGCCTCCTGTTTTCCTTCTGCTCGCCAGGGTTTTGTTCCCCGGCTTCCATCGAACTAGTCTGTCATACGATATTCGTTCAAACAACTATTTGATGCACAAAAAGACGTTACGATTCACGGGCTGCCTCCAAAAGCTCCGAAAGCTTGCGGAGATCGCCTTTGTCCATGTGGCTCAACAGCTTGCGGTTATGCTCCGCCATGGGCTCATCCAGGTCTTTCAGAACCTTCTGCCCTGAAGGGGTAATGCGCACGGTGATGACCCGGCGATCCTTGCTGTCGCGATTGCGCGTGAGGAAACCGCGGCGCTCCAGCCGGTCAACAAGCCGTGTAATATCAGGGTCGCGCGCGATCATGCGTTCCCCCACCTCGCGGCAGCAGAGGCCCTGCTCCCCCGCGCCGCGCAAGATGCGCAAAACGTTGTACTGGGTGGCCGAAAGCCCCGCCAGCTTCAGGATCGCCTCCTGACTGCGCAACAGCACATCCGCCGTGCGCATCAGGTTCAGGAACACCTCGGCTTGCAGGCTCTCAAAGGGCTTGCCCTGCTTGATCTCGTCCTTGAGCTTCGGCGACATGAACCCATGATAGTCGTTATAACGACTGTTGTCAAGAGGAAAATTTAAATCGAGGGATCCAGTGATTTGCGGGATTGAGGAATTTTGGATCGCTTGGGGTCGGCGATATGCCTGGACGGGATCTGGGGGTCTTAGTTCAAGAAATAATTGCGGTAAAGGGTGTCGCGTTTGACGGGGCGGAAGCCGGCGTCCTGAATCATGCGGCGGAGTTGTTCTTCGCTGGAGGTGCGGGTGACGCCCGCGGCGCGCACCACATTCTCTTCGATCAGGATGGAGCCCACGTCGTTGCCCCCGAAGCGCAGGGCGATTTGGCAAATCTTGTGGCCGGGGGTCAGCCACGAGGCTTGCACGTTCTCGATGTTATGGAGATAGATCCGTGCAACGGCGAGCGTCTTGAGGTAATCCACCGCCGTCACTTCTTCCTTGATGAAGTTGCCGAGCGAGGTGTAGGCGCGCTGGAAGAACCAGGGGATGAAAGCGGTGAAGCCTCCGGTCTCTTCCTGCAATTGGCGGACGCGCTCAAAGTGATTGACCCGGTGCTCGAGCGTCTCGCCGCAGCCAAACATCATGGTGGCGGTGGTGCGCATGCCGAGCGAGTGCGCAGTGCGATGCATGAGCAGCCATTCGTCGGTGGTGCACTTCAGGCGCGCGATGCGGCGGCGAACCTCGTCGTCGAGAATTTCCGCGCCGCCGCCGGGGATGGAATCAAGTCCCGCGTCCATCAGGCGCACGATGGTGTCGCGCAGCGTAAGGCCGGAAACTTCCGCGATGTTCAAAACCTCCGGCGCGGAAAAGCAGTGCAGGTGAATCTGCGGAAAGCGCCGCTTGATATTGCGGAGGAGGTCTTCGTAATAATCGATCTTGAGGTCGGGGTGCAGGCCGCCCTGCATCAGCACGCCCGTGCCGCCCAGGGCGATGGTCTCCTCGATTTTCTGATACATCGAATCGAGCGGCTGGATATACCCTTCCGGCGAGCCCACGGGCCGATAGAACGCGCAGAAGGAGCAGTACTCCGTGCAGATGTTGGTGTAATTGACGTTGCGGTCGATCTGGTAGGTGACCACGTTGCCGGGATGAAGGCGCTTGCGAACGGCGTCCGCTTCCATGCCGATGCCCAAAAGGTCATCGGAGCGCAGCATGTCAAGAGCCTGAGCGGGAGTTAAAGGCATACGTGGTTCATCCCCTGGCAGGAGTGGTCGCGGGCAGGCGGGCGGTGGGGGCCCCAGCCGGGGGCTCAGGCAAAATACAAATCTCTTTCCCCAGGAGTGATGCCGGCCTCATGGGCCAGCTTGTAAAACAGCCGCAAGCCCTTGCGATTCTCCTCATCCAAAGAATAATCCACATTTTGGGTCAAGTAAACCTTGATGGCCTCGGGCGTCAAGCCGAGCTTGGGCGCATATTCCGCCGCAATGTCGTCAACGTGGGCCAGTCCGAAGGCGAGGGAAGCGGCGAACTCCGGCTGGTGTTTGGTGAGGTTGCGATCGTCGTGGCCCACCCAGAGGGCAAAAACAAAGGGGAGGCCGGTGAAGCGTTTCCATTCCCCCGCAAGATCATAGACCTCCGCGACCTTCTCAGTGTAAGTCAGCGCTGCGTCACCAATAAGCAGCGCGGCGTCAGCGCGCGCCAGCATGACGTCCAGGCGCGGGGCCAGCGGCGTCACCGAGATCCACTTGTTATAGAATTTCCGCATCAGGATCCGCAACAGCGCCGCCGAGGTGCGCGAGGAATTATCCGTGGCCACCTTCTGGACCTTGGCGAGGGGTACCTTGCACAGCAGCAGCACGCTCTTTACTTCGTTCTTGGCGGCGATGGACATGCCGGTGAGGATTTGCGCCTTGTCGAGCCGTTGGTATTCGATGGAGGGAATGATGCCCGCGTCCACTTGGCGCCGGTTTACGGCATCCGCGCAGTTGGCGGGCGTCGTGAGCTGGAGATCGAACTTCCCCTTCTGCTCACCGTGCAGCATGCCCCAGATCAGGGGCACGGTGTTGAGATACTGAACAACGGAAAGCTTGAGTCCTGGCATGGCTGTTTTGATAACCGACAAGCCATTCTAACTCAGCCAGCCTGCTTGTCAATTACTGGGGTGAGAATTAGGTTCCCTTGGCGGCCTGCTGAATTGCCTCGATCAGGTCGTCTGTGCCACCGGCGGCACGAATGGTGTTGAGATCGTCCGCGCTGGGTGAAAACTTGATGCCACGTTCCTTGATAAGGTCCACAATGCGCGCTGAGGGGACTCCCCCCTGAAGCAACCCGATGATCTCCTGCCGGTCCAGCGCCCGGGGATTCACGGGGGCCGTCTTGGGCTTGTAATCAACGGTGAGGTCGAGTTTGGTCTCCGCATGGGCGGAGTTGGAGGCGACGATCTGGATGGGGTTGCTTCCCGCCTGTAATGGCAGAGGGTCTGACCAGAATTCCGCCGCTTGCGTCGTTTGCGGCCGCATGTTCGCAGGCGACCCATTGATCTGCACCACCGGGATGCCTGTGCTATCCATGGCCACACCGCGGATGACCACCGTGGATTCCTGCCATTCGACGGGCTGGTTATCGCCGGCGCCGGGAGGGGACGAGAGCACAATGGCGGGCGGAGAAGGCGGCGCCACGGGCTTGGGCGGCGGCGCCGGCGCCACGGGTTGCACCATGACGGGCGCGAGCGGAGGCGCGGGAGGCTTCACCAGCGCCAGTACGCCATCGAAATTCATCAGCGTCTTGTAAATGGATGCCGTCCCCAGACTATCGCGGTTGGCAGCCGCGCCCATACCGGGACGCGTGTGGACTGACCCCCACCGGTCTTGCGGCAGATATACAACCGTCTCCCACTTTTTCGGGGCCTTGAAGGAAAGCTCGGTCCGGTTGAACCGGATATTGTTGATGGCGAACCTGGACACGGTGAAAGAGTGGCCGGATCTGCGGGTGGGTTGCACCTCGGTGTAGGTAATCGTGTTACTGCTGATGTCCAGCCAGCCGTAAGTAAGCGAGCCCGTTGTATTCATGACGGGGTAGCGCAGCGTAGGATTCGTCTGGGCGTTTATAAGGTCGGGGCGAACGATGCCCGTAAGGTCAGTGTCTCCACCCTTCTTCGGCTTCTTGGTGGCCGACAGTCCCACCGAAGCCACGCTGAGAAATAGAAGCAGGAGCAGCACCGTACGCCACCCACACCAACCCCCGGGAATCAGACTCATCAGAAACAATCCTCCACTATGCGCCGCCTTGGGAGCATGCAGTTCAGACGCTCCCGGAAGAACTCCGGTTGCCCATGGAATTAATTTTAATCCCCCTGCCAAAACAAAGCCAGTCCTGTTCATCGTGGCACAGTTTGAAAATTTAAAATCCTTGCGTCGGGGGTCGTCGTGGGGAGGCAGGCACAGCGCCTTCAACTAACGAGTTTTCCGGCGCGGTTGCGGCGCGACCCTGACGGCGCGTCGGGTTAATGATTGCCAGTTCTGCTTTGAATTCGGAAACGTAAATCTGAGGAGGAACCACAGATAATAAAGAAGGAGGTCAGCGCTTCACGTGCTTCGCCAATTTCGCAGCCGGGATCACTTGGTGCTGACGGCGCAGGCCACGCGCGAGTCGGCGCATCCGTAGTAAAACCTCCATTTGCCACCAAAATAAATCAGATTCGAGATGAAGGTGACATTATTCGCGCCGCCTGCACCTTTTGTGACATTTTGCTTCTCGTAATCTTTTTCAGGATGAAAAAAGTCGCGATCCGTACGCCCGATCACTTTCGTCAAATCTTTCAAATCGAACAGAATCTGGCCTGCCGACCAGATCTTTCCGGTCAAAGCAAGGTCCGGCCTTTGTGGCGCCATGCCATCGTAAATCATGAAGATGCCGTCCCCGGTGATGAACGCCTGCGAGCCGCTTTCGGTGGTTTCCTGATCGAACCACGGCTCGCCTTTTCGCATGGGTGCCACCAGCAGCGGTTGCTCTCCCTTCTTATCCAACGCAATTTCCCAGTTCACCAGGGTTTTCGAACTGGCCAGCGAGATCCCAAACTCGCCAAAATACATCCAATACTTGCCATTTATCTTTTCGGCGATGAATCGATCGCCTTCCCGTTTGCATACGATCGAACCCGATTTACTCCGGAAATCCCTGCAGAACCTGCCGTCCAGTTGCTGGCGAAATGCCAGACCCTGCTTCTTCCAGTGGAACAGGTCCGTTGATGTTGCGATGGCCAGGCGTGGGAATTTCCCGTCGTACGCCGTGTAGGTCATCACAAAAATTCCGTCGCGCGTCTCCACAACACGTGGGTCCTGGCATCCGCCGGGCCATTCGCTGTCCTTCATCTCATCCTCAGCGGGATAGAGCACCGGGTCGGGGTAGCGCTGGAAGTGCCGGCCGTCCTCGCTGGTGGCGATCCCGATGCGGCTTGTGCCCCAATGATATTTTCCCGCCGCGGGCTGGCTCAGCGTGCTGTCCTCAGCGCGATAGAAAATGTAGACCTTGTCATTCTTTACGACCGCCGCCGCGCATAGGATTGCCTGATCTTCCCAATGGACATCCTTCTTCCTTACCGGACATTTGAAGACGCTATGGGGATTGGTCCTTATGAAGTCAGCGCCTTCATCACGCACAAACGGCCCCAACCCCCAACTGGGGACGCCGGCATCCACCGTGCCCGGATGGCCGACCAGCGGTTTTGCCGAAGCGGGGGCGTCGCTGGCGTCACGTGGTTGCGAACTTCCCATGGCAGCGTGGGCAAGCAGAATGGCCAGAATTATGATGATCCTCTTCATGCAAGTTCTTTCTCCTTGGGCGCAACCGGTATTTATACCCCGCCACGGATATGCTTGCCACCGCATTCAACACAAATACGGGGGGCTGCGCTACAATTGCTGCCCGGTCGAAGCTCATGAACAGATTCGATCCCGAGGAAAAACCAATGAACCGCCGACGATTCTTCCATCTTGTGGCTCGTTCGGCCGGTGTTGCGGCACAGGCGGGCATGGCCACTGCTTTCTTCGCGGAAACCAAACGGCAAGGGCCGCGTGGCGGAGTCCTGGGAATGTATGTTCATGAAGGCTGGCCTTACAAGCATCCGTATGCGGCGCGCACTTGGACGGTGGACGATTGGCGGGGGTACGCCGACGGCCTCAAAAAGCTGGGTTACAACCTGCTGGTGATCTGGCCGGCCCTGGAAACAATGCCCGAGCCGCTGACGCCGAGCGACCACGCCTGCCTGGAACGGACGGCGAAGGTCATCGACGTTCTGCACCGTGAATTCGACATGCTGGCCTTCCTGACGCTCTGTCCGAACGTGGTGGCGAGAAACGATGTGGCGGCCCGGTCTTCGTTCGAGCAGCGGTACTACTACACCAGCACCGCCTTCCTGAATCCCACCGATCGCCAGGCTGTGGCGAAAATGATGAAGTGGCGGGAGAAGTTGCTTCGTCCTCTGGCCAATATGGACGGGATAGCCATCATTGACAGCGACCCGGGTGGGTATCCCGGCTCCACCAACGACGACTTTGTGAATCTTCTGGCCGAGCACCGGAAAATGCTGGATCGATTGCGCCCGGGAATCGAGTTGTACTATTGGATGCACGTGGGGTGGGAGGCTTATTCTCATTACTACGCAACGGGTGAATTCTCCTGGGGAACGCCCGCGGCGTCGGAAGATATTCTCACCAGGCTTCAAAAAGCGAATCTCCGCCCTTGGGGAATTACGATTCATACCCTCGACCCTCCGCCCAATGGGACGGATTTGGATTTGGCCCGGAGGCACGGATTGGCGTCCACGGCCCTGGCGTTCAACTATGGGGCGATTGAAGGGGAACCTTCCTTTCCCATGACAAGGTTCGGAGGAAACGCTGCTTTCAAGGCGGGCGGAGCCGTCGCGCCCCGCGGAGTGGTGGGCAATGCGCGAACGCATTGCGCCCAGTTGCCCAACACCTTCGCCTTTGCCCGGGGCGCGCAAGGCCGGCCCGTGGCGGAGTCTGACTACATCGAGTTTGCCGACAAACTGATTGCAGGGCAGGGGCATCTGATCGTCCGGGCGTGGCAGGTGCTGGAGAGTCGGGACTCAAATCTCATGCGGGATGTTGTCGGCAACCTCGAAGGGTTAAGCCATGAGAGCCTGACGCCTGGCCCCCTGCGCGGGCTGTTATTCGGAAACCCGCAGCGGTTTATCACCGACCTGATTTACGAACTGCGCATGAAAGCCGCCTATCTTGACCTGGTCGCCGCTTCCCAAGATAAGGTGGATCGGGAGAAGTTTCGCGCGTTCCTTGCGGCCACCAAGGCATGGCAAGAAGTCCATGGCTACCAAACCGTATGGTTTGTTTCAGGCTGGCCGGGCTTGGAGGCGACCTTGCGAAAGCTGAAGTCGCCGGCCATCAACCGCCTATTGGACGAAGCAGACTGGACGAGGATCAGCTTGACGGCCACCGGCAACACTCCCTTTGAATGCCTCCAGGACTTTTTCCGGAAGTGGGACAATCACACTCCCCGCCTGATCGAAGCAATGAGCGCCGCCTTGCAAGACCTGGAAAAGGCCCAGGGTAGAGCGTCGCTTTCTTGCCCTTCGGGCAACAACATTTCGCCCGTTTAGTCGCCTATCATTTCTTGCGCGTAGCCTCAAAAACGCTCTTGACATAATATGCACGAGAAGTTATTATCGGAGCAAGCGCTGGCATCCTGCCACCGCTTGGCGCCTCTCGGATTCTCCCTACTACGAGAGGGCAAAATACCGAGAGGATGGCTGGTCACGGCGGGCGGAGCGCGTACTGGGCTTGGGTAGTGGCCGGATTCATGGCCGGCGGGAAAACGCTCCCACGCGCATAACCACTCCGGCGCCCAAGCGCCACCCCTCCTGAATCAGGAGGGGAATTTTTGAAGGACTCCCTCCCCCGGATGAGGGGTGGGGGCACTAAGCGTCGGGGCGGTGATAACGGCCTTTGACGGTCGAGGTCTAGAGGCGCTCGCGGAGTGCAGACAGCAAGAAGCCACGGCCTGAGAATATAATATAGATAAAAAAGATAGTTAGTGGTTTTTGATGATGCGACAACGAAAATCCATTTCTTTGATATACAAGGAGTTATTTGATTCTGAAGGAAGCCCTGAGGGCGAAATAAGGGGGACCCCCGAAAATGAAGGTATTTCTCTAGATGTGTATGAAAACAAGGCTTAACATTATTAACAATTCAAGTCTGTCTAGATGTGTATGAAATACAAGGATTTATAGGTTTCCTCAGAATATGTTGATGAAAATAAAGGGAGATTCAAGATGCAAGCGATAAGCAATCGGTGGCGAGTGATCATGAACAAGACAAACCCATAGATGGAAAGGCGCAGGGCGAGTCGCTGCTGTATAGAACGACGGCAGAGGGAAATTGATGTCCCAGGGTTTTCAATGACCCGATCTCCCGATAATTCGTGGGGGTTACGAATTAATAAGCCAGACGGGTCGTTAGGCCATATAATGCCTCCCCCCGAAGACAACCGGCCCGGAAGGAGTGGAAGCGGGGCGGGCTGGGGGGGCGCGCGGCACGTGTGCTGGTTCAGCGTAAGGGAACATCGATGAATGAATCGTTACCATTCTGGGTGGCATTGACGCGGATTGAAGGGCTCGGTGTCCGCGGGTGTCACAAGCTCATCGAACATTTCGGGTCGCCGCAAGCCGCCTACATGGCGTCGCTGACCGAACTGGAGAGTTGCGGCGTTCCGGCGCGGGTGGCGCAGGCGATTTTTGCTCAAGCGGCGCTGAAAGACGCCGAAAAGGTGGTGCAGGAGGCGGCCAAAACGGACTGCCAACTGATCTCCTTCGACAGCGAGGATTATCCCCCGTTGCTGAAGCAGATTCCCGACGCGCCGTTGTTGCTCTATGTGCGTGGTGACGCGAAGGTCCTCTCACAGTATGCGGTGGCGATGGTTGGATCGCGGCGGCCCAGCGCTTACGGCAGCTCCGTAGCGCACCGGTTGGCCCACGACCTGGCGCAGCGGCAACTGGTGCTGGTCAGCGGACTGGCCCGCGGCGTTGATTCCGCATCCCACCGGGGAGCACTGGAGGCCAAGGGCAAAACCGTGGCCGTGCTGGGTTCCGGCATCGATGTCATTTACCCGCGGGAGAATAAGCACCTGGCGGAAGAGATCGCGAAGTCCGGCGCGGTGATTTCAGAATTTCCCCTGGGCACGGGGCCGACCCCGGAGAACTTTCCCATCCGCAATCGCATCATCAGCGGGCTCTCGCTTGGCGTGGTCGTGGTGGAGGCGGCGGAGTACAGCGGGTCGCTGATTACGGCGCGCCTGGCGCTGGAGCAAAATCGCGAAGTCTATGCGGTGCCGGGAAACATAACTTCCGCCCAAAGCTTCGGCCCCAATCATCTCATCAAGCAGGGGGCGAAGCTGGTGGACCAGTGGATGGACGTCATCGAAGAGTTTCCCTCCGAGGTCCGCATGCAGCTCTTGCCGCCCGCCGAGGCGTCGGAGGGAGAACCGATGGGGGCGCAAGCCGCATCGCTTTTCGAGGCTTCCCTGACCCCGGAGCAGAAAGCGGTGTTCGAAGTCTTGCGGGTTGACCAGACGCTTTTTGTGGATGATATCGCGGGCGCCTCCAAGGTTTCGTCCCCGCGAGTTCTGGGAGCGCTTTTGGAATTGGAAATGAACGGGTTAATCCGGCAGTTGCCGGGAAAGAATTTTATCCGTAAACTGTAGGGCAGGGAATCCTCGCGACAAGTTGAGGAATCAAATGTGGCGCTGGAGGTAGTGTCCAGGGGTAAGGAGGGCAGTGATCAGTCAGCAGGTTGCCGTCGTCAGTTGAAGGCCCAAGCGCAAGAGTTGGAAATCACAAGCCTTCGACGGTCGACCTTCGAGTTTCGACCTGCTTCTTACTGACCACTGACGACTGACAACTTTTTATGAGCAAATCGCTGGTGATTGTGGAATCGCCCGCCAAGGCGAAGACCATTAACAAATATCTGGGGCCGGACTTCCTGGTGAAGGCTTCCATGGGACACGTCATGGACCTTCCCAAGAAGGAGCTGGGGGTCGACATCGATCATGGTTTCAAGCCGACCTACATCAACATCCCCACCCGGAAGAATGTGATCGCCGACTTGAAATCCGCGGCGAGCAAGGCCGATGCTGTGTACCTTGCCGCTGACCCGGACCGCGAGGGCGAGGCGATTTGCCAGCACCTGCACGATCTGCTGAATTCCTCCAAGCGGAAGTTCTATCGCGTGCTTTTCAACGAAATCACCCGCGACGCCGTGCGGGAAGCGTTCGACCACCCGAAAGAGATTGATGTCCACCTGGTGGACGCGCAGCAGGCGCGCCGCATCCTGGACCGCCTGGTGGGTTATCAGGTGAGCCCGCTCCTCTGGGACAAGGTCAAACGCGGAATCTCCGCCGGGCGCGTGCAGACCGTGGCGCTGCGGCTGATTGTCGAGCGCGAGCGGGAAATCCAGGCCTTCCAGAAAAAGGAATACTGGACGATCACCGCCCACGTGGAAGGCAAAAAGCCCCCGGTGTTTGAAGCGCACCTGGCGAAATACCAGGGGAAAGATATTGAGATCCCCGACCAGGCGACGGCTGACCGGATTACCGCCGCCATCAAAGCCGCCCACCTGGTGGTGCAGTCGGTCACCACCAAGGAGAAGCGGAAATTTCCGGTGCCGCCCTTCATCACCAGCAAGCTGCAACAGGAAGCCGTGCGCAAACTGCGCTTTTACGCCAAGAAAACCATGATGGTGGCGCAGCACCTTTACGAGGGCATCGAGCTGAAAGATGAGGGAGCCGTCGGCCTCATCACGTATATGCGGACGGATTCGACGCGCGTGTCGGAAGGCGCTCTCACCGCGGTGCGCGGCTACATTCAGAAGACCTTCGGAAATGACTATCTGCCCGCCGAAGCCATCCATTACCGCAGCAAGAAAGGCGCCCAGGACGCCCACGAAGCGATTCGACCCACAGATGTTCTCCGCACGCCCGAATCCCTGCGCAAGGTTCTGGGCCCCGACGAATTCAAACTTTACAAGCTGATCTGGCAGCGCTTCGTCGCTTCGCAGATGACCCCCGCGGTGTTCGACCAGACCACGATTGACATTGCGGCGGGCGATTACACCTTGCGCGCCACCGGCTCCGTGGAGAAGTTCAGTGGCTTCCGCAAGGTTTACGAAGAGGGCAAGGATGAAAAGGCGGAGATGGAGGAGGACGAGGAACTGAAGCACCGCCTGCCGCAAGTGGCCGAGGGCGAGCCCTTGACACTGCACAAGCTCCTTCCCGAACAGCACTTCACCGAGCCGCCCCCGCGCTTTAACGAGGCCACCCTGGTGAAGGCGCTGGAGGAGAAGGGCATTGGACGGCCCTCGACTTACGCCAGCATTCTTTCCGTAATCCAGAACCGGGAATACGTGGAGAAGAACCAGGGACGCTTCTACCCCACCGAACTCGGCATGCTGGTCAGCGACATGCTCGTGAAAAACTTCAGCGATATTTTCGACGTCGCCTACACGGCGCGCATGGAGGAAGAATTGGACGACGTCGAGGACGGGAAGCTTTCCTGGACCGACGCGCTGGATGAATTCTATACGAAGTTCAAAAAAGACCTGCGCCTGGCGGAACGCGATATGGTGGACATCAAGGGCGAAGGCATTCCCACCGACGTCAAGTGTGAGAAGTGCGGCAAACCCATGGTGATCCGCCTGGGACGCAACGGGCAGTTTATGGCCTGCACCGGTTACCCGGAGTGCGACGGCACCAGCGACCTGCCCCCGGAGCTCGCCGCCAAGTATGCCAGCGCCGGGCCGCCCGCGCCGGAAGTGGCCGCGGAGAACTGCGAGAAGTGCGGCAAACCCATGATCGTGAAGCGCGGCCGGTTTGGCTACTTCCTGGCCTGCACCGGCTATCCCGAATGCCGTAGTACTAAGAAGATTGTTATGAAAGAAGGTAATGCTACCGCGGTAGGCGATCAGCCGCTGGAGGAAAAGTGCCCGGAGTGCGGCAACCACCTGGTGATCAAGCACGGGCGCTTTGGGCAATTCACCGCGTGCAGCAATTACCCCACGTGCAAATACGTCAAACGCGAAACGCTGGGAATCCACTGCCCGGAAAAAGGCTGCACGGGCGAAATCGTGGTGCGCCGCACGAGGTTCAAGAAGACGTTTTATGGTTGCAGCCGCTACCCGGAATGCAAATTCACCTCCTGGGAAAAGCCCGTCGCCGAAGCCTGCCCCAAGTGCGGCTCACCGATCCTGGTGGATAAGTTCGACAAGAAGAGCGGCGCGACCACCCGCCACTGCCCAAACGAAGCCTGCAAGTATGAGCGCGAGGTGGCGTAAGCCTATTTTGGATTTTAGATTTTGGATTTGGGATTAAGGAAGCAGGGCTGGCTTGCGCAGAGCGAGCACAGCTCTGCGGTTGACGTCGGCTTGCTTGATCTGCACTAAATCGCAGAGCTGCGCTCTGCGCCAGCCACAAAGGGAAGCGACGCATGGACGCGAAATCCGCAGCGCGTGAACGTTTCGCGGCCGCCCGCGATGCGCTGATTGAGCTCAGCCACCGCATCCACACTCATCCGGAGCTGGGCTTTGAGGAAGAGCAAGCCTCTTTATGGCTCGGTGAGTTGCTGGCCGACGCCGGCTTCGCAGTGGAGAAAGGTATCGGCGGTCTCCCCACGGCTTTCCGCGCCCGCGCGGGATCAGGTCCGCTGCACATCGGCATTTGCGCCGAATACGATTGCCTTCCCGGGATCGGCCACGCCTGCGGCCACAATATTATCGCCGCCTCGGCGGTGGGCGCAGCGCTGGCCGCGGCCCAGGTGGCGGACGAAGTGGGCCTCACCGTCAGCGTCATCGGCACGCCCGCCGAAGAGGTGGGTAACGCCAGCGGCAAGATTCTGCTGCTTGAGCGCGGCGCTTTTGCGGGCATTCATGCCGCCATGATGGTGCACCCGGCGCCCTTTGACATGCTCCGTGCAAAGATCATCGCCGCTTCCATGTTTGAGGTTCATTACACGGGGAAGGAATCCCACGCCTCGGCTTTTCCGGAACTGGGCGTGAACGCGGCGGATGCGCTCACCATCGCCCAAACGGCGCTGGGCCTGCTGCGACAGCATATCCGCTCCACCGATCGAATCCACGGCATTGTGACCAACGGCGGCGCTGCCCCCAACGTCATTCCCGCGCACACCTCCGCCCGGTACATCATTCGCTCCGAGACTCTGGATCAACTCAGCGAATTGCGGCCCAAGGTTCACCGCTGCTTTGAGGCCGGAGCCCTGGCCACGGGCGCGAAAATGGCCATCACCGGTGGCGACAAGCCCTACGCCGAGATGCGGCACGATGCGGCCATGGCGGCGCTTTATCGCAAGAATTCCGAAGCGCTGGGGCGGGCGTTCCCTAATCTCGGCGAGTGGGAGACGCGGCCTACCGGTTCCACCGACATGGGCAACGTGTCTCTGGCCATGCCCTCGATCCATCCCATGATCGGTATCAATTCGCTGCCCGCCGTCAACCACCAACCGGAGTTCACCGCGCACTGCGTCACTCCCGAAGCGGACAAGGCATTAGAGGACGGCGCCCTGGCCATGGCCTGGACCTGCATCGACCTGGCGACAAACCAAGATGTGAGGGAAAGTTTGATGGCTCGCAGGTGACGAAGAAGAAAGGCGTGAGCCAGTTGTCTCTGCTCGTAACTTGTCACTTTCCACTTGTCAGTACCCTTGCAGGCCGTAGTCAAGGTTCCGGTTCTATCTCGCGAAGGGTGATTCCGTAGTTCCTATGGACTGAAAAGCGTGATCGCACTCACCGCAATCATCTCAATAGACTTCCGCCATTAATCGGTGTTCCCTTCCAAGCAAACTTGGGGAGCAACTTCCTTGCCTTTTCGCTTCGATCTGGGCGGGGACATCGAGATTTCAACTCTCTCACTTCTGACGGGAGAGTTTTTAAACCTGCTTTGATTTCCAATCTGCAATCGATAGTTTTATTATTCTTCCCAAATTTGACGAGCGGCGCTCCTGAGTACAAAAACGTGCATTGCCGAAACGTATTACCAAAGTAATGGTTTTCATCCAAGGGGATGGTCAGGTCCTCAAACCGAGTGCCAACGAAAACAGCATCCACATTGAGACTGTCGAAACTTTGAGCCATCTCAACGTGCGCTCCCTTCATCCACTGTGGATCCACAAAGGGATTGTGCCCACCCACAATTAGCAGTGCCCCTCCGAGCAGGGTCGTTGATTTCTGCGTTGGTTTGAGTCGCCAAATCGGTTTCCCATCGGCGGGAATCATTGCAATTTGCACATCCCCTCCAACTCCCGGTTCATGTTTGATGGTTTCTCTAAAGATGGCTTCCGCCAATGACTGAAGAGATTCCAGAGATAACTCGTCCCGCTTGCCCTCCCTGAGTGCTCCGAAGTATTTCAATACCGCCGGGTCGCTCGTGGCGTACTGCCCTGCGAGTATGGCCTCTGCAATTTCAGGCATTCCAGCGGTGAATTTGTCGAAGCCAGTTACCGTCTTTTTCTGCGACATTGAGGAGTCCACCAGCCAGATGTTCTTCCCATTTGCGAGCACGGGAGCGTTCTCCCGCGAGAATGTAATCTGCCTAACTTGGAGACTGCCGGCTTTGTCATAGCCGGCGATAGTAGCAATTAACCGCAAGTCACCAGGGTTGATCTCGTCGTACGTACTGAGGATAGCTGATAATCGGCTTAGTTGGGGTCCAAGGTCCGACTGAATCGAATCTATTACGAAGTCCGGGTCACCCAGATTGCCAGGGAGCCCCTCTCGCCCGAATCCACCAAGAAGGCGACTACTTGTTTCAAGCGAGTATGGGTAAGGGGAGTAAGCTAGTAAGCCTGCTATGACAAGAGCCGATCTATTCCCAGTTCGAAACAGCTTCTGGATGTTATCCTCGCGTCTGACGACCGTCCCGTGCGAGTCTTTCCATGTCCCCCGACTATCTGCAGCTATGACGACTCCGTGCTTGTTAGCCAGCACTAGGTTTAGAGTGCCGGATGCATGGGAAAAAACGTCGCTGCCGCCAGACGGTGTATCCAACGTTCTAGGGAGAACCTCCTGTGATAACCCTACGACCAGAGTAAGGCCAATTAGGAATGGTACGAGGCCAAAACTAAACAACATGAGCAAGTGCCTCATCATAAGTTGGTCTCCTTATCTCATTGAACGCCCAAGGCGCCAAAACTTGCAATGATCTCATCCAGTAGCTAGCGCGGATTACGTTTTCCTGATTCCATAGCGCGGTCGGATCTACTCTCCCTTCACA
>Ga0326728_10012415_pt1 | contig 18937 bp, 12 predicted proteins | sample MB3enrmetagenome_FD_207602 | JGI IMG/M metagenome (GOLD analysis project Ga0326728, IMG submission 207602) | Lab enriched peat soil microbial communities from McLean, Ithaca, NY, United States - MB31MN | ecosystem: Environmental > Terrestrial > Soil > Wetlands > Peat | place: USA: New York... | reverse complement strand
ACGGAATACCAGCAGCAGCCGGACCCGAACCGCGACGTGAACGCGGCGCTGGCGGGATTTGGGAATGAATACAATGTGGCGATCCCCAAGATCGACACAGCCGCGCCCCCCAACCAACAGGCCGCCGTATTGTTGCAGGCAATGATGCCTTCCTTGCAGACTTTCGATCCGATTACGGCCTCCCCCGCAGGAGTGGTGGCGCAGTCGGCGGGGTTGGCGGGGGCAGTGGCGACCATGTTCTTTGGTTCGCCGGTGGGACTCGCGGCGGGGGGTGCGGCCCTCTTCTTGAACATGCGCACGTTGGTTTTCCCTGATACCGACTTCCGCTCCGCCTTCACCCAACCCTTTGAGACCACCGGCCTGGCCCTCTGCGCCAAGAACGAGGCGGAGAAACCGCGCACGCGGGTCGCTTATCTGTGGATGATGCGGGTGCCCAACGCCGATGCGCCCACCGTGGCCTTGGCGGAGACGGCGCACTTGCCCATCGGCGGCAAATCCACCCTTCAAGTTCCCTTTGCCAATTCTGTGGACTCCAAGCTTTTGGCGCGAGCGCACGGCTGGGAGTTAGTCTCGGCTAAGAACCACGCCGATGTTCCCGTCAAGGTGCAAGTGGGATCCCCGGACGATTCCCTGGATCTTGACCTGACCCAAACCAAGCTGCCGCCGGGAGAATATCACTTGGCCGCCCTGTGGGATTGGGCGCCCCTTCAGGTGAAGGGCGATGTCGATCTGCGGTCGCTGGGAGATTTCAGCAAGGCGAAGGTCACCCAGGATTCCGCGGACCGCTTGGTGGAGGGCACGGGCCTGGTGGAAGTACAACTTATAGGTGCGGACTTTGAGTTTGTTGAGAAAGTGGCAATAGCCAAAGCGGGAGACAAGAAGGCAACGCCCATGGAAATCACCTTTACCTTACCGAAAGGCAAAGCCCAGGGCGACCAGGAGAGTATGGAAACGGAAGTGGACCCGTCACATTGGGGTGCAGGCAGCTACCGCTTGATTCTGACGCAAACGAACGGCTCCTCGCACGACGTGGCGCTGGTGATTCACCCTCCCAATCCCACGCTCGAGGGTTTGCCCTTGCGCGCCAACCTGGGTGAAACGCAGCAGACTGTGGTCCTGCGGGGGACGCGATTGGAACGGATCACGCGCATCACCACTCCCAGTGCGGCGTGGGAGCTTGCACCCGTCAAGTCCGACGCGCACGACTTATTGGAGCGCAAAGCGACGGTCAAGCTCCAGGCGGCGAATCCCGGAGAGTTGATGGCTGCCAGCGTTTCCGTGCAGGATATCCAAGCCCCGCTTACGTTTTCCGGGGCGTTGGAGGTGGCGGGGCCGCGCCCCAAAATCGTGGGCGTTAGCCTTTCGCTCGCTCAGCAGCCTGATGTACTCCTGAGCGAGGGGGAAATACCGGCAGGGTCGGCAATCAGTTTTTCGCTGCTGACCCACAACGTTGACGCGCACCCCGCGCTGAGCCTGACTTGCGCCAATGACGGTTTCGTGAAGGCGCCACTGGTGCTGCACCCGGGAGACAGAACCTCCAGCGCGCAACTGGATTTCGCCGGGGAGAACGGACTGTTTCTATCCGTTGATCCCGGCGTGGTCGGCCAATCTGGTTGCCAGTTAGCCGCGACGATCACCACCGACAGCGCGGGGAGCTCAGACCCCACCGTGCTGGGCCGCGTCATCCGCTTGCCGCGCATCGAAAAGTTCGCACTGACCGAGGAAAAGCTCGGCCCCACCCTTTACGCCGGCAGCCTCACGGGCATCGATCTACAAATCATCGAGAAGACGGGTTGGGACGCCAAAACGGGATTTCCCGTGCAAGGAATTCCCACCCCGGTCCCCGGCAGTGCCCAGGAACAAACGCTGAAGGTGGAGCTGCCGTGGCCACCACCTTCGCCCCACGCACCGATCTATGTGTGGCTGCGCGGCGAAACCACGGGGCGGCTTACGGACGTGAAGTATTGATGCCGACGCCGCGGAGGCAGTAAGCACTGGGCAGTAGGCAGAAAGCAGTGTGCAGTAGATGCCCCAACTACAAGGCAAAAGGCAAAGCGCAAAAGTCAAAAGTCAGAACCCCCCGCCGGTGCTCAGACCCGTCTCGCGTGTGTGAGCACCGAAATTGCAGTTCATTTCTTCTTTGTCTCCCAGGCTTCTGGGAGTTGCCCTGGATTCACAACTTTCTTCTTCCTAATCTCCCAGAAGATAAGTTCATGTTTCATCCTGCCATCAGGCCTTATTTGCAGGACGTGCCTGGCCTTCCATGCGGTTGACGGCAGCAAGGCAGCAAAGCTGAGATTTATCCCGTCCCATCGAATTCGAGCGATTTTGAACTGCTCCCCGTCTGAGCGGCAAATCCCGAGACCGCGAATCGCCCATTCGACACTTTTATTACAAACGCAGCGTTGGAATCCTCTTCATCGGTAATCCATGTGCCCATGAGGAGATGAGTCTTGGATAATTTGATCACGCTTTGCTGCCTATTGCTTTCTGCATATCCCGACTGCGCCGGGACTCGCATAAGGCGCGCGCTACTTACTGCTTACTGCCTACCGTCTCTCACGCTCCGCGCTTTTCCATCGGGACGACGTCGCGCTGGTCGTGGCCGGTATAAATCTGCCGTGGGCGGGCGATTTTCTGTTCGGGATCTTTTACCAACTCCTCCCATTGCGCCAGCCAGCCGGCTGTACGCGGAATGGCGAACAGCACCGTGAACATTTCTGGCTTGAATCCCATGGCCTGGTACATGATGCCGGAATAGAAATCGACGTTGGGGTAGAGCTTGCGTTTGACGAAGTAATCGTCTTGCAGCGCGATGCGTTCCAACTCCAGGGCGATTTCGAGCTTGGGGTTCTTACCGGTGACCTCGAACACCTGTTCGGCGGCCTGCTTGATGATGCGCGCGCGGGGGTCGTAGTTCTTGTAGACGCGGTGGCCGAATCCCATCAGTTTTCCTTTTCCCGCTTTGATGCCTTCAATGTAGGCCGGCACCTTGTCCTTCGTACCGATCTCGTCGAGCATTTTCAGCACTTCTTCGTTGGCGCCGCCGTGGAGCGGGCCGGAGAGCGCCGCGGCCGCCGCCGCTGTGGACACATAGGGGTCTGCCTGCGAGCTGCCCACGGAGCGCATGACGTTGGCGCTACAGTTCTGCTCGTGGTCGGCGTGCAGGATAAAGAGGATGTCGAGCGCGCGCGCCAGGACGGCATTCGCGAGGTACTTGGGCTCCGCCATCCTCCACAACATGTTCATGAAGTTCTCGGCATAGCTCAGGTCGTTGTCGGGATAAACGTACGGGAAGCCGAGGCCGTGGCGGTACGTGTAAGCGGCGATGGTGGGAACTTTGCCGATCAGGCGATAGATCTGGAGTTGGCGCGTTTCGGGGTTATGCACGTCCCGGGACTCCGGATAAACCGTGGAGAGCGCCGCGACGGTGCTGATGAACATTCCCATGGGGTGGGCGTTCCAACGGAAGCCCTCCAGAAATTTCTTGGTCGTTTCGTGCAGCATGGTGTGATGAGTGATGTTGTTGGTCCACTCTTTCAATTGCGATGCGGTAGGCAACTCACCTTGCAGCAGCAGATAGGCGACCTCGAGAAAAGTGCATTTCTCCGCCAACTGTTCAATCGGGTAGCCCCGGTAACGCAGAATGCCTTTGTCACCATCAATGAAAGTAATGGCACTGTGGCACGATGCGGTGTTCATGAACGCCGGGTCGTAGGTCATCAACCCGAAGTCCTCCGGGCCGGTTTTGATTTTCCGCAAGTCCATGGCGCGGATGGTTCCCTTGTGAAACGGAACCTCATAAGTTGTGTTGGTACGCTTGTCCAGAATGCTCAGTCCATCGTTATCCATGCGCTTTCCTCCCTTTTTCGATTGCTTGGCGGCCCCTGCCTTGGTTGCCTCCAGATTCACCTGGGCCGCGGCGGCTGGATGGAGATTATATTGGCGTTTGCGAATATTTGCGTTAGAGATTTGTCAGTTTCTTGCCGCCCCCAGGAAGCTGACATTTTATCTTTGCCCCGCGTCGGCGCGTGGCGATCTAAGCCATGCGGCCACCTTCGTCTGGCGGGAAGACCGATCGGATCGGGAGGCGAAGGGGGTCGGCCCGTCGCGAGATCCTTTCGGCCCCGATTCGGGTTATCAATGTTTGTGTCCATGCAAGTGCGGGTGCGAATGCGTTTCTCCCGTGGCATGAATGTGCCGATGGGCGTGAACGAGATTGGTTTGTTCGAGCAGAGAAGTCTGGCGCAGAATGTCCGCGGGCGTTCCTACTGCCACCACGCGGCCGGTCTGGAAAACAAAGCATTCATCGGCAATGTCCTCCACGATGTCGAGGGTGTGGGTGGTTGTGACCACGGTCTTAGTTCCCCCGCGCAAGCCGATCAGGAAATCGATCATCTGGCTGGCGCTCTTGGGATCGAGTGCCGCCGTGGGTTCGTCGAGCAGCAGCACTTCGGGATCAAGGACCAGCACGGAGGCGAGCGTCACGCGCTTCTTCTCTCCCGTTGACAAGTGATGCGGCGAGCGGTCCTTGAGTTGAGTAATCCTCATCACCTCCAGCATTTCTTCCACCGTCGCGCGGACCTTTTCCTTGGGCCACTGAAGCTGCAAAGGTCCAAAGGCGACTTCATCAAACACCGTGGGGGAAAACAGTTGAATGTCGGGGTTCTGAAACACCAGCCCCACACGGCGCCGGAACGGGCAGGCGAATTTGGCATCCTGCAAGCGCTCTTCGGTGAGTGGCTCGCCACAAAAGGTGATGCTGCCCTTTTCCGGGAAGGCCAGACCGTCCAGGAGCCGCAGCAGGGTAGACTTGCCGGAGCCATTCGCCCCCAGCAGCGCTACCCGCTGGCCGGGCAGAATGGCAAGGCTCAAGTTGTCGAGCGCCGTCACATGGCGGTAACGAAATGTGACCTCGCGAACATCAAAGACCGGAGCGGGCACGTCATTCCCTCATGTCTTGTGCCTTCGGCACTTTCCTTCAACCTCAGCTAGCGAACGCCACGCTTCGTGCGCAGAAATGTGAAAACTTCCGGGAAAGGCGGTGGCGCAGATCATGACCAATCACACGGAGCCGGAATTGGACATGCCTGCTTCCCAATCTCATCTCCCGTAATAAAACGCCCCCGCAGCCAGGGCCGCAAACAAACCCAGCATCATCCAGTCGAGCGCGGCGGTATGGAAATCATCGAGCATATAAACCTCACCGCGGAATCCCCGGGCGAGCATGGCGCTGTAAACGTCGCCGCTGAGCTGCAACGTCTTCGACATCAAAACTCCCACGCTGGCGGCGGCCAAGCGGCGGCGGTCGGACCCTTTCAACTCGCCCACTATGCGGCTGCGGCGCGACTCCAGCATATCGTGGGCGCTTTCGAGCAGGAGGAAAATATAACGGTAGGCCATCCCCAAAATCACCACCAGGACCACCGGAACGCGGAGCACCCGCAGCGCCTTCAAGACGTGGGTCCACGGTGTGCAGAGGATCAGCAGCACCGAAAGGGTCGCCGCGGTTTCAACCCGCGTCACCAGGTAACGCGCACTCATCAGCCCTTGCGCCGTCAGCGGCCAACCGGGTCCGGGAACCCGCCAGACCACCCGGCCGGGAATTACGAAAGGCGCGGGCAAGGCAATGATGCAGGTGAAAAGGAGCACGGGAATCCACACCCGCTTGGCTAAGAGCAGCGGGGAGACGCGGGAGGATGCCGCGAGCGAGAGTGCGATAGCGAATACCGCGACGATCACCCAGAATTCGTGAGCCGTCGCCGCAGCGATAATGAGGGTGAGGATGCCGATGACTTTGATGCGAGGGTCAAGACGTTGGAGCAGGCCGTCCGCCTTGGCGAGTTCTTCGGCGTCAAGCGCATGCTCCACGGCGCTCAGGAAACTGGCGAGAGTGCGCTCAAGAAAGTTCATGGCGTTTGCCCCGGCCGGGAATTCACCGCAGATTCCCATGAGCCCACTGTACCTGAAAATGTGCGAAGCACCTTGGACTGCGGCGGCTCGACGCCGCCTTTGCCTTTGTCCCCGGTGTTATGCCAAGGCGGCGTCGAGCCGCCGCAGTCCAAGGTGCCTTTGGCACATCCATTCAATCGGCAATCGACCATCGTCAATCGGCAATTCTTTTACCCCGCGCACGCGCGGCCAGCGAGCCCGCCATCAGCGAAACCAAAATGATGGCGCCAGAACCAAACATGGCGGAAAGCGCGTAGCCCACCGCCGGACGACGCACAAACGACGGCGCGTATTGCGGGAAGGGCGCGGTCCACAGCCTGGAGAGGCGCTCCAAGCCTCGCGGGGGCTGGAGGGGTGGCGCCGTGTTTTGTGAGGCCACGGCCATTTTCTCTCGCGCCTGAAGATTGGAAAAATCCCGCGCGCTCCATTCGCCCCAAGCCGTGCCGGCTGCCAGAATCCCCAGGGGGGTCAGCACCAGGAGCAGGGCCAGCCCAATCCCCAGCGGGCGCACGGACTTCCACAGGCTTGGGCTGTCCGCGCCCGCAATCTCCTCATCGGCGGCCAAATCGCCGGGCGCCGTAAGCTTCAGAAGAGCAGGGTTGGTTCGCTGGAAGTAAGCCACCACTCCTGCGGAGAGTACCAGCTCCGCGAGGCCGGCAAACGTTAAATGGCCTATCATCATTGCCGGAATGGCGATGCTTAAAGGGTAGGGAGCGTAGAGCGGCGCGCCGCTGGGGTCTTTGAAGAAGAGAGGCTGAATCCCAAACTCCACCGCAGCGCATAACGCCGAGGCGTTGATGGCGGTGTAACCCGCCAGGGCTGCGGCCACGACCCTTCGGGAAGAAGTAAGAGCCGCGCGTCCCGCCGCGAGGCGGTAAACCGCATACGCCACGAGCGAACCTACGATCGCCATGTTGAAGCAGTTGGCGCCGAGCGTGGTGATGCCTCCGTCCCCAAAGAATACGGCTTGAATCACGAGGGCAATGGAAATGGCAAGGATCGAGGCCCACGGCCCCAGGATAATGGTGGCGATCGCCACGCCCACGGCGTGCCCCGTGGTGCCGCCGGGCAAAGGCAAGTTGAACATCATAATGACAAAGGAAAGCGCCGCCATAACCGCCAGCAAGGGCACCAGGCGCGTAGACAGATTCTTCTTCACGCGTTGCAAGGCGACATACCAAAATGGTGCTGAGGCTCCGTAGAGAACCGCACAGGTCGACGGGCTAAGATAACCATCCGGAATGTGCATGTTGGCTTTCTGAGATTTCAGCAAGGTCGGCTGATGCACTGCCGGCGCTTGGCACAAATTCCCATTGTAACTTAACCGCCAGGGATCGGGCCACCGGGAGATCGGTTCATCGGTTCATCGGGCCATCGGATCATCGAGTCATTGGATCATTGGGCCATCGGATCGTAGGGCTATCGGAAACAAACTCTGTGCTTAGCAATGGACCGATGAGCCGATGAACCGATGAGCCGATGAGCCGATTTCGCATCCCTCTTTCTCCTTTCCTTTCAGCATCATCACGGGTTCGCAGGGATAAGTGGCTTGTTTTTCTTAAAGGTGGCGGGTTCGCGGCGAATTTGAGCCAGGGCTGTTTTGTATCTGACTTGTTTTCATAAACATGTCGGGTAATCCCTTCATTTTACCATCCTTTTTTCTTTCCCTTTGCCTAGCTTACTCTGCTCTTTTGTAACCTCATTATTTTCAATCATTTGATTTTTTGCGGTTGCCATTGGAATTCCCCATTTGTTCGCTAAGCGGCTATTTTTTCATAAACATCACGGGTTCGCGAGGAATTTTCCAGATTGTTCCCTGCGGGCCTGGCGTTTGATTTTCATGAGTATAGGCAAAAAGTACTCACCAGCTCTGCCTACCGTCTCGCGCTTAACGTCTTCCGTCGGCAGCTTTTCACCCAGCCCCGAATCCCGCGCTCCGGTAGTGTCCTGATTTGAAGGCAGCGGCGCCATCTTGGCGGCTCTCTGCCGGCTGGAAGCCGGCGCTGCACTTGAGATTAGGGCACTACCTGCGTCCCCAGCCCCTTGCACCTGACCCCTGCCTTTCAGCAGGGGTTACGCCGGCCCGTTGCATAGAGCTGCGGTCTTTCGAGCCGGCCAGGACGTGCCGTCCTCATAAGCTAGTATAACATGGCTATCTTACTTGTCAATTGGAAAATCTTCCTAGAGGCTACAAAATATGGAGGAAGGCGATACGCCAACCAGCGTCGCGCGGACCTGTTCTCCAGGTCCGCGGCTTTTCCTTGCCCATAGGAGACGAACCGCGGACCTGCAAAACAGGTCGCGCTACACCTGCGTCTCTTGCACATTTATTGCCTCGGCACGATAAGCTGAATGTGGGAACGAACGGCCCTAAATCTCCCACGCTTTCTCATAGTGCCGATGGGCGCGGACCGTGCGAGAATATACGGTCCGATAAATCTTTGGGGAGTTGGAATCATGCCAAAAACTCTTTTGATTAGCGGAAGTCCCAAGCCCGACGGCAACACGGTGCAGCTTATGCAGGAATGCGCCAAGGTGATTCAGGAGCAAGGCGTGGAGGCGGAAGTGATTTCCTTCGCCGGGAGGAGCATCGCATCCTGCACCGCCTGCGGGAAATGTTCGGAAACCGGCAAGTGCGACATCCATGACGATTTGAACGAAATCATCGATAAAGTCCGCAGCGCGCAGGGTCTCATCGTGGGTTCTCCTGTCTACTTCGGCACGGCGCGCGGAGATGTGATGTCCGCACTCCAACGCATCGGATACGTTTCCATGCATTCCAATAAATTCCTTGCGGGAATGGTTGGGGGACCGGTCGCAGTGGCGCGCCGAGGCGGCCAGACGTCCACTCTTCAGGAAATGCTCATGTTCTTTCTCATTAACGACATGATTGTGCCCGGATCAACCTACTGGAACATGGTGTTTGGCCGTCTTCCCGGTGAAGGGTGGAAAGACGAGGAGGGAATTGAGACGATCCGGCACTTTGCCGCCAATGTGGCGAATTTGGTGAAGAAACTCCATCCGTCTGCGGGCGATGCGAGTTGACCCCCACGGTCCAGTCGATTAGGAAGGTTGCACGGAGGGCGTGGGTTGATGTTCTTCGGCGACGAAAGGTGAAGAAGCCTTGAAAGATTTGGCTGAAGAACAAAACAATCTCACGCAAAGGTGCAAAGACGCAAAGAAACGCAAAGAAGAATTCCTTTGTTAGCTTAGTGACCCTTTGTGTCTTTGCGCCTTTGCGGGAGATTGTTCATTTTCCAAATTCATAGGAAGTGTGAATCACATGTTAACCGCGGTTTTATACGATGTTGATCGGCTGGTGCTGGAGGAACGGCCGGTTCCCCACCCGGGACCCGATGAAGCCTTGGTGCGGATTAAATCCTGCGGCATTTGCGCCACCGATTACAAAGCGATTAAAGGCATTCGTCGCAACGTGCGCTTCCCGCTCGTTCCCGGACACGAACCCGCCGGGGTGGTGGCTGCAGTGGGAGCGCACGTCCGCAGTGTGAAGGAGGGCGACGAAGTCATTGTCTGCCCCAGCGGCTACTGCGGATATTGCCGGTACTGCCGGATGGGTAATCAGCACTATTGCGAGCACCAGTATACGACGGGAGGCGACGGTCCGGAAGATGTGCGGCCGGGCAGCTTTGCGGAGTACATGGTGACAGGAGCCAATACGCTCTTCCCCAAGCCCGCCGGTGTGAGCTTCGACGCCGCGTGCCAGACCGAACCCCTCAGCGGCGCATGGAAGGGCATCATCCACTATTCGGAAATGCGGGTGGGCGATGATGTGGTCATCATCGGCACCGGGGGAATTGGCATGTACTGCTTGATGGTGGCCAAGGCGGCGGGCGCCGGACGCTTGATCGCTGTAGATGTCAGAAATCACACCCTGGAAACAGCCCGCCACCTGGGAGCAACACACACCTTGAACCCAAAGCAAATTGATGTGAAATCCGCCGTGTATGAGATTCTGCCGCTGGGGCCGGACCTGGTGCTGGAAGCCGCCGGGCCCATTGAAGCGGTGAATCTAATGGTCAGCCTCTTGCGGCGCGGCACGCGCTGGAATATCTTCGGCATTACCACTCACGAAAAGTTCGTTTTGGACGGAGGCCTGATGCATTTTCTGGAGGCGCGGATGGACTCCAGCTTTTCCACCAATCCGCTGGCCATGGAGAGCGCCATCCGGCTGATGGAGCGCGGAGTGGTGAATCCCGAGAAGGTCATCTCACACCGCTTCCCTTTGACGGAAATTGGCAAGGCCATGGAAGTGATGGGAACTCCCGGGCGGAATAAGGTTGTCATCAATCCTTAGCGCCCATTCGCCTGGGTAGCCTTGAGGATATTCGGCCCTGTGGTAGACTTGCCCAATGATTAACGGCGCACACTTTCTTATTTGCAGCGAAGATGCGGAAGCAGATCGCGCTTTTTTTCGCGACGTTTTGGGGTTTCGCTCGGTCGATGTTGGTGAGGGTTGGCTGATCTTCGCACTGCCCCCTGCGGAAATCGCGGTTCACCCTGCGCACAGGAATTTTGTGCAGCGCCAAGGTGGGCACGCGCTGATGGGGACAATCCTGTATCTCATGTGCGACGATTTGCGAGAGCTCATCAAGTCGCTAAAAGCCAAGAAAGTTAAATGCGCTAAAATTGCCAAGGCGCCGTGGGGCTCGTATACGACTATTCTGCTCCCGAGCGGGGGCGAAATCGGTCTTTACCAGCCGACCCACCCGACGGCGCGCAGGCTTAAGGCGAAATGACCCGCGGCCTGGCTTTGAGTATTATTGACCGCGGGATTGTTCTGCGCGGCGCAGCCCATTGATTCCGGAATGATTTGATGATCACGCAATCACGTATTGCCCTTGTGACAGGCGCCTCGCGAGGAATCGGACGGGGAATTGCTATTGCCCTGGCTCGCGCCGGCCACAGCGTCGCGATCAATTTCGCTTCCAACCGCCAGGCGGCGGCGGAGTGCCGACAATTGTGCCAAGCGGCAGCGCCAGCGGGTTCCGGGGCCTCCTTTGATACATTCCCAGGGGATATTTCCGTGGCGCACGGGCGCGAGCAGTTGCTCAAGGCGGTGATCGACCGCTTCGGCTGGATTGACCTGCTGGTGAACAACGCGGGCGTAGCGCCGTCTCCGCGCAAAGATTTGTTGGAAGCTACGGAGGAGAGTTTTGACCGCCTGATCAGCATCAACCTGCGGGGCCCCTTTTTCCTGACACAAGCAGTAGCGAACTTCTGGCGCGCCGGACTGGCAGAACATGCGGCCCGCCCGCGGCCTAAGGTCATCACAATATCTTCCATCTCCGCCTACACGGCGAGCATCAATCGCGGCGACTATTGTATCAGCAAGGCGGGACTCGCCATGATGACGCAACTCTTTGCCGTGCGTCTGGCGGGGGAGGGAATTGGCGTATACGAGATTCGTCCCGGGATTGTAACCACGGATATGACCGGGCCAGTGAAAGGAAAATACGACCGCCTGATTGCTGAGGGCTTGACCCCCATCGCGCGTTGGGGAACGCCGGAAGACGTGGGCCGGGCCGTCGTGGCCATCGCGCAGGATCGATTCCCATTTTCGACGGGTGAGGTGTTCAACGTGGATGGCGGATTCCACATAAGGCGGCTGTGAGGAATCGGCTCATCGGACCATCGGGTCATCGGATCATCGGGTCATTTGCCCATCTGGATCGAGCTGTTGCACGGTCCATCCATGCGGCCGTACTGCGAGTCAGTGCTTTCAATGATTCAATGACTCAATGAACCGATGGATCAATGATCCCATGACCCGATGATCCGATGACCCGATAAGATATGATTCGCATCGACGCAGATTTGACGCCGGAAAAGTTGCTCCCACGGATTGACCGCCTCTTCGAAGTGTCGGCGGGAAAGATCCGCGAGATTGCGGCCGCTTTTGAGGCTTCGCAAGGTTCGCCGGTTTTCACCGTGCAGGGTTCCTATGTTGGACGTGACTGGACGGAGTGGACCGAGGGCTTCCACTACGGTTCGGCGCTCGTGCAGTATGACGCCACGGGCGAGGCGTGGTTTCTGGATTGGGGCCGGCGGAAAACCGTGGAACGCATGGCGGCGCACGTTACGCATACGGGCGGGCACGATCATGGATTCAACAACGTCAGCACTTACGGAAACCTGCTGCGCCTGGCCACCGAAGGCAGGATTGAGGCGAGCGCGTTTGAAAAGCATTTCTACGCGCTGGCGCTGAAGGCGAGCGGCGCCGTCCAGGCGGCACGCTGGTCGCGGACGCGCGAGGGCCGCGGCTATGTTTACTCGTTCAACGGGGCTCATTCGCTTTTCGCGGACACCATCCGTTCCTTGCGATCGCTGGCCCTTGCCCACCGGCTGGGGCATGCGCTGAGGGGTGGGAACGACCGGCGCATCTCGCTTCTCGACCGGCTGGTGCAGCATGCGGCGGTGACGGCGGAGTTCGCCGTTTATTACGGAGAAGGGCGCGACGCCTACGATGTGCGCGGGCGCGTGGCCCACGAATCGATTTTTAATCCCGCCGATGGGGCTTACCGGTGCCCGTCCACCCAACAAGGTTACTCGCCTTTTACCACGTGGACGCGCGCGCTCGCCTGGATTATGTGCGGTTACGCCGAGCAGTTGGAATTTCTCGAGACCGTTTCCGACCATGAATTGGACACCCACGGGGGGCGCGCCAAAATCGAAAGCATGATGCGGCGGGCGGCGCAAGCGACGTGCGATTACTACCTCGAGCAAGCCGCCACGGACGGCGTCCCCTACTGGGATACCGGCGCGCCGAATATCGAAAAACTCGGGGACTGGCTCAACCAACCGAGTGATCCGTTCAATTCCTATGAGCCCGTGGATAGCTCCGCGGCGGCCATCGCCGCGCAGGGACTTTGGAGATTCGGAACATACCTGAATCGCCGGCCGGAGCAAGCCGGCCCCGGCGGCGATTATCGCCAGGCCGCACTTACCATCGCCAAGACGCTGTTCGACCCGCCGTATCTTTCCACCGCTCCCCGCCACCAGGGATTGATTCTCCACTCTGTTTATCACCGCCCGAGGGGTTGGGACTACATCCCGCCCGGACGGCACGTGCCCTGTGGTGAATCTTCCATGTGGGGCGACTATCACGCGCGCGAGCTCGCGCTGCTGATTCAGCGTGCCGCCAAGAAGCAAACCTACCCGGCGTTTTTCAATGTGCAAGAAGGCAGTTATTGAGTCCAGCAGGGTATCGTGATGACCGCCGCAACTTCCGCGGATGGTTACGCCTCAGCCCATTGCTTCTTGATGTAGGCAAGTGCTCTCGCCAAGGCGGCCTCGGGATTATCGGTGGCGTTCGATTCCATGTTCAGCCATCCCGAGAATCCCCAATCTTTGAGCGCTCTGAATCCCGGACGATAATCGAAGGGCAGGGAACCGGGCTCCGTGCGAGCCTTTCCATCCGCAAGGTGACAGTAGACCGTGTATTTGCCGTACTGCCTCAAGGTGGCGGCAATGTCTTTCTCTTCCAATTGCATATGATAGAAGTCGCTCAGCAGCTTGAAGCCGGGAGCGCCCACGGCTTCAATGAACCCGGCGGCTTGACTTTGGAGGTACATGAAGTGGGTTTCCTTCTGATTGCACGGCTCGAGCATCAGGTTGATGCCCGTGCGCTGGAGGTCCGGCGCCAACTCCTTGAGTTCGGTCACCAATAAGTGTTCCTCAACCTCCCGCGCCGTCATGAGGGGAGAAAGGTCCTGAAACTTATTGGGTCCAAAGACGGGGACTTCAATGATGTCGTTGGCCCCCAGGGCGCGAGCCAACTCCAGGCGCTGGCGGTCCAATTCCACACCCCGTGCGCGAACCAGGGGGTCCGTGTCCAACAATTTGATCGAGCCCACGACGGCGCTGACAGCGATGCCGATGCCGGCAAGTTGCTCCTGAAGGAATTCCAGCGGCTTGTCTGACCATTCGTTGCCCAGTTCAATGCCGTCATAGCCCAGGCGCTTGACCAGTTGCGCCCGCTCGCGCAAGGTCATTTCTTTGGGCAGGGGGGTGCGAACCCCGAAGCGCACGTTGCCCGCCTCGGGCTGGGCATGGGGGGCGCCCACCGCCAGCGTCATGCCTCCTATGGCCGCGCCGCATCCCGCCAGGAATTCTCTTCGACTCACCCCGATAGCTTTTTTCATACCCATCCTCCTTGAAGCAATCTCGATGGCGTCGCCTTTGTTGACAAGTCCGCCGTTTAATTTGAACTTACAGCCCTCTCCCCCAAGGGGGTGAAGGAAGGGACATTCAAATCGCGATTACCCTGCCGGCGGGTGGTCCTCGGCGCGCAAAGAACTTGGCGCAGTCCGATTCAGCAGTTCACGCACCGGGGTCAAGAGATCGGAAAGGGTGAAGGGTTTTTGAATGTACGCGCTAAGTACGTTCCAATGCCGCATGATCTGATCGGTATAGGCGGACATGAAAAGTACGGGTATGCCGGGGAACTCGGCGCTAAACTTCTCTGCCAATTCCACCCCCCCCATCGTCGGCATAATGATGTCAGTCAGGAGCAAATGAATTGGCCCCGTGTGGTTCCGGGCCACGGAGAGAGCCTCCACGCCGTTGGTCGCTTCCAGGATGACGTAGCCGTAGCGTTGCAGGATCTCGCGCGTATATTTCCGCACTCCCGCCTCATCTTCCGCCAGAAGAATGGTTTCTCCTCGGGAGGAAATGGGTTCGATGTTGACCGCTGAGCCGGGCGAGGTTTCAAGACCGAAAAAGGGTAAGAACAATTTGAAGGTTGTTCCCCGGCCGGGTTCGCTGGAGACCCAAATGGACCCGCCGCTTTGGTTGACGACGATTCCGTAGACCGTTGCCAATCCCAGGCCCGCACCTTTTCCCTGTTCCTTGGTCGAGTAGAAGGGTTCAAAAAGGTGGGACTTCACCTCCGCCGACATTCCCGTGCCCGTGTCAGTGACCTCCAGCACGACGTACTGGCCGGGGCTGACGGGAAGGTGGGTCCGCGCAAAGTGATCGTCCACCACCATGCTGGAGGTTGCGATCCCCAGCTTGCCGCCGGTCGGCATGGCATCCTTGGCGTTCACGGCGAGGTTCATGAGGACTTGCCCCATCTGCCCGGGGTCGGCGCGAAAAGCCCCCGCTTGCGGGTCCAACGACAGGACCAACTCGATGTTTTCACCCAGCAGCCGCCGCAGCGTGTTTTCGTAATCTTTAACGAACGCGTTCACCGCAATGGTCTTGGGCTCGGCCACTTGCCGGCGGCTGAATGACACCAACTGGCGAGTCAGGCCCGCTGCCTGCATGGCGGCCTTGGAGAGTTCTTCCATCGAGTCCCGCAGGGTGTCATTCGGGCCCATCTCCGCCAAGACCAAATGGGCGTAGCCATTGATGATGGTCAGCAGGTTGTTGAAATCGTGCGCGATGCTGCCCGCCAGCCGGCCGACGCTCTCGAGCTTCTGCGCTTGCAGAAGTTGCTGCTCCAGCCGTTTCCGCTCCGTAATGTTCAGAATCACACCCACAAAGCGCACCGGCAGCGATTCCGCATCGAAAAACACCCGCCCCCGACCGGAAAGCCAGCGTTCCTGGCCATCTTCTATACCGAGCGTTCGATATTCGTCGGCATAGTCCCCCCCCTTCTCGTATTGCAGGGCGGCCAGCAAAGTTTGTGTGGCGCGGTCTCGGTCGGCAGGGTGGAGAGCAAGCAGGAAGGTGTCGTAGGTGACTTCCACATGCGGTGAGAGCCCAAAGTGTTGCCGGGCAAACTTTGACAAGATGAGCTTGCCGGTTTGGGGATAGAAATCGAACGTGCCGAGTTGCGTGGCCTCCACCGCCAGCCTCAGGCGTTCCTCGCTCTTCCGCAATTCTTCCTGCGCTTGCTTGCTTTCCCGCCGCGCCTGGGCTTCCGCCAATTCGCGCTCGACGGCAGGCACCAACCGTGTCAGGTTGTTCTTGGTGAGGTAATCGTGCGCCCCGGATTTCATCATCTCGACAGCGATGTCCTCACCCATTTTGCCGGACACCACGATGCAGGGAATGTCGCGGCCGCACTCCTGGAGCATGCGGAGAGCCCCGGGTGCGTCAAACCCCGGCATGTAGTAGTCCGCAATGATCACGTCCCAGGTGGGATCCTCCAGGGCATGGCGCAGACTCTCAGCGTCTTCCACCCGCTGGCAAAAGACTTCGAAGCCGGCCTGCATCAGCAGGCGGATGATCAAGTCGGCATCGCTTTCCGAGTCCTCGATTTGTAACAGCCGCAAGGGTTTGCTCATAGCGCCTCACTTGATTATGGATAAACCACCAATGCCCGCTACTCGAAGCACTTTCCCGCGCCTCGGCCGGAAAAGCCCGGGCGCACTTTCTGACATTGTGTCATTTCACCTTCGGCGGCTCCTCATTCAGTACCAACCAGTACAATCCCAATTGCGCCACCGATTGGACAAAACGTCCAAAGTCCACCGGCTTGCGGATGTAGCTGTTGACCCCCAGGTCGTACCCCGCGGCCATGTCCTGTTCCTCCCGGGAAGAAGTGAGAATGACCACGGGCATGCGGCGGGTGATCGTCTCCGCGCGAATCCTCCGCAGCACATCCAGACCCGACACCTTCGGCAGTTTCAGGTCCAGCAGGGTGAGTGTGGGGAAATCGGAGGTGTCGCGGCCCGCGTATGCGCCGCTACCAAAGAGGTAATCCAACGCTTCCTGTCCGTCGGAGGCGACCACCAACTGGTTGAGGATGTGGCCCTTCTCCAGCGCGCGCTGGGTGAGGTCGATATCACTGGGATCATCTTCGACCAGAAGAATGGTTTTGGTGTTCATGATTTGTCCGCTCCAAGCGTGAAATAAAACGTCGCCCCTGCGCCCACCCGCCCCTCGGCCCAAACGCGGCCGCCATGCCGGTGAATCACCCGTTGCACGGTAGCCAATCCGATGCCCGAGCCGGGAAACTCGCTGGTTTTGTGCAAGCGCTGGAAGGGTGCGAAAAGCATCCCGACATAGGCCATATCAAAACCCACGCCGTTATCGCGAACGAAAAAGGCACGGTTGTCCTCGAACTCGGTCTTGCCAAACTCCACCCGCGCCGGGGTGCGGGGCCCGGTGAACTTCACCGCGTTCTCGAGCAGGTTGGTCAGCGCGACCTCCAGAAGCCGGGCGTCTCCCGTGTCCTTCAGTTGCAGAGCTACGATGAATTCGATGGACCGGTCGGGGTGCGCTTCCTTCAGGCGGGCGACAATGGTTTCGGCGAGAGAGGTGAGGTCAACGGTACTGAGAACCATTTCCGCCCGGCCGACGCGTGACAGGTGCAGAAGGTCGTCAATCAGCCTTCCCATGCGTTGCGCTTCGGAGCGAACGCGCTCAAGGTACTTGTGTCCTTGCGCGTCGAGACGCTCGCCACAATCTTCCAGCAGCGCCAGGCTCCACCCGTCGATGCCGCGGAGCGGAGCGCGCAAGTCGTGCGAAACGGAGTGCGCAAAGGCTTCCAGCTCCCGGTTGGCCGCCTCCAAGGCCGCCGTGCGCGAGCGCACGCGCTCCTCGAGTTCGACATTGAGCCGTCGAACCGCTTCTTCCGCTCGTTTGCGCTGGGTGACATCCGTAAAGGTGACGGCGACTTGATTCGGACGTGGTGAGTACGCGGTTCCGGCGTAGTACCGCGCCAGGGGTTGCGTATATTGTTCGAAAGCGGCCGGCTCACCCGTCGCCGCCACCCGGCCGAAGAGCTTGAACCAGTACTCCTCGAGGCCGGGGGTTATCTCCAGCGCGGTGTGCCCCACGATTTGGCTGCGTTGGAGGCCGGTTATGCGCTCGAAGGCCGGGTTGACATTGAGGAAGCGAAAGTCGCGGGGATTTCCCTGCGCGTCGAATACCATCTCGTACAGTCCCAGCGCGCTTTCCGACCGGTCGAACAGTTGGCGGTAATGAAGCTCGCTTTCCTCCAGGGCTTTTTCCGCCTGCTTTTGCTCGGTAATGTCGTATTTGATGGCAATGTAATTGGTGATTTCCCCGGACACGTTGCGCACCGGGGCAATGGTGGCCTCCTCCATGTAAAGCGTGCCGTCCTTGCGCCGGTTGGTGAACTCTCCCCGCCAGAGTTTTCCGGCGTTGAGGGTGGCCCACAGCTTTTGGTAGAACTTAGCGTCGTGCTGGTCGGACTTGAGGATGCGAGGGTTTTGCCCGAGGGCCTCATCGTGGGTGTAGCCGGTGGTGCGGGTGAAAGCCGGATTGACGTATTGAATCTTCGCGTCGCGATCCGTGATCACGACGGTCTCCGCGGCCTGCTCGATGGCGGTGGCCAGAAGGAGATTCTCGGCCTCCGCCCGCTTGCGCTCCGTGATGTCGCGGTTGGCTTCCAAAACCGTTTTATTGCCCTCCGCGTCCACCGCCAGCGTCCACTGCCCCTCGACGATGAGTTTTCGCCCATCCTTGGTGGTTTGGGTCAACTCCCCCTTCCATCGACCATCACGTTCCAGCAAGGCGTCGATCCGGGCCATACCCAAGGGATGATAGGTGTGCAGAAGCTCGTGGCTGGAGCGGCCCACCGCCTCCTCTCGTGTGTAGCCATAAAGGGTTTCAGCGCCGCGGCTCCAGTAGCCAATGGAGCCCCCTAGCCGACAAGTCAACAGGGAGTCGTGGGCCTGTTCGAGCAGGTCGGCGTGACGGCGCAGGGCCAGGGTGATTTCCTCGCGCCGGACGGTTTCCCGCTCAATGACCACGCTGGCGAAGACCAGGAGAAGGACCAGCGCCGCGCTGCCCAACCCCAGGACCCAACGCTCACGGGAGGCGCGGTGCTCGGCTTCGGCCGTACGTTTCACCAGTAAATGGCGCTCCTCGCTCACGACATCATCCAGTGTAGAGCGAAGCTCATCCATGGACTGCTCACCTTGGCCGGAGCGAACCAAGGCAAGAGCCGCATCGACTTCCGAGGCGGTGCGCAGCTCAATGGCACGCTTGAGCACGCTCAGTCTCTCGTCGGTAAGCCGATTGATCTCGATCCAACGCGCCTGCTGTCCGG
>Ga0326728_10012414_pt1 | contig 18939 bp, 17 predicted proteins | sample MB3enrmetagenome_FD_207602 | JGI IMG/M metagenome (GOLD analysis project Ga0326728, IMG submission 207602) | Lab enriched peat soil microbial communities from McLean, Ithaca, NY, United States - MB31MN | ecosystem: Environmental > Terrestrial > Soil > Wetlands > Peat | place: USA: New York... | reverse complement strand
CCCACGAATGCCTGCCTCGAAGCCTCCGTCCACATCGTCAGCACCACCGGTCAAGGCGACTACCAGCAAGTCCCCTATGTCAACATCAACGACGCCAACGACACCAATATGTGCAACAATGGAGGCGTCTCCGCAACCCAGTGCTTCCCCAACCTGATCGCCATCAAGCCGCAGTGATCCGGGGCTCGTGGAGGGACGGGCGTCCTCGCCCGCCCCGGCCGAGCACAGCTCGGCCCGCACGCGAACGCCTTTCCCAACCCATGGCGCGAGCAACCTCGCGCGTCAAATTTATTGTTTTGGATTTTGGCCGATCACGGTGGTTGAGAACTGCACACCCGAAGCCGCTGCACCGGAAGACTGGCCCGGCCCGCTTGCACTGAAATTTGACAACTGAGAGCTAACGGCTATCTCTACTTCCCCACTTCTTTCCCCACGCTATCCAGCACTCCATTGATAAACTGCACCGACTCGGGCGACGAAAACTTGCGCGCAATCTCGAGCGCCTCGTTGATCACGATTGCGTGCGGCGTCTCCGGATGTCCCAAAAATTCCGCCACCGCTCCGCGCAGCACATTCCGGTCCACCGTCGCCATCCGATCCATGCGCCAGTGCTGCGTGTGCTTGCCAATGAGCGCGTCGATCTCTTCCAGCCGGTCGCTGGCCACGCGAAACAGATCGTCGGCGAACCCGCGCGCTTCTTCCTCCACATTGCCCCGCTCCGCCCAGAACGTCTTCCGGACCAGCTCCGGCGTCTGCTTCCCCATGTCCGCCTGAAACAGCATCTGCAAAACCAGTTCGCGGGATTTTCGTCGTGTGCCCATGGGAATCAGCTATCAGCTATCAGCTATCAGTACAACCTTAAAGTTGTGGCTGACAACAGTCTACAGGACAGCTACATTGCGGAAGAATTGCAGGTCAGAAACGCGACTTGCGTTTCCGGGAAGCTGGGTTTGCCTTACCTTTTCTGATACCCGTGACTTTCGATCTGGAACCGGTTTTACTGATAGCTGAGAGCTGAGAGCTGACAGCTCTGTTTAGATTCGCCATTTCGATAGCCGCCAGCGCCGCCTCAGCCCCTTTGTTCCCCATCTTCAGCCCAGCACGGTCGATGGCCTGTTCCAGCGTGTCGCAAGTCAATACTCCGAATGCATGCGGGACGCCAGTCTCCTGCGCCGACTGTCCAATCCCCCGCGTCACCTCATTCACAATCACATCGTAGTGCGCCGTGTCGCCGCGCAGCAGGCAGCCAATGCAGAGGATGGCATCGTATTTCTTGGTTTCCGCCAGCGTCCGCGCCGCAAGAGGAATTTCAAACGCCCCCGGCACCCTCACCAGCACAATGTCTTTCTTCTTCGCGCCCGAGCGCAGCAATCCATCGTAGGCGCTCTGAAAAAGCCGCTCTGTGATGAAGGCATTGAAGCGAGATACAACGATAGCAAACCGCTTGCCCGCAGCGCCGAGACCACCCTCTATGGCCGCCACTCCCGGTTCGGGAATACGTTCGAGTTTCATTTTTTCTTTCGTAGCTTTTCTCCGTGACTCCGTGGTGAATTCGCCGTGAATCCTCTGTGCCCCTCTGTGTCCCCTGTGGTTAAGCCTCTGACTTCACTTCCCCTTGAACTGCGCTGCACGCTTCTCCAAAAATGCCGTAGTCCCTTCCTTCTTATCCTCGGTAGCGCAACAGACACCAAACAGAGTCGCCTCCAGATACAGTCCCTCGGCCAGCGTCATCTCCATCCCCTTGTTGACCGCCTCCATAACATACTGCACCGCCAGCGGAGCGTTGGCGATGATCTTCGCCGCAATCGCTTCCGCCCGCGGAACCAGCTCCGCCGCCGCCGTCACTTCATTCACCAGCCCGATGCGATGCGCTTCCTGCGCCGTGATCATCTCCCCGGCCAGCAGCATCTGCATCGCGAGGCCCTTGCCTACCAGGCGCGACAGCCGCTGCGTCCCGCCATATCCCGGCATAATTCCCAGCTTCACCTCCGGCTGCCCCAGCTTGGCGTTATCGCTAGCGAGACGCATAGTGCACGCCAGCGCCAATTCGCATCCTCCGCCGAGGGCAAATCCGTTAATGCAGGCAATCACCGGCTTGCCCAGGTTTTCGATCAGATCGAGCACGGACTGGCCGCGATGCGTGTATTCCTTGCCGCTGACGGCGTCGTGTTTCGCCAGTTCGCCGATGTCCGCTCCGGCAACGAACGCCTTCTCGCCCGCCCCGGTCAGAATGGCTACGCGGACCGAAGCGTCGGACTGAATGTCGGTAAACGCCGCCCGCAACTCTTCCATGGTGGCCATATTGAGCGCATTGAGCACCTTCGGACGGTTCACAGTGACGTAGGCGATGGCGTTCTTCTTTTCGAGGAGAATGTTTTCGTAGGTCATGGCTAGCTATCTCCTTGATGCTGAAGCAAGGGACCAACAATTTTTGAGCCGGCAACTGTGTCCGCCGCTAGCCCGACGACTTTACATCTAGAGTACCTTCAATCGGCGTCATAGACCGCTCGAAAAACAGAAGGAACTCGTTTGCCGTATTTTTTTCTTCCGTCTCGAATCGCTCATTCATCCGACGAAAATAGAAACCGGACCATATGGCCGGAATGGCTAGTAGTACCGCGTAGACGAGTGTCACTGTGGATCCCCCAATTGCGCCAACAACCGGAGCACTGGCCCCTATCGCTTCAATGACTCGACTGTACTCCTTCTCCCTGTAATGGCTAGTAAGGACCTCGCTCTGCATTTCCTGTGCCATGAACTTCAGCAACAATTCAGGCGGCAGCTTCATATTTCGCTCTCGACATTGCAATGCAGCCAAGATCATCGCAGCCAAGTGAGACTCTTTGTAACGCTCCGAAACGGCTATAGCTTCTCTCCAATTCAGATGACTTAGTGGCCGCGCGACTGTCAGAGCATACGACCTAGATGCCCTCACAGCTTTTCGAACCTTCAGGAATTTGCGCGCCGTGTGATATGCAACGACCGACGTCATAGCGACAAGGCCCCCCAGGGCCGCAAACTCCACGGGCCTTGAACCACGCCAAGGGATTTGCTGCAGTATTAAGGCAGTCATTCCTCCGCCTCAGATAATGGTTCCTCAACTGGGCGCTATCTTAGTCGAGAAAAGTGTTTTTCAATCGGCAGTCTAGTTCGCATCGATACAGCTTTGCGCTCTACAGCTTCTGCGCCTTCGGATTTGCAGGGTCTGCATAATCGTAGAACCCTTTCCCCGACTTGCGCCCGTACCAGCCCGCCATCACCATCCGCTTCAGCAGCGGAGGCGACGCGAAACGCCGCTCCTTGAATTCGTCATACATCACATGGGTAATGTAGTAAGTCGTATCGAGGCCGACGAAATCGAGCAGCGTAAACGGACCCATCGGATAGCCGCAGCCGAGCTTCATCGCGTTATCGATGTCCTCGATCGAGCCCACGCCCTCTTCATACGCCCGGATCGCATCCAGCAGATACGGCACCAGCAGCCGGTTTACGACGAATCCCGTCTTGTCCGAGGTGCGCACTGGATCCTTGCCCAGCTTCTGCGCAAACTCATAGGCCGCGTTGTACACGGCGGGAGCGGTGGCAATCGTCATAACTACCTCCACCAGCTTCATCAGCGGCACGGGATTAAAAAAGTGCAGCCCGATAAATTTTTCTGGGCGTTTCGTCGCCGTCAAAAGCTCAGTCACCGAGATCGAAGAAGTATTCGAGGCGAAGATTGCGTCTTTTTTCACGATACCGTCGAGCGAGGCATACATCTTCTTCTTTTCCTCGACGTTCTCGATGATGGCCTCGATGACGATGTCGCAATCGGCCAGGTCTGCTTTGTTAGTGGTCCCCTTGAGTCGCGCCCGAATTTCGTCTTTCTGCTGCGGAGTGATCCCGCCCTTATCCACCGGCCGCTCGGCAAACTTAGCCAGCGACTTCACAATCCCGGCAAACCCCTTGTCGAGATACTTCTGCTCGACTTCGAGCACAGTAACGTCAAACCCGGCGGTAGCGCAAACCTGCGCAATGCCGGACCCCATTAAGCCACAACCTAAAACGCCGATTTTCTTGATTTCCATATGTAGCTCCGCATTATCTACGGCAAGGATTTTCTTCAAGGAGAACAACCCTAGCTTTCACATCGTTCGACATACGTCCTATGATCGCACCCAATTCTGGTGCATGTTTTTCAAGGCGTGTAAGGCTCAGATGCGCAAAGTCCTCTTGCCATACGATCTCTTCACCAGCATCAAATAGCGAATCGAGAAACTCTTTCAGCGCCAATTCATCATGGACAGTTCGCTTGCTTTTCAATTTGGCGATAAAAACACGTATGTTGCCGATTTCCGTTAAGGCAATTTGTTTCTTGTCTGCTATGAATTTTCCAGTCGAATACGTGATTGATGGATTGTGTTCGAGATCGATCCCGTTGAGCTCGTTCTCAAGAACTGGAAGGAGGTGTTCAGTTTGGCTGAGGAGCAATCTGAAATCGGAATCATTGACAAGTCTTTCATCGACGGATTGCGCGTGAAAACAAGCTGGAAATGAGCATAGAAGCACAACAACAGTAATGATTCTCATCGATTTTCTCCGTGCCTCTGTGGTGAAAGCCTCACTGAAAGCCCTCCACCACCATAGCAATCCCCTGCCCGCCGCCGATGCACGCCGTGGCCAGCCCGTACTTCTTCTTCCGCCGCCGCAACTCATAGAGCAGTGTAATCACAAGCCGCGTGCCGGTCGCTCCCAGCGGATGTCCCAGCGCAATCGCTCCGCCGTTCACGTTCACTTTTTCGCGGTCGAGTCCCAATTCTTTTTCCACCGCCAGATACTGCGCCGCAAACGCCTCGTTCACTTCAATCAAGTCGATGTAATCCAAGTCAGCCCGGCGCGCTGCAGCGCAATCTTCGTCGTCGGAACCGGACCACTCCCCATCAGCTTCGGATCGACGCCCGCAATAGCGTCCAAAGGGCGTGCGCACCCCACTGATAATGGCAATGTCTCCAGGCTTCAACATAGGTCCTTGCGAGTCTAGCAGTCGGGAAAAAGAGTACCACAGAAGGGATGGTCGTTAGTCGTTAGCGATTAGTCGTTAGTTGTTAGTCGTTCAGTGTTCGCTGAAAAGTTTAGGTTTCCCGCTCCAAGATATCGGAAGACATTCCCAAGGAGGCCCGGCAAAGACTTTCTCCGCGAACTCAACGTTCTCCGCGTTAAGGTTTTGGTTTTTCTCGGCGTCTCTGCGGTGAAAGGTTACGCCACGGCCGCGGATGCGGCGAACTGCGGTGGCTGACTCACAACCTTGCCCGCGCCCTGCGCCAGTGCCTGCTCCATCGCGGAATCGGCGCGGTTGGCCACTTCGGTCACAATATCCGCCGGATCGAAATGCGGACGCATCACCGCCTGCGCCAGTCCGGCGCTAAACTCAACTCCCTTGTCCTTGCCCGGAAAACGCACGCCATCGAGCAGCCGCCGCAATTTCTCCACCGCCAGCAGCGCTTCTTTTTCGCCGGTATCTCCGAGCACCAGCGCCACCGTAGTCGCCTCATAGCGGAAGGCCAGATCGTTCGTCCGGATGTTTGCCGAAAAGAGCTGCCCGATCTGTTCCATCACCGCCGTCACCGCCTGCTCGCCATATTCCTTGATCAGCGCGTTGCGGCGTCCAAACTGCATCAGCAAAACCGTGACTGCCGTGCCCTGTTGCAGCCCACGCCGGGTTTCCGCCTGTAGAAGATCGAGATACGAAGCCCGCTTCAGCAGGCCCGATTTCTCGTCTGTCACCGAAAGATTCTTCACCAACCGCCGCAACCCCGCGTTGTTCAGCGCGATCAACACCTGGTCGCTCAAGGTCCGGATCACCAATACTTCCGCGGGCTGCCACGCGCGGCGCGCGTTCTGGGTCAGGACCAGCACTCCAATGTGGTCGCTGCCTTCGGTCAGCGGCAACGCCAGCAGCGATTCGATTTGCAACTCCTCGATAGCGGTGCGCACTCCCATCAACTCGGGAGCGGTCTTCGCCTCGGACATGGCCACCGTGCCGCGCGCCACCACCAGATCCTGCAACGTTTCCACCAGGCTGGCCAGCGCCGTCGAACTCGCCGGGATCAGTCCCTCCATGTGATATTCCTGCATGCTCGAGGGCGGCAGACCCGGCTTGCGCAACGCCGCTATGCAGCGCGCCGCGTGCCAGTTCGAGCCGATTTCGCTCGCCGCCGTTTTCAAAACGCCTTCCGCGTTGCCCTGGTGGTAGAGCTTGCGGGTGATTTCCGCGACCTTCGCCAGACTGCTGACGTCGGCCGCCTCGCTAGCCGCCGTTTGCACTGGCGGAGTCACTGGCTCGCTACTCGCCGCAGATGGCGCAGCCGGAGCCGCCGCCTTCGCATACTGCGGTTCGATGCCCGCCGAAATGTAGAGCCGCTGCAAGTCCTGGTTGCGTTCTTCCTCCCGCGGAAACAGTTCCTGAATTCGCTGCAAACGCTCGATCGCCTTGGAGCGCATCCCGTACTGCACCAGAATTTCGGCTTGCAGCATCAGGTCCTGCAGCGCGGCCGCTCCCAACGTCGGCTCGGGAGGCTTGACCGGCTCGTCTTCTTTCCTCACCGGCGTGAAGCGCGAGGCGATTACACTGAACTTTTGATCGTCGATCTTGCCCCGCAGCCCATCCAACCGCTTCTTATGTCCCGGCTCGTACGGATCCACTTCCACCGCCCGATCCAGACACTCGCCCGCTTTCTGGAAATTGTGCTTCGCGCAATACAGATCGAACAGTTTCACCAACGCGTGCGCGTAGTCCGTTTCACGGTTGGAGGCGTTGAACAGCTCTGCCAGAAATTCCAGCATCTCCGCCGACGGACGGTGCGAAGCCAACAATTCCTGCATGGTCGCGATGACCGACCGGCGTTCCCCGCGCCGCCGTTGAAAGGCTTCCAGCTTGCGCGCCAGCGTCACCGCCTCGGCATCCAACTCGGAGTCGATCATCTTTCCGATCAGGCCCACTACCTGGTGCATGCGCGCCGGGTTCTGCTCGAACATCTCCCAGATCAACGGCTCGCAATCCACGCACCGGCCCGCCGCCAGCAGCGCCTGCGCATAAAAGTCGCGCAGCTCCGGCGACGGCTCCGCGGAATGCACCAGCGGCTCGAAAATAAAAATCGCCGCCCCCGCCTCGCCCCGTGTCAGCAGGCTCTTGCCATAGGCCACTGCGGCCGTCGTATCCGCCGGATTTTCCGTGTACGCCCGTTCAAACCAAGGGGCGGCGTTTCCCTTCGCAGCTTCCATCAGTTCCGCCAATTGCAGAAACGACTGCGACGCCAGCCCATGCTCGCCCAGTTCAGCCGCCAATTCCGCCACCCGCAAGTAGTTGTTCTCGGATGGCTCCAGGCTCACAATCCGCCGCAAAACCAGCAACGTTTCCTCTTTCTTTCCCTGCCGCTGCAAGTCTTCCAACGCATTCTCATAGGTCCCGATCGCCAGTTTCTTGTTCGAATGCTCCAGCAATTGCCCAAAATGCACTTTCTGTTCCCACGTCGGGTTGGTGTAGCGTGCCAGCTTCTTGTAGGTCAGGCTGGCTCGGGTCGAGTCCGCCACTGCCACCTGCCGATCGAACAACTCACCCAGCAACCGCACCGCTTGCGGCCCCTTGTTCAAAGAGAGACACAGCTCCGCCGACATCTGCCGCACATTGTCGTTTTCCGGATCGCTTTCCAGGATTTGCAGGTATTCCGCCAGCGCGTCGGCCGTCTTCCCCTTTTGCAATAGCTTCTCCGCCTTTTCCACGCGGCGGGCTAATTCGACACGATTGGGGATTTCCGGCATAGGTGATCTGGCGACAGATTGTTCCGCCTTAATTCTAGGGTTCCCCCCGCGCACCAGCAACGCGGTTACTCGTGTGCTCGATTACGAAAGTCATTGGATCGGTTCGCCGTGTAGAGACGGGCTTTGCCCTCTCAGGAGCCTCGTCAAGCGGCGTCTCAACCCGAAGGCGACCGGCAGTCATCATAAAGTCTCCGAAGAGGGCTCCCTGGAGACCCAAATCGGGAAAAAGTCTTCCCTCCTCTTCCTAAATTTATTGCCCCAATTCTGTGTCGATCACCGTATTATTTGATATCCTCATCTCGTTTCGGGATCCATCTGAACGGCGGGCCGACCCCGGACATCCCAACCTGCGCGACTCCTGTCGCGATTAGCCTAGCCGCTCTGTTCCCCCCGAAACTAAAGGAGAACCTGTGACTTCCACTCGGAAATTCACCATCGTTTCAGGCAGTGAACGTCAACTCGTCCGTGGTGCGCGCCTGATCCGCAATACCCATCCGGACCAAACCATCGAGGTCTCCATACGCTTGCGCCCAAAGTCGGAGGCCAAGCACCGCGAGTTAAGGAGCAACCTTGAAAGACCCAATTTCACTCCCATGTCCCGCACCGACTATGAAAATATCCTCGGCGCCGATCCTGCCGATCTCGAAAGGATCAGGAAGTTTGCCCGTGAATTCGACCTTAAGGTACGCGAAACCGGCACCGAACTCGCGCGCCGGACCGTAGTGCTCTCAGGAAAAGCCAGCGATCTCCAAAGGGCCTTCAACGTGGAACTGAAGGAATACAGTCACCCCAAGGGAAATTTCCGTGGCCGTGTCGGCACCATTAGCGTGCCGGCCGAGTATATGGAAATCATCCGCGGAGTATTTGGCCTCGACAACCGGCCCCAGGCAGAGCCGCATTTCCGGCGCATGCCGACGACGGCCAAAATTAAGTCCCACACCGCCACCCTCTCGCACGATCCCAACGAGTTGGCCCAAATCTACGACTATCCCGCCGGAGACGGATCGGGCCAGTGCATCGGAATCATTGAGTTGGGCGGTGGCTTCGCCGTGAATGACCTGAACAACTACTTCGGCTCCCTCAATATCAACGAGCCGCAAGTCCTCGCCATGTCCGTCGATGGAGGCGCCAACACTCCCGGCGATCCCAACGGCGCCGACGGCGAAGTCATGCTCGACATTGAAGTGGCCGGTGCCATTGCTCCGGGCGCCAAGATCGTCGTCTATTTTGCCCCCAACACCGATCGGGGCTTCCTCGACGCCATCACCACCGCCATACACGACACCACCAATCTGCCTTCGGTCCTGTCCATTAGCTGGGGATCTCCCGAATCCCAATGGACGCTGCAGGCGCTCACCAACTTCGACGAGGCCCTGCAAGCGGCTGCGGCCATGGGTGTCACCGTCTGCGTCGCCTCCGGCGACAATGGTTCTTCCGACGGCGTCAACGATGGCAACAACCACGTCGACTTCCCCGCTTCCAGTTCGTTCGTGCTGGCCTGCGGCGGCACCACGCTGCAAACCTCAAACATGCAGATTGTCAACGAAACCGTCTGGAACGACCTGCCCAATGGCGGAGCCACGGGCGGCGGCGTCAGCAACGTCTTCCCGCTTCCCTCGTACCAAAATGGCTTCAACGTTCCGTTGCCCTCCGGTAAAACCGGCGGACGCGGCGTGCCGGATGTCTCCGGCGATGCCGACCCCAACACCGGCTACAACGTTCTCGTCGACGGCGAGAGCATGGTGATCGGTGGCACCAGCGCGGTGGCACCTTTGTGGGCCGCTCTGCTGGCGCGCATGAACCAAAAGATCGGGAAACCGGTCGGCTACCTCAACCCGCTCATCTACTCGCAAGCCGTGGAAGCCTCTGGATTCCATGACATTACCGAAGGCAACAACGGCGCCTTTAGCGCCACCAGCGGATGGGATGCCTGCACTGGTCTCGGCACTCCCAATGGCACTCGTTTATTGGCAATGCTCACCAGCAAACCCAGTGAACGCGCAGCTTGATATGCTGCTCGGCCCCAGCACACACAGTTAGGTGCCCCAGGTTCGCGCCCGTCTTTTGGGCGCTAACCTGGGACACGGTGCCTGCGGTGTGCCTTCCGCATCGACGGCGATTTTCCCCACAGCCTCTTCAGCCGTGCCTTTTAGGACCAATCAAAATGTGGGCTTTTACAGCTCACGGAAAAACTCCCGCATGCGCGCGCTTCCCAGGTGAGCATGGGTTTCCCCCGTGCTCCCTCGTGTACCCTGTGGTTGAGAATTGGTCCCTATTTCCCGCCGACGGATTGCAAACACCGCCCGTAGAGTTCCAGCAGATGGGCGGCATATTCCTCGGGCTTCTCGGCCACCCCGGAACCCGAGAACCCGACTCCGGCTCCAGCGCCCTTGCCGTAGCCGGTCGTCATGGCGATGAATTTCATGAGGTCGAGCGCGATGTCTTCATTGCGGCGGGAGCCTAGAGGAAGAGCGTTCGTTTCCATAATCAATCTCCTCGTAAACGGTGATTTCCGCCGGTAATCCCGGCCCACCCGCGATCATAGCAGAACCATGGCGGACGCACAGTCCAGCCCCGGAGGGGCTACCGACCTAAGCCCAGCGCTTCAGCGCTGGGAGAAGTGGAAAAAATGATCCAAGTCCCGTAGGGACGACCGAGTTCTCACTCGCACGCGTTAGGGAAGTTCTGATTAAGTCCCGGGGCCTCCGTGTACCCCTGTGTACCCTGTGGTTAATGCCTTTTGTCGGCCCTTAATCAGAGTTTCCTTAGGGTCCCTCTCTCACTCCATCGCTCGCAAGCACTTTCGCAGCCGCAGCAGCACCGCTCCCAGCGCCGCGATCCCCGCAATCCAGATCGCCAGCACAACATTCACCACCCAGCCCGGCACCGCTCCGACGCGGCGCAAAACGAACGGCAGAAAATTCCACGTTGTGATATGAACGTAATCCCACGAGTCCCATGCGACGGCATAGTTGTTCAATCCCCAGGCATTCATCTTGCCCAGAGCGAAGGCGGCGATATTTTTGAAGCGCAGGGCGATCACAAACGTCGGATGCCCGAGTGTCACCATCTGGTAAATTTCCAGCGGCAACCAGAAGGCCAGCGACGCTAATTGAATCATCAAGCTGACGAAGATCAGCACGCATCCCGCGCGCCAGACCGCTTTTCCCAAGTACCCTCGATACCGCATGAGCAGCGGCACACTGATAAGTGCCGCCAGTTCCACCGAGGTCGAGACATAGCGGTCGCCCCAAGCGAAGTCGCCCGACCAATACGTGTATCTCGCGTAAAAGCAGATATAAGCCAGTAACAACAGAAGCGAAGTCGCCCCATAGGCGTGCATCTCTGGACTAAGGCGCTTCCATAGCAATACCAAAAGGATAATCGCCAGCACCAGTAGAGGGTCGAAGAGAAAGATGGACTTCTCCGGCTTAAAAAGCGCCCCGAGAACGCCCACGTGAAAGGGCGTGCTCCAGGGAAAGTTCGCCGGCAAAGTGGGATCGATCTGACGCTCTTCCCGCGCGAATATCGATACGTACGTATTGGTGAAAGATCCGAAGCGGTAATACTGATAAGCGCGATCGATCAAGAGAAAGAACAAGTAAACCGGCGCGGCGACTTTGCAGTAGACGACGAGGCGCCGCCATAACTCGCGCCCGCGCCCGCCTTCAAATTGCTTTCCTTCGAGGCCCGCTCCTCCAAACCAAAACACGAGTAAGACAAAGACTCCTCCGGCAATAAGGTCCAAGCCCGTCGTAAGTCGCGTAATCAGGTTCAGCCCCAGCGCGCCGCAGCCCACGAAGAGCGCCCGACGGCTGCCCGTGCGCAACCATTCGTACTGAAATGAAAATCCAGCGAGCGTCAGCAACAGGATGTAGTTGTTCTCCATCATGTTCTGCGTGTAATGCAGATGAGTGGTGCAGAACAGCAACGCCAGCACGCCCGCCATCGACTCCTTCCGGCTAAAACGCAACTGGCCGAGCAGCCGGAAGGCGATGAGCGCGGTGAGAACGTCTATCAAAATGGTGGTGCTGGTACTAACCACTATGCTGCGCACGGACGGGTCGTCTTCGTACTCCGAGAAGACCGGCCAGTGCGCAATCCACGTCCCCACAAGATCGGAGGGCAGCATGAGCAGCGACTGCCCAATGCCATACCAGCTATAAAGCCGCCCGCCGCGACCGTGCAGGCCAAACTCGGGATACTCGTAGGGGAAAACCTGCGGCTCCGAAGTCCACAGCCAATGCGTGGTTTGCAGCCGGTGCGCCGTGTCGGCCGTCCCCATCTCGCCCGACTGCACCACAAAAGCCAGCAGCCCCGCCGTTAGACACAAAAGAAAAAGCGGCTCGCGCAACCATCGTCCAATGCAATACCCAATGCGAGAAGTCATCGTCTGGATGGTAAATTGAACGGGATAATTTTTCAGCGAAAATTCTGGAATTATGTTTTTGACAAAGTATGCTTCGATCGGCAGGTTGGAATCTCGTCGCCAATGTCCACACGCGATCTCGATACTCGGATATATATTGGCATCGCCGCGAGGGTCCTCATGCTAAAGCGTCTTGTCGCTGTCATTCTCGTCCTGTTTGTCACCTCCATTTCTGTCACCGGCAAGAAAAAGCCCGATGCGGACCCTATCATGCCCGATATAACTGCCCGAGGGCGGGCACTCTTTGAATACGACCAGGCCGCATGGCATGCCACGGATGCCGTGCAGGCTGTACACCCGCCCGCACAGGCTGTCGGTCGTTACATCGCACGCAAGTCGGACATTGGATGGCAGGTTGCATTTGGTCACCTCAACGATGCTCGCGACAAATTTCTCGTGGCCTATGAAGCGACCCAAGGCGCAACTCTTCAGGATTTCTCAGTCAAGAAACTCGATCCACCGCAGGAGGACACGTCTTTCTATCTCGCGGCCGCCAAAGCCATCGACACGGCCCTTCGCGACTTTCAAGGCCAGAAACACCCGTACAACGTTGCAATACTACCTGCGCCGCCAAATCAACTCTACGTCTACGTTGTTCCTGCACAGACCGAAAATGGAGTTTATCCACTCGGAGGCGATGCTCGATATCTCATATCGTCGGATGGAAATTCGATTGTTGAGAAACGCCAATTACACAAAAGCATCATCGAGAATCGCGGCGATCTACCCAAGGGTGCCACGCCTGCCGCAGGCTACCACACGCACGTTTTGAGCGACGTGCCTGAAGACACAGATGTCTTTTACGTCTTAACAAGACAGCCGTCTGTACCGGAATACATTGGCACAATGAAAAAGAAGCTGTTTATCATCGGCACGGACGGAACCATACGCGAGGGCAAGATGTAAATCAATATCTGCCCTACCCCACCTCCACCAGCCCATAACTAGACGCCCAGCGCGCTCGCATTTCCCGAAGCGCCCGGTCAACCTCTTCTTTCGATATCTCGGCATTCGGCCCCGAGATCACAAAGGCCGCCTCGTGTTTGGCAGCTTCCAACAGTTGCCGGTCGCGAGTAATGTTGGCCACGCGGAAGCTCGGAATGCCGGCCTGTTTGGTGCCGAAAAATTCGCCGGGGCCGCGCAATTCGAGATCGAGTTCCGCGATCTGGAATCCGTCGTTCGAGCGCACCATGGCGTCGAGCCGCCGCTCGCCTTCTTCGGAAACTATTTCGCCGCGCATCAGCACACAATAAGATTTCGCCGCGCCACGCCCGATGCGCCCACGCAACTGGTGGAGTTGCGCCAAGCCAAAGCGGTCGGCGTGCTCGATCACCATGACGGTAGCGTTCGGAACATCGACGCCGACTTCGATCACCGTGGTTGCGACCAGAATTTCGATCTTGCCCTGCTGAAATTCGCGCATCACATGTTCTTTTTTTTCGGCATCGAGCCGCCCATGCAGCAATCCGACATGCAGCTCGGGAAAAATCTTTTCCCGCAACTCGCGGTACATCTGTTCGGCCGCCTTCAATTCGCGCTCTTCGTTCTCTTCAATTACCGGATAAACCACGTAAGCCTGATGTCCAGCGGCGATTTGCTTGCGGACGAAATCCCAGACTTCCGGCGCGCGCTCGTCGGGCAGCGAGCGCGTGACCACCGGCGTGCGTCCCGGCGGAAGTTCGTCGAGCACGGAAACATCGAGATCGCCGTAGAGCGTGAGCGCCAGCGTCCGTGGAATCGGCGTCGCCGTCATCACCAACACGTCGGGCTCGGGATCGAAATTAGTGTGGGGGCGGGCGACTCGCCCGCCCAGCCGGGCCTCTTCGCCCAACGGGACGGGCGAGTCGCCCGTCTCCACACGAACCTCATCTGTCTTCTTCATCAGCTTCAACCGTTGCATCACGCCGAAGCGGTGCTGCTCGTCCACCACAACCAAACCGAGTTTTTCGAATTCAACGCAGTCCTGAATCAGCGCGTGCGTCCCGATGACGAGTTGCGCGTTGCCTTGCGCGATGTGGCGTCGCGCATCGCGTTTGCGGCCCGCTTCGAGCGAGCCGGTCAGCAGCACGATACGGTATCCGGCGCGTTCCAGAATTTGCCGCGCCGAAAAATAATGCTGCTGCGCCAGAATTTCCGTCGGCGCCATCAACGCGACCTGGTAGCCGTTTTCAATAGCGACGATGGCGGCCTGGAACGCAACGATCGTCTTGCCCGATCCCACGTCGCCCTGCAACAAACGCCGCATGGGGCAAGGCTTCTGCATGTCGGTGGCGATTTCCTTCAGCACCCGCTTCTGCGCCGCCGTCGGATGAAACGGCAGTATCTTTTTGATCGCCTCGCGCACGCCGCTGTCCAACCGAAAGGCGATCCCGGTCTGCGCCTTCTGTTCGCGGCGTTTGAGTTCGAGGCCAAGCTCGATAAAAAACAACTCATCGAAAATCATTCTTATGTGCGCCGGCGTGCGTGACGATTGCAGGTCGGCAAAACTCTCGCCCGCATCCGGCCAGTGCACTTTCCACAACGCTTCGCGCGGAGACACCAAACTCAAGTGGGCGCGCACCGCGGCCGGAATTGCGTCGGGAACGTCGGGCCCCAAATTTTCGAGTGCCGTTCGAATAATGCGCCGGAACCAGCGCGGCGTCAGCTTTCCCTGGCCGGTCGATTCGTAGATGGGAACAATGCGCCCGATTTCAAGCGATGCCGCCGCCTTTTTCTCGGCCTCGTCGGCTCCTCCTGCTTCGTTGATGTCGCCGAGAATTTCGAATTGCGGCTGCACGATCTGCAATCCGCCGTCGCGGTCCTCTTCCACCTTGCCGTAGAGCGCGACCATTTGCCCGGCCTGGAAGCGGCCCTCCAGATACGCGGCGTTGAACCACAGGCACTTCAACTTCGCGCGTCCCTGGCCAACCGTAAGTTGAAAAATGGGCATGCGGCGCGTGCGAAACAGCCCCGAGTTGCGGACTTCGGCAATCACCGTCGCCATTTCTCCGGCGCGCAATTCGGCCACCGAGCGCGGGTTCAGCCGGTCTTCGTAGCGGAAAGGCAGGTAGTGCAGCAGATCGTCGACGGTCGAAATATCCTTGGCGCGCAGCACCTCGGCCAGCCGCGGGCCAATACCTTTGGCATACTGCACAGCAGTGGACGGTTCCAGCATCGTAAGCGATGGTAACAGGAGACGCGGGCGGGAGCGGAGGCCGGAGCAGAGATCGTTTTTCACCACGGAGGCACGGAGAAAACCTATTTTTGTTTTTTCGTTGTCTTAGATTTTCTCCGTGTCTCCGTGTCTCTGTGGTGAATCGCTCTTCCGCCGCGAGCTATTGCCGCAACCCCATCCAGCCTTCGGCAATCACCATGGAATTGCCCGGGTTGCGGGAATCGTATTTCACGGAAGTAGGCAAGCCCAGCCGGCAGGAATGCAGATTGAGCCACTGCCGAAGATAAGTGACGTCCTGCGACGCCTCATAGGAAACGCCGGCCACGTCATATTGGTAAATCAGCATGGTGGCGGGCCGGTCCGTGTCTTTCGCGATTTCCTGGACGTCGATCACCGTGCCATCGGTGATGCGGCCAACCGTATTCAGCCAGGTGCGGCGCTCGAGCTCGACCTCGTCCGCGTCTTTCGGTTTGCGGCGCAACAAGGCATAGCTGGCGGCGGCCAGGCCAATCGTACTCAGAGCCAATGTGTAGATACGAAGCGCAATCATTTGTAAATCGGAATCCGCACCTTTCAACCTCTCTCAGCATAGCCGCATCCTCCTTGCGCGCCAAGGGCACGAAGGTGAGTAAAAATGTACCTGAACTGTGGAAAAGGTTTTGCGTTGGGTGGTAGGCGGTTCGCGGTGGTACGCATCATGACCACAGGCGTCTACGGACGCCAGCAGGCTGCGTGACGCGCACACAAACCCATGCCATAATGATCGCCAAGATGGAAAGGTTCTTCGCTGGTAGTGTCAACTTGACGTCCGCTATTCTGTTGGTAGTTGTTTTGTCTAATTTTGCTCTGTTCGGACAAACATCATCGCCCAGCGCAGTGAACAAGACTTTCCTTGTTCGCGGAATGATTACAGACCCGTCGGGAGCAATTATCCCCAAATCGAAGATCGCATTCCGAAGCAAGCAGATCAGTCGCGCCGTTTATGCAGATGCGAAGGGCTCCTACGAGATAGATCTTCCGTATGGAGGTGACATCACCGTTTATACGTGGCTTCTCGCCCTATCGAAGACCACTATTTCGTGTGACATCGCAAATGATTCTTGTTCTGAATGTCACGCTGCCGATGATTGAGTTCTGCGACCCAGTCGTAGTCAACATGAAGAGCCCTTGTGGGGGTGAGGACCGCTTTCCAGTCCCTGCGGCAGACGGAACTCCCTTCGAGGTCTATGTTCGCTACGCCGGAACCACAGCGGACGGCCGCTCGTATGCTAGCCGCAAGATTTCGGACTACGAGGTTCCCGTTCTGGTGGAGTATAACCTCTTCACGCTTCGGGCTAATCGCGTGACCTACGACCCAAAGCTCAAAATAGTTCAAGCGGACGGCAACGTGGTTATCGAGGACCATGGCGCAGCACAACGCTGGGATTCGGCGGCTTTCAAGATGGAGAACGGTCAAGCTATCCGCATTCCGTGAAGCGGCGTTACACGATCCGTTTTACGCTCTCCGCCGATAGTAAATGTTGAATTCAAATCCCGGATTCGGCGGGAAAATTTCCGCGATCTTGCGCAGGCGTTCCGCCATTGGAGTCGGCGCCAGCAGCGGATAGTCCCGCTCCCGCAAATCGTAGTAATCGACGTCGAGGTAGATCGAGAGCAGGTAAATCGAAATCGCATCCGCGAAGCTGGCGGTCAGATAATCGTTCTTGTATTTCTCCGCGTCCGGCCCGTGCGCCGTGGCGAACTTGCGCGCCTCCCAGGCATCGAGCGAAGTTTCGCCGCGCACGCCCGACTCCACTTGCTGCCACGCCAAGTCGGCAAAATTCTGCGCCACGCCCGCGCGTTCGACCAGCGCGTGCCCCACGTTGATGTAGAACTCGAACGCCACGGAAAATTTATCGTCCATCAGGCGCGTGGAAATAAAAACGCACTGCGAGTCTCCCAGGTCCAGATTGCGATGGCAAACCGCGTTGTCGCTGAGCGCCACGTCGTAACGGTCGGCAATCACCGTCTCGTCGCCCTGCGTCACCGTGAGCGGCACAAAGTAGTACGCCTTGCGGTTGAGCGCGCCGGCCACCGGCACGGGCACCGCGGCAACCATGCGCTCAAGATCGTTGTCGGCAATCGTGATCTCGCCCGAGCGGGCGTAGCAGATGCCATTCGGCGCCTGAGAAACCGGGCTGTTTTGCACGATCTCCGCCGGACTGCGGACGATCGCCGATGCGCTTTGAGACATGAAAGCATTGTAGCGCACAGCCACGCGGTCACGGTTGCAGTAGAAAATCGTCCACTTTGAAACCTTGAAACTCTGAAACCTTGAAACCTGTTTCCTGGTGTAATTTATGAGCATGACGAAAACGAATTCGGACGGCCCGCGCTGGATCGGAATTCCGGCGCGCGTATTCGCGATGACGTTCTTGTTCACTCTGCTGTCGTTCGCGGTCGCGCTGCTGTTGAGCATCATGGGCGCCGTGGTTTACGCGCAGATGAAGCATGTCGCGCCCAATCTGATGTTCGCGTACCGGCACATCGCGTTTCCGTTTGCGCTTACCGTGGGTGCGATCGTGCTGCTGCTGTCGCTCGGGATGGAAATTCGGAACTACCGCCAGCGCAAGACGCTGGAAGGAATCGAGCGTGCGAGTTGAACGTAAGTAAGCCGAAGCTGGATGAGCCAAAAACAACCATGCCCCGAATTGCCATCCCCGTACCTCATTCCGGGGATTGCGATAACGACCGCGAGTACGCCGAACGCGCCCTGCCGCAATATGTTGACGCCGTGCGCGGCGCGGGCGGAGAGTCTGTACGCATCGAACTGGACCAGACCCCTGCGCAGGCAATGCGGCAGATCGAGCGCTGCGACGCCGTTCTGCTGCCCGGGAGCAAGGCCGATATCGATCCGGAAAAGTTCGGCGCCGTTCGCCACCAGAAGACGGCGCCCGCCGACCCTAAACGAGACGCGATGGACGGCCTGCTGCTGCAACACGCCTACAACTTGCGCAAGCCCGTGTTGGCAATCTGCTACGGATTGCAGTCGTTGAATGTGTACCGCTCGGGATCGCTGGTGCAGCACATCGAATCGGCGACCGTCGATCCAAAGATCGATCACAGCACGGGACGCGCCGTGGCGAACGCACACACGGTCACAATCGATCCCGAGTCGCGGCTGGCGAAAATTGTGGGCGCGGCGAAAACGCTGGCCGTGAATTCCTCGCACCACCAATCTGCGGACCGAGTGGGCGAGGGTTTGCGTGTAGTGGCGCGTTGCCCGGAAGACGGAATCGTCGAAGCCCTGGAAGGCACCGCACCCAATCATTTCGTGCTGGCCGTGCAATGGCATCCGGAGCGGAGCGTGAACGATGTGCCGGAACTAGCCGAGTCCGCGCGCGCCATTTTTCACGCATTCATTGAGGCGGCGAGGGCCAAGCACGGAGAGTTGTCTGGGGCCTTCGAGTCTGCCAGCAACTAGAGTATTTCTAATTTAAGTGCTTACATACCCAGACGAGGCGAAGTAGTTGGCGCATTCGTTGGTGGTGACGGTGTTGAGCAATTCGCCGATTTCCTT
>Ga0326728_10012413_pt1 | contig 18940 bp, 17 predicted proteins | sample MB3enrmetagenome_FD_207602 | JGI IMG/M metagenome (GOLD analysis project Ga0326728, IMG submission 207602) | Lab enriched peat soil microbial communities from McLean, Ithaca, NY, United States - MB31MN | ecosystem: Environmental > Terrestrial > Soil > Wetlands > Peat | place: USA: New York... | reverse complement strand
GGATCTCGCCATGCCCATGTGGGCACGTTCGTGAAGGGGAAGGTGCGTCACGTCCTTTTCGAAAAAGAAGACCTTCCCACCGTCCGGCATGAGCTGCCCGTTGAGCAGGTTGAACAGAGTGCTCTTGCCAGCTCCGTTGGGACCTATGATGACGAGGCGCCCGCCGGCGTCCACGCGAAAAGAGACCTCATTAGTCGCGATAACGCCGCCAAAGCTCTTGGATAACCGCTCAACTCTAATTGCTTCCACTGAAAAACACTCTCCGTACTGTTTTGACCATATGGGGGCCTATCCCTCCCCTGAAACCCATCACCCCGATGACGAAGAGGATTCCGAGAATCAGGGGCCACCGGGCGGGAACCACGAGACTCGCGAAGCTCTGTATCAACACGATAAGCGCAGCCCCCAACACCGGTCCCCATAGGGTCCCGGCCCCGCCCAGGATGACCATGAGCATTACCAGGGCCGAATTGGAAAAGCCGATGTGGGAAGGTGCGATGCTTCCGTTGAAATGGGCGTAAAGGATACCCCCCACGCCCGCGAACACCCCTGCGACAATGTAGGCGATATACTTGTAGAGCCACACATTGTAGCCCAGCGCACGCATACGGGACTCTCTTTCACGAATTCCCTGCAGCGCATACCCGAAGGGTGATTTGTGAAGACGGGCCATGACGTAGTAGCAGAGAGCAAAAACAACGAAAACAAAATAGTAGAACCTTACGGACGTTCCGAGGTTGAGAAGCGATATCCCCAGGTCCGGGGCGGGTATGCCCACGAACCCGGATCTGCCCATCGTCACCGAATACCACTTCTCGGCGACCGTCCAGAGGAGCTGTCCGAGGGCGAACGTCACGAGCAGGAAGTAGACGCCTGAGACACGAAGAGCAATGATGCCGAAGACCGCCGCTGTTATTGCTGCCCCGGCAAGGCCAAGGGGAGCGCTGATCCAGAAACTCTTGATCCCATAGGTGACAATCGAAATGCCCGCTATGTAGCCTGCCATTCCGAAAAACGCCGCATGCCCAAGAGAATTGAGGCCCGTGTGACCGAATATTATATTGAGACTCATGGCAAAGAGCCCGAAGATCAGGATCATCGTGAGGACGCTCAGGTAGTAGCTCGGTAGAACAAGGGGAAAGGCAGAGAGGACGGCGGCCGCTATCAGGTAAGGAATGACCGAAGTCCGCCATCCGCCGCCCGAAGGCAATCTAACCTGTGTCGAGGCCTGGCTTTTCATCCTACAGTTTCCTCCCAAGGAGACCGGTCGGCTTGATGACGAGGACGATCACCATGAGGAAATAGAGCATGAACATCGCGAAATTGGGAAAGAGGATCTTCCCGAAGGCGTCGACGAGTCCGATCATCATGGCCCCAATCAGAGAACCTTGCACCGAGCCCATGCCGCCGATGACCACGACGATCAGCGCGAGGAGCAGGATGTCCAGGCCGAGGTCGGTGTTCGCCCCGATCAATTGTGCGCCTATAACTCCTGCGAATCCCGCCAGAAAAGCCCCCACGAAGAACAGGGCTGCGGCAATAAATTCCAGGTTTATTCCCAGACCCTTGGTCATATCCCTGTCGTCCATGCCCGCGCGGACCATGGCGCCGATTCTTGTCTTGTCTTGCAGCCACCAGAGGCCTAAGGCAACGGAGTACCCAACAATAATGATGGCCACCCTCGAAAATGGATAGGGCCACCCCACAACGGTGAACGCCCCCGAAAGAAACTTCGCGGTGAAGGGCGGCTTGGGTATGGATCCCCAGATCCACAGACAAAGGTTGGTAATAATGTAGACAAAGCCGATGGTGAGGAGCACTTGTTCATTCGGCAGTCGATTGAGGTGCTTCAGAAACCCTCGCTCCATGAGGAGGCCGATTGCTCCTGAGACGCATCCGCCGAAGAGCGCAGCCATCCAGAAACTGAAACCGAGATGGACTGCAACTGTCCAGCCGATATACGCACCAACCATATAAAGGGCGCCATGAGCCAGATTGAGAATCCCCATAAGGCCGAGGGTCAGCGACAGGCCCGAGGCGAGCAGAAACAGAATGCAGCCAAAAGAGATTCCGTTGAGAAGGCAAATAACAAAGACTCCCAGAATCAACCTCCTCGTTGGGGCCGGGTTGCCCCGGCCCCAATAATCTTCTGTAATCTTCTGTTACTTCATTATGGGCGCCGGCTTGACTTCCGGATATTCATATGCCAGATCCCAGTAGTACCCGTCTTTCCCCTGTTTGATTACCTCTATGAAGCGCGACAGAATTCCCTCGACTCCGCTCTTATCCGCATTTCCCGGCACGAAGGTGAGCTTTCCGAGGGGGGTGTCCATATTAATCGACTTCACGGCTTCGTGTACCTTGTCCGGGTTCGTGTCACCTTTGGTGATCCTGAGAGCTTCCAGAACCACTGATCCGACAGCGTACCCACATCCCTCGAAGCTTCCGGCGGGGTGACCGAATTTGGCCTGATAAAGCTCGTTGAATTTCTTGTTCGCCGGGCCCTTATAGAAGGGCTGGTATTCGGCGTGCTGCCAGACATTCCCGATCAGGATCGGTCCGAGATCTTTGAGCATCGGAGGAAGTATGGACTGCCCGATGTTGATAACCTTAGTGTTCTTGAAAGCGCCCATCCCGTGTGCCTGAGACAGAAACGCTCCAACATCACCCGGAACCGACATGAGCACTATTGCGTCCGCCGGCTTCATCGCGACTATGTACGAGCTGAAGTCCGTGGTGCCTAGGGGCGGGAACTGCTGGCTCAGGACCTTCCCATTCCTCTCTTTGGTAAACCCCTGAGTGAAGCCCTCGATAAAGGCATGACCGGCGTGCCAGTCGCCGCCTATCGCGTTGACCGTCTTGACCTTCAATTGGTCAAATGCATACCAGCCGACCGGGCGAGCCTCCTGAAAGGTGGTCTGGTTGAAGGCATACGCGTAGGGGAACTTGAGTGCGCCTTCGTCATCGCAGACAACCGCAAAACTGGGTATTTTCTTCTTGCTTGTGTAGGCGAGTGTAGGCAGCCGCAGGTCGCTGTTAAAAGGTCCAATGATAATATCGACCTTGTCGGACTCTACGAGCTTCCGTAGTTTGTCCATGACGAACGCGGGGTCACCGGGTCCTTCATCCTCCCATACGACCTCGAACTGCTTGCCGGCCACCTTGCCCCCGGCCTGCTCAAAAGAAAGTTTCAGGCCGTCGATTAGGAAAGCAACGAGGCTGGTAAAAGGGCCTGTACGGGCGAGACAAACGCCGATCTTGATCGGTTTGTCCGCGGCAAGAGTCGGAGCGACACTCATGCACGTGATGAGGAGAACAGCTAAAACCATGACAAAAATTAAATGGAACGGCTTAAACGATCTCGACTTTTCCATTCTAGCCTCCTGACTGGATTTGTCCGTCGGTTTTGTAGTGCTCTATTTTACCAGGGGAAGGTCTCTTTCACAAGGGAAAGCTTCTTCCTCCCGGACAAGGGGATTCAAATCAGCCTCGAAAGATCTCGGAGGACCCCGCAAATACACGTTCAGCATGACTCCATGCACTAAGTACATCATGACATGATTCTATCATGATGTCATTACAATATTAGTACGGTTATCTCGGGTAGAGACGTCCAGAGCCATGAAGATGCGTCAGCCATGGGGCTTAAGGCTCCCGAGAGGGAGGACGCACGGCCAAAAGAAGCTCGTCGCCCATTTTTCATTGGGCAGCGCCATTTTGCAGGGGGCAGAACGAAGAAACGCGCAAAGCCGTCAGAGAAGACGAGCAATTACAGAAGCGAGGGCGCTTACGTTCTTGTCAGTCTTATTTCGTATTTGAACCGATCGGGCCTGAAATAGGTCTCTGCCAGAAAGAGGAGCGAGCTTTTTGTTGTGAAGTATTCCCGGCGGATGATGAGCAGCGGCGTCCGCGGTCTTACGGACAGATTCCGGGCAAGAAGCTCGTCTGCAACGCAAACGTCGAAGGCCTGGTGCGCTCCTTGAGCTTCAATCCCCTGTTTTTGTTCAACGAGCGAAATGATTTCGGTGGTTTCTTTTATCTCGTCGGGAGAAATCATTCCACCGAGACTCACGGGAAAATAGATAAGGGAGTAGCCCTGGGGGCCTTCCGGGACTGACCTGACGATCTCGAGCCGATATACTCTTTTTGGCCTCCTCGTTTTCAGGATCTTCGAGAGCTCTTTAGGAAGAGGGATCTCCTCATAGGAGAGGACCTTGATCTGCGTCCCCACTCCGGAAGCCATGACATTTTCGATCAGGCCCTTGAGCACCGGCCTTTTCCATCCCGCCCCAACACTGACGAAAGACCCCTTCCCGCGCTCGCGATGAATCAGACCATCCCTATGGAGCTCCGCAAGGGCTTGACGCACAGTGATTCGGCTGACATTGAATTCTCGACAGAGTTGTGCTTCCGAGGGAAGCCGCTCCCTCTCCTTCAGGTCTCGAGAGCGAATCCTATCCTCTATTACGCTCTTCAACTGATAGTAGAGCGGCGTCGGACCATCGTTGAGTATCACGGATATCCTTTCGGCTCGTGCTAGTGATGCAAGAATATAGTGAAGTCAGTACAGCCTGTCAAGATAGGGAATCTGAGGACCCATCCCGGCTATGCACTGACTTTTCCGTTCCAATGAACATTGCCGGAAGGGGGAGATCCGTCAGGGGCGAAGGAGGCGATCTTCGAGGTTTTCGCTCCCGGATCGCATCGGCACCTCGTTTTAGCAATCCTCATAGTATGTCGTCTGTCGAAACGCAGCCTGTTTCAACGGAAGACGGTAGCCCACACACCGACCTTAAGAGCCCAACACTCATGGACAAGCGGGGCGCTCATCCTCTCTCTGAACGCCAACTGATGAGCCGAAGCTATCAAAGCACAAGAGATCTATCCTTTACTCGCATAACGGAGCGCTCAATCTTCGAGATACGCCATTTCCGCTTCTATGAACCCGTCAAGCACTGCCAGAAAGCCTCGATAGAAGTCCGTCCGGGCGTATTTCTCTGCATCGGCGCAGTATGCTCCGGCCCAACGCCCCGGATGCTCGCTCAAGAATTGCAGCTCGAGTGCCTGGGTTGCGCTGCCGTCCCTGCCGGACGACCATACCTCAATTTCGCGAAGACAGAGCCGTTTTATGAAATCGAGCTCGACAAAAAGAAAATCGGACGGTTCTACGGCATCGTCCTCGAGCAACAGACCCCCCTTACGATAGAAACTCTGGACCGCCGATAGGAGTGTTCCGCCCTGGTCTGGACCAGTCGTGTAGAGTCTCTCATACGGAGGCCTTAAGCCCCTGTCCCAGGTCGCCCCTGTGAGGCTCGTCCGGTCAACGGACAGTTCGTGCAAAACTTTTTCGGGGCCTTCGATCGAGAGATACGACCGGTAGGAAGCGACGAGACCGGCTCCGTCACGAAGTCTTTCTCCGCCCAGTTCGCTGCAAGCCACAACAAGCGCATCAAACCGACCGTCCCTGATTTCCGAGACCAACGCCTGACCGGGTAGACTGACGAACACATCGAGGAGAAGATCGTACATCGCCGCCCGGCCGGAAGCAGCTTCCGCCAAAATCTCAGGGTCCCGTGTTGCGGGCTCTCTCCTTTTCTTTTGGCGTTCCACCTATCTCACCGCGAGCCGCACCCCGGATGTTACCACGCTGTACCTCAGCAATAGGCCGCCCAGTAAGACAAGAATTCCCGCAAAACCCTCTATGGCGACTACTGTTGCAGTGTTCGATGCAAAGGCACTCACGATTAGGAGGGCAAGGGGCACGAGCATTCCGGAGACGATCGCCCCGACGATGAAAAGTGGTCTCCTCAGGAGGCGGACGGACTCTGCAGCGGTGATGCCGCCCTGCCGTACGATTTCCAGATAAGCGAGAAGGGTTATGAGCAGCAACACGATGAGGACGATGTCACCCGCTCCGAGCAGGTGGAAACCTTCAACGCCGACTACCGTCGGATAAACAACGGAGATGAGGGCGAGTAACGCAACCCCCGTATCCAGCCCCGACAGAAAAAAGAGCGGGGGAAGAACCGGTGTATTCCATAAAGGAACACTCCTTATGACGCCAAGGAGAAAACCCGGATAGATGGGTACGACGAGGGCGAGGAAGGCAGCCGCAGCGCCGATGATCTGTCCTGGGACCGATGTCCTGTTCCACGGGAGCCATTCGAAGAAGGCAAGCGTTGGCAGCGCATAGGCAAGCCCCAGGATGATAAAGGCAGTGAGAATCCACGTTCCCCGGGCCATCCACGACGAGACGAGTGTACCTGGGGCCGTGAACAGCCGGTAGCACCGGGCAGGCGAGCCGAGATCGAACATGAGGAGCAGAGAGCCGATACCGACGAGAACGGGGCCAATGAGAAGCCCTATTCCCGCCACCGGCTCATAGCGGCCGAGAATCGTCAATAGATAGCTGAAGATGAACGTTCCCCCTCCACACCCGGCAAGGAAGACGTAGATGACGACCGGCCAGCCCCAGCTTTTTTGCCCTTCTCTCTTGCCCATTGTTCGCTCTCCTCTAGCCGTCGATATAGTAAACCGAAGGTTTCGTGCCGAGCTCCTCCTTGAGCACGGTTCCCCTATTCCTGACGATGAGTGCCGCGACCTCGCTCGCCGGATTATCGAGATCGCCGAAGGTCCGTGCCTGGGTGGGGCAGGTGTCCACGCAGGCGGGCATAAGTCCCTCTTCCAGCCGCCCGGCGCAGAAATCGCACTTCACCGCCGTCCCTACGTCAAGGTCAGAATGTTTCATTATTTCGTACGGAGTCTTCATGTCGAAACCAAAATAGTTCTCTATTCTTGCGAGCAGTTGGCGCGCCTCGTACGGACAGGCTAAGACGCAGTACCGACAACCGATGCAAATATTCTGGTCGATGAGCACCAGTCCATCGCTCCGTTTGTATGTGGCGCCCGTGGGACAAACGTCCAGGCATGCAGGCTGCTGACAGTGCATGCAGGGGATGGGTGTGAACTCCATCCTTGCCGTGGGATACTTACCTACCTCGCGCTTCTCAACCCTGTGATAGTGGATTCCCGCAGGCGTACCGTTCTTTGCCCTGCATGCTAAGGTGCAGGCATTGCACCCCACACACCTTTTCAAGTCGATCACCATGCCGTATCTCATTCCTGCACCTCCGGGCCTTAAGCTCCTTTACCCTCGGGGACGCACCCCTCACATCCTCTATCCATGAGAGCAAAAATGGAATCCAAAGACGCGAACCAACATGCACTCCATCACGACAGCCATTATGAGAGTATAATATAATAATGTCATTACATTTACAACAAGAAAAACCCCTTGCCGTCCCGACTTGGCTTAGGGCGTTCCGCAAATTACAGTGACGATTCCCCCCGGCGTATCCTTTTCTTCAGTGTAGCTTAAGCGGTGAGGCTCTCGGGTACCCTCGCTTTTAAGCCTCAAGGGAGCTTCTGCGCCGTAAAGGCGAGAGGGTTAGGACCTCACTTGAGCAGAAAGACCGCGCTTTTGCCGTCTTTCTGCGAGTTCCGAGAGGCCAGCGGAAGGAGGCTGATACGAGGGTGAGAGACTGGAGCCTCACGAAGCAAAGGAAAAAATGGAGCCCGGCGGTAGAGCAGCCCAAATGGGAATGAATTGTGCGGAACGCCCTATCGGTTCTGCTCACGGACCTACTGTGATAATTGCATGACAGCTCGCAATGACCGGCGAGCATCTTTGGGGGCGTACGCAGAGGAAAGAATGAGGGAGGGGTTTCCGGTCGCGCTTACGAGGGCTTACGTTCTTGTAAGTTCTATTTCGTACTTGAAGCGATCCGGCCTGTAATAGGTCTTTGCCATAAACATGAGCGAACCTTCTACCGTATAGTAAACTCGGCGAATGAGAAGCAGGGGCGTCCCGGGTTTGACGGAGAGGTATTTCGCGGCGAATTCATCGGCGGCACCGACATCGATGCTCTGATGAGCTCCGCGGGCCTTAACCCTCAGTTTGCCTTCTACGAATGAGATGATTTCGGTGGTCTCTTTGAATTCATCGCGGGAGATCATCTTGCCAAGATGTGAAGGAAAATAGATGAGAGAGTAGCCCTGGGGACCGCTGGGTACGCGCCGCACAAACTCGAGCCGATACATCCTCTCCGACTTCGCGATCTTGACGGACTTGGAGAACTCCTGCGGAGCAGGGACATCCTCGTAGGACAGCACTTTGATTCGCGTCCCTTCCCCGGCGGCCATGAGATCCTTGAGCGACCCTTTCAGCACAGGCCTCTTCACTCCCGCCCCTTCGGTCACAAAAGTCCCTTTTCCGCGGTCGCGATAGATCAGGCCGGCTTTCTGAAGCTCCGAGAGGGCTTGACGGACAGTTATTCGGCTGACACTGAATTGCTCACATAATTCCGCCTCCGACGGGAAACGCTCTTTATCCTTGAATTCTTGAGAGCGAATCTTCGTTTCCAGTATGCTTTTGAGCTGATGGTAAAGTGGAGTCGGACCTTCATCGAGCAACATAGGCATCCCCTCGGAACACGGCACTATAACATAATATGTTAACACTATACCGAGTGCAATAACAAGACAGAAACTCCTTCCCACCACCAGGATATAGCGTTCCGCAGAATTCATTCCCGTTACCGACCGGCTCCATCTTTTTCTTCGCTACGCTAGACTTTCGCTTTAGGAAAAGATTACGCCGGGGCAATCCTTACTTTATTTTCGCGGAACGCTCTAGATGATGAACCTCAGGCGATCGCAGAGGTCAACGGGTCTTGTCACATATGGGCAAGTGAAGTGGGGTGCGTATGCGAATGTGGCAGTGGAATCCTTCGATGCCGCGTCGATACCATGGGCGTATTCGCCCACAAAAACTCGGCGAGTGTGCCAGAACGCCCATGTCACGCAATCCGCCGCCTGACCTGATGTTTTTCACACACACAGGCGCCGTGGGCGCTAAAAGCGCCCAAGTCGATTGTCACGGAGCCTGCGTTGTCCAGGGAGATCGACGATATTGCCAGGTTGGCAACTCCCTCGCAGAAGTCAGCCAAACACGCCCTCCATCAAAGCCTCATCAGCTATAACATCTCAGAAGCAGGGTAATTATCGAAACGACTATGGCCGACAGGGATAGCGGTATAGAGAGTCCCGGCCTTTGGTTGACGCGCCCGATCGACCTCTGAACCCATCCACACTTGGCTTGCCTGTATCCGGCCTCAGTCAGCCAAAATGCCCCGGCAGTGTTGATCTCTACGTATCCCTTGCGCTCGAGCTCCGAGACTATGTCCTCCACGAGAAGCCTCTTCCCTCCTCCCTCAAGATCAACGAGCATTTCCGGGATTTCCTGTTGAATCTCGCGCCCGTTTGTGACCAGTATCTTGCTTGACTTCAGGTCTTTCGGTCCGTATTGTTCGAGTAATTTGTGCCGCCTGCGCATGTACTTGAGAAGCTTGTCTTCCAGATCTTTTGAAGCCATCCTTTTCTCCTCCATCGTAGCCCTAAGGACAAAGACCATGCATGTCGGGCCGGCTTTGCCACGACGAGTCTCACGCACTTCTTGGCAGCCTCGTTCCGAAAGCGCCATAGTGTCCTTAGCAATCTGGGTGCCATTCGCAGACGTAAGAAGTTTTGCCTCGAGGCCATATTTCTCGTGATTTCTGGAAATGATTATCGTAGATTGTTGTGGCACACGCGGCGGGCCCCGTCTTGAGGGTCTGATGATCATAGATATCCGACAAATGCCCAAGGAGGTGGCGAGAATGACCAAAGCAGAAATCGTCGCAAAGGTAGCCGAGGAGATCAAGATTTCGAAAGCAGCCGCAGGCAAGGCCCTGGCTCTTATCACTGATTCCATTTCTCAGGCCATGAGGAAAGGGGAGAAGGTAACTTTCGTCGGATTTGGGACGTTCTCAGTGGTACAGCGCAAAGCGAGGAAAGGCAGAAACCCCCGGACCGGAAAGGAGATCAAGATCGCCGCAAAGAAGGCTCCCAAGTTCACGGCAGGGGCGGCGCTCAAAGCAGCAGCCGAAGGAAAAGCTCCTGCCAAGAAACCCAGAGCGAAGAAGGCGCCCGCCAAGAAGGCGAAAAAGAGATAGGCAAGACCGGGCGGGCCTCTTTGGCCCGCCTTTCCCCTTCGGATCAATCTGCTAGGGCCGGAAGAATCCGATGCACTGGTTTCTCAACGCGTCCCTCCCCCTCATCTGAGAGCTTGGCAGTCCTTCCTCGTTAGGAAGGTACCCGATCCCTTTTCTTGACACAGGATACGACGCACCGGCGGGCCATTTGCACCATTGACTCGGGACAGGAACCGTTGTAACGTAAGAAACGACCAGGAATAGGGCTGGATTGAACTCTCCGGAAGAATGATGAGGGCCGGAAAGACAAAGAGATCGCTTACCCGTCAGTGGCGGGAATTGGATGAGCAAGAGGAATGAATAGAGGGCGCACGGCGTCGTAAGGAGGATGAGATGGTTGACGATGGCATCAAAGGAAAGATAGCGTTCGTTACAGGTGCGGCGACAAAAATGGGGATGGGACGTGCCATTGCGCTCCGGCTCGCGGGAGCAGGGTCCCACGTGGCTATCCTCGACAAATACGCAAAGCCGAAGACCAACTATCCGGGGGATGCCGGATGGGGAGGGCTGGAAGAGGAGCTTAAGGAGATCAAAGCGTTCGGCGTCGAGGGACTCGCCATCGAAGCCGACGTGGCCAGCAGCAAAGACTGCAAGGAAGCGACGGCCAAAGTGCTCGAGAAGTTCGGGAGGATCGATCTTTTCGTTCATTCCGCCGCCATCCGCGGCCCGGTCAACGTCCCGGTCATCGATCTTTCCGAGGAAGACTGGAGGGCGCAAATGGACGTGAACCTCACCGGCACTTTCCTCATTTCACAGCCCGTAGTCCAGCATATGGTGAAAAGGGGCGGCCCCGGCAAGATGATTCTCATATCCTCCGTGGGAGCCAAAGTCGGCGCTCCCGGCAATGCAGCCTATACCGCGTGCAAATGGGGCGTCCTCGGGTACACAAAAAGCCTGGCCCTGGAGCTTGCCTCGCTGCACATAAATGTCAATTCCCTTTGCCCGGGCCACATCAACACCGACCTTCGGGACAAATGGATCGACGAACAATCGAAGATACTGGGCGTAACCCCGGAAGAGTTCAGAAAGCAGGCCTATGCACAGATGGCCTCGACCGTTCCCCTCGGAAGATTTGGAACGGCGGAGGACATTGCGGATGTTGCCATATTCCTCCTCTCAAAACAGGCGGACTATATGACAGGACAGGGAATCAATATCTCCGGCGGCGTCTGCATGATCTAGAGCGTTTTCGCAGAATAAAGTAACGATTGCCCCGGCGTAATCTTTTCCTAAAGCGAAAGCCTGGCATAGCGAAGGAAAAGATGGAGCCGGTCGGTATCGGGAAGTGAATTCTGTGGAACGCTATAAGGGCGAAAAAGGAATAAGGAGAAAGAGCCGATGGCTGACAATGGAAGGTACCAAAAGTTGCTCGAGCCTGGGTATATCGGGTCGGTCAAAACGCGGAATCGCGTGATCAAGTCGGGGGCCGGCATGTTGATGTCGAACGAAGCCGACGTCCACATGAGGGAAGAGATAAAGGCATACTATGAGGCCATTGCAAGAGGCGGCGTCGGTCTGATAATCGTGGAAGCTCCCGGCGTTGATTATCCGTGGGGCACCCGCCGCCGGGCGCGCTACCGTTTCGACGACGACAAGTACATCGAGGGTATGAAGGAGTTGGTCGAGGTGATTCACAAGCACAACTGCCCCACCTTCCTCCAGTTCAACCATGACGGACCCTGGCAGGCGCACCTTAGCTCGGAGCCGATTCCCATGTATGACGGGCCCCCGGTGGGCGCCTCGCCCATCTCTGTCAAGAGCGAGAGCGACTTTCACAACGAGGTCCCGAGGGCCCTCACGATCCCGGAGATAGAGGGAATCGTGGAGAAGTTTGCGAGCGCGGCAGTAAGGGCCAAGAAAGCAGGTTTCGAAGGGGTGGACATCAATGCCGCGAGCAGCCATCTTTTTCACAACTTTCTCTCCCCCTTCTGGAACAAACGGGAAGACATCTACGGGGGCAGTCCGGAGAACCGGTCACGCTTTCTCTGCCAGGTGATCCAGGAGATGAAGAGACGCAACGGTAAGGAGTTCGCCGTCTCCGTCATCATCAATGGCATAGAGATCGGCATGGCGATCGGCATCGACAACAAGGAGTGCCTCACCCGCGAGGAGAGCCTCGCCATCGGCGCGCTGGTCGAAAAAGCGGGGGCCGACATGGTGCAGGTAAGGAGCCACTGGATCGGACGCCACCTCGGCGGCTTTCTCCCCGACACCCTCTACTACCCAGACGCGCAGGTCCCGGTAGAGACCATCCCCAAGGAGTTGGACACAAGCCGCAAAGGCGTCGCGACGAACATACTCAATGCGGCGGCCATGAAGAAACGGCTGTCCATACCCGTTGCGGTCGTCGGGAGGCTCGACGCCGACCTCGGTGAGAAGTTCCTCAGGGAAGGCTTGGTCGACTTCATCGCCATGACGAGGCGTATCCTTGCAGACCCGGAATACGTCAACAAGATCGCTGCCGGCCGCCACGACGACATTGCGCCGTGCACCGCGTGCATCAACTGCCTCAGAACGAGCCACTGCCGGGTTAACGGGTTTATGGGGACCCCTTACAACACCATAGAGAGGACGGACAAGAAGAAGAAAGTCCTCGTCATCGGCGGCGGACCCTCAGGCATGGAGGCAGCGCGAGTCTCGGCTCTGCGGGGACATGACGTCACCCTCTATGAGAGGCTTTCGAAACTGGGCGGCTTGCTTCCCCTGGCGGCCATGGTGAAGGGATCCCACCCGGAGGACCTGCCCTTGCTCATCGACTACCTCTCTCGCCAGATCAAGAAGCTGGGGGTAAAGATAGAGCTCGGGAAAGAAGCCGATCTTTCCGCAGTCGACCGGTTGAAGCCGGACGTGGTCTTTGTGGCGGCGGGCGGCGTGCCCACCATTCCCGACATCCCCGGCATCCGCAGGCCCGATGTAGTGAGCGGCGCCGAGCTTCACAAGAAAGTGAAGTTCTTCTCCCGCTTCTTCGGCCCGTACGCCTTGCGGAGGCTCTCGAAGTTGTACATGCCCATCGGCAAAAGGGTCGTCATAATAGGGGGCGGCCTGCATGGATGCGAGCTCGGGGAATTCCTCACGAAACGGGGAAGGATTGTGACCATCGTCGAGAAGGCCGACAAATTCGGCGACGGCATGATCGAAGTCTACCGCTCGCACCTCATGTATTGGTTCGAGAAAAAGGGCGTGAACCTGATCGGCGGCGTCAAGGAATACGTCGAGATCACCGACGATGGGCTGACCATTGTCGACAGGGAAGGCAAGAGGCGGACCATCCAAGCCGACACATTCGTGCCTGCCCTGCCTTTGACGCCGAACATGACGCTCTTCCAGGACCTCTCAAGAAAGGTCCCCGAAGTCTACGCCATTGGAGATTGCAAGGAGCCTGGCCTCATCGCGGATGCAATAGGGACGGGCTTGAGAACAGCGAGGACGGTATAGGAAAAAGTAGGGGAGGCCCTACACCTTCAGGACCCCATTCTCCATGATGGTGAGGCCGTCTATCTCTATCGTCGCCTGAGTCATGTCGCCATCCTGGTGGATGACGCTTTTCGATGTGCCGCCGAGGTCGTAGTTTCTTCCACATGCGAGGTGGACATGCCCTATCCGTCCCTTATCTACGACGTAGCCGACACAATCCCCAGGCACTATGTGACTGGTCCCTATTCCTAACTCGGCCACACAATTGTTCGCCATGTCGTCCTTGGTGATCAGTTTCTTGAACCTTTCCGCCTGCTCGGGGATTTCGGAGAAGACCGAGTCAACGAGGGCCTTCCCTCCCTTCACCTCGAAACGGATCGGTTTCGGGAGCATGCATTTCCAACCTTGAATGAAGGAATCAAAAACGACAACCCCTTCGGTCGTTCCTTCCTTGACGGCGATGGCGGATTCTCCATAAAAAGGCGCCACGGCAAGAGGCGCGTCGCTCAAAGGGGTAAGGGGTATGGCGCTTCGGCCTTCAATGCTGAAGGTCAAGTCCGTTCCGTGGGCGGTTGTGAGTCTCACCTGCTTTCCTTTGGTCTCGATATCCCCTATCCTGTCGGTCAGTCCCTTTATGATTTCAAAATCCTTAAGGCTGATAGGAATCTGCAAACGGTCCTCGCCGTCGATCGGGCTGATGAGCACGCAGCGCGCGAGTCCCGCGTCCGTTGCCTCTTTCCGTGCCGTCGAGTGGCCTATCTCCGACGTCTCCGTCACCTCCAACACCGCGTCGGCTGCCTTCATTGCCGCAGCCACGGTTGCGGGAGGCTCTTCAGCGATAAAAGTGCGCGACTTAAAGACGGTTAACACGGCATCAGCCCCCATCGTGTTCGCCACATCCATGAAGTCGTAACCCAAAGAGACTGCCCGGGCGTAATCGTCCGCGACAACGAGGAGTCTGCTCCCCGGCTTGACCCTGCATATTTTCTGCAGGATGAGTCTCATATTGCTCATTCTTACGGCTGTCGTCTTCATGCTTGCATCCTCCTTTTTGTCTTTCCCATCGATCGATACGGATCGAGATTCTTCTCATCTCGATCGATATATATCGAGGTCCTTTTTTTCTCCGTTGAGAGAACAACTCTACCGTTGCCCTTCGGTCCTGTCAAGCAGTTATTGGGGCTCAGCGCCCCCTCCACCGGCGAAGCCGGATGGAGCCTCCCCCCTTAAGAGACTCGCTTCGCTCGCCTAGGAGCGACCGGCATCATGGGTTGCCTCACACGCTCGCTTGAGCTCGGCATTGCCGCTGGCTTGAGCGCCGCCTTTAAAACAGCATCAACCACCTCAAGTCTCCCCATCCTTCCATCCTTCCATCTTTCCATCCTTCCATCTTTCCCCTCACCAGTCTGCTCTGGCGGGGTGCCCGTCGTATGGCAAGCCGGTGCCCTATGAGCTTGACGAGTGTTTGCTGTGAGTGTATCCTAAAGGAATATGAAATCAGGAGCATACCAATATGTTCGGTGTTCAGATGATTGACGAGTCGGAGCAGGAAAGAAAGCAGATTTGCAGCGCCATCGGTGAAAGAATGAGAAGGGCGAGAAAAGAGAACGACATAACCCTCGACATTCTCGCCCAAAGGACAGGTTTTTCCAAGAGTTATCTGTCCCAGATAGAAAACATGAAACGGGAGCCTACGATCGGAACCCTCACTAAGATTGCCTACGCGATGAGCATCGACGCCTTGTTTCTCATTTCCGGTCTTCAACAGGAAGCGGAAGGTAAGGAATTCACGGTCGTAAGGGCGGACGAGCGCAAGATGATGCCGGACGCATTCCGCCTCAGTGGGCTCAGGTACGAATCGCTCGCGTACAAAAAGCATGATCGGCTCATGGACGCCTACATCGTCGAGATGGGACCGGATTTCCCGCAGAATACGAAACCGTGGCAGGGACAGGAGTTCACTTTCGTGCTCGAGGGAACGCACGAATTCGTGTACGATGGGAAAAGCCACCTGATGCACGAGGGCGACGCTTATTACTTCGACTCAACCAAACCTTACAAGGGGAGACGCATAGGGACAAAGCCGGCGAGAATCCTGGTCGTTTTCACGTCGACCGAGGGCAAGACCGGCTTGCACAAAAGGCGCGAGGGCCGATCGGCTGGTCGCTCTCCCCAGAATGGCCGATCCTAACCTTACCGGCATGGCTTAAGTACGGGCAAACACAATCGGCATCGTTCTACTTCTTCTCACAATGGCTTCATACTCCAGCATCTCAAGCTGGCCCATCACGTCGGAAACCGTGCGGAACAGGCTCTCCCGGGGGGCTTCCGGGAAGACTTCACGGGCGATTTCGAAAGGCGTCTTGCCCCCTTCTTCGAGCGCTTTCAGAACGTCCGCTCTTCTGGCCTCAATTGAGGCAAGGAGGCGATCTACTCTTTTGGCGGGGTCCGTAATCAACGGCCCGTGGCCCGGCAGGGCAAGCTTAAGGTTCATCGCCCTCGCCTTCCTGAGAGACGAAACATAGGACATGGTTGTCTTGTATGTCGGGGAACGCGTATCCTTCCATTGAACAAGGGGATGCGCAGGAATAAAGACGGGAAGGAAATCACCGGTAAACGCCACCCGATTGCCCGCGTCAAAAAGGAGGATGCAGAACGGGGTATGACCAGGCACGGGTACAACGGTAAGAACGGCGCCGCCGCACCCGAAGGTGTCGCCTGCCGATAGAAGCCTCGATGCCCTTGCTTCCTCAGCGAAACGGGTGGCTTCCCTGTAGTATCCGGTCACCAGCTCCACATCCGATGGAGGCGCCCCCGCCTCCGTGAGGAGCCTTTGTCTGTGGCTTTCCTGGTGGTCAAGCTCCTTCTTACAGTCCTCGATCCAGCAGGCGCCTTCACGAAAAACCCACATTTCCGCGCCGTTCCGGTCGATGATCTCCCGGGCCGACCCATAATGGTCAAAATGAGGATGAGTTATGATGATCCGTCTTATGTCGCGGAGAGAGCTTCCCGCAGCACGGAGGCCCCGGTCGAGCTCATCGACGTACCTCGCGCCCTGCGCTGGTGCATCAATGATTGTGGGCAAAGGGTCCTTGACGAAATAGACGTTTATCGTTCCCGGTATGGGGAGGCTGCAGCGTACCACGTGGATGCCGTACTCACGAAGGAGAAACTCATCGCCGGCAGGGGACCGGGTCTGCTTTCCGCTTCCCATCTCTTCCTTACCGCCGCGTTCGTTTCGTTTGCACTGCCGCGCGGTCCAGGAGAAACTTTCCTAACATCTCGGAGACGCTGCCGATCACCTCGATCTTCTCGACAATATCGATGAGCTGCTCGGTCCGATCGCTCGGGAACCCCGACGTCGAGGCGCAAGCACGGAACTTCTTCTCCACGTGGGCCATGGAAAGCGGCCTGCGGGCGGCGCCGAGGACGAATAGCTGCTCCTCTCTGATGGTCCTTCCGTCTTTCAGCCGGAGCACGAATCGCTCTCCGTAGGGCCAATCCCCTTCCGGGTACTGGTAGGATATCTTGTCGAGCTCACAGTCATGGAAGATCTTCACTTTCTTCATCAGGTCCTGCACGTCGGCTTTTGAAACCGCCTCGTCAGTAAAGTCCCTGCTCTCCGGAGTTCCTCGGAGGAAGGCTGTTGCAAAGCCGTACTCCTTCGAAAACTTAGCTTCCTTGCCGGTGGAGGGAATGCCCGGCGCAAGCTGTCTGGGCGGCCCCTCATAATCCCATTCGAGATCCTTCCCGGTGTCCGCGTAGCGTCTCGAATGCATCGCGCTCAGCGCCTTGGGAGAAGCGTACACTTCGATCTCTTCGATCTGGTCGGCCATCAGTCCATGCTTCTCCCTGAAGACGATGCCGTATTCAATCGTCGTCGCCAGTCCGTGACAGCAGGGATAGAGCTTGGGATTTATCGTACCCTTTGTCTCCAGGGCCCACGGGTTACCCAGCCTCCGGAACGATTCAGCCTTTGCCGGCTTCGACCACGAGTGGCTGTGAAAAAAGCCCTCTATCGCACTGGCGCTCGCGGTAAGGCCTTCTTCCGCCAAGAGCGTCGCGATAACGGCGTTCTTCGCCGCATGCCCCGCATGGAGCGGTTTCGTCATGGTGCCGAAGTTCGTCACGATCCCACTGGCCATTGACGACACGATGCCCAGGACCCGTTCCAACGCGTCAGCAGAGAGTCTCCCTATCTTTCCGCAGCCGGCTGCCGCCCCAAATATCCCGAACATCGGAGTGCCGTGCCATCCTTCCTGCATCCACCCAGGGGTCATCGCCTCTCCCAGTCGAAGGGCAACCTCGTAGCCGATAACATAGGCCTCCAGAAGGTCGGCACCCGTTGATCCCTTCTCCTCACTCATGGCAATGACAGCAGGAAGGACGACAGCAGTCAGGTGACTCCGGACGGGGGGCGTCGTCTCATCGTAATCCAGAAGGTGTCCCGCATAGCCGTTCACGAGTGCTGCCCACGCAGGACTCGTCCTGATTCGGCTGCCGATTATCGACGCAGTCCGTTTTCCCCCAAGCCGCTTCATCGTCTTCAGCAAAGGCTCGATCGATGCCCGATCTTCGGCGAAGGCGAGGAGAAACGCGGCGAACCAATCGAGGATTCCCATCTTGGCCTGATCGAGGACGGCCTGCGGCATGTCGGGAAGCCGCGCCCCCTTTATGAAATCGGCTGTCCCTCTTGCTATCATCCGCACCTCCCTGCGAAAGTGGCCACACGCGCTTGCTTGAGGCTAAACTCCCTTGATCCGCCTTTCTCTCTCTTTAAGCTCTTTCCTTTTGATCTTTCCGTCAGGGGTCTTCGGCAATGCGTCGATGAACTCGATCTCCCGGGGATACTCGTGTTTGCTCAACTTAGTCCTGACAAAAGCCTTGATCTCGTCCACAAGCGCATCAGCCGGCTGACAGCCGGCCTTCAGCACGACAAGGGCCTTTACCACATCCCCCCTGTCTTTGTCGGGGCTCGCCACAACCGCGCTCTCCTCCACACACGGGTGCTGGTTCACCGCACCCTCCACTTCTACCGGGCCGATAGTGTAGCCAGCGGAAATGATCACGTCGTCAATCCTCGATACGTACCACAGGTAGCCATCCTCATCGGCATACGCGCTGTCCCCGATCTTCATCCATTTATCGCCCTTCCACTGGGCGACTTGCCCTATCGTGCCCGTGGGGACTTCCTTTTCGTTTTCGTCAATGATCGCGGCTCGCACGCCTCCGATCATTGGCTTTCCGAGGCTTCCCGGCTTCACAACGTAATCGTCGAACCCTGCAAAGTCCATAGAGATAGGTCCCGCCTCGGTCGTGCCGTATTGAACGTAAGGGTAGATCCCCCATACGCGGTGAATTTTCTCTATGAGCGCTTTGCTCATCGCCTCGCCTGTGTAGTTTATCTTCTCGATTTTCAGCTTGTACGATTCGAC
>Ga0326728_10012412_pt1 | contig 18941 bp, 15 predicted proteins | sample MB3enrmetagenome_FD_207602 | JGI IMG/M metagenome (GOLD analysis project Ga0326728, IMG submission 207602) | Lab enriched peat soil microbial communities from McLean, Ithaca, NY, United States - MB31MN | ecosystem: Environmental > Terrestrial > Soil > Wetlands > Peat | place: USA: New York... | reverse complement strand
GGGGTGAGAACCGCAGAACACGCAGAACACGCCGAAAAAGAATTGGCACAGATTCTCCCGCCGTTCCAGTTCTGCGTATTCAGCGTGGTCTGCGGTCTTATGGATTTTAAATCTGTGTCCTTCTGTGTCCATCTGTGGCCGGGAATTTCAAATCCTTTTGAATGGCCTTCAGACTTCAGCATTTGGCCTTCCGTGCTTCGCGCCAACCCGCACACCGACAGCCACTTACAAACTGCGCATTTTGAACAGGCCCATTTTTGGCCCAAAATCAGGGCCGTTTTGCAGAAAAACATGGGTCCCACCGAAATTATTTTGCACTTTTTTTCGTGTTTTTCCGGTTTTTCGGGATTTTTTCTGTTGCAAACCCTTGCTTCTCAGCCACTACCGCCGGCCCAACCCCTCCAAAAAAAATCATACCTAAAAACCTACCGTAGGTTTTTTGGTTTCCGGCCAATCTGCCACAATCGCCACCATGACAACTTATATGTTGAGGTTTGTATGACGACTCGAAGAGGCAAAATCGCACGGCTCCCCCTGGCCATCCGGCAGGAGTTAAACACACGGCTCCGCAATGGCGAAGAAGGCAAACAGCTCGTCGTTTGGCTGAACGGCCTGCCCGCCGTGCAGGAGGTTCTTGCCGCCCAGTTCAAGGGCAAACCCATCGCCGAATGCAACCTTTCCAGATGGCGCTCCGGCGGCTATGCCGATTGGCTCCTGGAGCAGATGGCCCCGGAAACCCGCGTGAAGGAAGTCCTGGAAATGTCACCCGACCTGGTCGCCTCGCTTCAAGGCGGCTTCATTGACAAGATGGCCCTCCTGCTCTCCTGTCATATCCTCACTGAATTCAAAAGCCATCCCCTATCCTCGGACTCCGAGGCCGAGGCCAAACTGTGGCGCGAATTAAGGCTCAGCCTGGCCTCTCTGAAACGCTACGAATACTTGGCGCGCAAGGCCAGGAGAGAGGATGCCGCCGAGCGCAAAGCCGCCAGTCCGCCGCAAGAGCCGGGCGAGCCTCGCACGCCCGAGGAAAAGAAAAGGGCCGTGCAGCGGGTTCTGGGCATAGACCCCGACGGCCCCCACCTCAACCGTGAAACGGACCTTTTTGAGGGGCCGGGCGCCGACGCGTTGAACGCTCAGCGCCAAAGGCTCCGGGAAGAGATGGCGCGCAAGGCCGCGCAACAACCCGCCGCGATTTAACCTAATTGCACTTAATTGCACTTGATTGCGCTTCATTGAACAAAAAAAACGACAAAAATGCCGCTTCGCATTGACGGCTGGCCGCGCCGTTGTTACAAAGGCCCGACGCTCATGAAAAAAATCCAGAAAGCGAAATACCGGCGAATCCTTCTCAAACTCAGCGGCGAGGCCCTCGGCGGCGCCAACGGCGTGGGCATCTGCCCCCAATCCGTCCACGCAATGGCCCGCCAAATCGCCGAAGTCCGCCAACTGGGCGTGGAGGTGGTGGTGGTCGCCGGCGGCGGCAACATCTTTCGCGGCGGCTCCGGCGGCGTGCGCGGCATCGAACGGGCCACGGGCGATTACATGGGGATGCTGGCCACGGTCATCAACGCGCTGGCGCTGCAGGACGCCCTGGAAAAGCTGGGCGTGGCCACGCGCATGCAAAGCGCCATCTCCATGTCCCAGATAGCCGAGCCGTTCATCCGCCGCCGCGCCGTGCGCCACCTGGAGAAAGGCCGCGTGGTTATCTTCGGCGGCGGCACGGGCAATCCCTATTTTTCGACCGATACCGCCGCCGCATTGCGGGCCAACGAGATTGGCGCCGAAGTGATCCTCAAAGCCACGAAGGTGGACGGGATTTACGACAGCGATCCCGCCCGGAACCCGGCCGCCAAACGCTACACCCGAATCACCTATCTGGAGGCCCTGCAGAAACGGCTCAAAGTGATGGATTCGACGGCTTTTTCGCTTTGCATGGACAACAAAATGCCCATTATTGTGTTTGATTTCTTTAAGGCCCACAATCTCAAGCGGGTGGTTCTGGGCCAGGCAGTCGGAACATTGGTGACAAGCTGACGGTAAATCTTAAACCTGAAACTCATTATGGCACTAGACGATATTCTCCTGGAGGCGGAAGAAAAAATGACCAAGACCGAACAATTCGTGCAACACGAATTCGCCGGCCTGCGCACCGGCCGCGCCTCGCCCGTTCTGGTGGAAAACATCATGGCCGAGGTCTATGGCTCCCACATGCGCATCCGCGAACTGGCCGGCATCACCACCCCGGAACCGCGCGTGCTGGTCATTCAGCCTTGGGACGCCGCCACGCTTCATCCCATCGAGAAGGCCATTCTCAAGAGCAACCTGGGCGTCACCCCCGCGGTCCAAGGCCGCATCATCCGGCTGGTCCTGCCGGAGTTGAGCCAGGAGCGCCGCCACGAAATGGTCAAGATCGTCCACAAAATGGCCGAGGATGGCCGCGTGGCCGTCCGCCACGTCCGCCGCGACGCCATCGAGGCTGTCAAGAAGGAAAAAAAAGGCGGCGGCATCGCCGAGGACGAGGTCGAAATCGAGGAGAAGGAAATTCAAAAGCTGACCGACCAATACATCGCCAAGATTGACGCCCACCTGGCGGCCAAGGAAAAAGAGATTATGACCGTCTAGGTCCCCGGCCCCTTAGTGCCCGTGCAAAAACAAGATCCGATAATCAGGCGCAATTCCAACAGAATCGGCGTGGCGCTCTGAAAGCGCATTTGGTGATGCGTCAGTGACGGCGGGAAAGGAGGGTAGGGCGGGCACTCCGTTGCCCGCCGCGGCGCGCACGGAGTGCGCGCCCTGCCAACCTTCACTGACGGATTACGCGCCTTCTTTGAAGACCATTGACAATTGGTCATTGAAAATTTGGAATTGGCAATTGAGCCGTTGGGGAGGTGGAATTCAATGGCCAATGACCCATTCTCAATGATCAATTCTCAATCAACGCTTGCAGGTTCTGATGCGTTCCCAAAGGGCCTTGTTCCAAAGGTCACTGGTAAAATCGGAAGTTATTTTTGCACGGCCCCTTACTGGGCCGCGGCGCCACCGGGCGGCGGGTCAAAATGGATCACGCTTTCGCCCGGTTTGGCGTAGCTGAGGCGCTCGCGGGCCAGGCGCTCCACCGTGGCCGGATTTTGCAAGGCCTTCAGATCGGCCTCCAATTTCCGGACCATCTCGGTTTCCTTTTCGATCTTCCTCTCCAACTCCAGCTTGTCGCGGCGCATGCGCTGATTCGCCTGGATGACAGGCTTGTACCAAAGGAAGACGCCCATCAGGCCGGCGATGACCAGCAACATCAGCACCAAGCTGAACAACCTGTCCCAAATGCTTCGTCCCGCGCTCATTGCCACGCAGTCAATCACATCCCGAAGAAAAATGGAAGCACATATTTGGCCCTTTTTCACATCCGCTCCCGCATCGGCCAAACCTCTCCACTTCACTGACGGTGCGCCTTGATCGCGCGATAGAGCCAGGCCCGCGCGTGCGCCCAGTAGTTGTCGGCGGTCCGGGCGGAAACGCCCAGAACGGCGGCCGCTTCCTCCAGCGTCATGCCCACGAAGTAACGCAACTTGACCAATTCCGCTTCGACCTTGTTTTGGACGGCGAGCTTGTCGAGCGCCTCGTTCACGGCCAGCAGTTCATCGTCGTCACCTGGCGCGGCAACTTCCAGGACATTTTCCACGTCCACCCGTTGCTGCTCCCCTCCGTGGCGCAGGGCGCGTTTGCGCCGGGCGTTGTCAATGAGGATCCGGCGCATGGCCTCGGCCGCGGCGGCGAAGAAATGCGCGCGATTGGCAAATTGCGGATTGTCCTTTCCCACCAGACGCAGCCACGCCTCATGCACCAGCGCGGTGGGTTGCAATGTCTGGTGGGGCGATTCTCTGGCCATTTTGGAGGCTGCCAGCTTGCGCAGCTCCCCATAGACCAGCGGCAGCAATTCATCGGCGGCCTTCGGGTCGCCGTGCTCGATGGACTCAAGAATGCGGGTAACCTCGCTCAACCAGCGACAGTTACCCGAATCTTCCGCGTGCGGCCAGAAAATAGTAAACGAGGTTGACGACTTTTCCCAACTCAGGTTTTCCAAATCCGGCAGAAAACTCCCTTAAACGAATCCCGTGTTCAATGCTTCAGGCGGTAGAACATGTTGCCGGCGGCTTGGCCTTTCAAAGTCACTTCATTCTGCAAATTGGTGACATTGCTGACTGGCGCGTTGGTTACGTTCGTCCAGTGGGTCGAATCCAGGTCCGAATTCTGTTGCAACGTGAACCTGAACGATGGCGGGAGCCAGGAAAGCATGAGCGCGCCCTCCGTCCGCGTGAGGTTTAACCAGGCCGATGGTGAGAATAAGGTGACAATAGGCCCCGGATAGGGATAATAATCTGAGGATGCTGCCGCCGCCAATTTTGTTCCATCCCCCGACGAGGCCACTGAGACATAGGCATAATATGGTCCGCCCACAAGAGTCCAAGTGGCGCCGGAATCAGCCGAGGTGTAAAGGCCTTCGTTGTACCACTCGTTCGCCGCAGCCACCAGCCTGACTCCATCCACAGAACAGGCGATAGAAGTAAAAGGCGCGTACTCGGGGTTGTGTGCCGACCACGTGGCGCCCGCATCAGAGGAAGTGTAAATGGGGCCTGTCTGAGTTGTGGCCACCAGTTTGGTTCCATCAGCCGAAGAAGCGATGCAGTTCCAGTAATTACTTGGCGCACTGGTCGCGCTCCAGGTGGCCCCGTGATCTTGCGAAACGTAGATCAGGCCGGGGCCTTCGTTGGTGTCGGAATTTGCCGCCGCCGCCAAGTGAGTTCCATCCGCCGAGGAGGCCACGGAAGACCAATTCTCGACCGGCGCTCTGCTCAAGTTCCAAGTGTGTCCTGAATTGGCCGAGGTGTAGATGGATCCACCTTGATAATCCCAAACAGTCGCCGCCGCCACCAGTCTGCCCCCGTTGGCCGAGGAGGCAACGGAAGACCACAGCAGTTCCAGCGAATTGACTGTTGTCCATGTGGCGCCAGAGTTTTCGGAGATGCAGATCGGACCAAAGTCTGCCACCGCCACCATTTTGAGGCCCGACGTTGAAATGGCCACGGAAGTCCATTCCGCAGTGGTAACGCTGTTGGTAGTCCAGGTTGCTCCTGAATCTGTGGAAGTGTAAATCGCGGCGCCCTGTGCCACCGCCACCAACGTGGTTCCATCCAGCGAAGAGGCGACGGAAGTCCAGCGCAGATTCGGCGCCGCGGTTGTCTCGAAGGGCGGAGGAATCACGGTGACGGTGCGCGAGTTGGTGGCCCAGTTTCCGCTCGAATCGCTCGCCGAATAATTGATGGAATAAGTGCCTGTGACATTGACATTGACGCTGCCGTTGGTGGTCACGGACAAGCGGCCGTCGCAATCAAAAGCAGTGGCGCCTGGATCCACGAATGGCGTGTACTGGGGTGTCGTCATGGCAGCGTCGCCCAGGATGTCGAGTCCCAGCGTGCAGGCGGGGAAGACGGCAGTGTAAATTCCGCCTCCGTCCACCGCGGCCACTAATTCGGTTCCTTGCGCCGAACAGGCGATAGAAGACCAATGGTTGGTGCTCGGAGAATCCGTCGCGAACCAGTCCGCCCCATAATCCGGCGAGCAATAGATCGGCAAAGGCCCGGCCGCCCCCCACCCGACCGCCACTCCAGCCCCTCCCGCCACGAGTTGCCTGCCATTGGCGGAGGAAGCGACACAGTCAAAACTCTGAGAAGGCGAGGTGGACTCTGACCAAGTGACGCCTGAATTAGTTGACGCGCAGAGAAGACCGTCACCCGCCGCTATCACATGGGTCCCGTCGGACGACGAGGCGATTGATGTCCACAAAGCAGATTCGCTTAAAAAAAACGGAGGCTCATTCCAGGTGGCGCCCGAATTCGTCGAGATATACATGGCCCCATAAAGAACATCCACCTCGTAGGGCCAATCTTCTGGACCTTCGTAAATGGTATCTACGGTAACGAGAAACGCCGCTGCGAACAACTTGGCTCCATCAGCCGAGGAGGCCACGGCAGACCACCCTTCGCTGTAGTCTGGGTTTGCTAGCAGCGGGAGTGGCGCGAGCAGCCAGGTTGCACCCGCATTGGCGGAAGTGTAAATGCCGCCGTCATAATCAGCAACGACCGCACTCAATTTGGTTCCATCGCTTGATGAGGCCACGCCGGACCAGTTTGCACTGGGCGCGCTGGTCGCCGTCCAGGTGCCGCCGGCATCAGCGGAGGTGTAAATCAGGCCGGTGTTGGTGTTATACAGGCCGAAACCGACGACCGCCACCAGGTTGGTTCCATCGGCGGAAGAGGCAACGCAACTCCAATTGGTGACGGGGGAGCTGCTGGCCGTCCAGGTGGCGCCTGAATCGCTTGACGTGTAGATGGGGGCGCCGGAAGCCGCCGCCACCAACCTGGTTCCGTCCATCGAAGAGGCGACGGAGACCCAATTTTCAGTCGGGGCGCTGGTCTGAATCCAGGTTTGAGCCGGTGTGGGGTTAGCGAGGGCAAGAAGGCAGCTCCAGGCGCCCAAAGTCATTTGCAAACAGTTTATTTTCATAATGGCGTTTTAAGTTCAATGTCATTTTCAGTGCGCGGGCAGCCCGGCCCACCGCTAACCAATGCGACATTCGGGGGACAAAGGCGCAAGTTATCTTAATAATATGATTAAGAATTACAAATTGACTCGGATGTTGTTAATGAAAGAAGATTTACTGATTAAGAGACATTCGCCGGCATCCGTGCCATCGTCGCCTTATGGTTGCTTTTCAAGGATCTGGCGTCTGGCTGGAGGAGTCCGGTTCCACTTCCAATGTCACCGGGCCTGCGGCAGCCGTTTTGCCGGCTGGCGGATAAGGAGGCAGGTCCCAGTCCAGGTGCATTTGTTTCAATTCCTGGCGGATCAGCCGCAAATCCCAAAGCTGCACTTGCCGGTCGAATTGCACGGCAGCCAACTGGCTGCCGTCGGGACTGAACTGGAATTTGGTCACCGCGCTTGACCCCGGCGCCTCCAGCGTCGCCAGGGGCTTTTCCGTGCTGGTGTCCAGCAGTTGGATTTTGTGCCCGTCCGTCCTCGCAAACACCCGGCTATCCGGACTGAAGGCGATGAAGACCCCTGTAGAATCTATGGCCCCTATGGCCCCTGAAGAATTTCCGTAGCCGGGCTTGGGCGGACTCTTGGGCTGCCAGGAACCGACTTCCCACAGTTGAAACTCGATCGAGCTGGTGGCCAGCCAACGACCATCCGGGCTGAAGGTGACCCAGGTTCTGGCCGGCTCGGAAATGGTGCGCACCATATCGCCGGAGCGGGCATCCCAAATCTTCACCAGCGAATTAAACCAGGAAGCGGTGGCCGCCCAGCGCCCATCTGGACTGATGGCGATACGATTGACCGCAGGATGCCCGGGCAGGACCACCTTCGTGGCCGGATCCTGCAAGTCAAAGATAAAGGATTGCCCTTCGGGCTGCTGCGTTACTGCCAGATGCCGGCCATCTGAACTAAGAGAGGCTCCTTCAATGTCTGACGCGTCAAAGAAACGGCGCGGCTTACCCAGCCGATAGGCGGACGAGGAGAATCCACCGACCTGCTGCAAAGTTCTTTGGCCTATACCGTCAATTCGATCAACCGTAATCAAACTCCGACCGTCGGGATGGAAGATGAGCGCGTCACAAACATTGAGTGGAAACGAGCCGATTTCCTTGCCAGACGAAGCATCCCAAAAGCGCGCTTTGCTTTCGGTTCCAAGCGCCAGGATGCGTCCGTCGGCGCTAAACGCGGGAACTGAGATGTAAACGTCATTGCGTTGGACGTAAAGCTGGCGGCATTCCCGGCTGAAGGCCACTTCGAGCCAGCCGTGGCGGGATAAGTCCTGCCAGCCCTCCAAATACCGGTCATCCGGGCTGAATTGTAATTGCCAACTGCTCCCGACATGACCCGCCAACTGGCGGCCAGTGTCGGGGTTCCACAACCGAACCACGCCATCATAGCTGGCGCTGGCCAGCAGGTTCCCCGCATGATTGAAGGCCAAACTCATGAGGAAGCCGGCATGTCCTTCGAGCACGACCGGTCGCCGGTCAGTCTCGGCATCCCAGACATAAATGTTGAAATCCATGCACGCGGTCGCCAGCCGCTTGCCGTCGAGACTCCAAGCGACGGCGCTGACACCGGTTGGGCAGGTCACCGTTCGCAAGGTTTGGCCCGACTCGAGGTCGCGGATTTCCACCCTGGGATCCTCCCGGCTGGAAAAGGCCAGCTTGGTGTTTCCGGGATTTGAGTAAAGGCGATTGAAAAGAAGGCGATTGAACATGCGTTCGCCGGGAAGACGTTTAATCTCCCGGCCCGAGGCCAGGTCGTAAACCGAAATGGCTCCATCCGCTCGACTGCTGAAGAACAACCGGCTGTCCGGGCTGAACTCCCCCGTGAAAGGAAAACTAATCTGATTAGTCACACCCTCCTGGCATAAAGCGCGCACTACGACCTTTTGACTTTCCACGTCCCAAACCCACTCACTGTCCCCCTCATGGTCACGCCAATAATGCGCACTCAAATATTTGCCGTTGGCGCTGAAGCCATGAACATCCTCCAATGTGAAATCGGGAGCGGACAAAACTCCCGCCATGAGATTGTTTGAAGCCGCCCAGATCGTGATATTCCCATTGGTGTCCATACCCGCATATCGTTCCAAGTTAAGATCCATATTTGCGTCTTCGTTGTGGGCGTGGCCTGTGACAAAAGTCTGCCTGGCCGCGCGCAGATCGGACACAGCCAGGCAGGCGATGGCCTCATTGCGAACGGCCAGATCGGAACGTATCGCCGCCGCCTTCCGCACCGTTTCCAAACTGGCAAACCGCTGGCCGGTCTGGGTGCTGGTCCGTGTGGCGCGGGCTTCGGCCAGATAAGAACCCCACAGTTTTTCGGTGGCGTCATCCTTCGCTTGTTTGATGAGAAACGCGGCCGCTATGGCAAAGATCAAGCCCAGCACGAGTAAAATGGCTATAAAAGTCCCGACGGCAAAGGCCACTTTGTTTCGCCGCACGAATTTCTGAAACCGGTAGAGTTTGCTCGGCGGGCAGGCCACCACCGGCTCGTTGTTCAAATGACGCTGGATATCCGCCGCCAGACCATTGGCGGTCTCGTAACGGCGCGTGCGATCCTTCTCCAACGCTTTCATCACGATCCAGTCCAGGTCTCCCTGCACCAAATGAACGAGCCTCGGCGGCTCGGCTGCACGTTGTTTGGCGATAACGGTCAGATCAGAACCCAGCATCGTGCTCAGGCGCGTCGAGGGACGCGCCGGCTCCTGCTCCCGAATCGTGCGGCGGATTTCATCCAGGCCCCCTTGCAGCAATTCTTTGGCGTCAAAAGGCGTCTGGCCCGTCAGCAATTCGTAAAGCAAAACGCCCAGCGAGTAGATGTCGCTGCGCGTGTCAACGTCCAGCGCGCTCATCTCGGCCTGCTCCGGACTCATGTAAGCGGGCGTGCCGATGAATTGCTCGAAAGCCGTGAACAGCGTGTGATCGGTCAGTTTTCCCTGCGTGGCTTTGGCGATCCCAAAGTCAATGACCTTCGGCACCGGCACCCCGTCGTTGAGGGTGACCAGGATGTTCGAGGGCTTGATGTCCCGATGAATGATGCCCTTCTGGTGGGCGTGCTGAATGGCGCGGCAAATCTGAATGAAAAGATCAAGCCGTTCACGGGTGCAGAGGTGGTTCTGGTCGCAGTAATCCGTGATCTTGATGCCCCGCACCAGTTCCATGACGAAATATGGCCGGCCGGTTTCTGTCGCCCCCGCGTCCAGCACCTTCGCAATGTTCGGGTGGTCCATCAACGCCAGCGCCTGCCGCTCCGCCTCGAAGCGCGCGATGACGCTCTTGGTATCCATCCCCAGTTTGATGACTTTGAGCGCAACCCTGCGCCGGACGGGTTCCTCCTGCTCGGCCATGTACACTATGCCGCAGCCGCCCTCGCCAATTTGTTGCAGCAGTTTGTAGCGGCCGATGCGGTCACCGGGTTTTTGGGCCGGAGCCGGGGCTGGACGAGACGGTGCGTCCGGTCCTGGCAAGACTGCGGCCGGGCTTTCCAGGAAGCCGCCGGCTTCTTCACTGGCCTGAAGGAGTTCCTCGACCCGTTGACGCAACGCGGTGTCGCCGGCGCAGGCTTGGTCAAGGTACGCGGCGCGCTCTGAATGCGGCAACCGGCGCGCCGCGCTAAAGACAACTAATTCGCGTTCAGGAAGATCAGGCATGGCCACAAGGCATAGTCTCCGCTCTTTCATGCAAAAAGCCACTGCAAAAGACGCACCTGCCTGTGGCTTTGTGGCGGCTGAACGGCAACCGCCCTGATCCTGCGAAGTATTTCCACAGGACCAGGGCCGGCTGAACCGATCTGACATGAATCAGTGGCAGCCGTGGTCACTCCCACAGCACGGTGATGTCGTAGGTAATGTCCTCGTTAAGGATGGGCGTGCCGCCAACCGTGACCACTCCACCAAACTCAATCGTGTGTCTCCCTGGCGAGAGCGGGGACAGCATCAGATACACGCCATCCGCCACCGCGGGATAAACGGTCAGTCCCCCGGGGATGCACGGCTCGCCAAAGAAACCCGCCAGCACGTTGTCCCTTTCCGCCGTGGTATAGCTGAACGCCGGGCTCTGCGCCAGATACTCGGTGGTGGCCGGGTCGGCCAGACCGGCGACCGCAACTCCATCAATGGTGCAACTGGTCTCCGTGACGTAACTCCACTCTCCCACGACCTCGGCCGCCAGTTCATCGGCCGTGAAGGACGTGAACGCGGATAACGGGCAGGTGGTGTTATCGTCGTAGTTGGCCAGAATTGTGAAAAACAGGGGCGTCCCGGCGTTGAGGGTGACGTGGTTGGTTTCGGTGGTGACTCCGCCAATGATGGGCAAATATACTCCTTCCAGAAACCGCACGCGGCTGGCGGGGCCTTCGCAAATGCCCGGACGACCCACCAATTCCAGATGGTTGGTGGACTGCCCCAAGCTCCACTGCCACCATTTGGCCGACCATTCCTCGTAACTGAATCCATAAGGCAGTGAGGAAGGCGGGAGGACCTCCGCGGCTGAGGATGAAGCTGCGCCTGCCAGCAGCATGAGACCTGCCAAAACCAGCCCGAACCGGCCGGGCCGTGCCATTGCGTTTATCAGTTTGACTTGATTCTTCATTTCTTGATCTTTCTGTTTAGGCGCCAAAAGCGCCTGGTTTAAGTTTCTGTTTTCGGGCGAGGTCGCCCACCATGAAACAATGCGAAATGCCGCCAACAAAGGCGCAAGTTATCTTAATGAGAAGATTAAGTATTACGTATTGTTCTGGATCCAGTCCATGAAAGAAGATTCTCTGATGCGCCGGAGCCGGCATCCTGCCCAAACAGTCTTGTCCGGGAATTCCCTTGACGCGCCGCTTCCCAGGCGCAAAAACTCTGTCGTTAGCATGACTCTCGTATGCCACCGAGCGTAAGCTTGCTCACAACAAGCCTGCGGGCGCTGGTGAGCAACCGCCTGGCGCGCATGGGCGCCATTATCATTGTCGCGTTTGCTTTGCTGGCGCTGGCCGCGCCGACGCTCACACAACTTCATCTCCTGCGCGCGCCGGACCGGCAGGAAGAGAACGGACTCGATGCGGAAGGGATGCCCCGTGGGACCGGTGGAACCTACCTGCTCGGCACAGACAATCTCGGCCGGGACGTTCTGTCGCGTGTCGTCTATGGCGCTCGGGTTTCCTTGTCCGTCGGCACGGCGGCGATGCTCACGGCCACGCTTATCGGCGTGACGGTCGGCCTGCTGGCCGGATTCTACGGCGGGAAACTGGATTTCCTGTTGATGCGCTTCACGGAGATGAACATGTGCATTCCGGCGATTCTCCTGGCCATCGCCTTTGCCGGTTTGCTCGACGTCAGCGGACGGACCGTCCACCTCCACCCCGCCGCGCTGCACTGGCGCTGGCTGGACTTCACTCTGAAGCGCGGCGCGGTGAGCGTGTTTCTGATCATCGGCTTCGTCTGCTGGCCGGGGATGGTGCGCGTGGTGCGCGCGCAGGTTCTCGCCCTCAAGGAGCGGGACTTTGTCCAAGCCGCCCGGTCGCTCGGAGCGTCCGACGCCCGCATCCTCTTCCGGTCCATCCTTCCCAACCTGCTGCCCACGGTGATCGTGCTGGCGGTCATGAGCACCGCCAACACCATCCTGCTGGAAGCCGGCCTGGGTTACCTGGGCATAGGCGTGCCGCCCCCGGCGCCGTCGTGGGGTTCGATGATCTCCGAGGGCCAGCCCTATTTTATCAGTTACCCCCATCTGGTCATCGTGCCCGGAGTGGCCATCGTGCTGACCGTGCTCGCCTTCAACCTCCTGGGGCAGGGATTGCAGGAGATGGTGGACCCCAAACAACGGCAATGAGCGGCTCGACCGTGAAAAAGCAGTTAAAGCCACAGATGAACACAGATGGACACAGATCAGAAGGAGCAGCAGAGAAAACAGGAGTCATCCGACGGGTGAAACACTCTTCTCTGAAAAATCTGTGTTCATCTGTGTTCATCTGTGGTTTCCACTTTTTTCCTAAAATCCAACTGCCTGTTTCCGGCCCGATGAGAAGGGTAACGTGCCCTTTTCGGATTCTGGCTGGAATCATCCTGGCCGGCGTTCTCTTTGGCGCGATGGGTGTGGCGGCGGCCGATTTGCCCCTCACCAACGCTTCCATCCCCAAACGCGGCGGCACTCTGCGGCTGGCCTTGCCCTCGGACCTTACCTCGCTGGACCCCGCGCTGGCTTACGACATCATCTCCGCTCCGTTCCTTCTGATGCTCTATCAAGGGCTGGTCGAATACGACGATGGATTGAATATTCTGCCCTCTCTGGCCACGGATTGGACCTTGTCGGCGGACCGGCGCACTTACACTTTTCATTTGCGGCCGGGTGTCAGGTTTTCCAATGGACGCGAAGTCACGGCCTCCGATTTTGTGTTCACGCTCCAGCGGGTCCTGGACCCGAAGACCAGCGCGCTGACAGAGAGTTTCTTTGAAGAAATTGCCGGCGCCAAAGACTTCAGGGCCGGAAAGGCCCCCAATGTCCGCGGCCTGCGCGCGCCGCTAAGCGATACGCTGGTGATTGAACTCGAAGAACCAGACCTGTCGTTCCTTTATATTCTCACCCTGCCAGGAGCCTTGGTCGTGCCTCGCGAGGCCCTCGAGCGGCTCGGAAAATCCTTCACGTCGCATCCGGTCGGAACGGGGCCTTATGTGCTGAAACAATGGCGGCAGGGCGTCAAAATGCGCTTCGAGCGCAACCCGCTCTCTTCCCAGTCCGACCGCCAATATCTGGATGCCGTCGAAGTCTTGGTGGGGGGTGACAACACGCTGCACCTGATGATGTTCGAGCGCGGCGAATTGGATATTGCCGACATCACTCAAAATCCGGGCATCCCGGTTCCGGACTTCGTTCGTGTTGAACACACTCCTCACTGGCATGGCCTGATTGAAAGATTGCAAGCCGCCGGCACGACCTTCCTGTTCCTGAACACGGAGATGGAACCCTTTGACAATCCAAAGGTGCGGCAGGCGATAAGCTATGCGATCAACAGAGACAAAATTCAAAGACTCTTTCACGGCATGGTCACTCCCGCCAGGGGTTTCCTTCCTCCCACCATGCCGGGCTTCAACACCAACCTGACCGGCTATTCTTATGATCCCTCCAAGGCCCGCCAGTTGCTGGCTGCCTCGGGCCAAGCGCAGGGCTTTCCGTGCAAGCTCTGGTTTGAGGCGGGCAATGTCTTCATGGCCCCGATCGCTTCCGCCATTCAATTTGACCTCGCCCAAATCGGGATCATAGCGCAACTCAACCCGGTCTCTTTGGCCCCGCTGCTCGACAGCATTCAACGTCGAAAAACCGTTCAATGCGGCTTGACCGCTTGGTATCAGGACTATCCCGATCCAAGCGATTTTCTGGATGTCAACTTCAACGGCAGCCGCATCACCGAAGAGGGCTGCCAGAACCTTGCTTTCTATAACAGTCCCCAGGTTGACACGTTGCTATCGGAAGCCAATGCGTGCAAAGACCCCCAGCGCCGCCTCCATATCTACCAGGCAGCCGAACAAATCGTCGTCAACGACGCGCCCTACGCGTTTCTTTTTCACCAGTACATCTATGCGTTGCGGCAGCCTTGGCTGCACGGCGTTCAGCTTCACCCCGTTTGGTACTTTCGCTTCGAACGAATGTGGCTGGACCATGACAGATCCTAAGATGACTCGATTCATCAACCGTCTCCTCTGGTCCGTCGTCACACTGCTCGGCACGGCCGCTCTCACCTTCTTCCTACTCAACGCCGTCCCCGGCGACGTCGCGCGCGTCATCGCCGGTTCGAAGGCCTCGCCGGAAGTCATCAACGAAATCCGCGCCAGGTATCATCTGAACGACCCGTGGTGGACGCGCTTTGCACTCTATTTGGGCCAGATCGCGCGGGGCGACCTCGGCCACTCTTACGTGACCGATCAGCCCGTCTCGGAAGCCATTCTCACCCGCCTTCCCACAACGGTCGCACTGTCCTCCCTTGCTGGGGTGATGTGGATGGTGGTGGCGGTCCCCTTGGGAGTGCTCACGGCCAGGTTCCGCGGCTCCGGCTTCGACCGCTCGATTCTCGTGGTGGCTACCGTGAGCCTCTCCCTGCCCTCCTTTTGGCTGGCGCGGATGCTGCAATACTGGCTGGCTTACAAGCTGGGCTGGTTCCCCGTCGCCACCTTCAAGAGTTTTGCCCATCTTCTGCTGCCCGCCGCCTCACTGGCGATCCTCTTCGTCGGTTACTACGCCCGCTTGATCCATACCAACATGGTTGAGGTGCTCGACAGCCCTTATATCCGCGCCGCGCGCGCCAAGGGGGCCTCGGAAACAAGAGTCCTCTTCAAGCACGCCCTGCGCAACGCCTTGATTCCGGTGGTGACCATCCTGGGCATGGACGTCGCCGCGATGCTGGGGGGAGTTTTGTTCGTCGAGAATGTCTTCGCCCTCCCCGGCATCGGCACGCTGGCCCTTCAAAGCGTCTTCAACCTCGATCCCCCCATGATCATGGGCACCGTCCTCTTCAGCAGCGTGATGGTCGTGGGCGCCAATTGGCTGGTGGATTTGACCTACCGTTGGATTGATCCCCGGATCAAAGGCGGACACTGAACCCTGACCATGCCATTACTGGAAATCCGAAATCTGCAAATTGACTTTGGCCGGCCCCCACACGCCCTGCGCGCCGTGGACGGCGTCTCGCTCTCGTTGGAAGCCGGCAAGACCCTTGGCCTGGTTGGCGAGAGCGGTTCGGGCAAGAGCGTCACGGCACTTTCCATCGCCCGGCTGCTGCCTAGCCCGCCCGCCTTTTACACCGGCGGGGAGATTCTTCTGGAAGGCCGCGATGTCTTGAAAATGAGCGCCGCCGATCTGCAAAGCATCCGCGGCGCTTTGGTCAGCTACGTGTTCCAGGAACCTGGCGCCTCCCTCAACCCTGTCTTTCGCATCGGCAACCAGATCAAGGAAGCTCTCAAGCTCCACAGGACCGGCGCGGCGACCGATGCCGAGGTGGTCCGCCTGCTCAAGCTCGTCGGCATACCCGCGCCGGAGGCGCGCGTCAAAAGTTATCCGCACGAATTGTCCGGCGGCCTCCAGCAGCGCGCCATGATCGCCATGGCCCTGGCGCCGCATCCAGAACTTCTGGTCGCCGACGAACCGACCACCGCCCTCGATGTCACCATCCAGGCGCAGATCATCGAACTTCTCGGCCAGCTCCAGCAACAACTCGGCATGGCCATCCTCCTCATCTCCCACAACCTGGGCATTGTCGGCGACCTCGCCGACCACGTCGCCGTGATGTATGCCGGACAGATTGTCGAAACCGCCCCGGCGCGCGAATTATTGAAACGTCCATTGCATCCCTACACCCAGGCGCTGATGAACTCGGTTCCCAGCCTGGACGCAGACGCCCATCGGCTCACAGCCATCCCTGGCGCCGTCCCGCGGTTGGGCGCCTTTCCGCCCGGCTGCCGATTCCACCCGCGCTGCCCGCGCGCCCAGCCTGCCTGTTCCGAAACTCCCCCGGCGCTGCTCGAATCCGAACCCGGCCGCTGGGTCCGCTGCCCCCTCTGGAACGCGCCCGCCTTGAAAGCCTGACTCCGAACAATCCAACATGAACGAACCTCTCCTCGAAGTTAAGGCCCTCAAGGTCTATTTCCCTTCCGCCTTGCTCAATCGCCACAAGGAATTCGTTCGCGCGGTGGACGGCGTCAGCTTCACCATCGCTCCCGGCGAGACCGTCGGACTGGTCGGCGAAAGCGGGTGCGGCAAGACCACCCTTGGCCGCGCCGTTGTCCGCCTGCTCGAACCCACCGACGGCCAGATCATCTTCGAGGGCGAGGACCTCACGCGGTTGAGAGGTTCCGCCCTCCGTGCGCGCCGGCGCAAGTTCCAGATGATCTTCCAGGACCCTTACGGTTCGCTCAATCCAAGGGCGACCGTCGCGAACATCATCGGGGAAGCCTTGGCCATCCACCACCTCGCCCCTAATGCAGCGGCGCGCCGGCAACGCGTGGAGTCCCTCCTCCAGGACGTTGGTCTTGACAACTCCCACGCTCGGCGTTTTCCGCATGAATTCAGCGGCGGCCAGCGTCAGCGCATCGGCATCGCCCGCGCCCTGGCCGTGGAACCCAAACTCATTGTCTGCGACGAACCCGTCAGCGCCCTGGACGTCTCCGTCCAGGCCCACATCGTCAATCTGCTCTCCGATTTGCAACAGGAGCATGGCATCGCCTATTTATTCGTCGCCCACGACTTGGCCGTCGTCCGCCATCTCAGCCGCCGCATCCTGGTGATGTATCTGGGCCGGATTGTCGAAGCCGGTGAAGCCACGGCCACCTGCCGCTCGCCCCGCCATCCCTACACTCAGGCGCTCATTTCTGCCGTGCCGGTCGTGGATCCCGACTCCAAACGCCGGCGCATCATTCTCTCCGGCGACGTGCCCTCGCCCATCCACCCGCCCGGCGGCTGTCCCTTCCACCCGCGCTGCCCCGTGGCCGAGGCCCGGTGCAAAACGGACGTGCCGGTTTTGCGCGAGATTGAGCCTGGCCACTGGGCTGCCTGCCACCTGGCCAAGCCCGGTCAATCCCCTGCCTCGTAGCCGAAGGCGCGGCAGTAGGGGGCCAGCTTCGGCTGGAAGGCCGCCAACGCCGCGGCGTAATGCCGCCAACGGCCCACGGCGCGCCCATGCACCGGCCGCGCCACTTCGCCGTAGGTCGGCGAGTACACCACTTTCTGTCGCGCCGCCTCGTCGCAACGCGCCTGGACCGGATGCCAGGGCAATCCCAGGAATGCGCTCACGCGCCGGCCTTCGGCTTCCACACCGGCCACCAGGTTCTCGTAGCGCGTCTCCAGCCACTGGAAACCGCCCAGTTCCCGCAGGCGCAGCCAGACGTCGTTCAAATCGGCGTAATGCTTGACAGTACGCTCCAGGCCCAGGAAGTTCGCGTTCAACGGCGTCAGCGCCAGGTTCTGGAAAAAACAACTGATGATGACGTCCCGCGGGTCGCGCAAGGCGATGAGGACCTTCGATTCCGGAAAGACGCGCAGCCACAGGTACAGCGAGGCCGTCGCGCCCGGGTTTTTGTCAATTAGAACTTTCGCCGCCCGTTCGCCCTCCGCCTCCCGGAACAGGCTCTTGAGGTAGCGGCGCCGCAGCTCGGTCCGCCGCGCCGCCGAAAGCGCGTGCAACGCGTTGGCCGTCAGCGGCGCCGCGGGCGGCGGTGGGGCCAGCTTGTCGCCCACTTCGGCCACGAACGCCTCTGATTCGTCGAACTCCCGCGTGTCGGGATGAGCGCCCAGGACTTGTTCCAAAAGCGTGGTGCCGCTGCGGGGATGGCCGCCCAAAAGCGCCAATTCGTGCCCCAAGGGCGGGTCGGGGGCCTCCTGGCCCCATTGGCGGATCATTTCGGGCGTCAACCGCGCCAGCAGCGCGCGCCGCTGCCGGTCCGACTTGTCGTAGGATTGCTCCAGGGCAGGAACATCATTGATTTGGCGCGTCAGGGCCTTGGCTTTGAGCAGCCATTCCATCGCCTCGCCGTATTGGCCCAGACCATCCAGCACTACGCCCAGCAGATGGAGGCACGAAACCTTGACATTCGGGTCCCGCACGTCGCCCCTGGCCAGATCGCGCAGCAGGATTTCCGCCTCCGCGTGCCGCTCGGCGCGATGCAGCAGAAAGGCGCGGTAATAAAGCGCTGCCGGGTCCTTTGGATTCCGCGTCAGGCACACCTCGGTTTGCGCCGCTGCTTCGTCCAGCCGGTGTTCTCGTTCCAGCCAGGCCGCCCAACTGAGCCGGGCGTGAGTGGAGGAGGGGTCCGCTTCGACCGCCCTTTGGAAACAGGCCCGCGCGCGGTCAATCTGGCGCAGCCGATGATACTGCCCGCCCAGCATGACCAGCACAGAAGCATTGGCCGTAGCCAATTGGCTGGCGCGTTCGAAGGCCTGGAGAGCCAGCGCAAAATCCAACTCCCCCGCCGCGGCGGCGCCCAACTCGAACCAAAGATTGAGGATGCCCGGAAAGCGTTGCGTCAAATCCCGATAAACGGGAAGAGCCGCCGCGGCGCGGCCGGCCAGCAACTGTTGCTGCGCCCTTTGCCAGCGGCCGACGTCGCCCGGCGACCTTTCCAATTTGGCGAGGTCCGGCGACGGCGCAGGTCCAATTGGCTCCTTGCTCTCACCCGTCATCACGTGCCGATAATCCAGCCGCGACGCCCCCATCGTCAACGCAAATGGCCGCAAGGCCGAAGGCGTAATCATGGACACGGCTAGTGACAAAGTTCAGTGCCAGAACGGCCGGGGGCCGGTGCTCGTGTTTTTCGACATGGGGAAGCTGGTCAATGCCGCTCTGGTTGAGAAAAAACCATCGGAGGCGATAATTCCTTGAGG
>Ga0326728_10012411_pt1 | contig 18942 bp, 19 predicted proteins | sample MB3enrmetagenome_FD_207602 | JGI IMG/M metagenome (GOLD analysis project Ga0326728, IMG submission 207602) | Lab enriched peat soil microbial communities from McLean, Ithaca, NY, United States - MB31MN | ecosystem: Environmental > Terrestrial > Soil > Wetlands > Peat | place: USA: New York... | reverse complement strand
CTTGCAACTCGAACGCGAAGGCGTCTCCGCCGAGATCGTGGATTTGCGCTCGCTTTCTCCCTACGACTGGGATGCCATCGCCGCGAGCGTCCGAAAAACGAGCCGCGTGATCGTGGCCTACGAGGACATGCGCAGTTGGGGCTACGGCGCCGAAATCGCCGCGCGCATCGCCGATGAATTGTTCGGCGATCTCGACGCCCCCGTCCGCCGCGTCGCCGCCATGGACACTTTCTGCGCCTACCATCCTAAGCTTGAAGAAGAGATTTTGCCGCAAGCCGCCGATTTAGTAGCTGCTGCACGCGACCTCCTCTCCTACTAACGCCCGCGGCAAATTGCTTTCGTGGAGGCGACCCGCACGCGGCGGGATGGGCGTCGTCTATAAAGCCAAGGACGCGCGCCTCGGCCGCAGCGTCGCGCTGAAGTTTCTTCCCGACGACATTTCCCAGGATGCCCAGGCCATTGAGCGGTTCCGGCGCGCCGCAGGGAACTTTCCTTGCCGTCCGCGCGTACATAGAATAGGGGTTGAGAGGTGAGGAGGGAGCGATGGTCTGTCCGAGTTGCCAAAAAGAGATCGCGAACTATTCCAACTTCTGCTACTTCTGCGGGACGCGCCAACAGCCGGTCGTGACGGCGTGCGCGCAGCCGGCATCGCGCAGGCTTCTGATGCGCTCGGCCACGAATTCGCGGCTCGGCGGCGTTTGCGGAGGTTTCGGCGAATATTTCGACGTGGACCCGACGATCGTGCGGCTGGTCTGGGTGCTGGTGACGGTCTTCAGCGGCATGGTCATCGGCACAGTGTTCTATTTCATCGCGTGGATCGTCATGCCGCTCGCTCCGCTGCCCGCGCCGAAGCCGGAGCCCATGCCGGTTGTGGCCGCGGAGCCGGGGCCTTCGCCCGCGAGCTGAGCACTTCGCCCGGGCATCCGTTCAACGCTCGGCGCTGCGAGGTCTTCGGCCGCGGCTCAGTGCGAGACGTCCGAGAAGGAGATCGTCACGGGCGCTTTGTCCGCTTCCGCAACCTGATACATCTGCCGGGTCCGCAGGTTCATTTGGCCTGCTAGGATTGCATCCGGCATCTCCTGAATTCGCGTGTTGTAGATATTCACCGCGTCGTTGTAAAACTCGCGCCGGTCGGCGATTTCGTTTTCGAGTTCCGTAATGCGCGCCTGAAGATGCATGAAGTCCTCATTGGCCTTCAGCTCCGGATAGTTCTCCGCCGTCGCGAGCAAGCGGCCGAGCGCCGAGGTCATCTCCGCGCCTGCCTGCGCTTTTTGATCCACGGTCGCCGCCTGGGCGTAACGCGACCGCGCTTCGGTGACGCGCTGAAACGTGTCGCCCTCGTACTTCATGTAGCCTTTGCAGACTTCGAGCAGGTTGGGCAGCTCGTCGTGGCGCTGTTTCAGCAGCACGTCAATGTTGGCCCAGGCCTTGTCCACGTTGTTTTTGACGCTCACCAGACCGTTGTAAAGCGTCACGATGTAGGCGATCGCTCCGCCCACGACGAACAGAACGACCAGCCACGGTAGCATGCTCATGAGCTCTCCCTCGTTTCGCGATTACATCCACTTGAAATAAACCGACAAGAAATAAAGACTGGCTAAAGTCAGAATCGGGCCGCCCCAAATGCACAGCGCCGATTTCCACGCAAACGCGTTCACCACCTCGCGCTGGCTTCGATACGAGATAAAGAACGGCTGCCCCTCCGCGCCTTTGCCGATCTCCACCGGAGAAGCCACGTCGAATTGCGAATTCTGCGTCGCATCCGCGGGGGAATCCGGCGGCGCACTCGGATCCAGAACAACGGCCGCTTGCGGTGCTGCATTGCCTTGCAAATCCTCCTGCGAGTTTGTATTCGCGGCAGGTGCGGGCGGCGCTGCGGCCGAGGCGGCCTTTCGCTCAGCGGCGGCGGCCAGGTCCGCGCGCGCCTGCGTGCCTTCTTCCCACGAAACTGATTTCCAGACGGCGGGCGCGGCCGCGGGTACCGGAGCCGGCGCGGCCGGCAGCGATTGCGCACCGGGTATGGCGCTTACCGGCCCTTTGTTCACCGAAAGTTGAAAATTGATTCCGGGGATGAAATTGATTGAGTTCACCAGTTTGTTCTGGATTCGGCCGGACGACGCGGAGCCGAAGGAGAACGAGAGTCGCGTACCCGGCGCATGCGGCAGCGCCGACCACTGCACGTTCACCGTCCGCTTGCCGAGCGTCCCCAGCACAAACACCGGATCGGACGGTTTGATGCACCATTCTTCCAGCCGCACCTCTGTCGAGGGCACGATGCCGTAGCGCGCGAGGAATTTGGCGATGTTCTCGGGCATGATGTCGCGGCTGCTGAAGAAGGACGAGCCCAATTCATCTTTGAAATTGCAGTGGAGATCGAGTTCCGCGCCCTGCGAATTCACGAGCATCTCGCCCGTGGTGTCCTGGAGGAAGAACGGAATGAAAAGCCGCTCGTCGGCCACGGTTTGCCATTCGCGCCGATTCCCCGATTCCTTCACTTGCGATGCGACTGCGCGATAGTAGAAACACGGTTCGCCGGTAATTCCGGCGGGAATCGTCGTCGGGCCGTTCGCCACGCCGCTCAGTTCGACCAGGCCCATCGAGGCGCTGCGCACTTTCGAGGAGGGAGTGTTGAGCACGAGCCTCTTGAATCGCAGCATGCGGAAGCCCTGCACGAAAAAGTACACCCCTGCAAGGGCGCCAAGCCCTGCCCAAAACGGCAGGGAAATGACGTTGCTCGAAAGAGACAGAAAGACGTTTGATGCTCCCAAGAAGGACACTCCGCGGGTTCCTCTCTAAGCGGCGATACTCTGTTTTCCAGTCTAGGGCAGGGTGCGCGGAGTGGGGGAAAGCGTTTGCGTGGCTGTCGCCAATCACTCACTTAGAGGTGCGGGTTTGGACACACAGCGCCGGGCCGGGCGCGCTTGCGCTACGCGGAGGTCAGGGCTTGCTTTTCTTCGGCGCCTTTCGCGCGCCTTCAAACGTAAAGTTATCCACCGAAATCAATCCCGCGCCCACCGCTGCCAGAGCGAACGCGCCGCCGCAAAGCGCCAGGGGAAGCTCGTACTTGCCGATCGAGCTGAAGTAGAGCCCCGATTGCGGAATGTGCACCTTCACCAGAGCGACTCCCATTTCGATGGCGAGCAGCAACGCCGTCACGCGCGTAAACAGCCCGAGAATCAGCAGAATTCCGCCGAAAAACTCGAGTACCCCGGCGATATAAGCGAAATACGCCGGAAAGCCCATGTGTCCGAACGCGACGACCCAGGATTTAGGGTCGCCGAGAATTTTCGGGTAGCCGTGAAACATGAAAACGACGCCCAGCGCAACGCGCAGCACCAGCAACGACAACGGCTTGAGCTTTTCGAGCGCCCGCATGATTCCTCCGCGTGGAACCCGCGCATTGTATCAGAGCGCAAAGAACGGCGCAGCGTCGCCCTGCCGCATATCGCCGGCGGCGAGAGTGATAAGATGATGAATGCACGCGGGGGAGGAACTTTGTCTAAAGGAAGTTGGGGGAAGCCGCATTGGGCGGACGCCGCGAGAGTCCCCGGTGATCGCGGCATCGCGGCGCGCAGGGACATTGCTTCGCGGGGAGGCGATTGATGCCGGGCTGGGCGTCGCGCAATCGATGGTTCGTGCCTGCCGTGATGGTGGCGATTGTCGCGACGTATATTTGGTTTCATTCGCGCGGGCCCCGCAGCATCGGCGAAGCCTACGTTTCGGAGAAAGCGGTCACGCTGTGGAGCAGCACGGCCGAGGTGCGCGAGCCGGCAGGCGTCGCGCATTACGGCGACCACGTCACGGTGATGGCGCGGAATGGCTCGGTTTCGCAGGTGCGCGCCCCTTCCGGCGTGACAGGATGGATGGATTCCGCTGACTTGATGGAGCCCGCGCTGTGGCAGCAATCGGTGAGCCTGCTCCAGCAGGCAAAGACGATGCCGGTGCAGGCTGCCGGACACACGAAGACGGTTACCAACCTGCATGCCCTGCCGGGGCGCGATGCGGCTCACATTTTTCAACTCAATCGCGACGTTCCGGTCGTCGTGCTGGAACGAGCCGCAGCCGAAGCGCCGGCGCAAACGGGGGCGACTCCCTCCGCTACCGGCGATCAGACACCCAAGCTCGAAGATTGGCTGCTCGTGATGCCCTCTTATTCCCCTCAGGAAATCTCCGGCCAGACCGGCGTCGTCGCGAATTCGGGGCCCGGCGGGACGACGCAATCCGCAGCGCCCACCGACGTTGCGGGGTGGGTGCTCGCGCGCTTTATCGAACTCGATACGCCGGGGCCGGTGCATGACTACGCTCTCTCGTCGGACCTCCGCGTGGTCGCGTGGGTCGAGTTGAATCGCGTGTTGAGCAATTTCGCCGAGATGCCGCAATACGTCGTCGCCGGCACGCGCGGACCCGAAGGCCAGGCGTGCGATTTCACGTTGCTGCGCGTCTACACGTGGGACGAAAAGCGCAATCAATACGAGACGGCGTACGTCGAGGGAAATCTGTGCGGCAAATTGCCGATCCGCGTGTCGCAGACGCCGGCCGGCCCCGAGTTTCATTTTGCCGAGATGAACACCAGCGGCGAACGCAGTTACGTCATGCGTCAGACCGTTGTCCGGCGGGTGATCGAAGGCGAAAAGGCCTCGGCGCCGCCGCGGCATCATTAGGTGATTGCCGAAACGATGAGAAGCGCGCCCGGGTCCATGGCAGCGACCAACAATTACAAGTCTGCATTCTCGAGCGCGCGGCGCACGATAGGCGCAGCTGTTTTGCTCTTCGGCGCATGCTTCTTTCCCGGTTGCGAGCGTCATGCGGATCCCGCGCCTGCGCCCCAGTTGCCGGCGCTCGAATTCGCGGACGCTTGGGGAATGCGCGGAACCAATCCCGGCCAGCTCGAATCGCCGGTCGGCATTGCCGCGGATGGTTTCGGCGACGTCTACATCGCCGACGCCGCCACGCATTCCATCAACAAGTTCACGCCCAAAGGCGGGCCGCTGCTTTCCTTCGCATCCGCCGCGCTGAAGAGCCCCGGCGGAATCGCCGTGGATCGCGGCGGCGGAATTTACGCGAGCGTCGAAAGCCGCGTGCTGGTCTATTGGCCGGAAGGAGATTTTCTGCGCGCGACGCACGGCGGGCCGGGAGTGGCGTTGCGCGAGGCCGCTGGAGTCGCCGTGGGCGACGACGGTGATTTCTACGTCGTGGATCGCGTGGCGTGCCGCGTGGAATCCTTCAATTGGCGAGGCAGATTCAAGCGCGCCTGGGGCAAGTGCGGCGCAGAAAACGGCGAGTTTATGGCGCCGTCCGGGGCGGCGGTGGGGCGCGACGGTTCCGTGTTCGTCGCCGACGCGGGGGGCGCGCGCGTGCAAGAGTTTTCGCCTGACGGTGTTTTCGTCGCGGCGTTCGGGGAGGCGCCGTCCGCCACGGGTCTTCACAGGGGAACGCACTCGCAATTCAATGTGGCCGCGGTTGCGGTCTCCGCAAGGGATATTTTCGCCGCGGGCGACGCCGCTTCTCCGCTGCGAGTGTGGTCGCTTGACGGAAGAGAGATTCCGCTCGATCCGGCCCTGCTACAGGCTGCGCACCTGACGCCCGATTTTCACGCGGCGGCGCTCGCATACGATTTTCATTCCGGCGATCTACTTCTGCTCGACGCGCAGGCGTGCCGCGTTCTCAGAATTCACATCCATCTGTGAGGTTGCCCCCGTGGCTTTGCTCCTGACGGAAGAAGACGTGCGCGCGGCGGGTCGCACGAGCGCGAAGGAGATCACGCTTTTCAGGTCCGTTGGAATCGCGGCGTGGGATGTTGCGGTTGCGGCCGGGGTGTACGAGAGGGCCATCGCGGAAGAACGCGGGGTGCAGACGCCTTTATGGGAGCGAAGCGAGTGGTTCCGCGGCGCGCTCAGCTGGCCTTGTGCCCCAGACGCTCGCGCAACGCAGCGTGCAATCGTTGCCGGACGTCCTCGGGCAGAGGCACAGGCTCGGCGTTGCAGTAGATCTCGATCGTCTTGCGCGTGGTGTCCACGATCACACGGCATTTCTTGCAGCCGTGCAAGTGACGCTCGAGATCGGCGGCGACTTGGGGATCAAGGTCGTCGTCGAAATAACTCGAAAGCTCTTCAATGAGTCCGCGGCAGTTCACGACGTTGTGCTCCGAAAGTAAGGGTTCAGTTTCTGACGAAGCTTCAACCGGGCGCGCAGCAAACGGGATTTCACCGCGGGGACCGAGATGCCGAGCATCTTCGCCGTCTCCTCGGTGGAAAGTTCTTCGACGTCGCGCAACAGGAACGCGATGCGGTAGGCCGGGTCGAGTTCCGTGACCGCGCCATTCAGGATTTCGTTGAGCTCGACGCGGGCGAATTTCTGCTCGGGCGTGGGACCCCAGTCCTGGATTTCGCGCGGGAACGATTCTTCGTCGGTGGTGACCGGCTCGTCGAGAGAAAACTGGTTGGGCCGGCGCTTGCGCAGCTTCATCAGCGCTTCGTTCACGGCGATGCGCACGAGCCAGGTGTAGAACCGCGAGCCGCCCTCGAACCCGTCCAGGTGCTGGTAGGATTTCAGGAACGCTTCCTGCATGGCGTCCTCGGCATCTTCGCGGTTTTGCGTGATGTTCAAAGTCAGGCGGTAGATCTTGCGTTCGTAGCGCGTCACGAGTTCCGTGAAAGCGGACACATCTCCAGCCTTCGCGGCGGACACCAGTGCGCTTTCGTCGTCGCGTGCAATCAGTGAGGCAGCGGGTTTTGCATTCGGCGCATTCACGTCAAATGCCCAGACCGTCGCTACGACTGTAACATTGGATGCCTTCCGGTGCGAGGCGATGCAGGAATTCGCAGGCGGCGCGGGCTGGCTGGTGGTCTCCAGGGCACATCCTTCTCCGCGGGAGGCGCACCATCATTGGGCATGGCCGGAGCGCGTTATCTAGTTGCTACATTCGCAGTACGCGGGCATTCACCTGGCCGCCGCGAATCAGGTAGACTGGCAATCCAAAGGTCATTCACCGGCGGCCATACAAACAGTCATGCGGACTCTGCCCGATTATTTGCGGAAAGGGATGAGACTCGTCATCGTGGGATCGAATCCCGGCGAGCAATCGGCGCGCGTGGGCCACTACTACGCGGGCCGGGGAAATATGTTCTGGCCGCTGCTGTACGATTCGGGAGTGGTGCCGGAGCCGCTGGAATATCGCGACGACAAACGGCTCATCGAATTCGGCATCGGCATGACTGATATGGTCAAGCGGCCCACGCGCGGAATCGAAGAACTCGAGCGCCAGGAATTTGCCGAAGGACGCGTGTTGCTCGGGCAGAAGCTCGAACAATTCTCGCCGCGCATCGTGGCTTTCAATGGAAAAATCGTTTACGAAAAATTCGCCCAGCGCGCCTGCAAACTTGGTTTGCAGAAGGAAACGATCTACGGCGCGAAAGTGTTCGTTCTCCCCTCCACGAGCGGCCAGAACGCCACGGGCCGGGGGCCGAAGCTGCGCTATTTCCGCCAACTTGCCGAGCTCATGAACGGTTTGCCGGACTGAGCCTTCCCGCACGCGCCCCGCGCGCAAATATCTCCCGAGCGGCCATTCCGACCGGCCGTTGCTGCGCCCGGCCGCACATTGTTTCGCCCCGCAGAGCCGGGCTGGGCCAGCCGAAAATCCGTTCGGAACAGAAATCATGAGGAAGCTGGATACGATCGCAGTGTTAGGAGCGGGCGCGGAAGGCCGTGCGCTCGCCGTGGCCGCCCTGCTGGGTGGCTTCCGCGTTGTCCTCGAAGATTTCCGCGCCGGCTTCCTGCAGGACGCGCTCGCCGCCGTTCGCAGCGCAGTTGAAGAACACGCGCGCCGGGACCCTGCCGCGCCTTCACCGGAGCAGACGCTTTTGCGGCTCCGCGCGGCGCGCACGGTCGAGGACGCTTGCCGGGAAGGCGCCGGTCTCATTCTCGATTTCACTACGGACGAAATGGAATTGAAGCTCGAGATTTTCACGTTGCTTGACAAGTTCGCGATTCCCGGCGCGATTTGCGCCACGAATGCAAATTCAATTTCCATTGCCGAACTGGGCGCGATCACGTACCGGCCGGAGCTTTGCATCGGCCTGCGCATTGCGCAGCGCGACGGCCGTCCGTCGCTGGAACTTGTGCGCTCGCGACACACGCTGGACGCCGCCGTTGCCGCGTGCAGCGAATTTGCCGAGCGCATCGGCTGGGAATGGTCCGTCCGCACCGAGCCGGCCGAGAGCGGCTAGGCGAGCCCGCTCCCCGAGGCGTTTTTCCACTGGCGCAAGTCAATCCGAGTTCAAACGGTCTGCTATCATGGGGATGCCAATGAACCTGGAAGAGAGAATCGTTCTGCAGCAGGGCGACATCACCGAGATGGACGTGGACGCCATCGTCAATGCCGCGAATAACGATTTGCAACTGGGCGGCGGCGTTGCGGGCGCCATCCGCTGCAAGGGCGGCGAAACGATTCAGCGCGAATGCGACGCGATCGGTTCGATTCCCATCGGCGGCGCGGCGATCACCGGCGGCGGAAAGCTGAAGTCGAGGCACGTGATTCACGCGGCGAGCATGGCGCTGGGCGGCCGGACGACCGCGCGCGCATTGCGCAGCTCGACAGCTCATGCGTTGCGCATCGCCGAAGAGCGCGGACTCCGCACGATTGCGTTCCCGGCCGTGGGCACGGGCATCGCCGGTTTTCCTCTTTCCGAATGCGCCGCCATCATGCTGCAAGAAGTCGCAAAGCATCTCCGCCGCGCCGCTTCGCTCGAGACGGTTTACTTCGTCCTGTTCGACGACCGCGGATTGCGCGCCTTCGAGAGCGAGCTGGCGGCGATGAAGGCCCGCGGCGAACTTGGCGAAGAGGGCGCGGCGGCGCCGTTCTGAGCCCGCGCGCAACGCCGTGAACCGTCTGGCCGAAAACGTGCGCGCGGAACTGGCCCGCTACGAGCACCCGTTGCTTATCTTCGACGCGCGGCCGGCCGCGGAAGGCGTCGAAGTCCTGATCCGCTTGCGTCCCGAAACTCCCCAAGTCCGCACCTACGTTTTTCTTCTTCGCCCGCGGAAACTCGATCAGAACCAGTTTCCCTGGAACCTTCAGAGACAGCTTTACGGCTGCCTGTACGACTTCATCATCGAAATGTTCACGCGCAATCCGCAGGAGAAAGATTGATGCCGAGCGCTGCTCGCGCAACGCCGCTCGCGGCCGTATTAAAACAACGCATCCGCGCGGCCGGGCCAATCACCTTCGCGGAGTTTATGCGCGCATGCCTCTACGACGAACAACACGGTTACTACAGCAGGCCCGAAGCGCGACGCTTTGCCGACTACTATACCAGCGTGGACGTGCATCCGGTTTTTGGGCGATTGCTCGCGCGCCAACTCGCCGAGATGTGGCATCGGCTGGGCGCTCCGCGCGAATTCCGCATCGTGGAAGGGGGCGCCGGCGCGGGGCGGCTCGCGGCCCATATACTCGATTTTGCCGCGCGAGAGCTGCGCGATTTCTACGCGGCGCTTCAATATACGGCGCTGGAACTTTCCGCGGCGCGGCGAGCGGAGCACGCGCGCGTTCTTGCGCCGCACATTGCGGCCGGCAAACTCGTGTCTTCGGCGCTGCTGCCCGCGAGGATCGCGGCAGGCTGCATTTTCTCAAATGAGCTGCTGGACGCGCTTCCCGTGCACCGCGTAGTGGCCGCCAACGGTTCGCTGCGGGAAATTTACGTCGCGCTCGATGGGGAGGAGTTCATCGAGCGTCCGGGACCTCTTTCGACGCCGGAAATCGCCGCGTATTTTTCGGAGCAGGCCGTCCTGCTTGCGGACGGGCAGCAGGCGGAGGCCGGACTCGACGCCCGCCGCTGGATCGAAGAGGCGGGGCGCGCGCTGGAGAGCGGATTCGTGCTGACGGTGGACTACGGCCACGAAGCGGCCGAACTCTACGGCGAGCGGCACGCCAGCGGCACGCTGCTGGCGTACGAGCGGCACCACGCGGGCGAAAATTGGTTCGATGCCCCGGGTGAGCAGGATTTGACCGCGCATGTGAACTTTACGGCGCTCGATCTGGCGGGGCGCCGCGCGGGACTCGAACCGACGGGACTCGTGACGCAGTCACATTTCTTAGTCGCGCTGGCGCAAGCCAATCAGCTTGCGGACCTCGATGACGCCGCAATGAGCGAAACGGATCGCATTCGCGCCCGGCTTCTCTTCAAGACGCTGATCCATCCCGAAGGTCTGGGAGAGGTTTTTCGCGTGTTTGTGCAGCACAAGGGCATCGCCGATCCGAAACTCACGGGCCTACTTCCGCTCTAGCCCGGGTTTCACTCCAGGTTTGGCAAAACCATCCGAATGATGGCGCTTTTCTCTGCGGATCTCTGTGTACTCCGCGTCTCTGCGTTATCCTTTGATTTTCCTTAGCGCTTGGGTGGTGTCACCCCCACGAAAAAGATAACGCGGAGGCGCAGAGAGCGCTAAGGCACGCAGAGAGATACAGGGTCGACCGCCTCGATTCCTGCTGGCAGGCAGGCGGCAGGCAGGCTCGGGATGACAGCATAATTCCTTTTTTCAGCCGCTCGCCAGGCGGAAAGTTCGGAGGAACGACGCAGGAGAACTCGCAGGCGCAGCTGAGGAGAGGGAATTGCCGTTTCAGTGTGAGGCGGGCGTGCCGGGCTCCGCGTAAGGCTTCGCGATGTAGCGTTGCGCTTCGGCCTGCGCTCCGCCGGTATCGTCGCCCAACTGCTTTGCCTTCTGGTACTCGTTCACGGCGCGGCTGCGTTCACCGCTGATATCGTAGATCTTGCCGAGGTAGATGTGCGCCCACACCTCGACCCACTTCGTCGTGGCTTCGTAGTCGCCATTGAGCGAGTCGCGGAACGACTGCGCGGAAGCGGCGTAGTTCTTCTCGTAAAAGAAGGCTTCTCCCATGCGGAAATTGGCGAGGGCATTCGTCCTTTGCTGGTCGAGCGCCTGCTGGTACTGCCGGACGGCATCGTAGAACTTGCCTTGCTGCGCGAGGTCCTCGCCGCGCGCGATGATGGCCCGGATGCGAAGTTCGGGGCTGGATTTCAGAATGTAGTCGTGCGGATCGAGGTGCACGCCGTTGGGCTTCGGCCGTCCGAAGGTGTCCACCACGAAGCTGGAGGACGTTCCGGCGACTTCGATCGTTTTGAACTCGGGATTGCCTTCGGTTTCCACTTCGAGCTCCATCGGCATGTGGAAGAAGTCGAGGTTCTGTTTGACCTTGCCGACGATCTTGAATCCCTTCTGCGTCCGGTAAACCACGTAGTCGAGCGTGAATTCCGGCACGCCCGTGGAGTGCAGCCACTGCGCGAAGAACGGCCGCAGGTTGAGCGGCCCATTCGCTTCCGGAATCGTCCGCGGACCATTGCCGATGATCAGCGCCGGGCCATTGCCGGCCGTTCCGGGAACGGGCAGGGCGGCGCCGGCGGCGACGGCCATGTCTTCAAAATTGGCGTCGCTGGCGGCGTGGCCCGCGTACTTCGTGTAGAACTGCTTCAGCAACGCGTGAAACGCGTCGTCGCCGATCTGGCCGCGGAGCATGTGGAACACCATGGCTCCCTTGTTGACGACCACCGAGCGATATTGCTCCGTGTAGGGCTGCAAGCGGCCCGCTTCCGCGACCGGCGCGGCATCCTCGAACATCAGCGCTCCCACGGCGAATTCCTCGAGCGTGCGGTTCATCGAATCTCTGTTGGCGTTTTCCTCGACGTAAAGCGCTTCGGAATAACGTGCGAGTCCATCCGTGATCCAACCGTCGCTGGGCGTTTCGGGCGCCACTTGGCCGCCCCACCATTGCGACGCAATCAGATTCGCCAGCAAGTGGTCGTCGGGTTTCGGCGTCCACATCCGCTGGCTGATGAGCAGCAAACCCGGCGCCGCAAAACTCGGCAGACTCCCATCCATGAGCTGCGCGACCGTCAAACTCGGCTGCGGCAGCGGCCCCCACTGGTCGTTGAAGAAATCTTCGATATGCGAAACCGTTTGCGCGTAGTCCTGCGCGGTCGCGGCGGAAGCCGGCGCGGTGTAAACCGGGATGCGCAATCCTTCGACTTGAGTGGGATTCAATTGCAACGCGCCGGCGACGAACGTCCCCGAAGCCTCGGGCTGGTCCGCGTGGAAAACGTACAGAAGACGTTGGGGAAGGCCGCCCTTCCCGGGGATGACGGTGAGGCCCGGCGGAGTCGCGCCGGTGCCCGCAACGGCGAACTCCTGCGGCACTTCCAGGCTGTATACGGCCGTGTAGCGATTCGCCGGGAAATTGGTCAGCGGAAACCATCGCGCGGGCAGAAGCAGGTAGGCTCCGGTCTTCGTGATGGAGGCCAGAGTCACGCCGCGCACGGGGCTGTTTTCGTCATTCGCCAGCGGCCCTGCATACAGAAACTCGATGGAAACTTTGCCTCCGGTGACGACCGCATCCGCCAGCATGATGCGCAGGATCATCGGATTCTGCACGTCCCGGTCGTAGCTCAAGATCTTGGTCGTCGTGCTGCGCAATTCGCTCACTTTTAAATTGGGGTGGAGCTCGACCTGGATGACGTGCGAGGGCGCGTTCGCCACGAAGTCCACCTTGGCGTCGGCCGTGATGGCCTGGGTGTCTGTGTTCAGCGAAGCGCGAATATCGTAGTGGGTGGCGCGGAAACCGGACAGTTCCTCCTGCTGCGGCGGCGGAGCCTGGGGAGCCCCAGGGGCCTGCGCGAGCGCGGAAGCGGCGCAGAGGAGGATCGTCGTCAGCAGCGAGCCAGGCAGCTTGAGCATAGAAACGTGAGCGGTATCTCGCGAATGAGTCCGCGCGTTCATCTCACTAGGATACCAGACTGCCCCTCAAGAGTTGCCCCGCCACTTCAGAGCATCCCCTGAATGATGTCCGCCGCACGGGCAATCGCCCCCGGCGGGCCGAGCCGCTCGCACACCTCGGCCAAATCATTACGGATCTGCTCGCGAGCAGCCGGCGAATCGAGCAACCGCCCCGCTTCGGCGGCAACGCGCTCCGGCGTGAAGTCGGATTGAAGCAATTCCGGCACTACGCGGCGCCCCGCGATCAGGTTCACCATGGCGACCATAGGCGTCCGGACCAGCCGGCGCGCCATCGCCCAGGTCACCGCCGAGACGCGGTAGATGACCACCATCGGCGTGCCCAGAAGCGCCGTTTCGACGGTCGCGGTGCCACTGGAAACAATCGCCAGGTCGGCCGCGCCCACCGCGTCGTATGTCGCTCCCGTAACCAGCGTGACGGGAACATTCGGCTTCAGATAACGCGCCAAATCTTCCGGCTGCACATCCGGGGCGACCGCCAGCACGAATTGCGCGCCGCGGCCCTGCGCAATGGCCGGGCACGCTTCGAGCATCACGGGCATGTGCTGCGCGAGTTCGCTGTGCCGGCTGCCGGGCAGCAGAGCGACGATGGGCAGCGCCGGATCGAGTCCGTGGGCGGCCGCGAATTGCTCCCGCGTCACGGTGGCGCGCACTTCGCCCACCAGCGGATGACCGATGAAATCCGCCGCGACTCCCCGCTCCCGATACCATCGCTCCTCGAACGGGAAGATGCACAGCCCCCGAACGAATCGCTTGCGCACCAGGTTCGCGCGCCGCGGCCGCCACGCCCAGAATTGCGGGCAAACAAAGTAAACGACCGGAGTACCGGCGCGCTTGAGCTTGCGCGCTAGGCGCAAATGAAATCCGGGAAAATCAGTGAGGATGGCGAGCGCAGGCTTGCGCTGCCGCGTCTCGAAGACCATCCGATTCAAGATTCGCACCAGCTTCGGAATCTTGCTCCACGCTTCCAGGATTCCGATGACGGCAACTTCCTTGGAATCGGCAATCAGCTCCACTCCCGCTTCGCGCATGCGCGGCCCGCCCATCCCGAACAGGTGGACCGGCAGGCGGCTTTGCAGCTCGGCCGCCAGGCGCGCGGCATACATGTCGCCGGAAGCCTCACCGGCTGAAATCAGGATTTGCGTTTGCGGCATCGATCGCGAATCGGCGCGGCGCGGGGCGCCTCAACCCTCCGACGGCAGAGCCTCCGCGGGGAACTCGGGGGACTCTGGTCTGCGCGCGGCCTCGAGCGGAACCTCTGTTTGGCCGGGGCCCGCGGCGGGCGCGGAAAACTCCTGATCCTTATACTGCAGTTGGTAGAGCCGGAAATAAATTCCTCGCAACGCGAGCAACTCCTGATGCGAGCCCTGTTCGCGCAGCCGGCCCTTGTGAAACACGAGGATTCGGTCCGCGTGCTGGACCGTGCTCAGCCGGTGCGCCACCACCAGCGCCGTGCGCCCCTGCAACAAGCGGTCGAGCGCCTCGCGAATCATCAATTCCGTTTTCGTATCCACGCTTGACGTTGCTTCGTCGAGAATGAGGAAGCGCGGGTCGTGCGCCAGCGCGCGGGCAAAGCTGACCAGTTGCCGCTGGCCGACGGAAAACGTCGCGCCCCGTTCGGATACCGTCGTTTCCACGCCCTGGGGCAGAGAATCCACCAGCGGCCCCAGGCCGACTTCGCGCAGCGCGCCAGCGACGCGCCCGCGATCGATCCCCTGTGTGCCGAGGCGCACGTTGGATTCGAGCGTGCCGCTGAACAAGAATGGATCCTGGAGCACGATTCCGAATTGGCGCCGCAGCTCCTGAATGTTGTACTCGCGGATGTCCACGCCGTCGAGAAGGATCGCGCCGCGCTGGAATTCGTAGAAACGCAACAACAGTCCGATCAGCGTGGTCTTGCCCGCGCCGGTGTGCCCGACGATGGCAATCGTCTGGTTCGGAGCGATTTTGAAAGAAACGTCGCGCAGCACCCAATCCCCGTCGCCCGGATTTTCGCCGCCCGTGTAGGCGTGCCAGACGTTGCGGAATTCGATCTCGCCGCGCGGATTCGGCAGGAGGCGCGTCCCGGCGAGGGTTACCGGCGGCACGGTCTCATCGAGCAATTTGAAAATGCGCTCCGAAGAAGCCATCGCCGACTGCAAGATATTGAATTTTTCGCTCAGGTCCTGAATCGGGCGGAAGAATTGCTGCGTGAGCTGCATGAACGCAATCAGGACGCCGACCTCAATCGTCCCGGCCAGCGCGCGCACGCCGCCGTACCAGAAGACGGTTGCGATCGCGGCGACGCTGAAAAGTTCGACGGCGGGATAGTAGAGGGCAAACGCCAGAACCGTGTCCTTGAACGCTTCCATGTGCCGCCGGTTGTACTCGGCAAATTCCGTGCGCCCGCGTTTCTCCCGGTTGAAGAGCTGCACCACCGTCATCCCGCTGATGTACTCCTGAAGAAACGAGTTGATGCGCGCGATCGCGGTGCGGATGCGGCGATTCGCATCGCGGACCTTGGTGCGAAAGATCATCGTCGCGATGAGAATCAGCGGCAGCACGAGGAATGTGGCCAGCGCCAGCCGGTAATTCATCCACAGCATCACGGCGCCGATCCCCACCAGTTGCACCACGTCATTCACCATCATCGCGATGCCCGAGGCGAACAGGTCGTTCAGCGCGTCCACGTCCGTCGTCACCCGCGTCACCAGACGCCCCACCGGGCTGCGATCGTAGAAGCTCATCGGCAGAATCTGCAGCCGCGCGAAGATTTCCTTGCGCAAGTCGTACAAAGTCTTCTGGCCGACATTCTGCATAATCCGCATCTGGAGATACTGCACGCCGAAGCCCAGCAGCAGCGACGCGAAAAAGCCGGCGGTCACCAGCGACAGACCCCGCATCCCTGTCTGAAGCGAAAGTTTGTGGGATACGGTCGGATCGATGAAACGGTCCACGCCGATATGGAAGAGATATGGCCCGGCCAGGCTGAACGGCGTCACCAGGATCGTCAAAGCCAGCGCCGCAATCACGCTCCAGCGGTAGGGCCGCAGGTAGCCGAGCAGCCGCCACGCGAGTTGCGCGTCGTAAACTTTCCCGATTTTCTCTTCTTCGCGGAAATCGCTCATGCGCGTTCCAATTCTTCCTCGAGCAACTGTTTTTGATACAGATCCGCGTAGTAGCCGTTCCGGACCAGCAGTTCGTCGTGCGTCCCGCGCTCGACGATGCGTCCCGCGTGCAGCACCGCGATCTGATCGGCGTCACGCACGGTCGAGCAGCGATGCGAGATCAGAATCGTCGTGCGGCCGCGCATGAAATCCCGCAGGCGCCGCAGGATGCGCTCTTCGGTTTCCGTGTCCACGCTCGAGAGCGCGTCGTCGAGAATCAGGATTTTCGGATCGCGCATCACCGCGCGCGCCAGCGTCGTCCGCTGCTTCTGCCCGCCGGAAAGCGTGATGCCGCGTTCGCCCAGCAGCGTCTCATAGCCGTTTGAGAACTCCGCGATCTCCGCCGCGATGCTCGCGATGTCCGCGGCGCGGGCGATCTGCTCCGGGGTGGATTCGCCGGCTCCCAGCGCGATATTCTCGCGAATCGTTTCGCTGAATAGAAATGTGTCCTGCGGCACGAACCCCAGCGCGTTGCGCAGTTTTGCCAACGGCCATTCGCGGATCGGCCGCCCGTCGAGAAACAGGCTGCCGGGGGGAGCGTCCCACAGCCGCGCGAACATCGCCGCCAGAGTGGACTTTCCGCTTCCGGTCGGGCCGACGATCGCAAGCGTCGTGCCAGCAGGAATCGAAAGCGTGATGTCCTGCAGCACCGGCCCGCCGCTTTCGCCCGCGCCGCCGCCGTTCTGCGCGGTGCGCGAAGTCGGATAGGTGAACGTGAGATCGCGCACTTCGATCGCGCCGCGGACTTCGCCGTCCAAATCCGCCTTGGCCGCGGCGTCACTGATGGACGGCTTCGCCTCGAGGATGTGGTTCAGCCGTCCCATGGAAGCCGCGCCGCGCTGCCAGATATTCGTGACGAAACCCAGCGCGATCATCGGAAAGATGAGCTGCACCATGAACAGGAAGAAGACCACCAACTCTCCGAGCGAGATTACGCCCAGCATGACTTCCCGGCCGCCCCGCCACAGCACAAGCAGGAAGGAAAATCCGATCAGCGTCTGGAGCATCGGCATGAACAGGCTCCAGTAATAAATCATTCGGAGATTCCAGTGGATGTACTCGCGATTGGGCTTGTCGAACCCGCGCTTCTCCGCCTCTTCCTGCGCGTACGCCCGCACCACGCGCACGCCCGCGAGATTTTCCTGCGATTTCGCCGAGAGCGTCGCCAGCGCCGCCTGAATTTTCGTGTACAGCGAATGAATCGCCCGGCCGAAAAACCAGACGGAGATCGCCACCACCGGCAGCGGCGTAAGCACCCAAATGCTCAGCCGCGGCGACAGCCAGAACATCAGCACCAGCGCGAGCACCATCGTCGCGACGGTGTTCGCGGCGTACATGATTCCCGGCCCCAGCACCATGCGCACGGAGTTGAGGTCGTTCGTGCAGCGCGACATCAGTTCGCCCGTGGGATTGCGCACGTAATATTCCGGCTCCAATTCCACCAGCCGCGCCAGCAAATCGTTCCGCAGGTCGTACTCAATGTCGCGCGAGATCCCGATGAGAATCCAGCGCGTCCAAAACGAAAAGAAGCCCTTGATCGCCACCCAAAGCAGCATCGCCAGGCACAGCAGGATCAGTGCGTGCCGCTCGCGCGGGTGGTAGGCGGGCAAGATGCGCAGCACCCACACTCCCAACCGCCCGAGTTGTGCGATCGGCTGCGCCGTGCCTTGAATGCATTCCACCGCGACGCCGATGACCAGGGGAAGAATTGTCCCTGCGATCCCCATCCCCGCTTGCATGACGATTCCCAATGCGATCGATACCGTGTGATGGCGCAGGTAGGGCAGCAGGCGCGCGAGGTGTTTCCATCCGGGCACACGCTTGGTGGATGCCGTGTTGGCGGTTGGCGAGGCGGTGTTCAGTGTTTGTGCGGCGGCGCTCACTTCAGCAAATCTCTCGAAGCCGGCTCCCCCAAGACAGGCAATTCGCCGAGGAACCGCTCGCCCTTCTTATCCAGACACTCGTACCGCTTTACCTTTGGATTCCAGCGAACGACATAAGTTGCAGAATGATTTGCGCTCGATGACGCTTCCGCAAATTTCAACTCGAGCCCCTTCGCGGAATCCTGCTCGTACTCCATCCGCCAGCCCGTGACCGGACTCGTAGGGGTTCCCGCCAGGAAGCCGTTCTGATTCGTGAGGTGCTCGTCGCACCGGAAGATTTCCTTCCAAGTGTCGCCTTGCTTGTCCAGGATGACCGCCCGCACGACGGTGATCTCCTGCGAAGAGCTCTCCTGGACGCCCGGCATAGGATCGGCAACGAGAATCTGATTGCCGCCGTTGAGCGCCAAATCGCCGAACACCAATACTTCCGCGCTCGGACCCAGATAATTTTTCGCGCCCGCCGTATATTCAGCGGGTACGACCGGAGTTGGAGCCGCGGCCGTCTGCGCCTCTTCGCCGCCTGATTGGCTCGACCGGCAACCTGCCGGGAGCAGCGCGGCCGGGAGCAGCGCGGCGCAGAGCCAGATACACGATGCCACGCGCGCCGCGCGGCGCGGCAGCGGCGCTTTCTCACCGGCGGTTTTGTTCACTCCAAGCCGCATGCAGGGTCACACCCAGGGAACGACAAGAGTTTTACCGGTCGTTCGTCGCAACAAATTGAGGCCGCGCTACAAGCTCGGATACGCGAGTGTAATCTCCATGACGCGTCCCGATTCGCGCGCGCAGAGAATCTCCATCACTTGCGGTACGTCGCTGCCGGCCCAGTCAAACGCGTAATACAACAATTCTAGCTCGTGCTCCCCCTTCACGGAAGGCCCGGGGGATTCGCGTCGCGGCATCGTCATCCTGAGCCTTCGCCGGAGCGATGGCCGCGAGGGCTGCCGCCGCGCTAGCGAGCGGCAAGAATTTCGTCCAGCCGCGCCTCAAAATTCTCTTCTCCTTCCGACCACAGCCGGCTGCGCTCGGCGGGCGTCGCCGTTTCGGCCGCGCGCATCCAGTTCATCAAGCGGCGAATATTCTCGCAGGTTTTTTCGCGGTACTCGCGCAAAGTT
>Ga0326728_10012409_pt1 | contig 18944 bp, 18 predicted proteins | sample MB3enrmetagenome_FD_207602 | JGI IMG/M metagenome (GOLD analysis project Ga0326728, IMG submission 207602) | Lab enriched peat soil microbial communities from McLean, Ithaca, NY, United States - MB31MN | ecosystem: Environmental > Terrestrial > Soil > Wetlands > Peat | place: USA: New York... | reverse complement strand
CTTCCTCAAAAGCGGTTTGCGGTTTGACCAGTTTACAAAAGCGCTTTACGACCACCTGATTCAGCATTGCAGTTTCATCGCTCACTACAATCGCGCTGAATTTTACAACCACTACTTCGAGGCGGGTGATTCAACCGCTTTCTTCCTGTCGCAATTCGATTCGCGTGGCCGGTGTTTGTCGGTGGAGTACGGTGGTCGCCATTGGCTGTCCGGCGACTATGAGGACGTCAACCGGGCAATGATTGCAGAAGGCGAGGCGTTTATCCCCTCGTTGCTCGACACAGCTCGTCGAAAGCAAGAAACCGCTGATATATCTACCGCCACCGCTCTATTGGCTAAGCATGGAATCTCCGCTGAAGAGATCGGAAGATCGAGCGGAACCGATCGTTCCACCGCCGAAGCGCCGAAAGGCCAGCAAGAACTCTTACCGTACGGCTGATTGGGCCGAGAATTTGCACGACCTACAGATTGTACGGATTCCCAAGCGCGCAATCCTCGCTGTTCGCAATTCATGTGCGAATCATAAGTAACAACCACTCTTTCGTTCCGCGCTATAGCAACTTGTGAAGACTCAATCAGGAGGCTGTCGATGCGTCTTGCTGGTCGTGAACGTTTGGGTTTCTATCCTCTTCCGATTGCGGAGGCCAAACGGATTCGCACATTTCTTCAATTCCCCGAACAGGTCTGCTCGGCTCTTGACCCTTGCATAGGAGAGGGCGTGGCGTTCGCGGAGGTCACACGCGATGCAAAGACCCGCCGGTACGGAATCGAGCTGGATTCGCAGAGAGCCGCGCTCGCCCGCTCTTCAGCGGATGAGGTGATTCACGGCAACTGTTTTGACGTGCAGTGCCCGGTGGAATCCTTTTCGTTGATTTACCTCAATCCTCCATACGATTTCGAGATTGGTGAGGACAAATCGCAGCGCATGGAGCGGTTGTTCCTCGATCATGTGTATCGTTGGCTCAAGCGCGGCGGCGTGTTGATCCTGGTCATTCCCAGGGACTACCTCCGCGATTGCGGCCAGATATTGGCGTATCAATTCCGCGACGTCCACGTCTATGGCCTCACCGAACCCGACAGCGTGAAGTACAAACAGATCGTTGTAATGGGAGTGCGACTCACCCGGTCCGAAAGGGATCGACTCCAGGATAGCGAGATCACGCGGGCCCGCATGTGGTACGAGTCACTGGCGGCGGACCCAGGAAAACTTTCGCCGCTGCCCTCCGAGCCTGACCACCAATACGTCGTTTTACCAAGTGAGCCAGTGCAGTTGGTTTATCGCGGGCTTCCATTGGACCAAATCGAGGACCTTCTTCCGAGATCGTCAGCTTATCGCCAAGCCTCAGCAGTGCTTTTCGCGCAGCAGGCAGACATCAGCGGGCGTCCGCTCACGCCCTTGCACGGCGGGCACGTCGGGTTGCTCTGCACCGCCGGAATGCTCAACGGCATCTTCGGAGACGGTGAAACGCGGCACATCGCGCATTGGCAGTCGATCAAACTGGTGGACAAGTCGGAAGAGGAGGAAGACGGGACGACAGTCATTCGAGAGAAGGAGCGCTTCTCGAACGAACTAACATTGGTCTTCTGCACTGGAGAGACTACCAGTTTGAAATAACTCGTCAGCCGGAGAAAGGAAACAGACCTATGAGTGATCGGTGTTACTCAACGCTCGTTTGTGCCGAGCGAGATAAAGATATTTTCGAGAAAATGGGCTTCAGACTCGAAGAATCGCAGGCCCTGTCAGCGGATGGAGATGAAATCCCAGGTGCGGTCGTAATGGTGGATGAGGAAGCAAACAACGGAAATTACGATGAGTTGACCGCACTGACTGACATTCCCTTCCTGGTGTGCAACAGCTCGTGTCCTGGTGCTTTCGGCGACCACCTCATTGTTTCGGATGGCAAGGAATGGCACTACTCCGAAGCCCTGCATGAGAGCAACTATCCGGCCGTTCGGGTTGAGTTCGGCGGCGTGATCCAAAGCTCGGAGGTGGATGACGCAAGGAAATACTGGAGTGTGTATTCGGCTGCTGTCGAGGCTATTAAAAGAGCCGCTCTTAAGACCAGCAAATCGAAAATCAAATGAAAGGAGTTCCGCTCGGCGCAATCCCAGGGCGATTGAGGTGTTATTTCCGAATAGGCCGTTAGCCAGGAGTTGAGTAGAGCGTGCATTTCTTTCGCACTAGCGCGCCTTTTCTGCTGTAACGTCCGAGCCTTAATCGGGAAGTTCACAATGCGCTTTGAATCAGGTTGATTGCTACCTGGGGGTCAGCCACCTCTATAATCAATTGATTGTAGTGCTCGTCACGCAAGTCAATGACGATGGTTCTTTCGGGATGATGAACATCCCAAAAAACTCGCTTGCCGTCCTGATAAAACGTTCCCGCCGTGATCACCCCGGGCACATTGGTTCCGGGCAGCCTGATTCCGTGCCACCAGGCGCGCGCGACCTCTGGGTCTGGTCGGACGCCCGCGATATGAACAAGCGGTATTTCGAGGCTGCTCTTCAAAGCCCAAAGCTTGTCAGCGCCCATTACAGACAGCGTCAGCTTTCCTTCTGCGATTGATAACTCGACCATCGCACCGCTCCCGCTGGTTGTGTTTACGACGTCCATAGTATCCGCTTGCCCAGAAGCCCGCAATTCCCTAAGCCCCGATTGTCGGCGATTCGGAAATAACCGAGACACGGCAGACGGTTGCCTTGGTCGGGCTGGTGGTTCGCCGACTAGGCTCGGACGTCAGGTTTCTGTGAATTCACGACTGGAGAAGACGTCATGCAAAACGCACACGAACGCTTTGGAACGCTGGAGTTCACCAAGCGCATGAAGGACACGACCACGCGCGTTCGGGTTTACGTCGACCGCGTAGTGCTAGAAAGCCCGAAAGAGGAACAAGGTCAGGCTAGCGCGCACTTGATTTCCATGATCGGGGGAGATTCGGAGATCGGCGCCCTGTGGGCGGCAGTTACCGAGGCAGCGTTGTTGCAAATTCACCTTCCGGGCCGGCCGGTCATTACCGCATCTCTTGGTCCTGAGGCACAGTGTTTTCGCGGGAGTGTGACGGTTCCGGGCCGGAAGCGCCCAGGCCGCCACTTGGTCGCTGTGTCGGCCGAGCTAGCCAAGACGAAACCAGGGACGGACCGAGAAGGCAGACGAACCATTTTGTGCGATGACGATCCGGCGTTTGTGCTCTATCGCGTTGCGTCCCGATATGGCCTGCCGGTGGTGCCAGAGTGGGCGCCGTGGTTTATGCGCGAGCTCAATCAGCGAAAGGCGATCCGGCCCTTGACGGGACTGGGATGCTCACCAGTGCTGGTGAGCGGGACCAAGCCTGTCTTCCTCAAATGGATCGGCAAGGCTTTGAAGGAAGGCGCAATCCACATTCCGGAAGAGAATGGCTCGATCACTTGGAAGCTGCCGAGGACTTTTCTAGAGCGGCCACTATTGGAGGCCGCAACGGATGCGAGTGCCACCACATAGAGCCGCTGTGCAAGAAGGCGAAGAAGGAGGGATTTGTGCAAATTGTTCTCAAAGCTTGGAGCAGCAACCCTGACTACAGCACAGGATGTGATTATGCAGTCGTGGAAGGCGGCGAGGCGTTCTTGAAGCTCGCTCTGCGGCGAATCCATGCCCTCTGCGAGCAGAAGATCGCTGATCCTTCCCTCAACGAAACGTACTACTGGGACTTTTCAGCCCAGTATTTCAGTCCCTGGGTCAATCAAGCATCGCGGTCTGGAGAGGCCGAGGAAGCGCGCGCCAAATTTGAGGAATCAGTCGAGGCTCTCGAAATTGACACGCGAGAAGTGGCAGTTGCTTCGAGCGATTTTGGTGTACCGGACAGTCAGGTTACCGCCGTCGAGTGCGCTCAGATGATCGTCCGCGACGGGGGCATCGCGTTCAATGCTCTCCTAAGGCATAGCGACATCTACGTGACCACCGCTGAGATTTCGAAACAAATGATTGAGTCCGCTCTCGCATCTCCCACCAACTAAGCCTCTCCGCGTTCGACACATCTCCTCTTACCCGAAACAATCATAAGGACAAGAAGATGCAACTTCCTAAGGACATCAATGAGTATCTGCGTGCGCGTGCCTCCGAACTGGCTGAGCGGATTCTTCGGACGTATCCACCGCTCCACGGCGTCGATGACCCAGCATCAGGGCTCATCGGACATCTCCTCCGTAAGCCATTCCCGGCACAAACGCTCGCAATCATGGGCGTGGTGAAGCGCTGGCAAGAGGCACGGGGCGCAGCAGTCATCGCGGAGTGCGGGACTGGAAAAACATTGATCTCAATTGGGGCTGTCCACGTGCACAGTGAGAGAAAGCCCTTCACGGCCCTCGCCATGGTGCCGCCCCAGTTGGTTGAGAAGTGGGCGAGAGAGGCATTCCTAACTCTGCCTCGCGTGCGGGTTTTCTTCATCGACGGCCTGCGGACTCCGACGAGTTCAGTGGGCCATGCAGGAGTCAACGAAGTCAGATTACGACACGGCCGTATTGTTCGGGAAGGGCTGCGTACCACACTCACCGAGTTGCGACAGCGGAAGGTGGCGCGGACTGCTCGTCAGCGTTGGGATTCCATCTGCGGGCTCCCGGCGCTTTTCATCGTAGGCCGCGATCGCGGGAAACTTAGTTACTTCTGGCGGCACGCGTACAGGCTCGCACGCTGCGGCCGATATCAGGGAAGCGTTTTGAATGCGGACACCGGCTGCCCGATCTACTTGGGCGAAGACGGAGAGCGGGTTCTGTCGGCGGATTTTAAGAAAGCAAAGTTGAGCGAACTTCTGGGCAGTCAGAGTGGCGAGGATTCTGCCAAATCGCGACGGGAGTTGTACAGCGCGTTGTGGCAGGCAGACGGGACGAAAGTCCGGCGTTTCGCTCCGGTGGACTTCATCGGGCGCTACATGCCGGAGTTCTTTGACTACGCAATCGCCGATGAGGTGCACGAACTGAAGGGAGATACCGCCCAGGGAAATGCACTTGGCACGCTGGCTGGATGTGCGCAACGCACTGTCGTCCTCACGGGGACGCTGCTCGGAGGCTACGCCGATGAGGTGTTCAACATCCTCTTCCGCCTGGAACCGGCCAAGATGGTCAAGGAAGGATTTGAGCATGGCGAAGCGGGCGTGCGAGCTTTCACGGAAACCTATGGGCTGCTCGAAAAGATCACTGTAATTGAGCCGGCGGACAATGCCTGCTCGGATGGACGCATAACAAAACGCATCCGTCGTCGCCCTGGGGCATCCCCACTTCTCTTTGGCCGTTTCCTGATGAGCCTGGGAGCATTCATTTCGTTGGAAGACATTTCAGAGGCATTACCACCGTACCGCGAAGAGGTCGTCAGCGTGGAGATGGATGCTCCGCTACGCGACGCATACAAGAAGCTCGAAGAAGACATCAAGAAGGCACTGCAGGAACATCGGCGGAATCCGTCAGTGATGAGTGTGGCACTGAACGCTTTGCTCCTCTATCCCGATCGTCCGTTTGGGCTCGGGGACCTGTATGGGTATGAGTACGATCCCGAGACTCAGAAGCGCGAGCGATTCCTCATCGCCGAGACACAGAATTTGAACGAAGCTCACGTCTACGCGAAGGAACGCCGTCTGGTCGAAGAGGTGAAGTCAGAGCTTCGGCGCGGTCGTCGCTGTCAGATTTATGCGGTTTATACGAAGAAGCGCGACGTCACATGCAGGCTTGAGCGGATCCTCACAAGTGAGGGAATCCGCGTCGCGCTGCTCACGACGGATGTGCCGCCAGAATCGCGTGAGGCTTGGTATGAGCGACAACTCCGCGCAGGAGTGCAAGCGGTTATCTGCCATCCGAAACTCGTCCAGACCGGACTCGACCTGATCGACTTTCCCACCATCCTGTTTTACGAGACTGGATACTCCATCTATGTCCTCCGGCAAGCAAGCCGGAGAAGCTGGAGGATCGGGCAGCGTCTTCCGGTGAAAGTGAAGTTCCTGCACTACGCGGAGACGATGCAGGAGAACTGCCTTCGTTTGATGGGCAAGAAGCTGCTGGTCTCTCTGGCCATGGAGGGTAAGTTCTCTTCCGAAGGGCTGCAATCCATCAACGACGAAGACGACATCCTGATGGCCATGGCCCGCGAACTCGTGACAGAAAAAGGTATCGGTGAAAGTGCCGATGCCGTGTGGGCCACGGTTCAGAAAAAGCAAGAAGACATGCTTGGTACACAAGTGGCTACGGATGCGGAAGTTGATGCCGAGCAAACCGTCTCCGAAATTCCGTTGATTGAGCCTGCCGTGACTCAAATCGACCAGTGGTCGGCACTCAGATCGGTGATGGACTCATCCCGCCGGAGAGGTTCCCGGCGGTCGACATCGCCGACGCCAGACGGGCAGCTCGCGTTGTTCTGAAAGGAATGTAATTGCGGCAAGAACTGCAACCCAGAAGTCCCACTGAACCAAACACCACTCACACCATAAAGGAGAGACGTGATGGGGATTCTCGGATTAACGCACGATGAGAATGGCACTGCCCTCGAGAAACTCCCGGTGACAATGAAGGTCGCCATCGGGGAGGGCCCGGAGCCTGGCAGCGAAAACGGACATCCGCGCAGGCTGGATCATTTCGTTTTCAAACGGAAAACGCTTCGCGGGCAAGACGTAGTGTGGGTGCCAGCCCCGGAGATTGCTGAAGCGCATGGGGAGAAGCCGACCGAATTGGGAATCATCTTCCTCAACGACGATCCACGCGAAGTCTTCCGAACGGAGTACGCTCTGTGGACGCCGGGAGGATGCAAATGCCGCGGCGAACTTGTGCAGATTGCGAATGGTGGCGGGCCCCGGTTCGAAATGCGAGCGACTCGGAGAACGCCAAAGCACCCTGAGGGCGAGGCTTGGCCTGGCAACTACAAGTACGTCGATGGACCAAATAAGGGCCAGCCGGTTGAGCCCTGCGGTGACGGCTGCCCTGATTTGGAGCAAGGAGATTGTCGGCCATCGGGAGATCTCTACTTCATCTTGGAGAAGTTCCCGATGTTCGGCGCAATCTGCCGGCTTCACACCAGTAGCTATCGATCGGTTCGCAACCTTTCCAACGGCTTGATGCAGATTCGCCGGTTGAACGGAGGCCGTTTAACGGGCATCAAAGCCATTTTGAAAGCCACCCCGGAGAGAATCTCTTACTCCGATCAGGACGGAACGAGGCATACCTCGGTGGCCTACATCCTCAGCCTTGAAATCGGAGCGATAAACCTGAGGACCTTAGTTGCAAATATGACCGAGCCTGTCAGGCTTTTGGGCGAGGGGCGCGCGGCGCTCGATCTGTCTCGCGGAGTTCAGTACGTCGTGCGTGAGACAGACGCGGAGCGTGCCGAGGAAATCGCAGGAGAATTCTATCCAAAGGGCGAAGCTGCCGCCGAGGAGCCAGTGGAGCCAGCCATCGGACAGAGTGAGAGGGACGAACAGCTCGCAAGGATCTGCGAGTTAGCGCGTCGGCTTCGCTTTAACGATGCCAAGACAAAGATGCTGATCGGGCAATCAGCGGGGGACCTTGCTGGGCTTGAGCGAAAGCTCCTGAACGAATTAGACGACCAGCCGGGAAGAAAGTCGGCGGGAAATGGCGACAATGGCCACCGGGGGCAGCCGAAAAAGGACACCCGTCAAGCCACCGAAACCGCAACTTCCAAGCCGCCCGGTGCAGTCGCGCCAAATGGGCCAGCACCGCCTGCCGGAGGGTTCCTCTTCTGAATCTCTGATTGGCACATTCTCCTGGGGTGAACCCCTCTTGGGCTCCATCAGGCGGCTACTTTCTGAAAAAAGATTCGCAGTTGCTTACTATCAACGAGATGTTTCCTAGCTTCTGCAATTTCGCTCCTGCGAATGAGCCCTCTCCGCAGTCCCTCACGTAGCGCTTGCCGAAGCGTGGCAAGTGGCACCTCTCCGCCTTCGAGCAGATCAAGAATTGTTCGCATAGGTTTTGTTACCCGCACTCCATCAGCAGCTCCGATGTCGCTCTGAGGGAGATCTGCGAAATGCAGGACGAACACGCGGGGGATTTCACTGCTTCGCCGGAAGCTTTTCGGTACAGTCATGTGGAGCTTCGCTGGCATTACGTCCGAAAGATCGTGAAGGCTAAGAGCAGTTTGATGGCTGTAGACTCCCTGGGCGACCTCTCCCCGATTCCTGGACCAGAGCGACCAAAGCATCAGGTCAGGGCGCTCGCCTCGCGGAAAGCTGGCGAGCCGATAGATTCCTCGATGCTCACGAATCCAGTTTTCCGCCCGAACGTGGTACGGGTGAGTATTCTCCGCGAATCCCGCAGCTTTAGCCTGCTTGGTCGTGAAGAAACCTTGCTGGTCCACCGCTATTTGATAGAGCCTCTTGGCGGCTCCTCTGCGTCTATTTCGCATTGCACAATACTACAACTTATTTGAGGTATTGTGTAGAGGGAGTTCCTGCCGGAAAGGGGTCGTGCGATGGAAACCCTCGCGCGAAAAGCAAACGATGGCAGCTTCCAGAAACTGACTAAGTCGGGCATTTAGATACGCCTGGCTGACTTTAGGCATGCAATCTCCCGAGCGTGCCGTCTTGCTCTGTAGCCACAGTTTCCATTTCCTTTGAAGGAACATGACCGATAACGACGTGATAGAAGTCGTAACCTTTCATGTGCTGAGCATCGGTTCCGTAACATTCCATGCGATACTCGCGTGCGGACGCATCGCGATCCAGTCGAAGGCCTCGTTTGCTGAGAAAATCGGGAACAGCGACAGGGTCGAGGCCGAAGGTCCACGGTTCTCCCAATTGTGCGACATCGTGGAGGATCTCCGCCAATCCTTCAAAACAAACTGAACCGTCCAAGGCTCCTGAATGTACGTAACTGAAGATGATCCGGCTGCGGGGCGAGCAACTTGACACATATCGAAGCACGGAATCCACAGCCTCAGAAGTGAGGTAGTTGGTTACCCCTTCCCACAGGAACACCGCCGGGAGCGAAGAATCAAATCCGGCTTCCGCCAACAGTTGTGGAAGGTTCCCGCGATTGAAATCGACCTGGACATAGTGGACGTTCCTCGGGAGTTGTGGAAGCACCTTGCGCAAGCGGGAAAGTTTGCAAGCGAGCGTGGACAGGTGGTCCACTTCGAAGACAGCAGCGGAGTCGATGCCGGGAAGCCGATAAGCACGGCAATCAAAAGCGGCACCGAGCACGACGATCTGACGGAGAGTATCCCGTAAGCCCTGGCAAATAACCTCGTCAATCAAGCGTGTGCGGGTGATGAAGGGAAGCGGCTAAAGAACGGATGAGAAAGGGAAGTCCAGTTTGGTCCCTTCCGGATGGACATTTGCACGGTGTTTAGCATCCCTCAGGGAGGTCCGATGGGGAGACACTCATACTTCGGTAGGAGTGCCGGAAAGATGAGGTGTCACAACAAAGAAGTAAAATACTTCTGGCCAACTAAAATAGATGCATGTTTTTGGAGCGCCGGGCGGGAGTCGAACCCGCGATGACCAGCTTTGCAGGCTGGCGCCTTACCACCTTGGCAACCGGCGCTCGGAGACTTCCCTTTAGCCAGAGGGATGGGGCCAATCCAAGTCGCGAGACGGTTGCCGGACTCGCATGCGGATCGGTGCTCTCATGAAGACTCCTGACTAGGGGCATTCCGGTGCATAGACTCCAGCAACGCCACACCCTCTTCAGCGAAGAAATTGGGCAGAACTGCAACCTTTCCACGCGCAGTAAAATACGCACTGCGAACTTCGGAGACTCGAACTCCTCGGCAGAAATCACGGAAATCGAGAACGGATAGGAAATGCAGATTGGCTGTGCGATACCACGGTTGTGGTAGCGAATTTGTCACTGGCGTCCGTCCGCGCAGGAGAATCTGCAGCCGAACGCGGTAGTGCGCAAAGTTCGTATAGGCGATGATGACCCGGCGTCCGACACGAAAGGATTCCCGAACGATGTCCGCGGGCACAATCAACTCTTGAAACGTTCCCAACAACAGAACGTAGTCGAACGCCTGCTGGCCGTACTGGTCCAGACCTTCAGCGATATCGCCCTGATGCACCACCAGTCCCCTCTGGATGCAACGAGCTACCGAGTCGGGATCTTTCTCCACGCCCTCGGCAATGACATGCTTTGTCCGGACGAGCCGTTCCAGGAACTCGCCGTCGCCCGTGCCCAAATCCAGCACGCGCGCGCCCTTCGGTATCCACGCCTGAACACTTTCGTAAATTCCGGGATACATACTCACCTAAATCCCCGCACCGCGCTCCTCGAAGGTCGCGGCTCGATACTCGTTCTCCAGGTAGTGGCGCAAGACGTTGGAGAACTCCGGGTTCTCGATCAGAAATGAATCGTGGCCGTAAAGCGTTTCGAGATTGATGTATGTGACGACCGCGCGTGCACGCTTGAGCAAGCGCACCAACTCCCGCGATTGGGCCGGCGGGTACAGCCAGTCTGACGCAAAGGAGATCACCAGAAATCGGGCCGTCACCAGACTCAAAACACTTTCGGGCGGTTGGCCGCCAAACAAATCGAACTGGTCCAGCGCCTTGGTCAGGTAAAGATAGGAATTCGGGTCGAAGCGGTCCACGAAACTCTTGCCTTGGTGATGAAGATAGCTTTCCACGGCAAAAAGGGCCTCATCCGCGTCGGCCGGATTGATTTGCGGTTGAAGCTTGCGCCCGAACTTGCGCGTCATCGCGTATTCGCTGAGATAGGTGACGTGTCCAACCATACGGGCTACCGCGAGACCCTGCTTGGGCCGGCAGCCCGGCGTGTAAATGCCACCGTTCCAGTTGGGATCGTCCATGATGGCGCGGCGACCGATTTCATTGAACGCGATTTGCAACGCGTTGTGCGCAACGCAGGTCGCAATCGGGACGCAAACACGCACGCGGTTTGGAAGGTTCACCGTCCAAGCCAGCGCCTGCATTCCCCCCATGGAACCCCCGGTAACGGCAAAGAGTTGCTCGATTCCCAAATGATCAAGAAGCTTCGCCTGCACCGTCACCATGTCGTTCACACTCACGGCTGGGAAGTCCATGCCGTAAGGCTTGCCGGTTTGCGGGTGCAGCGAAATCGGACCGGTCGTGCCGTCGCAACCGCCCAGGACATTCGCGCAAACGACGAAGAACCTGTCAGTATCAATCGCCTTGCCCGGACCCACGTGGAAATCCCACCAACCCGGGCGCCCGGTCTCCGGATGTATACCGGCGACGTGAGCGTTGCCCGACAACGCGTGGCAAATCAAGATGGCATTGTCGCGGCGCGGTGAAAGTGTGCCTAGCGTTTGGTAGGACACCTCTATTTGATCGAACGCGAAACCGGACTCGGTTTGTATCCCAGGCAGCGTGACCGTTTCCGTGTGCGTCACCCCCAATGGTGACCGATAGTCCTTGATCCTTTGGTCCTGGAGATCTCCTTGATCGATGTTGGTCTGCAGCATTCTTATTCCCTCTTCAATTTGCCGCCCGCAATGCCTGATCAATGTCGGTGATAATGTCGTGCACATCCTCGATGCCCACTGAGAGCCGAATCGTACCTTCCGTGATGCCACGGCGCTGTCGCTCTTCCGGTGCAAACGACGCGTGGGTCATCGTGGCAGGATGGCAGGCTAGCGACTCCACCCCGCCGAGACTTTCCGCAAACGAAAACAGTCGCAGCGTTTTCACAAAGGCATTGGCCTGTGGCCTTCCGCCACGGATTTGAAACGTCACCATGCCGCCGAATCCGGTCATCTGCCGCCGAGCCAAGTCATGCTGGGGGTGGCTGGGCAGGCCCGGATAGTGAACTGCTGCGACTTGCGGATGTTGCTGTAGGAACCGGGCGGTCTCCAGCGCATTTTGTTCGTGGCGAGGCATCCGCACAGCGAGGGTCTTGATGCCGCGCAGCGTCAACCACGCGTCGAGCGGTCCGGGCACGCCGCCAGCTGCGTTCTGGTAGAACTTGATTTGATCGCAGAGCGCCGCCTTGTTGACGACCACGGCGCCGCCGATTACATCCGAGTGGCCACCGATGTATTTGGTTGTGCTGTAAACGACAATATCGGCGCCCAGGGCCAACGGTTTTTGGAAGAAGGGCGTCCCAAATGTGTTGTCGACAGCGAGCAACAGTCCGCCAGAGCGGCACAAGCCGGCTACGGCTTCGATGTCGACCAACTGCAACAACGGATTGGTGGGCGTTTCGACCCACACCAGCCGCGTTTGCTCATGGATTGCACGGGCAAACTCTGCCGGCTCCTGACCGTTCACGTAGGTGAAACTCACACCGGTGAGCTTCGCGACGCGCTCGAAGTAGCGGTACGTTCCGCCATAAAGGTCGTCGTTGGCGACGACGTGGTCGCCGGGCCGCAGAATGGACAGCGTCGCCGCAGTCGCGGCTGACCCCGAAGCAAACGCAAGCCCGAAGAGCCCGTCATCCAAAGCCGCAAGGCATTGTTCGAGGGCAGCGCGTGTGGGGTTTCCGGTGCGCGAGTATTCGTAGCCTTTGTGCCGCCCGATTTCTTCTTGCGTGAAGGTCGAGGTCTGATAGATCGGTACGATGGTCGCTCCAGTCGCAGGATCGGCGGGTTGGCCGGCGTGAATGGCTTTGGTGGCGAATTTCATGTGCGCGTTCCCTTATTCCGGCTTCTCCTGGCAGCCTCTTTCAAAGGTATTGACCCGGGCGTTACCGAGATGCGAAACAACCTGGCGCTGGCCGGACATGCCCAGCGGAACTCTTCTGAGGCGAGCAACGCCGCTGGCGCATCCGAGCGTTTGATCTCGTTAAAGCCTAGGTGAAGGAGCAAATCAGGAATCGTCGTGGTCAGCGCATAGGTATCGCGAATCCCATCGCGCCGTGCTCGCTCCAAGATGAACACGAGTAGTTGGCGACCATGCCCCTGTCCGCGCGCCGCTGGCGCGATCACCAAAGAGCGCAGCAACGCGTCCGGCGAATAAGTTTCGTAGCCCACAACACCGACCACCGTTCCCTGCGCCGCCAGCACATAGAGATGGCCACGATGCTCCGCCAGACCGGCAGTTGGCAGAGACGCCTCGTTGAGCAGATCGAACACCGTAGGTAGGTCGGCATCCGTCGCTTGTCGAATTATCATGCCGCCCTCCTGTTCATCAGCGGCCTCCTTCTGCTTGGCCTTCTTTGCCCAGAAACCGGCGAGGTCAATCCGCGCCAGCAGGCCGCACGGTACGTCGTTCCTCGTGATGATGACGCCACCGAAGCCGGCCATGAGCAGGCGATATACCTCCGAGATGTCTGTCGTTTCCTCCATTTGTGGCATAGGGCGGCCCATCACGTCGGACACCTTCTTCTGGCGCAAGGCCACTCCGTCGTGCAGCAACTTCACGAGTGTCACCTCGTTCAAGCTGCCCACACTCCGGCCTTCCTGCAGCACGGGAAGCTGAGAGATGGCGTTATCATCCATTAGTTGGAGGGCGTCGGAGGCGGGGCGCTCCGCTGAGATCGAGATCAGCACCGGTGAGCCCGATTTGGAATTCAATACGTCGCCAGCCGTGAAACTTTCCGGCGTCTCAATCGGGAAATTGTTCTGCCGCATCCATGTATCAGAGAAGATTTTGCCGAGGTAGTTCCGACCCGTGTCCGGCAACAGAACCACAATCAGCTTTCCAGGGGGAAGGCGTCGCGCAAACTTAATGGCAGCCGCGACGGCCATGCCCGCCGAGCCACCAACGAGCAAACCTTCCTCTCGCGCCAGCCGCCGCGTCATGTCGAACGCTTCGGCGTCGGTTACCCGCACCATTTCGTCAATAGCTTGCCGATCGAAGGTAGCCGGGATGAAGTCCTCGCCAACGCCTTCCACTTTGTACGATTTGGGTGTATCGCCGGAAAGGATCGAGCCAGCTGGATCGGCTCCAACCACAATCACGTTAGGATTTCGCTCTTTGAGGTATCCTCCCGTGCCGGAGATCGTGCCACCCGTCCCCATCCCCGCTACGAACACGTCCACTTTGCCGTCGGTGTCCTCCCAGATCTCGGGACCAGTTGTGGCGTAGTGAGCCGCCGGGTTTTCCGGGTTGTCAAACTGGTTCGGCCGAAATGCGAGCGGAATCTCGCGCGCCAGGCGGTCGGCCACGCCGTTGTAGTTTTCCGGAGAATCGGCTGGGACCGAGGTCGGTGTGATGACGACCTCGGCCCCGTAAGCTTTGAGGAGGTTCGCCTTGTCCTCGCTCATCTTGTCCGGCAGGACGAAGATGGAGCGATAGCCTTTAACCGCTGCGACAAGAGCCAGCCCGGCCCCGGTATTGCCGGCGGTGGCCTCGATAATCGTGCCGCCGGGCCGGAGCACTCCGCGTTGCTCGGCGTCCTCAATCATCCGCAGGGCAACGCGGTCCTTCACGCTCCCGCCCGGGTTCAAATACTCCACCTTCGCCAGCACAGTCGCCGGGAGATCATCCGTTACCTTGGACAACCGGACAAGGGGTGTCCTACCGATAGTCTGTAGAACGTTCTCGCAGTATTTCAATATGACACCTCCTCTGTTGAAGTCTCCCAAGATCAGGCTTGGGACGCATGTAGCGCCTCATCCAAGTCGGCGATGATGGCGTGGACATCCTCAATGCCCACCGAAAGCCGGATAATGTTTTCAGTGATCCCCGGCGCAGCCGGTCTTCCGGTGGGAAGGACGCATGCTCCAGCTCCTAAGAGGGGAGCGGACCCAGCTACACCCTTCCTGAAATCATCGGACGGAAATACTGCAATGCTTCCCTGGCAATAGGCTACACTTCCGTCTTTGGTGGCTTCGCTTGTAGCTCCTGTTTGGCCCGAAACCAATCCTCTTCGGGTGAACCACCTTGGAAACAACGCATTTCCCAATACGAGTATGCGAGCTGGGCGATTTCCTCGTGCGCGGGGGACGAAATACAATTTCCTTTTCTTTCTATGTCATTTGCCGCAATTGCATCTGCCGAGGAGTTCTCAGTTTTCCCGCGTTGGAGCTCCTTGAGGAAATCATTTGCTGCAATCGCATCCACCGGGGACTTTCTCGGAGAAACCCTCCGCTTGGATGTCGTGCTGGCTATCTTTGTCATCTAAAATCATTCCTCCTTTGATTTACTGAGAGTTTCTGAAGCTCAAACTCGCGTGCTTGCTATTCCACCTGGCGCTCGTTCGAGGAAGCGTTTCACCGTGACCGTTGCGGCCTCGATCTCGGAGCTTGCCTCGGTTCATATCAGTACGCTTGGCCCAGAGTGCCCGCACTTCGTGTGCCTATGTACGAGGCCACGTTCTTAGGCCCCGCAGGAACGATTAGAGAATTCTCTATTCTCTTGCACAGCAGCCCTCTTAACAGGTGGGCGAATTCAGGGGGTCGAAGCGCAGGTGCCCACGCACAATCGTGGCCCGCTTTCACCTGCGGTAGCCACCAACAGCCATACTCAACCGGATAGCAGGAAAACATGTAGGCCGAGGTTCCTATCAGTGCCGGAACCAGCTTCCGGGCGCTCCCGTCAGACAAGAACGCTTCGCTGAGCACAATTTCATATCGGCAGAGGTCCAATATTTTGAGTGCATGCCCGCAGCAATCCGATGCACTCGTTTCGCACCCCCATCGATGCAAGCGATCCGCAAGGATGCCCGTGGATGACAGGCGTTTGCCCACCGACAGAACATGAGTAGTTACGAGATTCATGTAAGTCTCTCAATTCCGAGACTGGTGTGAATTGTCTTGCTCTTCGTCAGAACAGTTCGTTTGTGCCTCGTGTGACGATCTTTCGGAAGCGCTAGCGTCCCCTATACTGCGCACACTTGCGATGCCGGAAACTACGTGTTCACAGCCCGCACCACCTGCACGCGAAAGCATAAGTACTTTTTGGAACTCCACCTCGATTAAAATGTCGAAGATCATGCTTGGGATGTCCGAAGCGCCTGATCCAAGTCGGCGATGATGTCATTCACGTCCTCGATGCCCACCGACAATCGGACGAACTCGGGCGTTGTGCCGGTTTGCACTTGCTCTTCTGGCGTGAGCTGTGAATGCGTCGTTGTGGCCGGGTGGATGATCAACGACTTGGCGTCACCGATGTTCGCCAGGTGGCTGAACAACTTGACGCTGTTGATCAACTTGGCCCCCGCGTCCTTGCCGCCCTTGATGCCGAAGCCCACGATGGCGCCCTGGCCATCCGGGAAATACCGCTTCGCGTTGGCATGGTCGGGATGGTTCGGCAGGCCAGGATAGTTGACCCAAAGCACCGCCGGATGTTTCTCCAGAAACTGTGCGACGGCCAGCGCGTTCTTGGAATGTCTCTCCATGCGGAGGTGCAACGTCTCCAAGCCCAGCAATGTCAGGAATGACCCAAACGGACTTTGCGTGGCGCCGGTGTCGCGCAGCCAGTGCGTGCGGATGTAGATGATGTAGGCGATGTTGCCAATCGGTCGCAACGCTTCCTCGAACACGATGCCGTGATATGACGGATCGGGCGCGGTGAATTCCGGCCACTTCTTCGGATCTTTCGCCCACAGGAACTTGCCGCTGTCCACAATCGCGCCGCCTAGGTGCACGCCGTGGCCGCCGATGAACTTCGTCGTCGAGTACACGACGATGTCGTAGCCGTGTTCAATGGGCCTGAACAGAGCGGCCGTGAGTGCCGTGTTGTCCACGATGGTCGGAAGGCCGTGGCTGTGGGCTATCTCCGTAAGCTTGCGATGATCCGGTACGTCGTTCTTCGGGTTGCCGGGCGTCTCGATGTAAACGGCGCGGGTATTCTTGTCCACCAGCTTGCTGATGTCCTCGGGTCTTTTCGGGTCGAAGAATCGCACCTCGATGCCGAGTTTCGAGAACGTTTGCGTAAACAAGGTCCACGTGCCGCCGTACAAGCTGTTGGCGGAAATAAAGTTCTGCCCCGCGTGTACGATCGTCACGAGGGACGCCGTGATCGCCGCTTGCCCGCTGGCAAACGCCAGCGCCGCCGGGGCGCCATCGAGCGCGGCGAGACGTTTTTCGAGCACGTCGGTCGTCGGGTTCATCAGGCGGGTGTAGATGTTGCCGAATTCCCGCAGCCCGAACAAATTCGCGGCGTGCTCGGTGTCATGAAACACGTAGCTGGTCGTCGCGTAAATCGGGACGGCCCGCGCGGTGGTCGTAGGATCGGGAACTTGACCGGCGTGCAACGCCAGGGTCCCCAGTTTGTAGCTTGACGCATTGTCTGGCATTTCTGTGTTCTCCATTCTCTTGATTTTGAATTCGTGAATTGAATCAACCGATTCGTACTGGACGGACTCGTCGCACAAAGCGCTCGCCACAGCCCGGCGAGGTTTCCTTTTGTCTGACGTGTCCCCCAAAAACAAAGAACCCAACACCGTTCTTCCGGTGCTGGGCGGCTTTAGAGTAACCGAGTTGGTTCTGGTCTAGCCCATTGGCTCCCTTCGCCGAAGCAGACGGATGCACATAGCCATCATATTCTTGCTCTGACAGCAAGTGCCGCTTTGGCGAATGAAATTCACGTTCGGTATCGAAAGATGTGAAGTTCAAGATCCGTCAACGCTTTCTTCCCCGACTCACCACGGTAACGAGACTTGCCAGTGGCCCCGTGATGAATCGAGATCGGATTTTTCCGTCGATAACCATCGTCATGTCCTTACAAACGGTACGAAATTCCAAATGCGAACTGAGATCGTGCGTGGAGTGCGGCGCCGGGCAGTACTTTGTTGGCAGCTTGGGCCACGCCGAAATCGATATTGATGGGAATCTTGCCAGGAGGTAGCACACGGGCAAAATACGTCAGCGTAGTCGGCAAGGTTGCGCCGGGCAGGTTCTGGATGTGGTGCGGTTCCTGCAGAGCCTCTGACCCAACAACGATCTTGCTCTTTGCGGGGCCTGGAAGAACAAATCCGATCGCCCCGAAAGCGCCGCCTTGCCAATCCGGAGCGTTCCCCGCTATGCCCAACACGGACGAATCGGTGACCTTGAAGCCGACGTTCGCGACGATCGGCAGACCCTTGATCTGGGTAATTGTTTTTGTAGCGACCACATAGCCGTCGCCGTTCGTGGTGTCTTTGCCGGTGATCACGCCACCTACACGCCGTACCTGCGTGCGCGCCACGAATCCAACCGATAGAGCGGGAATATAGTTATGCTTACCCGCATTTTCATGCACGAGGTTGGCTTTGCCGTGAAAGATGTTAAAGCCTCCTTCAAACAATGGACTCAGCCCGGCAGTCGAGCCGGCAGAGTTCAACGCCCGGGTATAACCGACTTCGAATCTGTTCAAAAATCCGACCGTGGCTGAAGTCTCGTAGAAACCGCCAAGCACATCTCCTCCATCCAGATAGTGGAAAGCAACCGCGGGGTGCCCAATGTTATTTGCGGGTGAAGGACTGGTGTACGCAAAGGGAGTCACGAATGCTCCCGTTTGACCCTCCCAGTTCAGGTTCTGTGCATGCGAGGTTGGCGCTGTAAGTAACACGATGACGAATGCGACGGAGATGAGTTGCACGTACCGGTTGATTCGATAAGCTCCCACCAGCCGCCTTGGCAAATCATGAAACAAATTTTCAACTGCGCTTCTGACTTTCATTACGTCTCCTTTGAGTTTTTTTGATACAAAAACAAAAACGGCCCACGATCGGTGAGATCGTGGGCCGTTGCCGAGGACTTCAGAGTTCTACTAGTCCGAACTCTCTAGATGATTCCCTCGCGAAACCCACAGACCGCACCACATCGCACACATACAAGGCATGCATGCGCAACAAAGACACCGGTTGTGGGTATTCGCGTACATTTCTTCCTTCGACCTTTCCTTCCGACCGACGTACCTTCCTAAGACAAAAATCCAACCCCTTAAAACAAAAAACCCAACTCCGTTTCCGGCGTTGGGTGGCTTTTGAGCAACTGACTGGTTCTGATTTAGCCCATTAGCCCCCTTCGCCACACAAACACATGCACAAGGCCATCATGATCTGGCCCTCGTTGCAGATGCCGTTTTGGCGAATGGAGCTCATGTTCGCTCAACTCTTATAAGGGAAAA
>Ga0326728_10012408_pt1 | contig 18945 bp, 14 predicted proteins | sample MB3enrmetagenome_FD_207602 | JGI IMG/M metagenome (GOLD analysis project Ga0326728, IMG submission 207602) | Lab enriched peat soil microbial communities from McLean, Ithaca, NY, United States - MB31MN | ecosystem: Environmental > Terrestrial > Soil > Wetlands > Peat | place: USA: New York... | reverse complement strand
TAATAACCCGCGGAATTCCGACGAGGTCGGGCATCACTTCAATATCCTGCCATTCCTTTCCCAGCAAGGCCAGCACCTCGTCGCGCATGTCGTAACCGATCTCCACCACCACATACCCGCCTGGCTTCAGGGCCTGCAGGGCTTGAGGAAACAGGCGCTCATAGACTTCCTCACCACGTTCGAGATCGCCACCCCAGGCGAGGCGCGGTTCGAAGTCGCGCACCTCACGCTGGACCTTGTCAACTTCGTGCCTGCCGACATAGGGTGGATTCGATAGGACGAAGTCAAATGTTCCCGTGGAGTCGGGCTCCAGAAGCCGCGCGAGGAGGTCGCTTTCGATGAACTTGACGCGCTCGGGCGTCGCCAGACGCGCGGCATTGAGCTCGGCCACGGCCAGGGCAGGACGCGAAATATCCACGCCGAACAGAACCGCATGGGGGAATTCCGAAGCCAGGGCCAGGGGGATGCAGCCTGACCCTGTGCCCACGTCGACGATTCGCAAACATGCGTCCCTGGCGCGGCCCTGCCGGCGGGCAAGTTCCAGCACGCATTCCACGATGTGCTCCGTCTCCGGGCGCGGAATCAGCACATCCGGGGTCACCTCAAAATCCAGCCCCCAGAATTCCTGATGGCCGGTGATGTATTGGGTGGGTTTGCCCGTGGCCCGTTCCGCGATCAGTTGGGAGTAGCGCTGGAGGACCGGCGGCGGCACCTCCTCATCCGCGTGGGCGTGAAGATAGGCGCGGTCGCAACCCAGCACATGCATCAGCAACAACTCGGCGGCGAGTTGCGCGGAAGGCACCTGATGGGCCTCGAGGGTCTGGAGTCCTTGCCGAAGTGTGGCGCGAAGCGGGGGCATTGGGGATTGTCGATTTTCGATTGGAAGTTGTCAGTTCTCAGTCGTCAGTGCTCAGTAAGGACCTTCCCTGAATACTGAAAACTGATGACTGAGGACTGCGTTGGGATCAATCGTCAATCGACAATGGTCCGTCCTATCCGGCAAGCGCGGAGGGAGCGTCGTCCTCACCCTGTTCGCGCGGGGGAGGCTGCTTTAATTTCTCGGCCTGGTAGTGGGCGATGAGGGCATCGACGATATCGCCCATTTTACCCTCCATAATCCGGTCCAGTTGATGGAGGGTAAGTCCAATGCGATGATCCGTCACTCGATTCTGAGGATAGTTGTAAGTCCGGATTTTCTCGGCGCGGTCACCCGAGCCGATCATGGAGCGGCGCTCCTCGATGATCTGCTGCTGCTGGTTCTGCAACTCCTGTTCGTACAGCCTCGAGCGGAGGACCCGCAGAGCCTTGGCGCGGTTCTTGATCTGCGATTTCTCGTCCTGGCAGGAGACAATGGTTCCGGTCGGAATATGGGTAATGCGCACGGCGGAATAGGTGGTATTCACCGACTGCCCGCCCGGCCCGGAGGAGCAGAAGGTGTCAATGCGCAGGTCCTTGGGGTCGATCTGGATTTCCACTTCATCCGCTTCCGGAAGCACGGCCACGGTAATGGCCGAGGTGTGAATGCGTCCCTGCTGCTCGGTTTCCGGAACGCGTTGCACGCGGTGGACGCCGCTTTCATATTTGAGCTTGCTGTAAACCTTCTGGCCTTCCACCAGGGCAATAACTTCCTTGAGCCCGCCCACCGCCGACAGGCTGGTGGAGAGCACTTCCACGCGCCAGTGCTGCGCCTCAGCGTAGCGTGTGTACATGCGGAAGATATCCTGGGCAAACAGCGACGCCTCATCGCCCCCCGTGCCGGCGCGAATTTCCAGGACAACGTTCTTTTCGTCGTTGGGATCACGGGGAAGGAGCAGGATGTTCAGTTCCTGTTCCACCTTTTGCTGGCGTTTCTCGAGGTCGATGAGTTCCTCGTGCGCCATCGCCTTCATTTCCGGATCGGAGGAAGACTCGTCCACCAGGGTTTTGGTATCCTTGACCGCCTTATTAATCGCCTTCCAATCCTGAAACTTCTCCACGATCTCGGTAAGCGCCGCGCGTGCCTTGGCGGTCTTCTGATAGGCAGCATTATCCGCCAACACCTCGGGCTTGCCGAGTTGCTCCGTCAGCCCGTTGTACTTCGCTTCGATTTCTGCAAGCTTTTCCAGATAGTGCATAAGAAAAGGATACTGGGGACGGTATACTGCATACGGGGAAAAACCGAAAACCAACTTAAGGGGCCTCCCTGGCGATTTTTGCCCGCAGTATACCGTCTACTGTATGCCGTCTACTAGTTTACGCCACAATTAGTTCGCCGCCGCGAGTCTGTTCCAGCGTCATGGCCGTTTGCAGGGCCATGATGGCGGTTTCCAGTTGGCTGTCGTCAGGCTCGCGAGTGGTAACGCGCTGCAACCAGAGGCCGGGCTGCGATGCCCACTTCCACAGCCTCCCCTTCGACTTCGCGGCAAAGCGGATAAATTCATAGGAAACCCCCGCGATTACCGGCAGCAGAATAATTCGCCCCACAAATCGCAGCCAAAACGTGTGAAAAGGCAGAAACATGTAAACCACCATGGCAATGCCCATCACCACCAGAAGAAAACTTGTGCCGCACCGGGGATGAAAACGGGTGCAAGCGCGCGCCGTGACCACATCAATGGGGCCCCGTTTTTCAAAAGCCCACACCACTTTGTGTTCCGCGCCGTGATACTCAAAAACCCGCTGGATTTCCTTCCACTGCGCAATCAGGATAAGAAAGCCCAGGAACAACGCAAGGCGGATTGTTCCGTCCAGCAAATTGAACGCCAGGTTATTATCCGTTCGCGGGTACCGATGGGTTACCATCGTGGCCAGATAAAGCGGCACAAGCTTGTACAGAACAATGAAAAAAACCAGCGAAAAAGCGATGTTGGCCGCCAGCATCCATCCGCTCAACTCCGAGGGCTCCTTGGGCTTGGCATGAACGGAGGAGCCACCCATTTCAGGTTCCTCGAGCGCCTGCTCGGCGGAGTAGCGCAGGGCGCGCATTCCCAGCACCAGTGCCTGTCCCAGAACCCCCAATCCACGCAAAATGGGGTACTTCAGCCAGGGGTGTCTTTCCGAAGGCCGGTCCAGGTAGGCTTGCTTCACCGCCAGCGAGCCGCTGGGCTGCCGCACCGCCACGGCATAGGAATGTGGCGAGCGCATCATCACGCCTTCGATGACCGCCTGCCCACCCATCAGGGCTTCTTCCGGCGCCTGAAGGAAGGGCACCGTGACCTGGCGAAGCGCCTGGCGTGCCGTCCTGTCTAAGAAGGTTAATATGGAGTTCATCACGAAAGAGTTCCATTCACCCGCAAGGGGGAGCTTCCTGCCGCAGTCATTTCGAGCTTGTAACCCGGCAACCATCTGGTGATAGAAAAGCGCCCCTGCACCCGAAGGCTAGAATTCAGAATAGCCGCATTTGCAGGGGGTGTCAAATCACCACCAGAAGGTTTTGTTTTTGCGGCGCTCGCGCTATAATGGCGGCGCTTGCGTTGCATTCGGGAAAATGTGAGCACCTCCAGGGGGGCCGCCCATGACCGCTGTGTTGTTACGCCTGGGTGATGAAATCGACGACTATTGTCCGCGGTGTAAGCTGCTGCTGAATCATGCGGTGGCGAGCATGGTGGGGGCCACCGTCGTGAAGGTCGTCTGCCAGACCTGCCATAGTGAACATCCCTACAAGAACGCCGAGGTCCCGCCCAAAAAGAAGTCCGGCCCCCGCGCGGTATTGATGGAGCAGGTCCTTGCCAAGGTTGCGCCCGCCAGCCCCGCCCCGGAACCGGCGGAGGATTCCCCCGAGCCCGAAGCCCCCGCCGAGCCCCGCAAGAGGAAACGCGCCGCCACTCCGGCACGGTATATTTCCCGGCACGCCACCCGCCCTCCCCGCGGCCAGCGCTAGGACGCGGTGCTTTTCAACCGGGCGACCGCCCCAACACTCGAACTTCATCCCGGGAAATGAGCTCGTATTCAGTCCCCCGCCACTCGATTCGGCGTGTGAATCCGGCAGCCACAAAATTCCCCAGCATGATCCATGGAACCAGCGGCGACAATTGCCAATAACAGGAAAAGCGGCGGCTGATTTCTGAGGCAAAGAGTTCCCGCGCGACGAGGGTGCGAATGTACCCTTTGCCCGCCCCGAGCAAAAGAATCACTGACAGGGCGACGATCACGCAAGCGCGTTGGTATGCCGGAACGCCGGGCAGCGCCAGGACGACTAATCCCAGCGTGAGAGTTCCGCAGTAGAAGAGGTATGCGGCAAGACCCAGAATCCACAAATGCACCGCGTAAACCCGCGTGATGATGATTTGGCGCGTCGACCAGCGGAGAAATTCCCGCAGGTCCGATTCCTCCCGGGATGCCACCAGGCACCGGGGCGCAAAGGCTATTTTTCCACCCGCCTCGCGCACCGCGCGCGTGAGCGCGTAATCGTCACTCACCGTATTAGCCCAATAATGCTCAGCAATCCCCAGCTTGCGAAAATCGGCGGCGCGGATCGCCATCGATCCACCCCACGCAAAGTTGCGATCATGGTTGCCCATCATGGTGGCGATGGAAGTGTCCCACGCCGCGCGCAGACGGGAGACAAAGCCTTCTCCGGGCAGATACCATCGGAAGCCGGTGCTGACGGTGATTCGAGGATTGGCGAGCGGCTCGACCAACGAACGCAGCCAATCCGGCGACGGTGTCGCGTCGATGTCGGCAAAAACCAGCACCTGGCCGGTCGGATCTGCGGCCTCGATTCCCCGCAGCAGATTGTTGACCTTTTCTCCCCGCCCATCCGCGATGCCGGCCACCACGAGCTGCATTGGAGGCCGCCGGATGGATTCGGGCGCCCCCTGCCCCTCCATGCGTGGGCGCAAGGTTTGATAAGCTTCGTCGGTCGGCGTGGCCACAGTGAAAACAACCTGATAGTCGGGGTAATCCTGCTTTAGAAACGCGTCGACGCTGGCATCAAACCCCGGCTGCACACCCTTGCAGGGAATTACCACGGCGGCGCGGGGCGCGTAGTTTCCCCGCGGGCTATGCTTCGTCCGCCGGACCAAATTGAGAAATCGAGTGCCATCGATGAACGCCCAGGCACTCTGCAAGACCAATAATGCACCGGCCAAAAGAGAAATTTTCACAGCCCACAGCATGAGCAAATTCCCGCGGCAAGTTGAATTGAATGTGGAAACCCCACCCGAGGGCGAGTGTACCATAACGATACCGCCTGTTCTGGTCGACGCGGTCCGTCGCCGGGCGGGCAAACTTGCCGGCATACCATCAATTGAACTGCCACATCCCCCCATAAGCGCTCATGGGCGCTGTAAGGGAGGATGAAAATCGCCGCTAACTCCTTATCCGTCATATACTAATCCAGAAAACACGATAACTCCTTTGTTTACTATAAACTCTGAGGAGCACTTTTTTTGCCCCTTTGTTTTCAATAAACTCTGAGGAGCAACCTTCATTTTTAACATCTTTTTGTGTGGGGTGATTTGGAGAGCGCGTTTGTCGGTTTGGGAGGTTTTCCTGGGTGCCGCGTTGCGCCGAACTTCCATCGCATTTATAGCCTATAGCTATCGGCTCGTCTTGTCAAGAGACAAATTGGCCCACTACCGGCGCGCCGCCTCCGGGCGAATCGGCGCAAGTTTCTGTTAAGATAGTTCCGGTTTACAACCCCGGGGGCGGATTTATGTTTGCGCGGCACAATCGGTTGATGGGCAGCATCTTCCTTTTCGGCGATGCCCTTCTTGCCGTCGCGAGTTTCGGGTTGGCGTACGAAATTCGCTCCCACCTCACCGGCGCCCGGCCACTCTACCCGCTTTCAAATTATCCCTGGATTATTCCTTTGGCCGCCGCCTTGTGGGTGGGGGTGGGAGTGGCGGCGGGAATTTACCGGGAGGTTCGGGAAGAGGATTTGCGCCGCGTTTTCGCAGATCCTCTTAAGGTCGGCCTCATCTCCACCGTCCTTCTCTTCGCCCTGACCTTTGCCCTCAAATTGGATTTCATCAGCCGCCTGCTCCTGGGAATTTACGCGCTGATGGATCTCCTGCTCATGACCATCTTCCGCCTGATGGCGTGGCGCTATGCCGCGGCCTTGCGGCGTGGCGTGGTGGGTTATCGCAATTTCCTCCTGGTGGGGGAGGGAGCGGAGTTGGCGGAGATTGCCCGCACGCTGGAAGCGAACGAATCAAGGGGGATGCGCATATTCGGTTTCGTCCGCGTCCAGCCTGGACCCGCCGAGGCGCTGCCCGACGGCCTCACGCGGTCCTATCCGACGGTCACGCTTCCCGACCTGCCAGAGTTATTGCACCGCCACGTTATCGACGAGGTGATTTTTGCCGCCGGCCGGGAGAACCTGGAAAAGCTTCATGACGCTTTTCTGGTCTGCGAAGAGGAGGGGGTGAAGACGCGCGTCCTGCTCAATTTCTTCCCCCAAATCGTCTCCAAAGTTTATCTCGAACGCCTGGGCTCAAAGCCCCTGCTGACCTTTTCCGGCGCCCCCGAAGATGAATCCCTTTTGATCAAACGGGGGCTGGATTTCATCATGGCGCTCGTCGCCCTGGTGGCGCTTTCGCCCCTCCTTTTGATTCTGGCGGTGCTGGTCAAAATCACCTCACGCGGCCCCATCCTCTTCTCCCAAACCCGCTGTGGACTGGGGGGGCGAAGATTTACGCTCTACAAGTTCCGCTCGATGCGGGCGGACGCCGACCTTCGGCGCGAGGAACTCGAGGCCCTGAACGAAGTGGACGGCCCGGTCTTTAAAATCAGGAATGATCCCCGCTGTACGGCCATCGGGCGGTTCATGCGGAAATTCAGCCTGGATGAACTTCCGCAGCTCGTCAATATCATAAAAGGTGATATGTCATTTGTGGGTCCGCGGCCGCCCCTTCCCGAGGAAGTGGAAAAATACGAGCCCTGGCAGCGGCGCCGCTTGCGCATGCAGCCCGGGCTGACCTGCCTGTGGGCGCTGGAAGGGCGCAGCAAGCTCAGCTTCCGGCGCTGGATGGAGCTGGATCTGGAATACATCGACCATTGGTCAATGCTGCTTGATTGGAAGATTATTCTGAAGACCATTCCCATTGTTCTGGTGGGGCGCGGCGCGAGCTAAACCCTGAGGGCTGCCGCGTAGGCCGCGAGTAAGGCCCGCTTTTCGTTATCCCAGTTCAACTTTTCTTCGATGCGCTTTCGCCCCCGTGCCCCCAACTCTGTGCGCATGCTCTCGGATTCCAGCAAGGCCAGCATTTTTTGGGCGAAGTCTTCCGGATCGTCATTCCGGGCATAGAGGCCGGCATCATCCGCCGAGCGGCGGCCTTCCGTCAGGTCATAGAGCACAACGGGTAGACCAAAGGCCATGTATTCGAGAATCTTATTCATTGTTGATTTGTCGTTCATGGGGGTATTGCGGTCGGGGGCCACACCGAACGCCGCGGTGGAAAAGTAGGCCGCGACGTCCTCGTCGGGTAGTCGTCCGGTGAATTTCACCAGGGTGTCGAGTCCCTTCTGGCTCGCCAGCACTTTAAGGCGCGGAAGTTCGGGGCCTGAACCGATCAGGACAAAGAGCGTGTCTTCGCAATTCCGGAGCTTGGTGAGGAAGGCAATCGACTCGAGCAATAAATCCAGTCCATCCTGATAACCCATGACGCCGAGATACACGACCAGATGGCGCCGGCCTTCCTTGAGCTCAGGTTGAGGGGGGCGGATGCGGATTCTGGCCAGGTCCGGGCAACTCCGCACCACGAAAGTGCGTTCCCGGCTCATGCCTCCGCGAACCATCGACACTTCCCGGTAGGACTCGTTGGTGGCAATGGAGACGTCCGCGCTTCGGAAAGTCATCCGTTCAGCCCAGCACACCAGCTTGTATCCGATATCGCGCCGCTGGAACTTTGCTTCGTAGAGCTCTGGATTCAAGTCATGGTGATCAAAGATGAATTTTACGCCGAAGAGTTTGAAGAAGAGGCCGACCAGGAAAATCGTATCGGGCGGATTGCACGCCTGAAGGACGCGGAATCGGGTTCGCGCGCATACCCGCAGTGATAGGAGGAATTGGGCCGCGAGCGCCCAGGCGTACTCGAAGAGGTAGCCGAGCGGCCCGGAGGCCTCCCATAGCCAGTGCCGGTAAATTTCAATCCCTTCCAGGGTTTCGCGGCTCTTTTGGAATCCGGAGCCTTTCGGGCAGATGATGGAAACGCGATATCCGGCGTCGCGTAAGGTGCGTGCTTCCTGCCATACCCGCCGATCGATAGGGACGGGCAAGTTTTCGACGATGATGCAGACGGCCGGGTGTTCATTGGGCATGCCGGCACCATAATTCGAAATTCACCAGAGCCCAGAGTTGCTTTTGGCGGTCGCGCACTCCGTCGAGGTGTTCATGAACAAATTTATCCATGCCGCGGCCATTGAAATAATCCCGCGTCATGGCCTGGGGAGAAAGGAGCAAGTCGCGAACCATGGAGCGCAAGGGTTTCTTGAACCAATCACCCACGGGGACGCGGAATCCGACCTTGCGGCGAAAGAGCGCTTCCTCCGGCACATACGGGCGTAAGGCGTCCTTCAGCAACACCTTGGTGCGAAAACCCTGAGTCAGCAGGCGGGTGGGGAGCCGCGCCGCCATCTCCACCAGACGGTGATCGAGAAAGGGTCCCCGCTCCTCAATTGATGCCGCCATGGTCATCTGGTCACCGCGCAAGAGCAGGTTATCCGGAAGCCACACCTTCAGGTCAGCGTAAAGCATCCGCTTGAGGGGCGAGCGATCGCGCACTTTTTCGAGGTAACCGCCGATGACGCGCGCGGGATGCGAAGGGTCAACTTGCGCCAGAAATTCGGGGGCGAAAAGATTTTCCCGCTCCTCGCGCGAGAAGGAGGCAAACCACGTCACCGAACGCTCCGCCTCATCGCGAATAGAGAGCGCTTCAAGCGCGGTTTTTATCCGTCGCTGCCGATACGGCAGCCAGCGGATGAGAGTGCGGGTGACTTCATGCGGCAGCGCCGAGACCAGGCCGGCCAGCCGGTCGGCAGCATACTTGGGGTAACCGGCAAATAACTCATCACCCCCTTCACCTGCCAGCACGACCTTTACGCTTTGCGCGGCCAATCGCGAAATCAAGTAGAGCGCCACGTCCGTGGGTTCGGCGATGGGTTCATCCCGGAACGCCACCAGGCGGGGCAGTTCGTCGCGCAATTGCTCCGGCCTGACCACAAGTTCGTGATGCTCCGTGGAATAGCGGTGCGCCACGGCGCGTGCAAAAGGCAACTCGTTATATTCAGGTTCGTCAAACCCCACCGAAAAAGTGCGGAGCGGGTGGGCGCCAAGTTCGGCCATGAGAGCCACGACCGCGCTGGAATCAGTTCCCCCACTGAGGAAAACTCCCAGGGGGACGTCCGCGATCAGACGCAGCCGAACGGCTTCCCGCAATTGCTCCACGATTTCGGCAGCAATTTCCCTGGGCGGCTTCGCCGTTTCTTCTTCCGGGGGGATGTCCCAATAAGCATGGCATTCCACCCCCCTCGCGTCGGCAACGAGGAAATGGCCGGGCAGAAGCTTCTCGACCCCCCGGTAAAAGGTCCGTGGAGCAGGGATGTAACGAAATCCAAAAAAGTCATAAATTGATTGCGGGTCGATTGCGGGTGGCCGCCGCAGTAGCTCGCGCAGCGCACGCAGCTCCGAAGCAAACGCCAATCGTCCTTCATCGACCTGGAAAAATAAAGGTTTTACCCCCAGGCGATCGCGGGCCAGCAACAATCGCCGTTTGCGGCCATCCCAGATGGCGAATGCGAACATTCCGCGCAAGTGGTCAAGAAAGTTGAGGTCATACTCCTCGTAGAGATGCAGAATGGTTTCAGTATCGCTGTTGGTGCGGAACTGATGACCCCGCGCCAGAAGATCGGGGCGCAAATCGCGATAATTGTAAATTTCACCATTGAAGGTGATCCACAGAGACTCATCCTCATTGGCGATCGGCTGGTGGCCGCCCGGCAGATCAATGATGCTGAGGCGCCGGTTACCCAGGCCCACAGGGCCATCCAGGTGGAAACCTTCGTCATCAGGCCCGCGATGCGCCATGGCGTCCGTCGCGCGCTTGAGTGCAACCGGGTCAGCAGGCTCGCCCGTACCGAAATTGAAAACTCCGCAGATGCCGCACATAAAGAGAAGGTCCGAAGTCCGGGGTCCGGGGTCCGAAGTCAAAATTAAGGATGAGGGACTTCGGACCTCGGACTTCGGACCTCGGACAGTTTTTTTTCAAACCCGTTCCCGCAGGCCGGATAGAGCAGGTGGAACAGCGTCATGACCTGCGGCCGTGGGTACGATCGGCCATCCCGCAGGAAGCCGTAGTCACCCGTGGTGTAAGCAAAACTTCCATCGGCGCGCTGCCGTTCGAGGGCGCGGGCGTAGCAGCGGTCGCTCAGTTCGCCGGTCCCGGGTATCCCCAGCGCCTGCGCCTCGCGCAGCGCGGCGGCGAGGACGGCGGTGTAGTAATCCGTCTCGGGTTGCGCGCTAAAGCAATTCGCGGCGCTCGAGCCGCTTTTGGTAACGCCCTTGGCAAGGAATGCTGCCAGCGCCGGGAGAATGCGGCACGTCCGGGAATTCATGCCCAGGGCGGCCGACCAGGCAAGCATCAGAAATTGAAAGGCGTTGTACTGGTAGCAGAGATAGTGAGGGCGCCCCCTCTCCAGCTTGCCGTCCACGATGTAGGGCAACTCTCCAGTAGGAAGCTGCGTCGCCTCGAGAAAATCGATCATGGCATCCACATGCTCGAGGAAGCGCGCGTCGCCCGTGGCCTTCCCCAGGCGCAAAAAGAGCCACACCGCCGCCACGGAATTGTTGGGGATTTTCCCCCGCGGCTTATCAAAATAGTTAATAGCCTTCCCGCGCACATGGGCTTGAAAGCCGATCCTCCGGACCAGGTAATCATACCAACGGACCGCTCCTTGCAGAAATTCCTTTCGCGGCTCGCGGGTATACGTGGCAAGAAGCCCGATGGCTCCCCAGATTCCCTCGACGGTGGCGATCAGATGTTTTCTTTCGGGCAGCGGGTAAAACCAGAAACCTTCGGGTTGCTGTAATCGAAGCGTCGCTTCCGTGCTTTCCAGGGCGAGGGCGCGATATTTTTTTTCGCCCGTCGCTTCATGGAGCATCCAGTTGGACAAAATCCAATAGCCCTGCGACTGCAGGAAAACATAATCGTCCTTCCAGGGAACAAACGCCAGCCCTGCCTTGAAGAACCGCCAAAGGCGCAATTGAAAACGCACGCCGGCATCGGGGCCGTGAACCAACCCTTGAGCGTAGTGGCGTTTCAGCAGGTGCGCGTGCAAGCGCTGAGCGGCGCCGGCAAGTTCCTGATCAGTAGGCATTCCCGCCCTTCGATCGCCGCAAAGTCGCCGCGTAGAGTTCGATATGCTGTTGCGCCACGACTTCCATGGAGAGTTGGCGAATCCACTCCCGGCCGTTGGTGCGCCCGCCGCGGCGGCAGACGGCGACGATTTTTTCCGCAATTGCGGATGCGTCACGCGGCACCAGATGGCATCCTTCCGTGGGACCAATCAACCTAACGGCATCGCCCACCTTGACGGTAATCACCGGCAGGTTTGTCGCCATCGCCTCTTTAACGGCATTGGGTGAGCCTTCCAACATGGAAGCCATTACCAGGACATCCGCGGCGTTCATGTAGAGCGCTATCTGGGAATGGGGCTTTCCGCGCAGGTGGAGGATTTCAACCTCCGGAACCTGTTCTTTCGCCTTGGCGACGGCGGCTTCCACCAGATCATACCGCTTCCGTTGCTCTGCCGGATTGTAGACAAACAGGACGTACTTTTTGCCGGGGTCCAGTCCGGCAAGGCGGCGTGCTTCAGCCTGGTCCATAGGGCGAAAGAGCTCCATGTCGACCCCACAGGGGAGGATCTTCGCCGCATCCCATTTCAGCAGTTGCTGCATTTCTTCGCTTTGTACAATGACCGCAGAGGCGAGGCGCGCCAGCAGGTAACTGGTGATTTGGAAAAACCGGCCCATGGGTGTGATACGGCCATCCCGGCGGGGCCTGCCCAGGACATCGTCCCCCAGGAAGTCGATCACCAGGGGGACGCGAAGCTGGAAGCGCGCCACCCATCCGGCGAGGCCGAAGTGCGCGTGGATCAAATCGTACTGCTTCTCCCGCAGTCGCCTGCGAACCTGCCAAATGCCGCGCAAGTAATTCCACCTGGACTCGCGCCCATTGACGAATACAACGTCGTACTCAACGCCGAGCGGGCGGAGAGAATCCATTTGCTCCTTCACAAAAATGCCGTAACTCGGATCGGCTTCATGCGGCCACATGTTGGTGACCGCCAGGACGCGGTAGGCGGTCATGGGGGTATGCAAATCTGAATTCGCATCACGCGGCGACAGCTTTTTGTCCTCATGAGGCAAGTTCGGCTTATGATTCATTAGCGCTTGGCCAGAGTGCCGCCAGTTGATTTACCGGGATGGCGCGCAACGCCGCCAATACCCCGAGATACACCAGGCTTCCCGTTCCACAAATGACGCACAGGTAGAAAATGTCTTGCGAGGTGGTGACCGGGGGTGCCATCCAGGCCCGCAGCCCCCAGACGCTGAGTGCCGCCCCCAGGGCAGCGGCCATGACCTTCAGGGAAAATCTGCCGAGCGCCGGATCCAGCGACGCGTCCAGGCCTCCCAGGTTGCGCCTCACCGCCAGGCCGCACGCGAGGGTGGCGCCGGTGAGAAATCCCAGCGGAATCCCTTTCGCTCCCAGGTGCAGCACCCCGACGTAGAAGAGGTCAAATAGCAGAACCAGACCGTAATGAAAGAGGGAGAGGCGAAAATAGGCGCCGGGCTCCCGCCGCGCGAACAAGTAGGTATTGAGAAGGCGAAGGAAGGTGAAAGCAAATAAGCTGAGACTGTAATAGAAAAAGATCATCGCCATCACGTCGGTTGCCCCCGGGGTGAACTTGCCGCGCTGAAAGACCAGGCGGATGATGCTGTGATTGAGGGTCAGGCAGAAAACCGCCATGGGGGAGAGCAGCAGCAGGCTCAACTCCATGGTGTCACGAAGGGTCCGGCGCACTTCCTCGTAGTTGTTCGCGGAAAAGGCCCGGGAAAGAGCGGGGAGAGAGGCTGTTCCGACGCTCCCTCCCAACAGTTCGGCGAGTGAGCCCAGAATCTTGAATCCGTAGTTCAAGGCCGTCAGCGTACCGGGGGGGAGGAAGGAAGCGATGATGCGCTCCACCACCACCACCCCCTGCCAGGCCAGGGCAACTCCCAACTGCGCGGTTCCCGCGCCGCGCAGGTTACGGAACGAATCGCCGCTGGCGGTCAACACCGGGGAATAGCGCGGGCGAAAATTCACCAGAATCGGAATTCCGAGGATGACCAACTGCAACAGGTACCCCCCTAAATACCCGAGGAAAATGCTTTGCGGGCCGAAACGATGAAAACCCATGAGGATGACCACAACGGTGGTGACGTTGCGAATAAACCCGGAGGCCGTCGACAGCGCAAAATAATGCCGGCTGAGAAGAAAAGACCGCAGCAGTTCTCCCATCCCGGCGGGAACAATGATGAGGAAGAGCCAGCGCGAGAGTTGCGTGGCCAGGACATTTTCCTCATGGGTGAAGCCCGGAGCAATGCCGCGAATAATCCATGGCGATGCCACCACCCCCACGACGGAGATTGCCCCCAACCCCAGCACCAGAATGTTGGTGACGTAGCTGAAACCATGCCAGAAATCCCTCTCGTCCCGGCTCGATTCCAGCGAAGCGAAGAACGGCACCAGCGAAAACTGACCGGTTGCAGTGAGTAGGTTGGTGATGATGTAAGGAATCGTGTAGGCAACGTAAAAGGTGTCGGACCGTACGGAGAGCCCCATGTTGGCCGCGATACTGGTCTCCACCAGGATTCCGCTCAGCCCGCCCAGCAGGTTGAAGAACGCCACCACCACCGAACTTCGCAACATCTGCTGTTGAGGATTCATTGCTGAAACAGTTTATCTTGAAAGCGCATAGCGATGAAAAATTCGTTTGGATTGACGGCGGAAAGATCAAAGCAGATGTTGGGCGTCCCCCATTTCCTCCAAATCCCGGGCGGAAGCAGCGACCCTCACAGCGATAAAGGGCGTTGCGGTGAAAAAGAGAAACGCCATGAGGACCGGTGATGTTCCAAAATTGAATTCGAAGCAGCCTTCTGCCAGAAACGCCATCCAGGCGGCCAGGGATGCGTCGGCAATCCACCGTTGGGAGGAAAGTCGCCGCCGCAACTTCCAAGTATACCAACCCAGCGCTGCCATGAGCCACACCCACGAAACCAGGCAGGGCAGTCCCCGCTCCGCGCCGAATTGAAGAAAGTCATTGTGAAAGTGGTTGTGATAGCCCACCTCGGGAGTCGTACCTTTAGGCAGGTAAAGATCGTAAACTTCCTCGATGTTATTGGGTCCCACTCCCACCCAGGGGTGGGCGCGAATCATATTCAGGGCGACGCGCCACATCTCGAGGCGAATCGACAATGCGTGTTCCTGCCGGGGATGGATCGCCATATGGAAGCGCTCGCGAATCAGCGGCGGAGCGCCCACATAGGCCAAGGCCACCAGGATGGGCAGAGCCCAGAGCCACTTGGGTCTCCACCGGGCCACCAGGTATATTGCCGCCAGGAAACAGCCCAGCCACACTCCCCGGGTGAAGTTCAGAATGATGGAAACAGTGACGAGGGCGAGCACGATCCACCAAAATACCGAAACTCGAAACTCGAAATTCGAAACTCGGCGTCCCGCTCCGGAGACTTGAATTTCGGGTTTCGATTTTCGACCCGGGGAGAGGAGCAGGAATGCCAGCAGAAATGCGAAAATCAGCATTTGCTGCCCGCCAAAATGCATCCAGTGTCCCATAAAGCCATGAATGCGCGTGGACGTCAGGTAACTGTACAGCTCATGGGGATGGTGCGCCCGCACATCGCGGTACTGGATGATGAATTGCGCGATCCCCACGATGCTGGTCACCGCGGATACAAGAAACACGCCCTGCAAGAGGCGGCGCAAGTGCCCTGCGCTGACAACCAGATTGACCGCCAACAACCAAATAAGGAACAGAACAAGCTTCCGAACGGCGAACCATCCCGGCGCAGGGTTTGCCGACCAGAGAACCGAAACCACGGAGAGGGCGCAGAACAGCGCGAGCGGAAGCTTAACTGGCAGGAAATGGACCTGCGGCCGCGCCGTCAAGACATGAATAAAATAGAGGATTCCCGCGCCCGCCAGCAGCGCTTGCGACGCGGCAAGCGAGACCTGAAACGTCAGTACAAAGAGAGTAAAAAGAATTGCGGCCCACCGCGCAAGAGGGGGCCTCGGTAATTCACCACACGTCCGTTCCAGGAAGTTATCAACGTTCATCACAGAGACCCTGAGACTTTATTGGAATCGAGACAGGAATTCAAGGCTAGGACCGCAAAGTATAAAGTATGATGGATAAAGGGTGAAGGGTGAAGGCTGAAGTGAAGGCTGAAGGATAAAGGGTAAAGGATAAATTACGGCTGCGCGGCTGAGAAGCGCCGACCTCACGGAGACAGCGCGGAAGTGGCGCGAGCGCACCAGGCCAGTTTATTCACTTTTATTTGCGCCCCCGTTGTCTTCACGATTTACCCTTTATCCTTCACCCTTTACCCTTTACCCCTACCCTTCGTGCTTCGGAATTCCCATAGACCACCGCTTAAGCCCAGAAATAACATCTAGAAGCAAGCACCATCCATCGAGGTATTCCCTTGGAAAATTCCGCCATGGCCCGCTACATCCGCAGGAATTTGCCATCAGAATCCGGCAATTTATTTACCGCTATCAAAACGGAGTCCACCAGACACCAGATACCACAGGCGCCGCCCGTGGCCAGTTTCAGCACCCCCAGCCCGTTGTAACCCAGATAGAATCGATCGATGCCCAGCCAGCCCAGAAAAATTGAGAGCAGCAGCGCGGAGCCCCAGTCCTTGTCGCTGGGATCGCTGGGAGAGACATAACACAAAGGCCGCCCCTGCGCGTCCGGCAGCTTCTTGAGAATAATGAGGAACGTATCCACAAGCGCCCAAATTCCACAGCCACCCAGGGTGACTAATTTCAAAATTCCAAGGCCCGTGTAGCCAAGGTAGAAACGATCGACGCCCAGAACTCCCAGGAACATGGAAAGCAAGGCGGCGGTGCCCAAGTCCTTGCTGCTGCCTCCAGCCAGGCTTGCGCCACATTGGGTGCAGATTTCCGTATTGGGGGTCGTCTCCTTCCCGCAATTGAAGCAGAAGCGCTCGCCCCCCAACGGGCGCTGGCCGCAGTCCACGCAGAACTCCGCATCATCGGCAAGCTGTCGTGCACACTTCCGGCAATACATGATGTACCCTTTCGAACCCGTCTCTGCGTGCAACGCCACGGTACTTATAGTGTCTTCCATGAAAAATGTAAATGAAATTGATGGGAGCCGGTGCAGCAGGAAGGTGGGCGCGCACCCGATAATCCTCCGAACCAACCCTGCTGACAAAGATTCGCAATCTTCATGTAGAATCATCTTTGTGGGTTGCACAGAAAGGCGCGAAGTGGCATGGAAACTCTTTACTTGATTACGACCGGGGGGACAATCGACAAGGTTTACCTGGAGCCGACCGGGTCCGTGGCCAATATCGATACGAAAATTGACCAGTATCTTGGCAAGCTGCGGCTTCCCGGCCTCACCATCAAGACTACCAACATTATGAATAAGGACAGCCTGGAGATGACCGCCGCTGATCGCAAGCATGTGCTGCAAGTCGTGGAGCAGAAATTGAAGCGCCCGGCGCCGGTGGTGATTACTCACGGCACCGACACCCTGGTGGAGACAGGCTTGCTTCTAAAAAAGCACCTGCATGGGCTGAAGTTCCCCATGGTTCTAACGGGCGCCATGACCCCGTTGGGATTCGAGAAGAGCGATGGCTTGCAGAATTTAACGGAAAGCCTGCTGGCAGCGCGATTGCTGCCACCAGGGATTTATCTGGTGATTCACGGCCAGGTCTTCCCCATTGACCATGTGCGCAAGGACCGCAAACGAGCGCGTTTTGTCTGGATGGGCGCACCCGCCCAACGTACCCGAAAAATAGCCGCCGTCACTCCGCAACCGTAACTTCGATCGGCGCCGTCAACGCCAAGGTTCCCCAGGCCACGTTGAGAGTGACCTTGCGGAAGTTGTCCTGGGGATAGGACAACTCGATGGTGAGCTTCTCAGTTTTCGAGGTTGCCGCAGCGATGGACATGGGAACCTCAAACATCACCGGGGCCTTTTGAATTTCGAAGGCATCGAGGTGGACGGCGCGCACCCTGGGCGGATCAATGAAAACCAGGCTCCATTTCGATCCGTCTTCAGACCGCCGGAGACCAAGATAATAGTAGCCAGCGGGAACCTTCCTGCCCGAAATCTTCAAGGGCAGGCAGGTATCGAGAACCGTCCAGAAGTTACTCCCCATCCGCCAGATTTTGCCCTTCGTCATCGCATCAAAATTCGCCGGATCTTCATAATCGCTCTTCCACACCGGTCGCCCGTAGTTGATGGCAAACTGCCCGGCGGCCCCATCTTTAGCCGTGTTCCAATAGAGGACGCGCGCCGACGCACGATCATCAGGCTGGCCACCCTCGGCGACCACCACGGGTTTGGACTGTTGCGCGTGCGCAGGAGTGAGGGACAAGAGCACCAATGCCCCAAGGGCAATGCGAAGGTTCATCGGTTATCTCCTTGTAAGGGTTTATTCCCGGTCCGCAGCAAATTCTAGCACGAAAGAAATCAACCTAATTTATATTTCTTGACATTAACTAGCAAGTAGGCTATAGTGGAGAGGTGAGGATCGATACCGGTGAGGCATGGCGTGGACCGAGTGGTCAGCACCCCCCACGCGAGGAGCGTCGCGGTGGCGGCTTGATGTCACATCAAGCTAGCCTCAAGCGCCGGGCGCATAGGGACATAAGGCCCGCAGATGGACAAACTGCCCTAAGCTGAGAACTTCTTGAAAACAAAGGGTATGAAGAGGGATTTTTGTAACACCAAAGCTGAGAACATACTGAACCTAAAACCACTTACAAGAAATCCGTAAAAACATATAAACCATGACAAAATGACCCCGGAACAAACGTCCCCTGGCAGGCCGAAGGGGGCGCAAGACGCCCGGCACCATAGTTTATCTGGGCTAGTTTGAGGGTCAAAAAGCCGCCGGGCATCCCCCCCGGTCCAGGGGGAAGAAGGCAGGCAGTGCCAGTTCCCCCCGGGCGGCCACCTTGCAAGATCTTCGGAACTCCCTAATTCGGCGTCCCCGCGGCGGCGGGAGTCAGGGCCACATCCCGCGTTGGCCGTCCGGTCTCCTCGGGCACGGGATCTTTTTCGAGGCCCTCTTCAACCACCTCTTTAATCGTCTTCACAAAGTGGAGTGTCAAGCCCTCGAGCATTTCAGGGTTCAGATCCTCGTGGACATTCGGCTCGTTGTCGGCGGGGAGAATCACTTCGCGCACGCCGGCGCGTTTGGCCGCCAACACTTTCTCCTTGATCCCTCCCACGGGAAGCACCTGCCCGCTGAGAGTGATTTCGCCGGTCATGGCAAGCCGTTGTTTCGAAGGGCGCCGTGTAAGGGCGGATACGAGGGCGGAGACCATGGTGACTCCCGCCGACGGCCCGTCCTTGGGAATGGCCCCCGAGGGCACATGAATGTGAATATCCTTCGACTGGAAGAATTCCGGATCGATATCGTAATCGGCAGCGTGGGAGCGAACCCACGCGAGGGCGGCCTGCATCGACTCCTGCATGACCTGCCCCACATGGCCGGTCATGGTGAAGCCCTTCCCGCCCTTCATGGCATTGGCCTCCACGTAAAGGACGTCCCCGCCCGTGGGGGTCCAGGCAAGCCCCACCATCACGCCGGGTTGGCGCGTCCGCTCCACGATTTCGGTTTCCAGGCGGTAGCGTGGGATACCCAGAAAATCCCGCAGATTATCGGGGGTCAGCAGAAGGTTCTCCGGCTTGCCCTCGGCA
>Ga0326728_10012407_pt1 | contig 18945 bp, 19 predicted proteins | sample MB3enrmetagenome_FD_207602 | JGI IMG/M metagenome (GOLD analysis project Ga0326728, IMG submission 207602) | Lab enriched peat soil microbial communities from McLean, Ithaca, NY, United States - MB31MN | ecosystem: Environmental > Terrestrial > Soil > Wetlands > Peat | place: USA: New York... | reverse complement strand
GAACGCAATCCAGTCATCGGCAGGGCTGATGGAGAAGTATCGATTAACGCCGGAAGCTATTGGCGATCTCTTCGAGATTTGGAACTTCATAAACCAAGACAATCCTAAAGCGGCGGACCGTGTCGAAGATGTGGTTTTGCGGGCCTGTGATCTTCTTGCCGATTCGCCACTTGCCGGTCGCGTGCGGGAAGATCTGACTCCGTTGCCTCTTCGCTTTTGGGTTGTGCAGCCGTATTCGAAGTACCTGATCGTTTACGATCCCGAAAAGAGGCCGCTTCAAATCGTTCGAATCCTTCACGGTGCCCGCGATCTTCCGGTCGTACTGATGTAGCGGTTTGTTGCCGGAAGGGGTATCTGCGCCACTTGCTCTCCACTTGAGTCCCCGCCCAACTTGTGTTCTCATACTCCCATCAGCGTGGCCCGTGGGGGGCCTACTTGTAAGCCTTAACCTCAACCCTCAGCCTCATTCTTGAACCAGGATGAGCGGAAATGAGCGGAACACCACGAGGAGAAAACTATGAAAAAAGTCAGCTTCATTCCCCAGGGATACAACACCGTTACGCCGTACCTCGTCGTCAAGGGCGCGGCCCGCGCCATTGAGTACTACAAGAAGGTTTTCGGGGCGACGGAAATTTTGCGCATGGCCGGTTCCGACGGCCGCGTAGGCCACGCCGAGCTGCAAATCGGTGACTCGCGCATCATGCTGGCCGACGAAAATCCCAACATAGGCACGCGCAGCGCCGAGACTATCGGCGCGTCTCCGGTGAGCTTGCTCGTGTACATTCGCGACTGCGACAAAGTCGTACACAAAGCGGTCGCGGAGGGAGCGAAACTCCTCAAGCCTGTCCAGGACCAGTTCTACGGCGATCGCTCCGGCTTCATCCAGGACCCGTTCGGGCATCAATGGGGCATCGCGACCCACATCGAAGACGTATCGCCGCAAGAGATGGATGAGCGGGCGAAGAAGGCAATGCAAGCAGCTTGAGCGCGGCAATTTCGACGAGGCCATGCGGAGCCGTGGCAAGCCGCGTCTCTACAGTTTCGGATCAGGATAACGGTTATTCCGCGAACGGGCCGGTGGCGAACTCCGGAGCGCCGCTCTTGCCGCGTCTGTCGTTCCAGGGCAAGCGCAGCGTTCCGGCCAGTCCCTCGGCCATCACCGCGGGCAGGATGCGGTAGAGGCGCGAGCGCAAGTCGCGGTAGCCTTGAATGCCGGCAAACAGGTCGCTCATCAGCTCGCGGAAGCTCGAGCTTTGCGCGGTTAGGGAAACCATGCGCTCGAGAACGCTGTCGCCGAAAACCTGTCCGCGGTAAAAGCGCTCGGAAACGCGCGCGGCCAGGCGCAACTCGGGAAGCAACTCTTCTTCGAGATGAATGCTGTAGTCGCCGGGCCGGCCGGCGAGCAGCGCGTTGGCGCACAACTCAGCCGATCGAAGCGCGTAGTAAAGCCCCTCGCCGGTAATCGGATCGACCAGGCCGGCGCTGTCGCCGAGCATGGCCCAACCTTCGCCCTGAACGGAGAGCGATGCGAAAGTCTGGGCGCGAAAGCTGGGAAGAATGTGCGAGTAGAAGCGGGCGCCATCCAGGCGGAAGCCGCTCTGATCGAGCCATTGTTCCCGGAGCCAGCGTTCGAGCAGGCGGCGCAAGCCGGCGGTCGAGGTCTCACCCATCTTGGCGGCGATCCCGGCGGAAACGTGATCGACGCGAGGGAAGACCCAGATGTAGCCCGTGATTCCTTTGAGAAACTGAATTTGCATCAGAGAACTGCGGCCGGGGATGAAGTAGCCGGCGGTGACCATGAGATCGTCGGGCGAAATCGGCGTGAGAAACTGCGCGCGGAAAGGATTGCGGGCGCCCGCCGCCAGCAGTAGGTGAGAAGCTTTGTATTCATGCTGAGGCGTGAGCAGTTGCCAATCGCCGCCGCTGCGCGCGATGCGGGTGACGCGCTCCTGGCGGACTTCAGCGCCGGCGCGACGGGCGCGCTCGAGCAACAATCCATTGAGCGCCAGGCGCGAGAAGATCGCGACTGGGTACTGCATGTGGAAGCGCACGCGCTGCCCCGACGGGCCGATCAACTCGCACTGTTCAATAAGATTACGTTCAACGAGATTACGATCGACTGGATTCGATTCGCTCCCGGCATTCGCCAGGAAAGGATACTGGAGCAAAGCTTTGTGGGTGAGGCCGCCGCCGCAAGGCTTCTCCCAGGCCAGCTTTTCGTCGAAGAGAAGGACGTTCTTGCCCGCGGCCCCGAGCAGCGCGCCTGCCAGAGCCCCGGCTGGCCCGCCGCCGACAATTGCAATGGGGTGGTGCGCGGTCATTTTCCCGATCGCGGATTCTAGCGCATAGCAGAAAGGCCGGCCAGCGGCCGGCACAGCTCCGCCCCGGCCCTTGCGAGTTCTACACGATGCGGGGCGGGCAAGGACCCCCGCGAATCCGTGAGCTTGCCCGTCACTGCAAGTTGGCGGAGTTGCTCAACCCGTGATAGATGAACAATCCCGCAATGACCAGGATCATGGCCCCCGACAAGGCGCCGAGCACCTTGAGGATAGGTGTGATCTTGTTCATCTTGGCCAGGACTTCCACATGGTCCTTGTGCATCTGGGACTCGGTTTCATGGAGGTCGATGGAATCGTCCGCGTGCATCGTTAAGGTGCTGCGATAGATCAGGAGGAGGATGAGTATTCCGGTAAGAATACCCCACGCGATAAGCAGCCCGACCATAACAGGAGACATGTGCCACCTCGGAGCTGAGATCGAGCCAATTCCCGAAGTTGCCATCTTAAGACCCAGCGAAAAACTGTAGTGCCGTTCGCTGGCTTTCGGGTACGGCCCCTACTGGCCATGATTATAGACCCATTGGCAAGAGGGGGCTGCGACTTCTTGGCGGGTGGGAGCATCTAAATTTATGTTCGGGAAGAAGTGCTGTGCCTAAAAGCCTTGCCGAGCCAATTTCACCCTTTGTTATAATGAATGAATACAAGGAGATAAAACCGATGGCGACCACCTCCACACCCGACGCACAGACCAACACCCAGCCCACCACCAAACCAGTTCTGACCCCGGCCGCGATTGCCAAGGTCAAAGAGATCATGGCTTCGCAGACGCCGGTTCCGGCGGGATTGCGGTTGAGTGTAGTCGGCGGCGGTTGCTCCGGCTTTCAATACTCCATGGCCTTCGAAAACGGCGCTGGCATGATGGATAAAGTCTTCGACTTCGACGGCCTGAAAGTTTACGTGGATGCCACCTCCCTGATGTATCTCGGCGGTGCGAATGTCGATTACGTCGAGACCCTGGAAGGCGCGGGGTTCAAGTTCGACAATCCGAATGTGAAGAACACGTGCGGCTGCGGCTCCTCGTTTAACGTTTAATGCTTGACGCTTAAAGCTTGATGCTTTCAACAGAGCCCCGCGTTCGATGCGGGGCTTTTCTGTTGTGTGTGGGGCGGACACTCTTGTCCGCCGCCTTTGACTTTGCTGTTGTTCTTGATCTTGACGTTCTGCGTTACAGATATCCTGCGGTGTTCTTCGCCGATTCGTATTGATAACAGATTAAGGTCAAAGGCAGCGGACAAGAGTGTCCGCTCTACACGCGCCAGCCTACTGTTGGGGCGTCGGCGCTGGCGCGGAGCTGTCTGGAGGTAGTGTGGGGAACCTTTGGGTCGGCAAACCACCAGGTTGGGGTGGATTCAGGTTGCCGCCGTTCAAGTTCGGGTTAGGGGTGCCGTTAGGGTTCACCGGCCCGGTCAGCAGTCCCATGGTAATGGCCTGCGGCAGATAAATGAAGAGCCAGTCGCTGTACTTGCTCTTTCCGTAAAACTCGCGAATGCTCTTGTCTTTTTTGTTCGTGCTCGCCACCCCGAGGATTGGCCCTCCGCCAAACACTTGCCCGCTGAGCCCGGAGCTGGAACCTGGACTGGAAGTCGAAGGCGACGATCCGGGCGAATTCGAGTTTCCGCCGGTATCCGATGAATTGCCGGAAGACGGGTTACTGGAAGATGGGTTGAGAGCATCGCTAGCCGCTGCAATCTGATTACTTGTGGCACCCGCCTGTTGCATCGCTCCCAGCACCGCTCCTGCGTTGCCAAGTCCGCCCTGTTGCAGCGCGTTCAGCGCCGCCGCCGCGTTAGGCGGTATGTTTTGCCCGTTTGGCATGCCAGGGATTCCACTCATCCCAGGCAATACCGGCCCGTTATTCAGGGTGATGTCCATCGGATGCAGATATTTGAATTCTTTTTCCTTGCCTGTGGAGCGGTCAATACTCAACGGATCGGTATAGCGCTTGCGCAGGTAACGGAGGTTGTTGGTGTTTTCCAGTTCCTCGACGCGCGTGGGATAGCGCCCCAGCTTCTTGTAGAAGTGTTGAATGGCGCGCATGTAGGCGGTGCCGCGATGGATCATCTCCTCTTCGCGGTCGCGCTGGATCTGCTGGCGAATCATGGGGAGCGCGGCCAAACCGGCAATCGTGAGGAGCGCAATCGACAGCATCAGCGTGATCAGCATGTAACCGCGCTGGGGAATTTGCGATTTGCGATTTGTAATTTGTGATCGAGCCGCTCTCAAGCCACGACGCCGCATAAACGCCCACTCGCCTTCAAATTACCAATTACCAGTTGCCAATCGGCTTTATCCCTGCGTCAACGGCAGGCTCTGCCGGTTGTTGTTGACGATGTCTTCCACTTCCACCGCTGTGGGCGAGATGCGCAGGACGCGATAGCGCCGGTCGACGATGTCGCCCTCGGCGGCGATAAAAATATCTTCGCCCTGCGACAGAAATACTTTCTTCGGTTCTCCCGTCCGGTTGGCAAAGCCAAAAAACTTGAGCGTGATGGGAGGAGGCGGCGGAGGCGGTGGAATCGGGCGAATCGGGGTACCGTCTTCTCCTGGTATCGCAGTACCGTTTCTCCGAGGCGGTTCGATGGGCATGGAGCCCGCGACAAAGATATTTCTTCCGTTGCCCGCGTACTTAATTTCCTCGCTTTGGCGGAGCAGATCCAGATCGAGCGTGGGATCGAGCCGCGGCTCAGCCGCAGGCGCTCCTTTTCCCGAAGCCGTGCGCCGCACGCCGGGCTTGGCCACTGCCGTAGCCGAAGCCGGCTGCGCGGCCGGGGACGGGGCCGCTGCCGGAGACGTGGGCCAGAACTCGTAGCCCAGCGTCAGCAGCGCGATGCCGCCGAACACCGCCAACATAACGACTTGCTTCCGGTTTTCGAATCCCAGTTTCACTCAGGCACCCGACCGCAGATAGCTGTGCATGGAAATTTGCAGACCGACCGTTCCCGCGCCTTGGCCCGCCAAGTCCACGCCATCCACCGTGATAAACATCTTCGACCGTTCCAGCGTATTGATGAAGCGCACCAATTGCAGGTAATCGCCGGAAAAACTTCCCCCAATTTCGACCGGTATTACGCCGGAGGCTGCCGCGCCTTCTTCCTTGTAACTCACCTGCTGCATGCGGATGCCATTCTCGAACGCCAGCTTGCCGAACTCGTCGGTCATTTCGGAATCGCTGGCGGCAAAGCGATCTTTATAAAACTCGCCGATCTGGTCCTTGGCCAGCACGATTTTTTTGTCCATGCCGCGGAGCGGCGCCACTTCGCGGGTCTTCTTCGTCAGCTCGGCCTTGAGTTCGTAAATTTGCAGTTTCCGCCCCTCCGCCGAACCCACCAGCGGCGAGAACAAGACGGCCACGGCGATGACATCGGCAGCCAGCATCGCCCCAATCGCAATTTTCAAATTGCGCCGCGAATTCCGGAAGTCCGGCATTACTTTGCGCTCCTGTCCGTCACGTCGGGAACGTATACCGCGTCCACCGTCGCGGCCACGCTCGCGCCCGCATCCGAACTCTGCGTCTCCGCTGTCAATTGCGCTCCCTGGAAATGTTTCGAGCTTTCCATGCGATGCACCAATTCCACAGCCGCGGCGCGCGTGTCGCACACCAGTCTTATTTCCAGTTGCATCTGGTTCTGCTCGTTCAATCCCGGATGGAGCGAGACCACGTGCAGGTTGGGAGGCATGACCCTCTCCAGTTCTTCGAACGCCCGCGTCCAGGAGAAGGACTTGCGTTGAATGAGTCCATTGAGGAATTGCGATTGGTCGCGTGTGCTGCGGTTGGCGGCCAGGTCGAGAAAGGCCTGCGCTTCGGCCCGTTCCTGGTTGCGTTCCTCGATTTGTTGTTCGAGTTGCGCGATTTCATGCCGGTCTCTTCCGGCGTGGGACCAGCCGCGCACGGCCCATCCCAGCAGGAGCAGCGTCAACAGGCCGAGCAGCCCCACACTGAATCCCCAGACTGTCCAGAACTCACGGGCATCTTCATAGGGCCGGGTCGCGAGATTGATGTCCAAACGCATATCTATGCAATCACTATGAGCAAATCGCTATTCGCTATTCGTCCTTCGCTGTTCGGCATTTGTCCAGCGCACGGAGCTGTTGGCCTTTAGCGAACAGCGAACGACGAACAGCGCCTTACGAAATCAACGCTCCCACCACTCCCGCCATGCGCCAGCGCGGGACCGTGCCGGTAGTGGACCCGATCTGCGACGCCGTAATCAGTTCCTCGACGGCCGCGCCGGATTGGCTCTTCAGCGCCGGCGCGGCGCTTCCCGCTTCCGGCAGGCCCGCCACGTAGACGCGCTCAATGTTCAGGTTGTAAGTATCCTGAAAAAAGACCACCGAGGGATAGACTTCCTCCGCCAGTTGTTCGCCGGTGATGGTCACGCCGCGCACATTCTCGAGGGTACGGAACAGCAGCAGTTGCTCCCGCTCGAGGATGGCAATGCCGATGGTGTGCGCGTCCACCTTGACCACCAGCGTCGGCCGTTCCGCGTCCGCGGCCCCCAGCGCCGCCAGCATCGATGGCATGACCATCCCCGCGTTATAGCCGGCGTCGCGAAACGCCGACTCATATTCCTCGAGTACCGTGTTGAGCACCACCGCTGCCACTGCCCGCACGCCTTTTTCCGTGGCCTGCGCGTGATACGAGATGCGGGCATCGGCGGGATCGAAAGGCAGAGACTTCTTCAGCCGGAAGCGCACCACCGCTTCGGCCTCGTCGCGCTTCGTGGGGAGGGTTTCGAAATCGAGCAGCACGACGCGCACGGAGGTGTCGGGCAGGATCGCGATCACGTCGCGCGAGCGCCCGCCGACGTCGGCGAGAGCGCTTGCAATCGCTTGCCGGATCGCCGCGCCGTCGCGCAGATTTGCTTCCATGAGATCGGGGACGACCGTGCCCGGCGCCAATTCGTGCGCCGACGAAATTTCCACCCTCCGCCCGGTATCGGCGGCGCGGCCCGCCAGAACGCGGTCCGCCGCGATCTCGCAGGCCAGCGTCGGACGGCGAACGTGTTTGGAAGAGTTGGTCATTTCTAATACTTAGCGAACAACTGCTTTCCGGATACTGCCCGCCGTACTCCGACGGCATGGTGGCAAACCCGCAAGGATGGGGCACGCACATTTTGTTATCGGGAAAACGAAGCCGCCCATGGCAAAGGCTGGGCCACCCCGCCGACCCGCTTCAGCGTCAGATTCTACCCCGCGCTACGGTCATATTCTTTCCATTGATTACGCAAACATTCGTATTTTCCCAACGCACTCTTGAGTAACGACTTGTCTTCCTCACTCGTAGGTTTCCAGTCCATCTTTCCGAGAACGATAGCGGCCCCCATAGCCGAAATGTCAGCGCAATGCAGTTCAGCAACAAGCAATTCAACCATCACTTGCCTTCCAAGTCGAGTTTCAAGCTCCATTAAAACCGGCGTCAATTTCCACGTTTGCGTCATACTGTTTGCGAATAGCATACATAGGAGGGGGACGGTCTTCGCGCCGCCTACCTTGCCGACGCTCTTCACAACATCGTCAAATTCCCACTGATGCACTTTGCGGTCCGAATATACGCTCTGCAGAGCAAACACCAGTGCGTCGTCAACGCGATCTCCCTGGCAGCCAATATTGGCAAGCGCCTTCACATAAGGTCCAAGATAAGCATGGTTTGGAAACCTACCTGGCTTTTGAGAAAGCATAGCCGCAATAATCGGCTCTACCGCCCCTTTACACTTCGCCCTCCCGAGTGCGGCCGCAGCTAGAAAGTGGTCTCCGGTTGGAGCGACTAGCTCCGCGATAAGAACATCCACAGCCCTTTCATCCTTGATTTTCCCCAAGGCATCGGCGACTAATGAGCGACAAGAGAGAGGCCTTTCCTCAAAGAGTCGAATCATGGGTTCAACAGCCCAGACATCGTCCTCCCTAACCAAATGACCCAGTCTCTCTGCGTCGCATTGGTGCTCCCGACCCTGCGTCCGGGGCAGGCGTCCGATAAGCCGCTTGACTTCCTGGCGGCGCCCTTTCTCTTCGTTTGGCTTCCAGGACCACATGGTGGTCGCTCCTCTTTGATGATACCCCGTACTTTCATGAGGAGAGTAGTTACCTCCGGGGATGCCGGGACTGGACTGCCGGCCCTGCAAATGGTAACCAACCTCAGCGCATGGTCTCGATAAAGGTGACCTTGTTGATCTCTTTCAGGGTGGTGAATCCGCCGCGCACCTTGTCCAGCGCCGATTCCCGCAGGAAGCGCATGCCTTCTTCGCGGGCGGCTTTCCGGATCTCCGATGTCGGCCTCTTCTCCAGAATCATCTCGCGGATCCGGTCGGTCAAATCCAAAAGTTCGTGGATCGCCGTCCGTCCCCGGAATCCCGTGCCCGCGCACTCGATGCAGCCCTGCCCTTCGTACAAAGGAACCTGCGACCACACTTTCGGGTCCAGACCGCTGGCCTCAAGCACGTCGTTCGGATAATGCACCGCCGTCCGGCAGGAATCGCAGATGACCCGCACCAGCCGCTGCGCCAGAATACAGTTCAGCGCCGAGACAAAGTTGTAAGGCTCGACGCCCATGTTCAGGAAGCGTCCCAACACATCGACCACGTTATTGGCGTGGACGGTCGTGAACACGAGGTGGCCCGTCAGCGCCGATTGGATGGCGATCTGCGCCGTTTCGTTGTCGCGGATCTCGCCCACCATGATTTTGTCGGGATCGTGTCGCAAAATCGACCGCAGGCCGCGGGCGAAGGTCAAACCCTTTTTTTCGTTGACCGGAATCTGGGTGATGCCGCGGATTTGATATTCGACCGGATCTTCAATGGTGATGATCTTGTCCTCGTCGGTCTTGATCTCGTTGACGGCGGCGTAGAGCGTGGTGGTTTTGCCGCTGCCGGTAGGTCCGGTGACCAGCACCATGCCGTAGGGCTCCTTGATATAGCGCCGGAAGCGCCGCAGATCGTCTTCCTCGAACCCGACCACGTCGAGCGTGAGCTTCTTGAACTTCTCGCTCATCGACTCCTTGTCGAGCACGCGGAGCACGGCGTCTTCGCCGTGGATCGAGGGCATGATGGAAACGCGGAAGTCGATGGCGCGTCCGCTGTACTTCACGCGGAAGCGGCCGTCCTGGGGAACGCGGCGTTCGGAAATATCGAGCTCGCTCATGACCTTGATGCGCGAAATGATGGTGGAGTGGTGCTCTCGTCCGATGGGCGGCATGGCGTTGGTGAGCACGCCGTCGATACGAAACTTGATGACCACCGAGTCGTCCCGCGTCTCGATGTGGATGTCGCTCGCCCGCCGCTGCAATGCGGTGAAAATCGTGGTGTCGACGAGACGGATGATGGGGCTCATGTCCTGGCCCGCCGTCGCCGTCAACTTGTCGATGGAAATGGTTTCGTCGTTCCCGGCTTCGTCCTCGCGGATCACGTCGAGCGTGAAGCCCTCGCTCGCGTCTTCGAGTACGCGTTTGGACTGCTCGGTCTTCTGGAGAATGTCGGAGATCTGTTTGAGAGTGGAAACTTTGGTGACGATCCGTTTGCCCAGCAGCAGACTGATCTCGTCGATCATCATCAACTGGCTGGGATCGGCAATGGCGATGGCCAGCCGCCCGTCTTCCGTCTCCGCTAGGGGCACGAACTTATAGCGGAACATCAGGTGTACTGGGATATGCTCGAAGAGATCGTGGTGCAACTGGAAATCGGTTAGATCGATGAACTCGCAGCGATAGCGGCGCGCGATGTCGCGCGCGCGCTCCACTTCGTCGACGACGAGGGCAGGCTCCGGCACGAGTTTCCCGCCATTGCCGCCCACCAGTACTGTTTTCTTGTCCGCCATTGCTATTCCAGTCTACAGCCCCTTGTGGATCCAGGCTTCAAGGTTTCAGAGTTTCAAGGTTTCAATGACGGCCGGATCGCACCTTGAAACCCTGAAACTTTGAAACCCTGATACTCTGAAACCTTGCCGTTAATGCACGCTTCCCGCTAAATCGAAAATCGGCATATACAGGGAAATCAATATCCCGCCCACAAACACCGCCATGAAAACCAGGATCAGCGGCTCAATCAGAGCCATGGCCGCGCTCAGCGCGGTCTGCACGTCCTCTTCGTAAAATTCCGCCACCGAACCGAGCATCGCCGGCAGCGCGCCGGTGGATTCGCCGACCTCCAGCATTTCGACCGCGAGATCGGGAAACAACTTTTGCGCCTCCAGGCTGTGCGCCAGGCTCTGTCCTTCTTTCACGCGTTCGGCCGCGGCGGTGACCGCGTTCAAGATCTGCCGGCTGCTCATCGATGCGCCGGCCGTTTCCATCGCCGGCACCAGAGGCAGGCCGCCTTGCAGCAGCGTCGCCAGAATGCGCGAGAAATTCGCCACCTGGTACTTCATCCGTATTTCCCCGAGCAGCGGCAGCGACAGCAGAAACTTGTCGATACGCTCCGCTCCCCGATCGCTCCGCTTCCAGCGCAACAACAGCGCCGCCGCCGCCGCCAGCGCCAGCGCCACTATCCACCCGTACTTTTGCGCGTTCAGGCCGACCGACAGCATAAACACCGTAATCGCCGGCAACTTCGCGTCCATGTTGTTGAACAACTCGGCGAATTTCGGCACCACGTAGGTGAGCAGAAAAATCATCATCACGATCACTACCGAAACCAGCAGCACCGGATACACCAGCGACACAAAAAGCTTCTTGCGGAAGGTCTGCACCATGCGCTGATACGCGATGTAGCGGCCCAGCACTTCTTCCATGCTGCCGCTTTTTTCACCCGCCAGCAGCGTGGTGGTGTACATCTTCGGAAACATTTGCTGGGCGGCAAAGGCATCCGAGAGCAACTCCCCGCCTTTGACGCGCTCGCGCACGTTTTCGAGCAGTTGCAGCAAGGACTTGTCGCGCTGCCGCTTGATCAAAAGATCGAGCGCCGTCAGGATCGGCAGTCCGGCCTTGATCAGGGTCAGAAACTGCTGATTGAAGATCAGAAACGTGGACTGCTTCAGTTTGCCGCGCTTGCCGCCGCCCCCGCTGAATAGGGTCCTGGGCTTGACCCAGTACACCAGCAACCCCTGCTGCACGAAGCGGTCGTGGACCTCGGCTTCGGAATAGCCGTGCTCCACCTGCTCCCGCAGGTGACCCTGTTCGTCGGCGACTTTGACCAGGAATTCCGCCATTGGCTATAGTCCGATTCCGCTGCTTTCGAGCCCTTAGTTTATGGTGTCGAGCGCCTTAGACCCAGTGTAACATTCTGTCCCCAAAGCTCTTATCGCGTCTAGCCATCCGTGTGGTACGCAAGTAACCCGCCTGTTTCGTATCAGGGTATCGCTTTAGCGATACCGCAAATCCTTCTAGATCAATCGCCCCTTTAGGGGCTTGGCGTCGAAGATAGATTTTTTCCGCAGCCTGCTAAGGGCTGGCCATTGACGCTGCCCTACGGCCCCATTTCCCCTTCCACCGTTTCCACGCCCGGCGGAGGGGTGAACTGAAATTGGCTGTCGCGCAACTCCAGGTTCTCCTTCCAGCCCGCAAAGCGGAACTCGGTCGTCGCCCCATCCGCCTCCATGAGTACAATACGGACGATCTGGGAGGAGGGCGTGATCTCCAGCAGCACCTCACTCACCGGGCCAGCCCCGCTCTGCGGAACAACGTTCTGCCGAACGACGCTCCGCGGAACCCCTCGCAGCACGGTGTTTGCGGGATAGAGAGGCGATTGATCCACAGCTTTGGAAAGTCCTTGTAATTCATTCTCCAGCTTGGAGTTGCCAAGCAGAAAAGCCAGTGGTGACCTCCAGTCATCAAGCTTTCGCAGCGCGGTCTTTCGGAGTTGCCGTTCCGCCGGCTGGTAAAACCACACCTCTTCGCCGTCGCTGATGAACAGCTTCTCTCTCGGAGAACGGTATTCCCAGCGCATCTTGCGTGGCTTTTTCAACCGGAGTGTGCCCGATTCCACGCGTTCGGCGCCGTCGCCGCAGTAGGTTTCGGTAAAGTCCGATTCCAGGCTGCGCAGGTGGTTGTAATGGTCGTCCACGGCCCGGGCGAGATGATGGACCTGTGGCGGATCGGTGTTTTGCCGGTGGGCGTTCTGAGCAGACGCAGCAACAACCATCCCCACGAGCACCCACCCAGCCAGCCAGAAGCCCAGCCGGAAGCTACGGCGTGTTTTCAATGCGGAACCTCCTGTTAATCTTACCCCTGATTGGTCCGGTTCACATTAAGCGTAATAGTTCGAGCTCGACCTTGCGTACAGGGTTGACAAGGCTCCACGTATCGGACACAGACCAGTATCCGATCGGGGGATTATTAGTGTAATGGGGATTTAACGCCAACAATCTACTCAGAACGTCTGACAAGACCCGACCTGCAGCGTTTCTGCCAACTTGGGAATTGCCAGCTTCTCTCCGTCATTTTTCTTCGCCGCCCCAGTCGAACAGTAGTAAAATTTCCCCCGCAACTTCTCTCGCCTCCCCGAAGAGCAGCTCCCGCCCGTTGGGACGCAGTACCCCCTGAGGCAAGAGTACTCACATTTCTTTTCGAATCACGCAGTTCAATCTGAGCTTTTTTATGGAGGCAACTATGAGACACATCAGCATTCTGATGTTGATACTGGCCGCCACTTGTCTGGCTCTCGGTCAGGGAACTTCGGCACAGCCGCCGAAGCCTGGCCCCGAGCACCAGAAGTTGGCGGGGCTCGTCGGCAACTGGACTACCGAAGGCGAGTCCACCGAGAACCCGTTTGGCCCGGCGGAGAAGTGGTCAGGCACGATCACGAGCGAGTGGTTCTCAGGCAACTTCGCGGTCGTGAGGCACACTGACGAGAAATTCAGCGTCAGCGGTGAGATTCACGGGCTCGATGTGATCGCCTATGATAAAGCGGCAAAGACCTACACGTGGTACGGGGTGGACAGCCAGGGCGAGGGGGGCGACCTCGGCAAGGCGTCGATATCTGGCGACGTGTTAACAGCCGTGTGGGAATTCCAGTTTAAGGAGAAGGCCTACAAGTTCCGGGGCACGCTGAAGGGGTTGGGTTCCGACCGGCTCACCTGGGTCGAAGAGTACTCGGAGGATGGGACGGTGTGGAAGACGTTTGGCCACTCAACCGACACCAGGGTCAAGTCGAAATAGACGATAGTGTCAGCCGACAGTTTCGCTGAGGAATCGGCTCAATGACTTGCTCCGCCCGAACAACAACGTCGACGAGAGGCCAAGCCGCCCCGATGTTTGGGCGGCTTTTGTTTTGCATCACGCGGAAGGTGGGAGCGTCAATTGACGAAACCAGGTTAGCGCAACTTACGCTCAAAAACCCTGTTGCGGCCTGACAGCAGCGACCCTTTCGGACAGCGCGGTGTACAAAGTCAAGTCTTGGCTATCACAGATTAAGCAAGAATGAATGCTCCTCGTGAGCCACGGTCTTGATTCGGGACAACGTAAGACACGGCCATTCGACATCGCAGACAAGCCTGACTTCCGCGACTAGAATGACATGTTTATGGAGACCGCCCATGGAACCGAAGCAGCATAGGTGTGAAACCTGCCGTCTGCGTGCGCTGGCCGAAAAGAAACCGCAATCGTTGCTCGCTCGCTTGTGGCGTTGGCACACGGGATGGTGCCCGGGATGGAAGTCCTACCAACGCTCTCGGGCCGAGGCGGCGAAACGCCCAGCGGCGTGAACCGTGGAGGCGCACGGTTTACGGCGACTGGACGAGGTCCGCAGCTTCCGGTGGCCTTGTCGTCCGATACACGGAATACTGCGGCGTCAGCCCTACCCTTTCCAGCCAGGACGATCTTGCGAGCGTAGCGTCCAGCAGCGGATTGTGATACACGATCCAAAGTGGTCTCGGCGATTGCTGCAACGAAAGCTCAAGATTTCGCAACACCCGCCGCAATCCCGCCTCGGGCAGCGGATTGAACAGGTACAACACCAGCGGCGATTCCGGCAGGATAAACTCGCAGGCGTCCATGCACACAGCATCGATCTGCGAGCACTGCTGCGTTGCGGAATGATAGGCGCGAATGTTCTCCACCGCCGCGCGATGGAGTTCAGCAATCAACTCCACACCTATGATCTTCTGAAACGGATACTCCGCGGCTATGAGCAGCGTGCGTCCCTTGCCGGAACCGAGATCGACGAAAGTGAATTGATTGAACTCGATGGGCAGGCTCGCCATCATCTCGCGAAACAGGGCAGGGTCGGTCGGCTGATAAGGAGAATGAAACAATCCCAGCAGGCGCGCGCGCCAGCTCACGGTGCCGCTGGTGGTGTTGACGCGGTGCTCCCAGTCGTATTCCATGTCGCCGTAACGTTGCCGCTGGCGCTCGGGCGTGGAGTCGCGCACAAAGGTCCAGAGATTCGAGAGCAGCAGGGAAGCTGCGCTCCAAGCGCCCTGCGCGCGCGATTGCTCGCGCCACCAGCCGCCAAGCGCGCTCGATAGTTGTTGGAAGAAACTTGAAGACACCCAAGGATGCTAACAAAATGGGAAAGACGCCGTTCGCTATTCGCTGTTAGCTATTGGCTTCTAGCGAACGGCGAATAGCGAACGGCGAATAGCGCCCCCGCTACTTCGAATCTTTCTTGGCAGGCGGACGCGGTTGCGGCGGTTCGGCGCCCGGTGGCAGGCCCTTGGTGATGAACGGAAAGCTCTGCGGATCGTTTACTTCGATCCGGCCATCCGGCATCAACTTGTACGGCCGTCCCGTGGGATCGGCCTGCGTTCCACGGATGAACCCGGCGCGTTCCAGGTCGCCCATGCTGGCCGGCAAGTGTCCGGCCAGTTCGCGGTACTTTTCGACCACTTGCTCCAGTCGCGTCACTGCTTCATCCACTTGCAGAGCGAGCAAATGTTCGATCGCATTCTCCTGGATCGATGCATCCTTGGTGCTCTGCAAGGTCGTGGACCACAACATGCGCGCGGTGTCGAACTCACCCGCATGTTGCGCCATGCGCGCCGCCAGGATGGGCATGAAGGGGTTGGTTCCGGGCACCTGCGCTCCCTGGGCAAAGGCACTGGCCGCCCCGGCGTAGTCCTTGAATTCGGTGTAGTAGAGAAACCCCAGGTTGTAGTACAGGCGCCACTGCTCGGGATTGTGCGCGATGCCGTACCTCATCAGCGCGAGCGCGGACTGCGGCTGTCCCGCACCGTTGGGGGGGGTGGGCCCCAGGAAGTTGGACCCAAACTCATAGGCTGGCAAAATCCTCGGATCGAGTTCCGTTGTGATTTCGAGGAGCGGTGCCAGCAGGTGGAAATCGCTGGAACCGGCGTGATGTTGTTCACCGAAATACTGCACCGCGCGCGTCCAGTAAATGTCGGCCACGAGGCCGGTGTAGCCCAGGCTCATGCGGCGCAGCAGCTTGGGAGAACGCACGTAAATCGCATCCTGCGCTGCCGTTCCACGGCGCATGTGGTCGATTCGATCGAGCGTCGCCACGGTGCCTGCCATGGAAAACAAGAGCACGGCGGCCGCTGCCAGATCCACGCGCCGGCCGCCGCTCATTTCAGGTTCCGGCGCTGGAAGATCAGCACCGCTCCGGAGATCGTCATGGTGGAATACAGCAGCGCGTAGACGGTGTTGTAGAGAATCAGGCGTCCGGGTATGGCGTCGCCATGCGCCACCGGGCCGATCGCGTTCAAGGCGGAAAAATTCGGCACGAGATAGGCGACGGCGGTTGCGATCCAGCCCTCCATCCCATGCATGATTCTGGCAAAGCCGCGCAGGTCCTCGGCCAGGCTCCCAATCACGAACAGCGCGAAGCTGAAGACCGCCGACATCAGCGGCGTCGAAAAGGACGAGAAAAACAGCGCCAGTGAGCACACGATCAGGAACTGCAAGACGATGAAGTAGAGAGCGACCAAGATCCACGCGTCCATCTTTTGGAACCGGTGCGCCACATAGAGCAGCGCCAGAAACACGCCGACCGCCATCAGAAACGTGTTCACCACCAGCGTTCCCGTGAGCCCAAAAAATTTGCCCACGACGAACTCCCAGCGGCGGACCGGGCGCGACAGCACCGTATACAACGTGCGTTTGTCGATCTCTTTCGATACCAGGCCAATACCGATGAAGATGGCGATCACCACTCCGAACAACGACACCGCCGTCAGGCCGAGGTTCACCACCACCAGGCGCTCGATGTCGATGGAAATTTCTCCCACCAGGATCGCCGCCCCGGAAAGCAGCAGCGCAAACGCGATCAGGTTATACAGGACCCGGTCGCGCACGGCTTCGCGAAAAGTGTTGAAGGCGATCGATCCGATCCTTGCATTCCTACCCCCGGAGTTCATACGCCCACCCCTCTCCGGTCTTCATTTTCTTTCCCGTCTTTTTCATCCCCGTCCACGGCGGGCCGCAGTTTCTGGATGTAGTAATCCTCGAGCGAGCCGCGCACTGGCGTCAGCGAAATCAGCTTGAGGCTCTCGCGGCGCAGCACTTCGAGCGCCGCGTCCTGCCACTCTTGCGGCAATACCGCGTTGACCATGTCGCCGCTGACGCGAGCTTCCGCTCCATGGCTGGTCAAATCCGCCGGCACCTTTTGTGCGCAAAAAATAATTTCGATTTTGCCTTGCGTTTCGGACGTCAATTCCGCAACCGTCCCTACCCCGCGCAGCTTGCCTTGGTGGATGATCCCCACCCGGTCGCAAAGCGCCTCCGCATCCGACAGAATGTGCGTGGAGAAGAAAACCGTCTTGCCTTCGGAGCGCAGTTGCTGGATCAGGTCCCGAACCTCGCGCCGCCCCATCGGATCCAGTCCCGACATCGGCTCATCCAGAAACACCAGCTTGGGATCGTGCAGGACCGCCTGCGCCAGGCCCACCCGCTGCAACATGCCCTTGGAGAACTTTCGCAACTCGACTCCCGCGGAATCGCTCAATCCCACCCGCGCCAACATCTGTTCCACCCGCGCCGAGCGCCCTTTCGCAGGCATGCCAGAAAGCTGCGCATAATAGTTGAGCAATTCTCTTGCGCTCAGATGATCGTAGAAGTAGGGCTGCTCAGGCAGGAATCCAATCTGCGATTTCACCCGCGGATCGTCGATGTCCATCCCCAGCATTCGCGCCGTTCCCGCCGTCGGGAACACCAGCCCCATCAGGAGTTTGAGGGTAGTGGTCTTGCCCGCGCCGTTGGGACCGAGGAAGCCGAACACCTCGCCCTCTGCGATGGTCAGGCGGAGCGGATGCAGCGCAAGCTTCGGCCGCTTGCGCCAGAATCCGACGAGATATGTTTTTTCGAGGTCGAGAATTTCAATCGCAGCCATGGCCATGTGTGCACTGCCAAGCCCTTGCGTGGGATGCAAAGCTTCGTCCAATTAATGAGGATTATAAGCAAGGCCGTGGCATCGTGCGAGTGCGTGGATGTCCGGGTCGTTACGAAGGTAAATTGGCGGCTGGGAGCGGGCACCCCTCGAAAGCGCTCCACAATAAAAAAGCAGAGGATTGCTCCTCTGCTTTTTTCCGGCTTGTACCCTCCCCCAGGTACTATGCCAAAGTCAAACTTATTGCAGGGGTTGTTCGGTGCCGACGCAGGTGTTCGAGACCGTGCCGGAGACACGGACCACTGCATCCTGGGTCGAGCAGAAGTAGCGCACGCCCGTTTGGTTATAGCCGAGCGGCCATGCTTCAACGTTATATTGGGTAGATACGGGAGAGCCGGTCACATTGGTGACCAGGAAGTTATAGCCGCTCTTCGATCCCCCCGATATCGTGGTATCGACCAAGCAAGCGCCATTCGATGCCGGCACAGTGGTGCCGGTGCAGGATCCGCCCAGATTTGACAGAGCGGATGCATAGCCTATCGTCGGATAGGCCGAGTAGTATGAAATCTGTGCCGTGTTCAAGGTGCGAACCCCCGATACCGCGGACGACTCATTGGCCGCAATGCGCGCGCGCAGCAGGTTCGGGATAGCAATCGCGGCGATGATCAGAATGATCGCCACCACGATCAGCAATTCGATCAGTGAGAAGCCCTTTTGTTTCCGCATTGAAGTAACCCTCGTCTCCGTTCGACTATTCTCGGTCGGACGACCAACCCGCACTTACTATGGCACTCTAAGGGCCAGAGCCCAAGTGACGGACGGCAGATGTCCTGGTGGACGGAAGCCCTGTGTTCTCAGTGGACTACCGTGGAGTAGTTCAGCCTCGAATGCTCACGAATCCGTCAGCGTGACACTTTCAGAAAGCGCGACTGACAAATTTTGTCACTCGCTCCTCGTCTCCAATTTCGCCTTCAACCCAACGGACAGATGCCGCCGCGCCCCGTCCGCGGCTTTCGTCAATCCCCGCAATACGCGTGGTATGCTTTGCCCTTGGAATTTCCAGGCTCGAGCGACGGGCGATCCTCGAAAGCGCACTACCATAAGAAAAGCAGAGGATTACTCCTCTGCTTCTTTCCGGTTTGTACCCTTCCCCAGTTACTTTGCCAAAGTCAAACTTATTGCAGCGGGTTTTCGGTTCCGGCGCAGGTGTTCGAGACCGTACCGGCGTCACGTACCACTGCATCCTGGGTCGAGCAGAAGTAGCGCACGCCCGTTTGGTTATAGCCGAGCGGCCAGGCTTGAACGTTATATTGGGTAAACACGGGAGAGCCGGTCACATTGGTGACCAGGAAGTTATAGCCGCTCTTCGATCCCGATGCTATCGTGTTATCAATCAAGCA
>Ga0326728_10012405_pt1 | contig 18947 bp, 20 predicted proteins | sample MB3enrmetagenome_FD_207602 | JGI IMG/M metagenome (GOLD analysis project Ga0326728, IMG submission 207602) | Lab enriched peat soil microbial communities from McLean, Ithaca, NY, United States - MB31MN | ecosystem: Environmental > Terrestrial > Soil > Wetlands > Peat | place: USA: New York... | reverse complement strand
ATTCAAATTTCCCCTTCGGCAAGGGAACCATGTTGCATGTGAGACTCGAAGGGAGGAAGCTTATCGTCGAACCCGCAGCTCTAACTGTTCTTCGAAAATTCGGCAAAATGAGGAAGATAAAAAACACCGTTGGAAAAAAGATTCGAAAGAAGTAACCAAATCCCACAAACCCAAACAACTTCCGTCGAAAATCTCCAACTTGACACCTGAGTAAACAATTACTGACGTAGAAAATTCCCCAGAATCTTGAAACCCACATGTGCTTGGTCACCATTGACTTCGCAACGAAGTAGAAACCCGAATAACTGGAGTAGGTTTGAAAAACTTCTAGGCGAAGGAAAAGCTGCTTAACAAGCGGGTTCACGTCGTAAACCCCCTATCCAAGCAGATCACAAACCTCAAATCCCAATACCTAATATTTGTTATCACTCACATCCGAGAGACCATCTTACTCAAACCCGACAAGGATGTCGAATCCGAAGCTAAAATCTTCTAAAACAGCAGGCTCATCGTTCATGAAATTCTGTGATAAATGCGGGTCATATATGACCGAAACCAACAAGGGCTTTTCCTGCACAAAATGCGGAAACCTCATTCCCACCGACATAATTGAAGTGCAGCAGATTAAACAACCAGAAGAATCGCCAGTAGATGTTGTGGATGACTCAAAGAAGGAGAAAGAATACGCAAAGGTAGCCGAAACATGCCCACAATGCGGTAACCATGAAGCGTTTCACAGCCTCGGTCTAATCTCTGGTGAGCATGCTGGAGTCAGACAGGAACGATCAATGGAGCGGTTCACCTGTACTAAATGCGGTCACTCTTGGACCAAATAATCGCCACTTGCACACCCAGCAGGTCCATGTTTAGCATCGAGAACTGCGATTAGCCAATGTACGATGCGCTGCGAGATCGATCAAAGTCTCTGATCAACTCAACCTCACGAGGTTCTGCCCCGTCGGCATGTAAGAGTAACTCCTTCGAACCTGAATTAGGCAGTAGAGACCATGGCCCATCAGATGCGACTTTCGAGGCAGGATGGTCTGGTCCGAAAGTTGCTAGGGAAACTTCTCGAACCAGGTCTCTAACTTCCACTTCGTCAACCAGTCCCAGAGAATGCAAGTACTCATGCAGCAAGATTGAATACACGAATGATTTGACCTGTGTTGGAGGGTTGCCTGAGGAGACAACTCGATCAAGTAGGCTCCTATTCATCACTATAGAGTTCGATCCAAGACTATGGAACGCGCCCAACTGAATGGGAAGATTAGCCAACACTAGCATAAGCCCGCCGCGCTCTTTCTGGAGATGCTGCTTCACGGACCTTTTCACTACCTCAAACACGTCTCCGAAATTTTCGCTCGCGCCTAATTCTTTAGCGAAATCTTGCAACTCAATCATTTTCTCTTAGGCATAGAATGAATCTTAACGACTCAGATAGGTCACACCCAGTCACAAACTCAGGCCGATTCGGCATGATGGGTTAGCGCTCGTTGTATGCCAATTACCCCTCAAGACTAAGCCCAAGGGGACAATTGGTCCGAGCAGTTTGTATGTTCATGACAGACTTGAACCAGATTAATTCGGCGCCTGAGATTACTTTGATCAACAGCATCGTGCTGTGATGACATATCAGAGAAGTATTCCTCTCAGACACCGAACAGTAAAAGTTGGATCAGGCTGAACTTGTCTACCGCTTCTGAAACGTATCAATACGACCAGCAGAAAAGAAAACTTTCCAAGGACTATCGAAATCGAAAACTGACGATCGATGTTCTGTCTGATCCGATTTTGCAAGTTGCGTTCTGCTCGGGCCTTTTGATCTCAGGATTGTCGCTCACAATTTCGCAGTTCGCATCGACAATTGTCACGTGGGAGTCTGGGCGTGTGACAGTTTACGTTGTAATCTTTCTCGCGTTCTTATTTGCTCTAGAACTACCTGTTGCTTGGTATGAAGGATATCGGATAGATCATGAATTTGGTTTGTCCCATCAAAATTTTAAGGCGTGGACTATAGATTTTTTTAAAGCCGCGTTGCTGTCATACGTGGTTATCGTTCCTCTCTCCGTCGGTTTATATCTGCTCATTCAGCTCTCGTCATTTTGGTGGCTCTGGGCTTCGTTAGCTTACGCTATACTCGAGCTTGTCGCCTCAACCATTCTTCCATTCATTGTCGTTCCAATGTTTTACAAACTGAAGCCATACTCTGATACAATACAGCGAGATCAGCTCCTCCGTATGGCTAAGAAAGCTGGCGCGAAAAACATCCAACGAGTCATGTTGGCAAATGAGAGCGCTCGTTCAGGAAAAGCCAACGCGTTCTTTACGGGATTAGGTGGGACCAGAACGATGGTGCTCTTCGACAACCTCGTGACAGGATTCACTCCGAGAGAGGTTATCACGGTTGTTGCACACGAATTAGGACATTACGTGAACGGAGACATTTGGAGGGAGGCTGGCTTAACCGCACTCCTGACTGTTCCGGAGTTATTCATCGCTAACTTGGCATTGCAGTGGGCGACAGGGCGCTTCGGAATTCTTAGTCAAGCCGATCCTACAGGTCTTCCTCTCATTGTGATCGTAGTTTCGCTAGTTAGTTTCCTTCTAATGCCTATCTCGAACGGAATATCGAGGATCATCGAACGGAAAGCGGATGAATTTTCTCTACGAATGGCAGAAGATCCGCAGGCTCAAGCGTCAACTGAAAGACGTCTAGCTGATATGAATCTCTCAGATGACAGACCGCATTGGTTGATTGAATTACTCTTCTACACACATCCGCCGGCATGGAAACGCATCAAATTGGCTGAGGATTGGAAACCGGCTACTGTTGACTTTGGTAACGCGAAGCAATCATGAATTAGAACAGCACGAGATTTTATTATGATCAATCAATTCTGAATTACTCAGGCAGGCCATGTTCGAACACTACAACGAACCACTTCTTTCCAAAACAGCATTTCTGCGACGGCAGCTTCTCTATTTGGGCATCGCTCTAGGAATCGACGCAGGTTCTTTAGCTATCGGTGTAATCGGTTATCATGTCTTCGAAGGATACTCCTGGATTGATTCACTTCTTAACGCTTCAATGCTCCTCGGCGGCATGGGACAAGTTACTGAGCTGCATACAACTGCGGGAAAGCTGTTCGCTTCATTCTACGCAATCTACTGCGGCGTCATATTCCTTGTTGTAGCAGCCGTCCTACTTGCGCCAGCAATACATCGTTTCATGCACCATTTCCACTTAGACACCGACAACCACGACTGAGCTCGCGTTTGCTTCAATTACGTGAAGATTAGACTCGAAACTAGTAGCAAAACCAAACCAAACGAACCTAGCAGTAACCAAATGCGATATGTCTGTTCTCTCCATTCGGCCTTGCGGTAGATGTAAGCTATCATTGCGAATGATAGGAGATCTATCGCAAGGAAAATCGCGAATCTGGCTTGGCTCACGCTGCTTGCTGCATCGAGACCCCAAAGATAGTTAGTCGAAACCAGCTGGAGAATGACTAAAACTGTAACTAGCAGATCATTTCGATTCATGAATCATTTTCTCCAAGAAGCGGATTCGTCTACTTAGTGAACCGTTGGGTAACTCAATTCTGTAAATTAGAAGGGCGCTTGCAAGAATCACGAACGCTAGCATGATAATTGAAGAAACGAGCAGCAAAGCCTTCCACCAATCGAGCCCCTGCACGATAATGTTTACTGTAGTGTTCATCGTGTTTCCGATCGCGAAGGCTCCTCCAGTTGCCAGCGCCCCAAATGAGAATAACGCCGCAAATTTCGTAGGCGCCTGAGGCCCTGAAGATGTCTGACGCTTTATTCGGGAAAAGAGAACCCAATATGCCCCGAAAGAAACAAAAGCGATGATGAGCGCTGTCCCACCGATAACAAGCGCCGCCTGTTCAAACGGAATAATCTGGCCCGGGGTTATCAAACCCCAGTATGCTAAGACGATGAGTTCCGCTACGAAAATCAGCCCGAGTGTTACGAAGATAGGACGGTCGATTAATCGCCTCTTTTTGCTGCGATCTATGAATGGAAGAAGGAACAGCAAAATGAAGAGTAAAGTCACTAGGCTAAGAGCAACAGACAAACCGGGACCTTCGAAAATAGATATTTTGAGTATCTGGTAGATCCACAGAAAATACCAATCAGGCTGTGGAGTAAACTGGGCTGCCAATTGTGGGCTGTACTGCGGTGGGAGATTCAAGGGAAATATGACCGAGATCAGGAGCATCGCCGACCCGAATACCGCTGCCAACTCCAGTAGATACAAGGAGACATCCGGGAAGATCGGGATCAATCTTCTCTTCTCCTGACTAACAACACCCGTCGCAGGTTCGGAAATCCCATGGCATTCCAGCATGTACATTTTGAGTGTGAGCAACACCAACAACACCGCGGGTAGGACTACAACGTGCAAATCATAGAAGCGAAGAAGCTCAGTAGCATCACCGCCCGCGCCCACGACCAGGAAACTTAGTAACCAAGAAATTTGAGCGGGTAACGCGTCAATCATTCCGATTCCTACATCCGTGGCGGATTTTGACACAACCGTCCACGGGAGCAAGTAACCAGTGAAACCGAACCCTAGAGTAACAAACCCCATCACCATTCCAACGATCCACATCATTTCACGAGGCTTTTTGTGGACCGAAACGAAATACCCACGCATCATATGCATGAAAGCCAGCATAATCATCGCATACGCAGTGTACAAGTGAACGCTCTCGAGGAATCTGCCGTAGTAGACTTGTTGGAATATGTACTGAGTCGACTGGAACGCCTGAATTGGGCTAGGCACATAGTAGAGCATCATCAACATGCCAGTCACACCTTGGATCACAAAGGCTACGACTGTCAGCGCTCCAAGCCAGTAGAACGGATTCACAGCATACTCTGGAACCGGTCTAAGCATAGGATGAGAGAGACCGAGTCGACTGTCGAACCAAGCGACTAGTCGTGCTATTATTTCGTCTTCTTTTCTCACGTTGTGCTCACCGGATTTCCGCCTTGGAGATCTGAGGATGTGTCGTTCGACCCAGTGTTATGGCCGAATATTGTCGGAGGCCCCATACCGACCGCGTAAATTTCCCCTGACGTATCCACGTCCAGTATCACCTGCGGCACCGGTCTAGGAGAAGGACCTGCTTGCACGGTTCCGCCGTGAAGAAAATCGAATACGCTTCCGTGACAACAACAGTAACCGACGGATGATTCGGCCGTATAGGCGGAGTTGCATTGCGGTGAAGTTCCCGTAGGTTGGAATGCATAGACGCAACCTAAATGTTGACAGAGCGCGCTGAATGCAACAATATCGCCTTCTGGTCCAACGCCACCATCCGCCTTCTGTCCTAACTTCACCAAAACGTTCGGTTCGTTATCTAACGGATAGTTGAATATGATTGGTCGATTGGCTTCGAGATCTGTGAGGCTGGCGACCTTAACTCTTGGAAACGTAACACTTTCTGAACTCTCAGAAGGCGGTGTACTCGTGACCGCTTTCGTTATCGCTCCGATCCCAGCGAGAACGAGCAAGGCCGAGAACGTCACGGCTACTTTCAAAAAATTGCGCCTATTCGGAGAATTATCTTCCTTACTCTCCGTGTCGGCTTTACTAGACATCGGTTTAGTCCTTCGTCTTAGCCCTTGCAACTAGCCCTATTACTACTCCAACGAGAAGCAGGCCAAGCCCAACAGCCGCCGCGAGGTCTGCGGGGATCCCAAGCTGCGGTTGAGGCACTGAAGAAGTCGATGTGGTAGATGGTGGAAATTGGTTGCTGATTGTCAGTGAGTACCATGCTGAGACTGACTTAATGTGCGATGACTCACCCAACATTCCGTTCCATACTGCGAACGCTACATAGTAAGTAGATCCGGCTTGCAGCTGCACACGGTATTGAGAATCTTCAGAAGTGAAACTTCTGACCATCTCAACGGTCCATGTCTTCGTTATGTTCGAGAAGGAGTTTCCGACGTGTACGATGTAGGGATCGGCGTATGGATCTAAGTTTGGAGAACCTGCGCCGAAGCTGCCCCCGATTACATAGAATCCAGTGGTGTTAGTGTAATCGTCCTCCGCAAACGAGACATTGTCAGCCGGATAAATCGACCTTCCGCTAGGATCAGTGTAACCGCCCGGAAAACCTGAGTCGTTCGGACTATTGTCTGTAGGGTTTGATTGCCAGTGCCAAATTTCAGCTGCACCACCAGTAATTGCACCGGATGATCCAAGCTGCATGGCTGGGGATTGCTGCTGTTGGCCGGATGATCCTAAGTACCATAGAACCGCGACTCGATCGGGATAGTAATACGTGGAATTGTAGTAGAGTTGGACTACGTGCGACGTTTCTTCAGGATTCAACGGGAGTAGTGTTCCGTTGCTTGCGGTATAGATCTCATTCGAAGATCCGAATGATGGACCTACCTGATCGGGCCACTGAAAGAGTATATAGATATTGAATCCGTCATTCGCAGACTTGACGAGAACATATGGTGTGTGGCCACCTCCGGGACTCACAGATGCTGAAAGGGAAACATTAGTCCACGGGATTGCACTCCAAAACGTCTCATTCCCAGGTGAGGCATAGTTTGGTGCCCCGCTAACGAGATACGAAGTTACGTTGGTAACTTGTCCCTGAGCGTATGCCATTCTAACATTAGCAAAAAATAGCGAAACTGTCAGAACCAAAATTACGATGGCTATCAGAGCTACCCGGGTCGGCCGGATCGGGTGAATTATTCTCAAGTCTCCTAACTCGAGTCCGAAGACGAACAATAAAAGTCAGTCGGAAGACTTTCGAGAAAGGAAATTTCAACTGGAAATCGGCATATGCGCTGATTCATGCACCTTCATCGCCGCTTTCCTCACAAGTTTACGAGGCAGAATCCTAACCACAGAAGCTAACAATTTGTTTCTGAATCCTGGAATAACGATCGCTTCGCCATGTATCATACCCTCAAAGCCAACTTCAGCTACCTTCAATGGTTCATCCGGCCGGAGCAATCCTTTGGGATTGAATAGCTTGGACTCAGCCAATCCTGCACGATTTTGAAAATCCGTTCTTGTAGGCCCGGGGCAAAGCGCGGTTACTATTACCCCACTTCCTTGCAATTCCTCGAAGATGGCTTCGGAAAATGAGAGAACATACGCCTTGGTCGCATAATACACCGCCATAAGTGGACCAGGCTGAAAAGCTGCCGTAGATGCAACATTAAGTATCCTTCCCTCCCGTCTTCTAACCATGTCCTTGAGAAAGAGTTTCGTTAGTTCAGTTAATGCTACGACGTTGACTTGAATCATGCGCAATTGAGTACTCAAGTCAGTTTCAGAGAACTTACCCAACACACCTAGGCCTGCGCAATTAACCAACACATTAACTGCTATCGATTCTTCCTGGAGTTGACTGTAAATTTCTTGGGGAGAGTTTGGAGCCGCAAGGTCTTTCGCGATCACTCTCGCAAGCACATCGTGCCGTGTGCGCAAATCGGTAGCAAGTTTCTGTAGTGCTTCTTCGTTTCGAGATACCAGAATGAGGTTGTATCCTTGACGTGCAAATATCTTCGATAATTCGTAACCTATGCCGCTCGAAGCGCCTGTAATGAGCACCCATTTCGTAGCTGCACCTGACTGTGGTATATTGGTCATGAGGTCTTTACTGGGTGGTCATCAATGTCAAGATTTTGCATCGCTCTGTTTGAAGCGAACCCTCATAACTTCGAATTGATCGTTCGTCACTGATCACAAATGGCGATTAGTGACTTGGGGCGGCTTCCACATTGGGATCTCTCAAACGTCTACCCAAGTCTCACTTCGGAGCAGTTTACCTCGGCAATGGTAGAGTTGAGGAAGCAAATTGACGCTCTCCAGGAATTTTTGGATAACTACAAGATCTCACGTACCCAATCCAGTTCGCCGAGTGTTACCGGTGCGAAGGTCGTAATCGACGGGTACATCGACCGCATCAATCAATTACTGCGTCTATTCGGGACACTTAACGCGTACGTGGCATCTTACGTGACCACCGATTCCTTCAACGCGAACGCTAAGCGATTAGAATCAGAACTTGAAATCGTCTCAGTCAAGTTGCAGGAAGAGGATGTTCGTTTCGAAGGATGGATCGGTACTGTTGCAGATCTACTAACAGGGATAATATCCCTATCCGGAACAGCGAAGACACATTCCTTCTACCTCCGTGAGACTGCCGACCAAAGCCGTTTCTTAATGTCAGACGCCGAAGAATCGCTTGCTGCTCAACTCGAACTGAGCGGAGGAAACGCATGGAGCAAACTGCAGGGGACAATTTGCTCACAACTTTCCGTAGACTTTGAACTTGAAGGAAAAACTCAACGAATGCCAATAGCAGCCCTCATAAATTTAAGTCATCATCACGATCAAAGCGTTCGTCAACGTGCATACGAAGCAGAAATCGAGGCTTGGGACACCGTCCGAGAACCTTTGGCAGCTGCACTTAATGGAGTAAAGGGAAGCGTAATCACACTCTACAAAAAACGAGGGCGGACTGATGCACTCCATGCCTCACTCGACTATTCACGAATTGATCGCGAAATTCTAGAAACAATGCTCAAAGCGATGAATGAATCCTTCCCAATTTTCAGGAAATATCTGAAATCAAAAGCGAAACGACTGAACGACGTGGCTCTACCCTGGTGGAATCTATTCGCTCCAATCGGCGGAACCACAAAAAGGTATACGTGGCCAGAGACAACCGAATTCATAACCTCACACTTCAGCACCTTCAGCGAACGTTTGGCGGGCTTAGCTAAACGTGCCTTCCATAGCAACTGGATCGACGCCGAACCAAGACGAGGAAAACGAGGCGGTGGATTCTGCATGGACATACCATTGGTTAACGAGTCCCGCATCCTATGCAACTTCGACGGATCACTAGATCAGGTTTCTACGGTCGCGCATGAACTCGGTCACGCATTCCACACCGAATGCCAAGTCGGAAAGACAATGCTCCAAACTCGAACACCGATGACACTTGCTGAAACCGCTTCCATCTTCTGCGAAACAATCATCACCGAGGCTATGCTCACATCAGCGACACCGAAGGAAGAGTTAGTAATCCTTGAAACGAACCTAATCAGCACAACACAGGTAATCGTTGACATAACATCACGATTTCTCTTCGAGAAAGAAGTTTTCGAACGACGCGAAAAATCGGAACTATCGCCCGACGATTTTTGCGAGATCATGCTCAACAGCCAAAAATCAACCTACGGAGAAGGCTTGGATGAACAACACTTGCACAAGTACATGTGGACGTGGAAACCGCACTATTACAGCACAGGCTTCTCCTTCTACAACTATCCATACGCATTCGGATTACTCTTCGGCACAGGCCTGTACGCGCTGTACAAGGAACGTGGAAAATCGTTCGTCTCAGACTTCGAAACCCTCTTGGCCGAAACTGGTGAAGCGGCTCCAGCCGAACTAGCGTCGCGATTCAATATTGACGTCCGCAAACCGGACTTTTGGCGGAATAGCTTGAAAGTGATCGAAAAAAGAATCGAACGATACGTGGAGCTATAACTGGTTCAGTCAGCCTATTAAATGAGTAATTTGAATCACGAAACGAATCTTGGTGGCTGATTTTGTCTCAAGGAGCCTACGGACACGGATCGCAGAACATTCCAGTAAACCGCATCGACAAATACGTTTGGGAAATACCTGCTGATGCCCAACCCGGCATGCGGGTTCCTGGACGGATCTATGCTGACGACGCATTAATTGAGAAAATGCGCACCGACGCAACGCTGCAACAATGCGCAAACGTAGCCACTCTCCCCGGCCTTTACAAGTGGGCCATCACCATGCCTGACGGCCACGAAGGTTACGGATTCCCGATTGGAGGAGTCGCTGCCAGCGACTACGACGAAGGGGTCGTAAGCCCCGGAGGCATAGGGTATGACATTAATTGCGGCGTCAGACTAATCAGAACCAACCTTTTTGAAACTGATGTCAGACCTCACCTCGCGAAATTACTTGACACATTGTTCGTGAATGTACCGTCCGGGCTTGGAAGTCGTGGTAAAGTTGGAAAATTATCATCCGGAGACCTTGAGAAGGTTACACGTGAAGGAGTAGAATGGGCAGTTGATAATGGCTACGGATGGGCAGAAGACCAAAAACATTGCGAAGAAAACGGCTGTATGACAACAGCCAACCCGGACAAAGTCTCCGGCGTAGCAAAGCAAAGAGGAGCGCCACAACTCGGAAGCCTCGGAAGCGGAAACCATTTCCTTGAAATCGAAAAAGTCGACAAAATCTTCGACCAAACCGTAGCCACTAAACTTGGAATAAAACAGGAAGGACAGATCCTCGTCCTAGTCCACACTGGAAGCAGAGGATTCGGTTACCAAGTCTGCAGCGACTACCTAAGAGTCATGGAACGTGCCGTACACAAATACGGAATCAAACTCCCCGACAGACAACTAGCGTGCGCCCCTGCGAAAAGTAATGAAGTCGAAGATTACATCGGTGGGATGTCCTGCGCGGCTAACTACGCATGGGCCAATCGACAAATGATTACCCACTGGACACGAGAAGCGTTCGAGAAAACTTTCGGAAAAGCCGCCGACCAACTCGATATGGCATTAATTTACGACGTAGCCCACAACATTGCCAAAATCGAAGAACACAGAGTAGATGAGGGAATGAAGAAAGTCTACATCCACCGCAAAGGCGCAACACGAGCCTTCCCACCAGGACACCCTGCTATTCCAGCTGAATACCGAGAGATCGGCCAACCAGTACTCATCCCAGGCAGCATGGGCACAGCCTCTTGGGTTCTCATCGGAGCGCCGAAATCAATGGAACTAAGTTTCGGCACAACCGCACACGGAGCCGGAAGATTCATGAGCAGAGCAGCCGCCAAACGACGCAACCCCGCACGATCTGTCGAAGACCTACTGACCAAAAAGGGAATCATGATTCGAGCTGAAAACATCGGAACCGTGAGCGAAGAAGCTCCAGAAGCCTACAAAAACGTAGACAGCGTCGCAGAAGTGAGCCACCAACTAGGAATCGCAACCAAAGTAGCAAGACTGACTCCGATCGGCGTAACCAAAGGCTAACCTAAAACCCACTTACGTCGGTTGCGATCTTTGAAGTACTCTCAGTCCGGCTCATCCGTAGGCGTGTGATTTTGTTTCGCGAAAACTTTGGCCGGTAGATTTTCTGATCAACGTTCGCGCTACAGTCATGTTATAGTTGGGTTGTCCAGCCGAGATACTGTAGAATGGCTCACCGCCTTGGCCCTTAATCTTCGTTCGAGCGATGGAAGTTATGTTTGGTCTAAGCCGCAATTTACTGCCATCATTCAAAGAGTAAAAGTTCCATTTGTCCTGCTTGCCAAAAGGCTCGAAAGAAACGGCTTCATCCATGTTCTGCGCGATAAGCTCAGGTGTAACTGGCTTACTAGAAGGCGTGCCTCTCAACATAGCTGGGAAAGAGGCCAAGGCAAAGATGTTCTGACTTGTCCATACGTAATTAGGCTGGCCTAAGGCATCAAATTGGTTCGTTGATCGCCAAATATTTCCTAAAACAAGCTTTATCTTCATTCGTGAGCCGTCGGAAAGCTTGTAGTACTGCCAATCCTCATGATTGACTGAGAAATCAACTAACTCTGCTTCTTTCCAATTGAAACTCGCTTGCATTGCAAGCTACCACCGCGTGATTACCCGTCGATCCGCGCTAAATATTCTCCTAAAATTACCAAAACTTCTGAACCACACTTAACACATTCCTGACCAATCTGAACGCACCCGTCTGTCATTCCTTTCTTGATGTATCCCTGCCTCTATCTTCTCCTTTGTTTCGATCTCCTGTTCAATCTCACGAGTCCTCGCCGTACAGATATCGACAATCCTGACGCTGAACCTATAAGCCCAGAATCCATTCCAAACATTCGATTTGACCACCATGTCCGCGAGTAAATTCAAAAATCGAGTCGCAATAGTGACCGGCGCCAGCACCGGAATCGGAGCCTCCACCGCAATCCAACTGTCTCGGAACGGAGTGAAAACCGTCATCAACTATTACCGCTCAGAAGACAAAGCTCGAGAAGTCCTCAAGAAAATTGAATCTTCAGGAGGCACCGCAGTACTCATGCAAGCAGACGTTCGAGATAACACGCAAGTAAAAAACATGGTTCAAAAAACCATTGATACATACGGAAAAATTGATATTCTCATCAACAACGCGGGCGGCCTGATCAAACGTGTCGGAATAGCCGAAGCGGACGATTCCCTCTGGGACGCAACGATGGACCTAAACCTGCGAAGCATGTTCTACTGTTGCCGCGCCACAATCCCACACATGATCAAAAACAATTACGGAAGAATCGTTAACATAAGCTCCCTCGCCGCCGACAACGGCGGAGGAAAACTCGCAACCATTTACGCCACAGCAAAATCCGGAATGTACGGGTTCACGAAAGGCCTCGCCAAAGAACTCGGCCCAAACGGAATAACCGTAAACGCCATCTCCCCAGGACTCATAGTCACCCCATTCCACACAAAAGCCGAAACAGGCAACCTAGAATCTATGGTGCCCATGATACCAGTAAAACGGCTTGGAACCGCCGACGAAGTCGCAAGCCTAGCACTCTACCTATCATCAGACGACGCAGGCTTCATAACCGGAAGCATATACCGAATAACCGGCGGCCAACGATAACCCACAATTTTTACCCGATCCTCTTCTCCATTTTCGTTTCAGTACCCACTTTCTGGTAAGTCTCGATGTAAACTCAGACGCACACATACTAACGCACGGAAAACGTTGCAATCTGAGTTCAAAGGTATATTCAATAGGACCGCCAAACACCTTTACTCTCCTCTTGAACCCTTCCGAAGGTAACCGAAATCTAGCTCGTGCCAGGCTTGACAAAGTCTAGGCTACAAGAATTTAACGAACTATTCTGTCAAGCGGTCGATGAATCAATATCGGAGATACTAGGAGCAAACGTGCTCCCATCCCTCTATGATGCCCTAGAGAAACAACACTCCATAACCCGAGATGAGCTACCATATCGACTCGAAACAGTGTATGCAGTTCTCGAAAACGTTATCGGAATTCGAAGCTCTCGTATAATTGAGAACCATATCATTCGCAAGTTCTACCATACCTTAGACCTGCCGTTTGATACCGTCGACGGATACACTCTAAAGGACTACGTTGAGGCTGCGAGGAAGAAAATAGAGGCGATGAATTGGAACTCTTCAAACTCAATAGCAACGTATGTTTCGTGCACCTTTAGTGCACGACCACGCTAGACTGTTAGCTAGCTACATGGACGCATGTATAGAAAATAACCGCTTAAGCTATGGTGGCGAAGCCACCTCCACTTCCGTATCCTAGTCATCCTTAAATTAGCTGGCTCTGAGGAGGGGTAGGGATTAAGTCATGCAGCGTTCTCACGTGTCGAAAGTTGCCGTATGCGTATTATTGATTGCGATCGGATTCTCGTTAATTTCAGGAAACGTTAGTCCTGTCAAGGGATACATTGTCGTCGGTCGCGGATGTTTACGATGTGGGTATTGGTATGGAGGGCGCTACATCTACTACCCCGGATATTATTTCTACAATGGCTACTATTACCAAGGCGGATACCCATCCAGTTACTACACAAGCCCGCAGTATCAGTTGACCATCAACACTAACCCTTCAACCGTAGGCGGAGTTACTGGTGGAGGAACCTATAGTTCAGGAAGCACCGCATCATTTTCAGCAAATCAGACCATAAGCCAATCCCCGGGTACACGATATGTATTCCAGGGTTGGACCGGTGCGTATTCTGGTTCGGGAAACACCGGATCGATAACAATGACCTCTGCGCAAACAATTACCGCACAATATCAACTGCAGTATTTCGCTTCAGTGACACAGCAACCCTCAAGTGCTCCAACGCCACAAGGCGGCGGCTGGTTCAACGCCGGCGGCACAACCACGATAACTACACCATCACAAAACGTCAGCCTAGGACCCGGCTCACAATTAGTCTTCAACGGATGGACCGTAGACGGAAGTAACCAAGGTGGTTCCACGTTAACGTTACAGATGAACTCACCACATACCGTCGTAGCCCAATATACACAACAATACTACCTAACCGTCCAATCCCCACAAGGCATAACCTCCGGCCAAGGTTGGTATAATGCTGGTACTAACGCGCCGATCTCCGTCTCCACACCACCCTCACCCATGTTTGGGGTTAACTGGGTGTTTGATGGTTGGCAAGGATCCATACAATCCTCAACACAATCCACAACCGTCCTCATGAACGGCCCGATGACCGTAACGGCTGCATGGCACCAAGACTCCACGATGCTATACGCAACAGTAGCCGCCATCATCGCTATCATAGCAGTCGCTGGCGCAGTATTCTACAAAAGCAAACACAAGAAGCCAGCCACCGCTCCATCACCACAAACCAACGTCACCACGTCCTAATCAGGTTCCATCGCGAAGAGTTTAGGATTTTTTCAAAGAGTGATTAGCCGTGAGCGAATTAGTTTCGCTTCTAGAACCATTATGCGCACAGCTAGAAGATAAAATCAAGAAAGAGATTTCAGGACCGTTCAATTTACCGAAGAAACTCATATACGATCGTGTCATGCCACTGCGCGTCAATGTGAGAACCCTTTCAGAGAGTTCCTATTTTGAACTACTTTCAGGCGGACGCGTTCAATTGCATAATGGCTCAGCCGCAGAGTCTGACGTAAGCATAAGCGCCGATTTGGCTGTGCTGAAGGAGCTTATTGTTAAGCAGAGCAAGAGTTTCTTTGAAGACGCGGAAAAGACCGGAAAGATTCTTGTGAAATCCCAAACGTGGAAAGGGGAACAAGCAGTCAATCAGGTCAGACAGCTCTTCAGCCAAATGCCCTGACTTTTCACGACGTTCCAGGGCCCGTACTGGTTCCATTCTCACTTTCTATATGCAGATTGTGAGCCACCGACTGGAGAAGTTCTCCAATCGAAATGTATGGATAAGACGCGAATGAGGAAGAAAGTTGCGATCGTTATCCAACCAGCGAGAGCCGGATTAATCTTCAACTGAAGCGTGAGAAGAATAAATTCAACACAGCAAAACGCGACAATCAAACCGTACAATTGACCAGGCTGCATAATCGACGGAACATCACCAACCATTAAATCACGAAGAACTCCTCCCCCAACTCCGTTAATTGCTCCAATGAATACGACTCCAGGTAAACTGATGCCCGCACCAAGTGCCAATTGCATGCCGACGATAGCAAATCCAGGCGTTGCTATTGCGTCTATCAAACCAACCAACTCGCCCCAGTACTTGAATTGCAGCACGTATCGGCCAAGGGATACGATCACGAGTGTCGCGAAGACAACCACCAACAAATAGTAAGGATCTTGAACCGCCACTGGCGTTCGATGCAAAAACAAGCCGTCACGAATTATGCCACCGCCCGTTGCCGAGAGAAGCGCGAGCACAAAAACTCCAACGACGTCAAACCTCTTACGAATCGCAACAATACCGCCGCTGGCCGCCCACAAAAACGTCGCGACCCAATTAATCACTGGCGGAACCAGAAATTCCTCTACCATAATTTCTCCTTGCTGCTGCTGACCGATTAACGTATCCCATCCTATTCAACGGACGTCGGATAGACGCGCCAGGCGTTTCTCGAATTCCGAATTATGAAACGCTCTTGAACGGAAGTTCCTTCAGACTTTCTGTCTATGCTGCTGCCGCGCTGTAAACGGTCTGCCCTTCCTTTATCGTTTCCAGGACTTTGACGTCCTTGATTGTATTCGGATTTACTTTAAGGGGGTTTTTGTCGAGAATTACCAAGTCTGCGATCTTTCCAGGTTCGATTGAGCCTTTAGTTTTCTCTTCACCGTACTGGTAGGCGGCGTTAATCGTTATCGCCCTCAGGGCGTCCATCGGTTTGACTCGTTCATCCGGCCCGATAATGTCACCGGATCGTGACGTGCGGTTCACGGCTGTCCAGATCGTGAGCATTTGATCCATTGGTAGGACGGCAAAATCTGTGTGATTGGTAGGGCGTAAACCCAAGGCTAACGCTGTCTTCATAGGACTGAGAAAGTACGCGCGTTCTTTCCCTAGATTCTTCACGTGGGTGTCGCCGAAGAAGAATGTGTGGTCAGTGTAGAATGAGGGGATCAATTTCAATTGAACATATTTCTTAAGCTGATCGAGTCGAATGAACTGTGAATGGACGACTGTGGTACGTCGATAAGGCGGATTTGGTCCTGCTGCTTTCTCGTAGGCGCTAAGGAACATGTCGATTGTCGCATCGCCGTTGGCGTGGACAAGTATCTGCAGATTGTCATCGTAAACCATCTTCACCAATTTGTCAAGCATTGCTTGTGGGATAGATGGTTCGCCGCACCAATTCGCCTGCCCATTCGGTCCAGGAGTCAAGTAGGGTTTGGTGAAATATGCCGTTCTGGCTTGGGGTGAACCATCTGCAACGAATTTTACTCCACCCAACTTGAAGTGGTTGTTGTAGGCGCCCCACGTGTTTGGTGGATTCTTTTCCAAAACTTTGGGAGCGTCAACGAATAGTGGATACGAGACGAGATCAAGATAGAGCAGACCTCGCGCAGCCGCCTTCTTTAGTGTCTCCACGTCAGCCGCGCTAGTGGCACCTTCCTGTGCCGTTGTTATGCCGAATTTCGAATACAATTCCTGCCCTGCCTTCATCGAGTTGAACACCTGTTCCTCTGACAGTTTCAAAACCTCGTCACGGAACGGCAGGTAGGCCATTTCCATAACCAAACCCGTAGGTTCCATTGATCCCGGTTTGCGCGCGATCACACCACCCGGCGATGTCGGTGTCTTCGCACTGATACCCACCTTCTGAAGGCCTAGCGAGTTCAACACGGCGCCGTGCATCGAGACCGTGATCACAATAACTGGGTTGTCCGGGAAAGCGGGGTCGAGATCATCGCGAGTCAGTTCACGTTTATCCGTTATCTCGCTTCCGTCATAGCCATAACCAATAATCCAAGCACCCTTGGGAATATTGCGTTTCGCCTGCAACTCCTTCAGAGCAGCAATGATAGAGGCGATATCTTTGCCGTTGCTGACTGGCGGTGGTGAGACATTCGCTTGCAAAGCTGATTGAGGTGCGGCGATGAAGTGGCTATGCGGATCAATGAAACCGGGCAAAAGCGTTTTGCCTTGCAAGTCAACTATTCGTGTAGATCCGCCCTTGTATTGCTTCGTCAACTGATCTGTGGATCCGACGGCCAGAATCTTACCGTTCTTCACAGCGACTGCTTCAGCAGAAGGCTGAGCATCATTAATGGTGATAACGTCACCGTTACAGTAGATAATGTCGGCTGCGGTAATCGTACTCAAAATAAGCACCAACTATTCTATTCACGTCGTAAGAATTTAACGGTTCCTCATTCGAATCGCATTCTGCACACGAACGTACCAATTTCGGTGAAAATAGGGTTAGAGTGATATCTAAATAGTCAGTTATCTACATGAATACCACTACGCGTCAAACCCAACGAGTAAATAGGAATCGGTAGGGTCGTTAACGTTACTGCAGAATTGGTATGGGAAATCACGCCGCTAACGTGCGATCGACTTAAATTAATCGGCACAGGTGACGGTTAGGTTGAAAGATATGGCGAGATCAAAGATCGGAATGTCATTCATTCTCCTATTGTTATGTGCATCCATAATGCCCTTTACAGTTCTCCAGTTCGGTAGTGCTGGACTGGAAGTAGATCAAATTACCCGCGGTGGTGGCGGAGGCGGAGGTGGTGGCGGTGGGGGCGGTGATCGCGGAGGCGGACGTGGGGGCGGTAGCGGGGGCAACTGGGGTGGAGGTGGCGGAGGTAATATTGGAGGAGGCGGAAGTCGACCGGGTGGAAACACGCCCCCGGGACCAGGCGCTGGATACTTACCAGGCGTTAGTCAGCCTACCGCTCGGCCCACTTTCAATCAACCCAGTTTCAGTAGAACCTTCAGTCAACCCACTTCCATTCCTAGTATTAGTAGAACGTGGACGGGGATCAGTACGAGCTTTAGTTTCAGTAGATCCTGGACTGGGATTACTTCTTGGACTGGAATAACCTCATGGACAGGAATCACGTCCTGGACGGGTATTACTTCTTGGAGTGGAATTACTACTACCACGAATTACTATCCAACTACCGCTTACTATTATCCACAGTATGTCTTCATTCACACAGGTTACGGCTACGATTATAGCACCGGATCGTTTACTCTCGGTCAAACGTTTTACGGACCGAACGGTAGCCCGTGTCTCTACTATGATTACTTCGAATTCTCTGCTACGGCCGGCCAGACGTATCGGGGGAATCTTTGGACGTCAGGTTGGCCGATCAGTTACGTAATCGTCCCTGCAAGTGCACTACCGTTGTTTCAGCAATCCGGCTGCGCTCTTAGCGGAAATCAAGGGCAGACGGTGAATTCTCCATATTCACTGTATTGGGTTGCCCCTCAGAGCGGTGATTACGCTATAATCTTCTACTCAACACCACCATACAGCGGCCCAGTCTACTTTACTCCAGGCTAACTGAAACGTTGAACTGTTCCATGCATTGGATCATGCGACTGTTCCAATGCATAGAACCTCAGCGTTCACTCGACACTCTTTCGCTCACGCGTCCGTAAATGTCCTCATACCTTACGATGTCACTTTCAGAGAAATGTCCAAAAGAAATCTCCAGTATCCGCACCGCCGTCCCTCCCTCACATTCGAGCCGATGTTTTGCCCCTTGCTTGACTAGGATGCTTGACCCTTTCCGCAACGAAATTTTTTTGTTTCCGATCTGAATACGAACTCCCTCGTCCAGAGCCACCCAGAATTCTCTCCTATGCTTGTGTGATTGTAGGCTCGTTGTCGCGCCGGGTTTGACCGTGAGT
>Ga0326728_10012404_pt1 | contig 18947 bp, 12 predicted proteins | sample MB3enrmetagenome_FD_207602 | JGI IMG/M metagenome (GOLD analysis project Ga0326728, IMG submission 207602) | Lab enriched peat soil microbial communities from McLean, Ithaca, NY, United States - MB31MN | ecosystem: Environmental > Terrestrial > Soil > Wetlands > Peat | place: USA: New York... | reverse complement strand
TGCAGGGTAAAAACTGGTTCTTGTCGGCATTACAACCCCAGGGTGGCGCTCCGCTTACCCTGGGCTGTTATAGGCAGCCCCTTCGGGGCAAAAACCCATCCCCGGGTACTCATTTCCGTGAAGAACCACAAATAATGGGGGCTGAGCGCTCCTTTTCCGGAGTTCCTCAAAACGAAGGTGCTTCCAGATGGCTTCGGGAACTTTGATGATCACGCGTCCGGCATGGCGGACTATTTTTGCCGCAATGTCTATGATCTCCCTGCGGAAAGTGGTCGGATAGACAACGGGTTCAAGAACAGGTGCGCAGACATCCTCTTTGAATGCTTCGTAGAGGAGGAAAGCAAGAAGCATCGTATGGTAGAAGGCAGCATTCTGAGCAAAGCGTTTGAAGGGGAGTTCCTGAGCGGCAAAATCCTTCAGAGCCCTGTGAACAAGCTCATCTCGACCTCTGCTATGGTAGTCCCTGATGATTCTCTCCGTGTCCATGAGATGACCAAGACCAGAGGTCCTCAGTGTCTCATCTATTTTTTCACCTCGGCCAAGGTTGGTGTGGAAGACGCTATGAGAGCGAGCAAACTCACAGAGAAGCTGCCGGTTTTCACTCGCTTTGCGGCAATAGATCGCCCGGCGGAACTTTTTCCACTTGCCCCTTTTGTCTCCAAGCTCGATATATTCCCAGACGGTGCGCTTGTCCTGGTACTTTTTCCATCCATCCCGAGGCACCGCTTCGGCAAAGGCTTTGAGATCCGAAACCAATCTTCCCGCGCAGATGTACCCGATGCCGAGATCTTCAAAGGCATCGAAGACTTTCTGGTCATAGAAGCCGCTATCACAACGTACAACCACAGGAACGTCCGCTCTGTAGTGTTTCCGGATCTGGCGCACGACGTGTTCGACCATCTTCTGGACTGTATCGGAGTGGTTGCTGTGCTTGTCGCCGGAGCGAAAAACGGCATCGATTATGAACCGCCCCCAAGTCATCTGAAGAGGCGCAAAGCCTTTGACCTTCTTGTAGGTCGGTCTGACTCCGTGCCGTTTTGGAGCCTCGTCATTGTCCGTGACCATGACGTCTATGCCGAGCACAACAACCTCAGGTTTGTCCAGTTTGAGCCTCCAGATGAAGAGCTTCTGGAGAAGACGTCGAAACAGATAAATTCTCGGCCACCAAAAGGATCCGAAGAACCTCTTCACGGCATGCGAAGAGAGCATCGCATCCATTGGAGTTTCAATGGTTTGGGAGTAGCCCGCATCCTCGCTCAACTGGTCGAAGTGGACCAGGTGGCGACTCGTTCCATCCACGAAGAAACAGAAAATTTGCTTAAAAGCCTCGCTGACGGACTGTCCTTTCTTGCTTTTCCGAAGAGAGCCGAAAAGCCTTTCAAGGTGTGGGAAGAGCGCGATCCCTGTCAAATACCGGACAAACAAGCTCAGTCCGCCGCGGCCACTCAACGCTTCATTTGCAGGTGCAACATCATCAATACCATTTTTGGTACTCTTATTTCTTGTGATAGAATCGTTCATGTAAGCTTCCCACCCATTGGGTTGATGTTGTGGAAAATGTCTTGGTCGAAGTTTTCTCCACAATACCAGGAACTTAACCCGATGGGTGGGTTTTCTTTTTTGTCATGAATCGCTCGATTTAGGATGTAGTAACGGCTTTTTCACTCGTCAGGTACCATCGCATCCTATTCGCCTGACTCCTTCAGGGCGGACAGGCGGGAAGCAGGTTATACTAAACTCCGGGAATGGAGGTGCGTCCTGAAAAGGCAAAAACCGGTCCCCTCGCCGGAAATTGTATAATTTTTCGAGGTATGGGCGCGCGAAGGAAGTTTTTTAGGGCAAAAACCCCACCCGAAGAAGCGGTTGGGATGGTTGGCACTGAAGTTGGTGCATTATTCCGGTTTAAGAGTTCTTGTCCAAAAAGTCGATCAGGCATTGCAACCTGACCATAAAACATTTTACAAACAGTATGTATTTTCCTCAAATCCAGATAATACGTCATTTCCAGTCTTATTAAGTCAACCTCAGTGTAACCACCGTGTAACCTTTAAGTGGTATAAGGACTTTCAAATATTCTGGTGCCTTATTCCGGATCAAATTATCGCCATCGCACCACTTCTTATTCCATGATTCAAAGATCGAAAAAACCAAGTAGGGGATCGTTCCGGACTCGCTGATGGCGAGTCGATTGCTTAACGCTTTTCAACAAATCATAGAAGGATGGAAGTCATGGCTAATCTAACAAATTCAACTACGAAGGTTCTGCGGGCCAGCTACGCTGCAGGTCCATCTGTTACGGTGCCCTTATCCGGTGGCGCTGTCCGAAAATCCACTTTCGTTCAGCAGCTTAACCTGCAACCGGGCGAAGTTGACGCAGTGCAGAGTACCCTCTCAACAACAGACGCCGCCGCTACAAACTATATCAACAGGGACAACCCCAGTTTTTGGACCCTGCTTCGGCAATTCGAAGGCACACCCCTCTCTTCTCAGATCCCGTCCCCTTCCGCATTCGTCAACGTTACCGACAGCGATCTCACCGCATTCGGCAACGCGCTCGTCACGCTCAGGCAACAGGCCGTTGAAAGCCTTAAACAGACCACTGCAGCCCCCCTCGTCAGCACGGACGCCCGGGCGTCCTCCACAGACACTGCACAGAAACTTGGTTCCGCGTTAAACCTGCTTAACAGGGCCGTCGTCGCGAACAAGGGCCTCGCCAACAGCATTACTGCATCACCGGTCGGGTGGTTGAATTTGGAACGATTGGAGATGACCCCGGCCGGTATTGAACGCGGCGATCTAATTGCCACGGTTCCCCTTGCTCCCAAGGAGCATACCTTCGTCGCTCAAAAGGAATGGTCCGTAATCAGCCAGGAGTTTACCACCATCGTCACGGACTCCCTGGATAATTACAGCGAAACCGGCGTGACGGAGAATACCCAACTCGCCCAATCCACTACTTCCCAAGTCGCCCACAACAACCAATCCAACGTCACCGCTTCCGCCAGCGGCGGCGTCAATTTCGTGGTCGCTTCCGGCAGCGCCTCCGGTTCCACGTCGTTCACCAGCCAGGATCAAAACTCGACCTCTGCCACTGCCAGCCGGCAAAATGCCATCACAACAACGCGCAACGCATCCACCCGCGTAAGGTCATCGCACAAAACAACCATCTCCACCACCACCGTCACAGGCACCTCGCAGTCCACCACGCGAAAGATTGAGAACCCGAGCGCGACCGACCCGATGCGCATTGACTATTTCAGCCTTATGCGCAAGTGGTATGTCGCTCTTTATCGCTACGGATTGCGGCTTACTTACGATGTTACGGTTCCCGAGCCTGGTGCGGCGCTGCGTGAGATTTACGCGAATCTTGCTAGACTTCAATCCCAAGCGAACGAGGTATTTACCTTTCCTATTAAACATTCAGACATCACTCCAGGCAATTATTTAGTCCTGGCGGACAAGTATAGCGTTGATGTGCCTCCCCCCCCCGAGGCGGAACAAATTCAGCCGGTCAATGACCTTGAGTTCAGCGGTGGTCATGTCGGTTATAAGATGAAGCAAATCAGCGTCCCGGATGGATGCTGGATCAGCAAAATTATATTTACCAACATCCAGGAAGATGGTCATATTGTCTTCACACCGATTAATGGGAATGGGCTTGAATACTCTCCCGATCACAACCATGATCCGGGCACTATTGACCCCACCATGTCACCGCAGAACGATCTTTGCAACGGCGGGATATTTTTGTATCACGCGACGGGGACAGTGGAATTGGCCATGACCTACACCAGGCAAACAACCGGAACTGGCTTTGCCAATTTTCTTGTTCACTTCGAGCCTACAGACGTAGCAATGAGCCAGTGGACTAGCAGCGTGTGGACCGCCCTATATAACGCCGCCCAGTCGCAGTTTTACGCCCGGCAGCAGTCAATAAACGCCCAGATCAGCGCACTGCAGAACCAGCTCAGTAACGTGGATACCCTCACCCTTCGGCGCGAGGAGAATGATGAAATCATGAGATGCGTACTGAGGTGGCTGTTGGGGCCGAACTTCGCGTTCATGCCAAACGCGGTGACTGCAGCATATAGTGCTGCAGCAAAGGCTGCCGCCAGCGGAGACGCTAAAGAAGAAGAAATGCACCTGGAATACGGTTTAAACTTCTTAGGGAGTCACAGCGGGATTACGCCGTCAGAATGGACCGTCTTGAGTGGAAATGAAGATGTTATCAACTTTATCAACCAGGCGATTGAATGGGAAAACGTGGTATTTTTCACTTATTCCTATTTTTGGGATGAGCCGCTTTGCTGGGATTTTATCAGACAAATACAGCACCCTGATAAAACACGCCAGGCATTCCTGCGCGCGGGAAGCGCAAGGGTCGTACTGACCGTGAGGCCGGGATGGGAGACGGCATGGGTCAACTTTGTAGAAAACTTCCAAACAAAGCTCCCGAGTCCTCTACCATCGGCCCCGTACATGACCATTGCGCAGCAGATTGAGGCGTATAATTCCACGAACTACCCCGGCATCCCCCCCGCCAACCCAGGCGGAGGGGGGCTCGTTGATGATGACACTCCTCAAATCGGCACCACGTGCACCAGCACCGCGGATACCCCTGCCAGCAAATCGCCCGTCACCATCCCGGTGGCGGACAACACCGGCTTCGTCCTTGGCGCCACAGCCATCATAGACGTATGGGGTGCGGGAATCCCCGCGAATGGCATCATCCCCCCCTACCTCGGAATCGGAGGCGCTCAGGAAACGCAAACCATTACCGCTGTCAGCGCCCCTTCAGCCCCCCCCACTATCACGGTCCAAGCGTTGCAATACCCGCATACCGGGGCCTTTCCTGTCGTGCAGGCTGGCGCCAAAGGGGTGTTGATTGGCGAGTGGTTCGAATACACGCCAAGCTCCGGCACCGATATCGCGGTGACAATCAACCAGACCAGTGTTGCGGCCCCACCTGTGGTCAATGGTTGACAAAGGCTGGCCAGAGGTCCGTTAAGAGCGCTCGACCTTCCGGAGGACGCGCTGTGACAACCCCGCGATACTCGTCATGCAAATGGATACTTTTAACCGCCATAAACCTTCATGGAAGGATGCCCATATGAATGTCCAAATATCAGTCCGCACAGCCGACGGTGTGCCGATTGTCGGCGCCACAGTCGGGCTCGATGGGGGCTCGACTGTAAACACCGATGCAAATGGGGCGGCGGTTCTTTCGCCTTCGGACGACTCATTTACCGTGACGGCCTCCATGGCGAATTACAGCGAACAGGCTACGACCGTTTCACTGGACAAAAGCGGTATCCCCTCATGGGATGATCCGGGCACAATCGTTACCGGATCCGGCGTCCAGCTCAACGTCGAGATCCGGTTGGGAAGAATGGCGCCGGCTCCCACCGTCGCAACGAATCAAAAAACATTGGATAATGGAATACTAAGAATTCCGGACAATGTAAATAAAAGCGCCTGGTCTTCCTATGTGGCCCCGCTCCAGTACACATTCACGATGGAGGACGGGGAATATGCGTTTCTTTTCGCGGGTAATAAGCAATTTTGGGCTACAACAGCCCCAACCATGCTGGGTAACCCAAATGGAAAAGGTTGGGACGCTTTTGCTGCGAAACCAACCCCTATCGAACCGCAGACGCAAGGCAAGTTCACATGGGTTGAATGGGCGTCACCTGGAGGATCACCCTCAGCATTTCCACGATATCTGGTCGGTCTATGGCGTCCCAGGTCTTCTGCCGTTCCCGGTAGCGCACCTCGGGACGCTATCATTTTCTACACTCCAAATACCGTCACATCACGGGGCTACTTATCTGATAGCCCTCCATACCGAGGGAACTATCCATATGCGCTTAACCAAGCGGACGACATGAAAGACCGCCAGAAATTGGCGCAGCGATACATTGGACTTGGTCTCAGGTATATTTTCAATGAAAAATTTTTCGCTTATCAGTTACTCGCTACGGCTCGCAACGCGCTGTTGATTGTACCTATCCAGCCGGCAGCACAGTGGGGCACTTTGATACGCCCTCAAAGCAACGCTCGGCTCCTTTCGGAAGCGATTCTTTTTGAGCACCGACAACGCCTGGCCCCTGATGCTGATCCGTCCCTGGACACAGCTCCTGCTCGAAACGAACGAGGAGGTCTAATCGTAAGAACCCTTATGGCTCAGCATCTGCCCCCTCCACCGCTAGGAACGACAGTTACGGCAGGCTTCAGCGCCGGGATGCTTGTCATCAATAAACTAGTAGCCGCGATGAAGGCTACCGGCGCAAATGCGCAGGCTTCTGCTCGGTCTTGGACGGATGAGAGCAAAGATCCCTATTCCGCCGGCATCGCAGAGTTCGCAGTGTCTTGGCGAGAGATTTGGGATTTCGACGGTTCTGCGAATGTTCTCGGTAGCGCAGGAACTTGGCTTGGTACGCTCGCCGGATGGCAGCAAGCTCCTGGTCACTTGACCAACGGAGTTACTGATCGAATCGCGAGGTGCTACCATACGGACTATACTGATTGGAATGCCGGTAGTATCGGGAATGCTCCCATCGTCGGCAACCCACTTCCCCGCAACGGCGCAGTACCCCTCCAGGGCAGTAGTCCAAAGGCGGCAGAACTCCACGGTGTGAACGGAAGTGCCGTCTGGTTCTCTCATAACTACCTCACTGGCCATGGACCGCAGGATGGTTGGAATGAGGAAAAGGATCCTCCGGACGCACCTGCATTTTGGAAAGGCGTCGACCCTCCGGATGATATAGGGATTAATGCACACCAGGCCGTGCCCATGGTCTGCTTCGCGCACGCAGCCGCAAATAGCCAATTACGAAAATGTTGAATGTTTGCGCGGTGAGAGTTGATTCCGGGGGTTCAAAAGGTGACAGTTCGAAAAGAAGTTACACGGCTATCATTTTTTTGATGATTCTGTCCGTTTTGTCGAGGGGCTTCAGTCGCACCAGCTTCTGTACCAAACATGAAGTGACCGATTAGTGGCGGCAATCCGGGGTTTTCTTATTTGGCTTGGGCGGTGAGCACACGCGGGGCGATTGTTTCCCTCGAACGTAGTGTAGATTTCATGCCTGCCCCCTCCCCGGTGGTCTCAACCATCACAACGATTTCGTGATGTGCTTGTCGGACAAGAGTTCCAATAATAATGGTTGGTTATGGCGAACCGTAGACGGGCCATTCCAGGGCATTTGAACCGCCGTGTATCAAGTGCTTTTACCACCTTTGCCTTCCCCGGTCGGAGTAGGGAAGACCTTCATATCCTCAAGGGACAAGACATTTGAACGAGCGTTTTGCTGCTCCCTTCCCGCCAATCGAATCACTTATGTTGACGCAACTGGAAGCCCTCCCACCGGCTCTCTTGTAGATTGTGCTTTTCCAATGAGACGATACTACCGAGTATAAAATGGTAGCAGTCATCAATTGCAAGATTCGTATCGGCAGACGCCCGATTTGGCAAAGGGATGGTCGTGCGACCGCGATGGACCAATGGTGCGTGAGGTTTTCGGACCGTCATATCGCAAAAGGTTATCAGGGGGCGCGGAGCGGTCTTCCAAAGATTATGTCACAGTAAAATTATGAGAAGGGAGCAACAGTGAAAGAGATTTTGAGAGGAGATTTCTTGAAGTACTACGCCGGTTCGGCCGCAGTCCTCGGGGTCCTTACGTCGCTCCTGGTCTGCGCGCTTGCAATGCCGGGCACGGCTACAGGCAGTCCGATCGCAAGCGCCACCAGCGCGGCGCCTTCGCGAACGCCGGTCGATCTTGATCTCTCCTCGACCGACTCGAATCTAAGCGCAACGCATGTCGTCAACACCGGGCACGCCACGATTTGCGTCGGTGGAAAGCCCCTGTTGGTCACCTCTCGCACGCACCTCACCGCTGCTGAAATGGTAGCTGTCTATCAAATAATAGATTCCGGGCGACAGGCAATTCAGATAGGGGTTCACGGGAATGCTGTCGGCGGCGGCATTGTCATCACCTCGCATCTTGCGCGGAATTTAGGCTCGCTTGTGATACCTCAAGGCGTCACGGTAATAGACAATGCCTCAGCGCTTAGGCTTGGCGGCAGTTTGATAAACTCGGGCACGTTGTATGCTGTTTCTACCGACCCCGGTATCAGGGCGGCAAGCATAACAGCGACAAACATAATAAATCGGCAGGGTGGGCTCATTACAACCGAGCTTCCCGCGGGCGGATTGCCAGGGTTTACCGATGCGAGGGCAAATCTCAGTCTGAACTTAACGTCTACTGACTGCATGACTAACAGCGGCGCCATTAGCAGTGCCGGCAGGCTCATTATGAACCTGCGCGACTCAATCAAGAATCGGGCAGGCGCAGTGTTGCAAGCTGCCAATGACGTCAACCTGCACTCTCAAACGGGGGCGTTTATCAACACCGGGCTGATTGCGTCGAAGTTCGCGAATATCAACTTATCGACCGCGACTACGATCGCCGACATCACCATCAATAATACGGGCGGCTCGCTCCAAGCCGAGCAGGGAGCGATCAATATCCGCGACCGGTTCTTCAAGGGTCCGCCGAATACGACGTTGTCCGGCGGCGATTTTATCTCCAGGGAACTCAATCTCAATTCAGGGTGCGGCGCCGTGAATGCCGGCATCCGGAACGCAACAGGAGCAGTTAATGTCGCGGCGGGATCCATTCGGATGCAGGCGAATGCACCGGTATTGCACGTGAACAATCTTGATGTTGCAGGCGATCCTATTCTAATCAACACTGGCGGCGACATCGACCTGGACGCGATGACACCAACGCCCGGGAATGAGTTTATTGCAATTGCAAGCGGAAACATTTTCTCAGCGAGCGGTAGAACTTCGATTGATACCGGCTCAAAAACCGGTCCCGGCGGTAATGTTATGCTTGTTGCCGGGGCCCAGGCCGTAGAGGGTGCGCAATCAACAATCATCGAAGGGCGCTCCGCGACTGGTGGTGATATCGATCTGGGTAACCTGACATCAAGTTCCATTGACACACACTCATCCGCTAACGGATATCCCGGTGGGGCAGTTACAATTGTAGCTTATGCTCAAACCCCGGGAAGCTCAAAGGGCGGGCACATAACCTTGCCGCCAGGACTCACTGTAAAGACAGGCGGTGATGGATCTGCCGATTCCGGCCAGATTGTCATAATTGGCGAGGCCAAATCCAGCGCCGCCTGGCCGGTGACTATAAAAACAGGAGCATTGAATACTACGGGCTCTCATCATGCCTCCATGATTCTGGTTGAAACGGCAACTCCTTCAACCGACACTTGGCCGGTAACAATAGAGGGCGGCGGTTCAAGCAAGGAGCAGTCCACGAACGGCGCTGCAATCAGCGGCATATTTCAGTTCGGGACATTGCAAGAAGGAGCGATCAGTACGGGCACACTCAGCGCAGCTAATGCCGGCGGAGCCGTCGTACTTTTGGGAGGATCCAATGCTGCCGGCGGTCCGGCGATTTCCACGCAAGAAATCAGCAACAGCGGTCCAAACGGCAGCGGGCGAGTGTTGCTAATGGCGGGAGCAACTGCGACTCAAACGCAGGCCAACGGTTTTGATATTACTACGGGCTCCATAGATACACACTCCGCAAACGCGCAGCCGGGTTATCCCGTCACGGTGGTTACACCAGGGGCCATCACAACCGGTTCCATCAACACGTCCAACACGTCATCTTCATCTACTACGGTCGCCACTAATGGCGGTGGTGGAGAAATAACTCTGGTGGCAGGAAGTCAATATAAGTCCAACTCCGGAATCACGGTCCATGGCGGCATCAGGTCTTCGTGCAGCATTTCATATACTTCTCCTACTCGTGCTTCGACGATACAGGGGGTTGGTGCTGCGACGGTTACGCTTATTGGCTTGAACGCAGGGTCTGACATTACCATAGCCAACCCTTCCGGTCCTGCCATCGACACATCAGCGCCAGGCTCAAACAGCGGGGCTGGCGCCGTCGTTATTGCGACGCCGGGGGCAATCACCTTGGAGGATAACCACTCGGGCTCAATAAATGTAATTGACTCTTCCGGCTCTCACAATAACTCTAGCGGAAGCCAGGTGTTTCTATCCTCCGGCAAGACGACCGGCCCTGCGATTACGATCCTTGCCCGTGGCGCGGCTGGAAATATCCATACTACGGGTACAAGTCTCGGAGACGGCGAAGTGTGGGTGTTGACTGCCGGAGGTGCTTACACTCCCGGATATACGGTCAATGGAAGAACCAACCCAAACAACTTTACCGATCTCACCGCAAGCAAATCTATTGGTCCCGGTGCAGCGTTGACAATTGAATTTCAGCCAGGGGCCAGACCTGAGGGGTACTGTCCAGGCGGATACACTACTATCAGCGATTCTCCTGCCCAACCGACTCAAATTAAAATCGTGGAGAATGCAAACACTGAACCAGTTGAAGTTCCTCTTCTGGTGAGGGGCTCAGCAGGAATCAACCTGACGAACAAAAAGAGTTTCATTAAAGCTACGTATACCAACGGAACCAGCAAAAATCCCTCCTGCACCCTGAAACTGTTCAGCGCTGGCCCGATTGTTGCGCCAATTGGCAATGACACTTCCGGACAACCGCTTGGACTTACAAACGCCGTCAGCACCACAGGCAATATCGGGCTTTCTTTCCTTTCTTCGCCGATTAACATATTTAATACAACTGCGACGCCAGGTACTTTGTCATTGAGCTCGAACGCAACCATTACAAGCTATGGTGAAATGGTTGCAGGCAAATCAATCAACGTGAAGACAACTGCGGGAAGCAATGGAGGTTTCGCACTTTCACCCGACACCTGGTGGGAATGTTTTAACATTGCAAATGCGGTCGTTATCTCGGCAGACGGCTCCGGGTCTATCATTGGGGATGGTCAGGTCTATTGTGACAATATTGCCTTAAAGTCGGGTTCCGGGAATATATGCGGATTTTCAGGGCCTGACTTACCCTTCAGGGTTAATGCTGCGATAGTGCAGTTCAACACGTCCGGTGAAGTCAACATAAATGACGGCTGGCCTGCCGTTTTGAAGCCGTCGACTGGAAACCCGGCCCAGTTTACCGGCAGTGTTACCGTACCTTGAAACTGTTCGGCGCCGGCCCGAGCATCCAGACAGCAGAGTGTCCGCCCCTCAAGGCGTCAGTATCGCCTCTGATTCAGTAGTCAACCGTGGCGCCATTCAATGTATTGCTGCGGTCGGGACACTTGCGATCGTCTCGCCCACTTCCGGCGGATCGATCAACGTGGCGAATAACGGTACTATTTTGTCATCAGGAGCTTCGAGCATTATTGGATTCAACGGTGGCGCCTCGGGCGCGGTTACAGTTACCGGCACCGGCGCTATTTCGTCTGGACAGGCCATCAACCCGGGCAATTTGAATCCGACCGCGTTATATCCTCATTCGTCATGCCTGCCGGCGCAACAAATGAATCAATCCTCTGATCCGATCGTTCTAAAGTTCCCGGACAGCTTCCGTCATATCCGGACGCCATCCCTTCAGGGATTCAGGATGATAGGGGTCCTCCTGTATCGGAACGCGTCAAAATCCATGAGAACGATCGACAAGACTATGTGGTATTTGAGTGAAAGGTTGAAAAAGGCCGGAAAGATGCGCTCACTTTCTGCAAGTGGGTCGGGAAGCGGGCTCAGCAACACCAGCAAGTCGATGCCCGATCCATCGGTAAAATCCCCTCGGACATATGAACCGAAAAGAACGATCCCCTTCAAGCGACGGCCGAATCGGTCACTCAACAGCGCTTTTGCTTCAGCCAGTAACTGATCGACTTTTCCGGGCCGTTTCCTCGCCATTGGTCCGCCACACCCTCAAGAGAACTTCGCCAGTAATTGATTAATATAACAAGCAATTCTTCAGAAGATGCATAATCGGCCGTCTACCGCGCAGGCCGTTCCTCGGGTAGATTATTGCACAGAGGATAAAACAAATCGATTTCCTTGTCCAGGGGCCGGATTCGAACCAGCGGTCGTTCTTTACCAGCAGGTGTACGGGGGTCCAAAATCGGGCAACGATTCAAGACCGTTTTGGACCCCATAGGGGTAGAGGTATCCTTACACTCGATGTTCAATACAGAGTGTTTGTCAGCACGAACAAGAATGGTGATTCGACACCGGATGCTCCAGCCGCAACCCTGTATTTCCCACAGAGTGTATTCGCGCTGACTCTACAAGTCGCAGTGCCATCAGTAACTGCTACATTTGCTTGAGGCTTTATACCTGCACCGGTCTTTGGTCCGGTAAACGATATAGTTCCACCTTCTACAGGTTCTGAATAAAGACTGAATACATAGACACTCAAGGGATACTGAAAGGCAGTATTGCACCTCGCGGACTGTTTGCTGCCCTGATAGGCAAGTACCGTAAATCCTCTGGATTCGAATGCACCCGAATCGCAATGGCTCAGTTGCGGCCGAGGAATGCCTCGCTGATCGACATCCTGGCAATTGCCATCGTTGCCCGCTTCGATAGCGGCGCTACCGGGAAGGAGGGCAAGAGTTCGTGTCGGGCCTCCGTAATTGCCGAGAGGAGCCAGAAGAGGATCGCCGGCCGTACCGGGACAGCTATTATCGCTACTGGGCCAGCGTAGATTGCCTCCTCCATCTGTGACGGCTCCGCCCGCTTTGCTACAACTTGTACTACCGCTGTTGCTTGCCAAAATTGAACTCTGAAGGGTCAGAAACCCTCTGTTGTAGATGCCGCTGCCATTTTGCGAGGAGTTCCCGGCAACCGTCGTGTTGACTAAGCTCATAACAGCCAGAGACGGATTATCGTCACTGTTGTTGATGGCTCCGCCTTCTATCTGAGCGCTGTTTTTGTAAAATGTGCAGTTGACAAAGGTCGCGTTGCTGCCTTCTTTTGTGTATGGCGACCCGGAGCTTTCATATGCGCCTCCATTGGAATCTGTTGAGTTATAGGCAAAAGTAGAATTCTTAATATCTGATACACAGCCCACCCCGAAAATAGCACCACCCCCACCACCAACACTAAGCCCATGTGGAGAATGGTTGTGGAAAAATGAACTGTTATTTACGTTCAGACTACCGCCGCATGCTATAGCGCCACCCTCACGACCAATATTGTATTCGAAACTGCTTTTTTCGATAACGGCGGACCCGCCGTTAATGAAGATCGCCCCTCCGCCTCACATATTGGCAACGTTGCCGACAAATGTCGTGTTTGTAACCGTTAACTTGTTGTAGTTATAGATCGCTCCTCCGCAGCCGGAAAGATTATTTAGAATGGCGCACTTTGAAATTTCAAGCGTTCCGCGGTTGAATATGGCGCCCCCTTCTTCATCCTGATTGCTCAAGTCATTGTGGCCGTTTTGCAAAGTGAGTCCTTCCAAGGATAGCGATGCACCGGCATTTACCTGGAAGATTCGAAACATGGGCGTCTCTCGCTGGGAGCTTCTTTCAATGATTGAGTTATTTCCCTTTATGATAAGGTTAACCGTGATTTGCGGAAGTCCGTTAGCACCATGGTCCCCCGAGTTGTTGGTCTCACTTAGGGTATACTGACAGCCATCGCTCAGATCGAGAGTTTGCGGCACGCTGCCGGCATCGGTATTGGCTTGCCTTATAGCTTCAATCAGGCTTTCTACCGAACAATCAACAGGAGTAGCAGCGACAGCGCGGTAAGCGAAACCGCCGGAACTTAATATGAGAAAAATTACAGCAAGGGCAAAAGCGGGAGAATGAATTTTCATGAGCGTACATCCTTTCAATGTTTCCACCGATCATCAATGTCTTTTGAAGCGCGTCATCGATTCACTTGCATCTTCTCACTAATAAAATCGGCGCCTTGGGCCGGGATCTTAAACTTTTCTTACAGTGCCCGCCTGGTCATCGCCTGTTAACCCCATGAATGCTTGATCGTTTTTTCAAACGGCCAAAAATGTAGTGCTATAGAATGCTCTATTTTATGTTGATTTAATGCTCTTTTGCCTGGCAATGTTGAAGTGTCCTGATAGTAGGCTTCAACATGTTTGCATGAACTCAAAAGTCCGGTAATTACAAATATCTTCAAATTGTTGAAAATTATTGCAATGGTGAAAAGGTCAATCCGCAGGTGATCGCCGCCCTCGGCAGACTCGATGAAATGCAGGCCAAGGGAGAAGTCGAAGGAGGCCGATGAGGTTGAGCTTCATCATCTCTATTGCGTCAGGGCCTTTTTCGGAGAAGAAATCGAGGATCAAATGGACGGAACTCCCTTCGCATCCCGGTTTTTCCAGGGAGTTTTTCATGGCGGAATCTGCGTCAAAAGGCGGCTCTGCGGTCGCACGGAGCCAAGTTGATGCATTATTCAGGCATAAATGCGCGAGGATTTCCATTGCACCTGCATGGACGGTCTGATATTTTGTGCTAAATTGGGTAGATATAATGTTATCAACCAATAATGAACCTCACAATAAAGAGAGTGCTCCATCAGCAAAGTGGGACAAAGCAGAACAATCGGGGTGAAACCAATGCCCCGCGTATGACTCGAAAACGGGGGATAATATCATATAAATTGAATGGTCCCTATCCTAGACAGGAAAAGTCTGCTCAGGATAGTTCGGACAGGTTATCTCAAAAGATTATTCGCAGGAGTTCTTCGAGGATTTCAAGCAGTTTTCCGAATTCGCCCTGAACATTCTTCTGAATGAGCGCAGCGAAAAGAAAACGGCCCGGGTTGATCGCGTGGAACGTTTTTAGCCAAAAAGAGGGGGGTCTGTATGATGAAGAAAATTGGTTTCGTATTGATTGGCATGGCGTTCTTTGTTGCGATTTCGGCTGTGACATACCATCGGGTCGGCGCCGGGGAAACGCCGCAGGCAATGCAGGAGTCACCGGAGGTACGTTTGCATTGTAATTCCGGGCTTACTCTCTGCGGTAGGTATTGCAAGAATTTGCAGTCCGATAGCGAGAATTGCGGAGCATGCGGCAAAGTCTGTCCCGCTGGAACGACCTGCGTTGACGGCGTCTGCACGCACCAGACAAGGCTCTTGTTCAGTTTTGTATGCAACCAAAACGGTTTCGACACCGGGATAGCTATCTCGAATACCTCCGAGGACCCCTTCGGCACACCGCACGAGTCCGGGGTGTGCCATCTTTATTTTTACGGCGACGGGGCGCCGGCGCCGGTTACTACTCCACCGATCGCAGCCGGCAAGACATACACCGGCTTAGCTTCCCTTATCGCGCCGGGGTTTCAAGGGTATCTCATTGCGGACTGCAATTTCCGCAACGCACACGGCTGGGCATTTGTCAGCGATATCGGTGCCCGTAACTTCGGGGCGAGCGTACCTGCCCTGGTGCTGACCGTGCCTCGCCCACCCTCGGAGACCTTGGGCCAGTAGGCGCGGTGGCGCGCTCTTGTTCTATCCAAACCTTCACACGGGATCGCGGCCATGCGGCCTTAGCGGTGTCCTTCTCCCTTTTCGAGAGGGGGGAAGGATAATAATCCACAACCTGCGGGAGGGGGCATAATGAGAAGTGACTCGAACCTATGGATTCGTATCGCGATCTGTTTGCTTTGCGGTCTGGGCGTCTTGAGTTACACCGATCTGTCGAACAGTGCGGTGCGCTATAGGATGATTTCGGATTTTTGCGATACAAGTGGAGACGTAGACTTGGCCGCTCCTGCCGAGGAAGATTCCTCCATTGCGAATGTTTGTGACGATGTCTGCCCCGGTGCGGAAATGCCCTCTGCATCTGCTGCTTCGTCGTCCGCAAACACGCTGCTGCCCTTGACCTACTACCACATTAAAGACTCCGATGGCGGGCATGGCAAATCCGGAGTGATTACCGTCCTGTTGTTCGAACCCAATGGAATATGCCAACTCCATCTGGCCGACGATTTAGATGTCCTCGCATATAGAGGGAGCTATTCCTACTCCGCCGGGAAGCTCACTCTGAAATTCACCGGTTCGGATTTTCACCCGAGCGTCAAATTCAGCCTGAGCACCTCGGCTTCACAGGTCACGATGCCATTCAAGGTCTTCAGTACCGGTAACGGGACATCGAAGTGGCAGCGCACCTCGGTTTCCGTTGGTACCCGGCTGATGTTCATATTCAAAGGGGCCGTAATCAACGAAGGGCTGAGCAACGATCAGGCGATGGCCAGGGCTGTCGCTTACGCCCAGGCCATTATTGCCCAGGGGACTACCGATGCCGCGGCAACAAGCTATTTGGGCGCTTCGGCCCAACCTGCTCCGAAGCTGAGCGGAATCAATCCGGTGATGAACGGCGTGGAGCTTCAGTACGACAACGGGCCGTGGACAAAAGTCCAGTTTTATGGACCGTTGCAGGCCGGCCAGGGCGCCACTCTTACACCGTCGATTTATATGACCGACCCCCATGTGCCAATAAACCTGCCCAGTCCCGGCAACGCACCCGACGACCCTCTCAGCAAAACGGCGCTCTTCATTTGTCCGTTCGCAACCACAAAGACTTTCGTGTGGTACAACCAAACGCTGCAGATCAACTGGGCGGACGATCCCAGCAGCGGCAGCTACGTCGGGTTCGAGGAGGAATACAATTTCGGCGAGTTCACCGCAAAGGGCACTATGGACGATTTATTGACATCGAACGGCTATTCCGTCACTCTCCTCATGGACACAAAAGCTACGACCCTGAATATTATCAAGGACCTTGTAAAATCGCCCGGGATCTTGGTTTTCGCATCTCACGGGGGGAGTGATGGAGGGCTTGTTACGGCGGATGTGATAGGCGGGCCCAGCTCAAGCACGACGCAACGCAGAGACAGCTTCATGGCCTTAATGAAAGCCATTGACGCAGCCGGATACGGGGACCTTGTAAAAGAGAACGGACATTTCGTGGCCAACCCCTCGACGATGGACATCGTTCAGGTCGCACGCGAGCACCGGTCCGACCTGTGCGATTACTTTGTCGAGTTGAAACCGGAGTTCTGGAACCGGATGCGTGAATTCCATAAGCTCGATTTGTCCCGCAGCATGGTCATCATTGCAGCCTGCCTTACCGATGCGACCTCCAATCTGCGAACCGCCATCCGTTCCCGCGCCTATTTTGCCTTCAGCCAGAGCGTGCCAGTGCCGCTCGGTGGCGCCATTTTCAAGTACCTTTGCAAAAGTCTGGTCCGAAACACTCACACCGCCGAGGAAAGTTATTACAACATATTCCGGATCTCCAGTACGAGGCAGATGATTTACCCGGAGGACACTCTTTTCCAAAAAGTCCTCCCGGCAGTTGCCCCCAAGAATTTTAACGTGAGAAAACTCTTCACGGGGTATGGATTTTCAGGTTCAGGAAAACCTTATAGCTATCAAACGAACGGATGGCTCAAGGACAGTTCTGCAAGCGCTTCCAGTTCGCCACCCGGATCCGAATCCTATCTCGCCACGAGAAGCCCCTCGCAGATCAATCCAGGCTACCTGTGGTGGGTCCTTTTTGCGGCTCGATGGGGGTCTACCGCTAATGACGGCGCGCAAAATCTCAAGACATGCTGGGATGAGCTTTGGAAAGCAGGCCATACTGCCGGCCTTGGCGACGGTGAGTGCTGGGGCAAAGATCCCGGCGTTGCACCCACCGAAGAAGAGGTCGCCTATGCCAGCTATCTTCTGACCGGAACTCCGGTCATCTCTATCGATTCCAAAACAGAAGTCCCACGCTGGACCCTTAACGACAAGAACTGAACCAACGAGTCGTCAGGGTCTTTTTGACAGGTGATGAAAAAGGGTTTTCCAGCGGGAGAAACGCCTGGAAATTGCTAATGACTTAGATAGGTCCTGATCGAAAGCGAAGATGAACATGCTCCGGCGCTGGATGAAAGCCATTGTCGCTTTGCCTGTCATGGTGTTGGTCGTTATTCCGTTCCTTCTCGTTGCCAATTTTCAAACGCGTCCCCGGTCAGCGCTGCCGGCATCTCCCGGTTCGCTTGCATTCTGGCTGGCGCTGGGGCTGGGAGCCTACGGCCTGACTCTCGTAATCTGGACGGTTAGCTTGTTTTGGCGCTATGGCGAAGGCACCGCAGCGCCATGGGACCCACCTCAGCGTTTTGTCGTTCGCGGCCCTTATCGCTACGTCCGCAATCCCATGATCTCCGGCGTTTTGGCGTTGCTCGCAGCGGAGACGCTCATGCTGTGGTCACTGCCGATTTTGTGTTGGCTGATGGCGGCTTTACTGGTGAACCTTATTTATATTCCCTTTGTCGAGGAAAGAGGTCTAGTCAAACGCTTCGGGGAGCCCTATCTGACCTATAAGAAAAATGTCCCTCGTTGGCTTCCTCGTCTTAGGCCGTGGATGGGGGAGTAATGCGCATAAGCGCTTAAATAAGAAACTTGGCGTGTAATATTTTCAATCTTATAAAGTGTTTTCTGAATTAGCGTGTTGAGCCCTGAAAGGGCTAAATAATTCAGCCCGGGGTAAGCGAGAGCGTCACCCCGGGGGTGCGGTGCCATAATTTTTTTCTTTACCCCGTAGGAGCCTGTCCGACAAAGGACAGGCTCGTAGGGGATACATAAAATCCGTATTGCAAAATGCAACCTCAAATACGGGACCATTTCTATGTAGCCCTTTCAGGGCAATCACTTTGGGACACCAAAACCCGGGGTGGCGCTCCCGCTTACCCCGGGCTAAATTATGCAGCCCCGTTGGAGCATTGAAATTACAGGCGATGTTCACTAGCCCCTTATTTGAGCGCTTGTGGGAGTAATGCGGCGCGCGCGGTGACGAGCGCGGACCAATATCGAAGGCTTGGTTTAAAACAACAAGCCGTCCAGTTCCAGTAATTATGAGACGATCAGGTCAACTTTATTAGACTCCAAAAGTCGGAGCGCCTCTAATACTAAGTAGCGTTCATGATGATACTAGAAGCCACGGGAAGCCGGTCAGGCCGATAACCTTCGATGGATCTTTTTCGAGCTCCGCCAGGGACCGGGCCAGCTGGTCTTCCACTGCTT
>Ga0326728_10012403_pt1 | contig 18948 bp, 20 predicted proteins | sample MB3enrmetagenome_FD_207602 | JGI IMG/M metagenome (GOLD analysis project Ga0326728, IMG submission 207602) | Lab enriched peat soil microbial communities from McLean, Ithaca, NY, United States - MB31MN | ecosystem: Environmental > Terrestrial > Soil > Wetlands > Peat | place: USA: New York... | reverse complement strand
GAGAAGTTGAATCTCCCTGGGGTTAGGCCCGGCAAAAAGATGGTCCGGGGGAACGCTGTAGGTCCACGTGAATGTCCAGTTCGTGGAGAACCCCCACGGCGGGCTTTGCTGGGCCGCGATGGCCGCCATCGAGTTTTGAGCCAGGATCGACAGCAGGATTGCGGCCGCTATGGCAGTACGGTATCTTGCGCGCACAAGAAGCCTATAGCTGCCGTGGATTAAGAACTTCCCGCGACGTCCACGAATGTACTAGAACCACCACTTGTTCGTCACTTTCACGATATTCGCAGCTCGTTCTTCCGGGCGCAAAAATAAATGCAGGTAAAAAAAAGTGGAATTTCTAGTGGCCCATGGCCTTGTCCATGACAAACTGGCGCTCGGCAATGAACCAGTGGATTTCCTGGATCTTTGCCTTCTTCTTCGCGTACTCGGCAGCGAGCTTCTTGATGTCAGCTTCCTTGGGCTTCGCGACGATCTTGCTCGCATCGATCTCCACGGTCTTTACATTCGGTGCGAAAGCATCCTTCTTTACGGCTTTGGCGAGCTTGAGATCGAGTTCGGCCCAGAGCCAAACGTAGTCATCGTACTTCTTGTTGGCTTGGGAAAGACTATAGGCCTTCTTCTTGATCTCGTCTTGATTTATTTTAACGACACCTTCTTCCTCGACGGGGGCTTCAGCTTCCGCTTCGGCAGCAGGTGCCTCTTCGGCAGCAACTTCTTCGACAACAGGTTCTTCTTCAGCAGCGGGTTCCTCTTCAGGTTCAGGCGCTGGTACCGGCTTTGAAGGTTTTTTTCCGTACATGATTTTCCATCTTCCTGTAGATCTCACGTGCGACGTGAGAGGTCAACCCGACTAACGCAAATTCTTTTTTAAGCCATGTGGTTAATTCGGGAAAGTATCACCCCGCACGACTCGAACGTGGAAACAGGAAACCCGGCTGTGGCAGACCGCCCGAAAAATACCTGAAAAATGAGCGATGAGTGGCTAAGTAAAGAAGCGAGGCGTGGAGTCCTAGGCTCCTTATTTACTCGACTCCGGGTTCCTTATTCTGGATAGTTTTCTCGGTAAACTCCTCATACGTGGTGGCCCTTCGCTCCAAGAGCCACGACAGAATATTCGCATTGCCGGGAAAGCCATATTCAATGTAATATTGAAACATCCGCACCAGCGTGGCAATGCGCTCGGGGTCCCGGCCTGAGCTTGCCATTCTTTCCTCCCACGCTTCGATAGGCATCTGACGGTATTCGATGTCGATCCCAAGGCATTTTTCCCAGATCTGGATGATATCGGCAACGCACAAGCTCTCCCCGTTGCATAGCTCGTACGTGGCGTTCTTGTGGGTGTCCTCCGTCAAGACCTTGGCAGCAACCTCCCCAACATCGTCCAAGTCCACCATGCCCACGATCGTGTTGAGGTCATATGTCGTCGGGAAGATGCCTTGCTGTATCGTGTCCAGCTGGTCAAGGATGTTGTTCATGTACGAAGCGGGCTGGAGAATCGTGAACCACAGCCCCGACATGATGAGTTTTTCTTCGACGATCAGTTTTTGCCCGTGATGCGTGAGCTTGGTGAGATGCGGGTGCATGACCGAGTGGAAAACGAATCGTTCCACGCCCGCGGCCTTGGCGGCCTCGATCACTCCCTCGCCGATCTCAGCTTCATCTGGCAGGGCCGATGGCGGGATGTGATAGACCGCCCTTGCGCCCTCGAACGCTTGGTCCAGCGTTGCCCGGTCGTGCAAATCTCCTACGATGGCGTCTTGCACGCCAATGTTCTCCATGATAGGGATTTGGTCATCACGGTGCACCAGCGCCCGAATCGGTTCCCCAATTTTCACCAAGTGTGGGATTATCCCCAAGCCTGTCTTTCCTGCGGCCCCAGTTACGACTATCATTATACATTCCTACCTCGTGTGTTATTATTTCCTTTCGACTTTGAACGACCTCGAGTTGTGACAATGGCAAACTCGATTGCGGATTTAAATTTGCCGAGAATGGGCCATGAACTATCGAATACGAGACTTCTCTTTCAGTCAATTACCCTTTCTATGCCCGTGATCGCGTTCACGAATGATCGAGAACCAAAATCTCGAAATTCATTTTGGAATAAAACGGCACATGTTTATGGCATCTGAAGGTTTATGCACTTCAAGTGACTGACCATGAGTGAACGGTTTGAAAAGGAGCCTTTTGACGATTCATGGGCAACAAGGCTTCTAGGGGCACGGTTCAACGTCGATGATATTGATATGGATGTCGTGAAGCAAGATATCGGGTTCATGATGGAAGCTTTCGTTGCGGATGTAAGCACAGCATTCGAAAAGGACCCTGCGGCCCTCACGCTGCTTGAGGTACTTGCGGCCTATCCCGGAGTGCAAGCGATCGTCCTGCACAGGATTGCTCACATGTTATGGGACACGGGTATGCCCTTCATCCCACGGTTTCTGTCGCATGTGGCGCGCGAGCTAACGGGTATCGAGATCCACCCTGGAGCGAAGATCGGGAAGAATTTCTTCATCGACCACGGCGGCGGCGTGGTCATCGGAGAGACGTCCATCATCGGCGACAACTGCCTGCTCTACCAAGGCGTCACGCTCGGTGGCACCAGTGACAAGCGCGAGAAACGTCACCCGACGCTGCTCGACAACGTCACCGTTGGCGCCGGCGCGAAAATCATCGGTGCAATCACTATCGGCAACAACGTTACGATCGGATCCAACTCGGTAGTTCTTGATGATGTGCCAGACGGGTCGGTCGTCGTCGGCATTCCAGGCCGCATCACGAAGATGAACGGCCAGAAGGTCATCAACGTCGACACGCATCACGAGATCCTCCCCGATCCGATTCAGGCAATTCTCACCAAGCTCGAATCGCGCCTTTCTGCATTAGAATCGGCACTTTTAAAAGAACAGGGCGGGGAAGTCCCTGAAGATCGCGAAAGCGATGAATAAGCGTAAAGGTAAAGCTCATGGCAAAAGCAATAGACTCGATATTGGATGCAATCGGGAACACGCCCCTCGTCCGCATCAACAAGCTCACCGAGGGCTTGGCCGAGGGCGTGCACGTGTATGGTAAAGCGGAGTACTTCAATCCGGCGCATTCGGTGAAGGATCGCATCGGAAAGTCGATGATCGAGGCGGCCGAGGCGGATGGTGCCATCTCGCCAGGCGACACGATCGTCGAGCCGACGTCCGGCAACACGGGCATCGGGCTCGCTCTTGTTTGCGCCGTGAAAGGGTATCGGCTCATCTTGGCCATGCCAGAGACGATGACCATAGAACGACGGAAGATCCTGCAAGCGTTCGGCGCCGAGCTCGTGCTCACGCCCGGGCCGGAAGGCATGCAGGGGGCGGTGAACAAGGCGACCGAGATGGTCGAGTCAGGCGAAGCTAAGTTTATCCCCCAGCAGTTCAAGAACGCGGCGAATCCGGCGGTCCATTACCAGACCACCGGGCCGGAGATCTTCTCGGCCTTGGACGGCAAGGTCGATGCGTTCGTCGCGGCCATCGGCACGGGTGGCACCATCACGGGCGTGGGCCGGTACCTGCGCGAGCAGCTCGGGCCCGCGGTGAAGATCGTCGCCGTGGAGCCGGCCGATTCTCCGCTGCTGTCAGAGGGCCACGCGGGCCCCCACAAGATCCAGGGCATCGGCGCAAATTTCGTCCCTGACGTGCTCGACCAGACGATCTACGAAGAGATCAAGACCGTCTCGTTCGACGACGCTGTCGCCACGTCTCGTGCGTTGGCCGCCCGGGAAGGCATCTTCGTCGGCATCAGCGCCGGCGCGAATGTCTGGGCGGCGATCGAGGTCGCAAAAACCTTTGAGGAGCCTAGCAACATTGTCACAATCCTTTGTGACACGGGCGAAAGGTATCTCTCTAACCCCTTGTGGGATTTCTAACCTTTTGGCAGATTTTTTTATTACGTCTCGATTTCTTTTATAAAATCATTACGGTTTTTCAAGTTTGGTTTTCTTCACAGACCTAATTTGCGAGATGATAGCTGATCTATGCCTGCCAAGGACACGCACAAGACCGATACACTTGAATCGTTTGGTATCGATGATGACGACACGAAGATTATGGCATTGCTCCAAGACAACCCGGAAATGTCCTTTGTCGAGATCGCTTCGAAGATTCACAAGTCCCAGCCTGCAGTGGGGGCCCGCGTTACGAAATTGCGGCGAAAGAACTTGTTAGTAACGCAGAACGGTGCCAACTTCAAGGATTTGAAAGAGAAACTATACTTGGTCATGGTGGACCTCCAGACCCGCGACCCGGAGCCTCTCCTGACAAATGAAGAGATGCAACAGTGCCCCTTCGTGATAAATATCTTCAAGCGATCAGGCCCCCGAAACGTGTGCGTCCTGCTCGCCGCATCAAACCTGCAAAAGGTTGAAAGTATAATTGACAAGCACTACCGGTCGAACCCGGATGTCTTGTCCGTTGACTCTTCCGTCGTCGTCGATCTCCAAAAGGATCTCGTGCTCCCGATCAACTGGGATTATATGAAATATGAGGACATTGCCTGCGGTGATGTCTGCTGCAAGAAAGTTCGCGGTTTCCCAGTCGACAACCAAAAGGAAGAAAGCGAACCCTTGCCTGAAGAATAAAAAAATTTTGGAATCAAGCAGGCATTAAAGGTCATCTTCGATTTCTGGCTTTCGTGTATCGATGTTCCTCGCTCTTCCGGCCCGGAGTGCCTTTACTGCATCCTGCAGTTTCTCCAGAAAATAATCGAGCTCTTCCTGGGTCGTCTGGCGGCCGATTGAGACCCGAATGGTTTCTAGACAAATACCGTGGCTCAAACCAAGGGCACGGAGCACGTGAGAAGGTTTCTGGGATAGCGAGTGGCATGCCGAACCGGTAGACACGGCAATTCCTTCGCGATCAAGTAGCATGGCAAGGTCGAACCCGAGAACTCCATCGAATGATAGGCTTGTAATTCCCGGAAGACACTCGGTACGGGATCCGTTTAGGCTAGATCCATCGATTTCGGCAAGCACGTGGTCGATGATGTACTCTCTCAGTTCTCGTTCTCGTTCCGCCTCATGTTCCATGTCACGCGAGATGATGTCGATGGCCGTCGCGAGGCCGACGATCCCGGGCACATTTTCCGTGGAGGGTCGTATCCCGTACTCGTGATCGCCACCGTGCATGATTGGCTTGATGCCCCAGCCAGCGCCGAGAAAGAAGAAGCCGACACCCTTTGGGGCGTAGAGTTTATGACCCGCTGCAGAGAGCATATCTATATGCTTCTCCCGAACGTCGATGCGGGTGGAGCTTAGGGCTTGCACGGCGTCCGTGTGAAACGGGATGCCGTGAGCGTTTGCAATCTGGCCTATCTCTGCCACCGGTTGAACCGTCCCGATTTCATTATTAGCATACATGATCGAGATGAGCACGGTCCGATCGGTGATCGCCGCTTCGACGGCAGCTGGATCCACGAGGCCTTCAGCGCTCACGGGCAAGTACGTGACGTCGACCCCAAGCTGTTCCATGAATTGACAGGTGTTTAGGACGGCTGGATGCTCGATGGCTGTCGTGATGAAATGCGGTTTTTTTTCACGATTTTTCAAGTACGTGCCGAATATTGCCATATTATCCGATTCGGTCCCGCTGCTCGTGAACACGATGGTCTCGGGTTTTGTACCAATGAACTTTGCAACGATCTCCCTTGAATCTTCAATCGCTTTGCGCGCACGGACTCCAAAATGGTGTAATGATGAGGCATTCCCGTACTCGTCAGTGAAATACGAGCTCATTGCTTCCACGACTTCCGGTAGAACCGGAGTCGTGGCCGCGTAATCAAGATATATGCTTTGCATCGTTCCTACCAGAGGTCAGCACTTATCAACAAACAACAGCCTTGATGATTTTTATTGAATTCGCAACTTCTCAAATTACTCCTGTAAGGAAAAAAGGCGAGTGAAGTCGTGAGCCAGTTGTTGACAAATTCAAAACCACAGGGCTCCAGCCGCATCTAGCACCAAATCGTTCAGCGTGCCAGCACCGACAATCTTCACGTTATCGATGAGTTCGACTTCATCCCAGCCAAGCATTCGTTTGCTCGCCTCGCAGGCCATGAACTCAACGCCGGCTTCCATGGTCTGGTCAATCATTTCCTTGACCGAGGGGAAGGAGCCTAGCTGTATCTCTTCGGCCGCACCCGGTTTCAAGACTCGCAGGCCGGTTCCGAGGTAGTAGACGATGGCTTCCAAGTCCATCGCCTTGGCGGTTTGTGCGAGCACAAGCGGAGAATATTGGCGCTCTGGCAGGTCGCTAGTTTGCACGTAGAGGAGCAGTTTTTCATTCTTCATCCTTTTTGCACCATTTGTATTTAGCTAACATGTTTGTTGATGAGAAAACGGATAGAACCGCCGGTAATTTTTCCGGTTCTTTCGTGATTGGTCATCAGAGCGAATCTATTCTATTGGCTATTAGAATCTATGCACATGCCAACATCAGTTAATTCCCCCTCGTGGCTATAATCTATAAGCTAAAAAGGTAGTTTCGTTTAAAATTAAAATCAAGTAGGTGTAGGAAAGGACCCTTTCTGATTTGCTACAGACTGTCTGCTGGATGGACGGTACACGAATTACATACCATTTTCGTGAATAAAATAAAAAGTAAACAGCGCAACTTAGTATTTATGAAGTTCTTTTCAGAAAAAGTGAACTACGGCATCGCCGCGATGTTCGAGCTGGCAAAAAAACACGCCTCGGGATACTTGCAAGCCCAGCAAATCGCTGAAGCCCAAAATATTCCGAAAAATTACCTGATCCAGTTGCTCATCACGTTAAAAAAAGCAGGTTTTGTTGACAGCATTCGCGGGGCCAGCGGGGGATATTATCTGGCAAAGCAGCCACGGCAGATCTCCATCCTTGACGTGATCGAAGTGTTGGAAGGGCCGATCTCGTTCCTCGGGTCCAACCAGGAAAATGGAGCTCTAACCTTTTTTTGGAAACAAATCGAGGAAAGCTTCAAGACGCTCCTGAACGTCTCTCTCGAGGATTTAGTCAATCGTGATCAAGGAATCACTTTCGAGATATAACAACCAATAGAACTAAACTAAAGCAGTCTTAATGTAAATGATTTACTTTTCTTGTTTTTTCATCAATTCATTGCTACCTTTTCCAAAATGCATCATGAAGTTTTTACTCGAGACTTGGATGGCGAAAGATGTGGATCATCACCGAAATGCTCAACATAGTCAACATTAAATACTCGAGTGAGTTAAGTAACTTACTCAACTCACACTCGATGAGTCGCACATGTCAGAAAATAAGAAAAAGAATCTCCAGACGCTGGCCCTCCATATAGGCCAAGAGACCCCCGATCCTGCCACTGGTTCCAGGGCAGTGCCAATCTACCAGACAACTTCCTACGTGTTCAAGAATACAGAACACGCCGCCAATCTCTTCGCCTTGAAGGAGCTTGGGAACATCTACACGCGCATAATGAACCCCACCCAAGATATCTTCGAGAAGCGCATTGCGGCGATCGAAGGTGGGACTGCGGCTGTTGCCGTCGCATCGGGTCAAGCGGCAGAGACCCTCGCCCTTCTCGCAATCACTCAGGTCGGAGATGAGATCGTGTCAGCCAATAACCTGTATGGTGGCACCTACGAGTTATTCCATTATACCTTCCCGAAACTAGGTCGCCATGTGGTATTTGTGGACTCTTCCAACCCGGAAGCATTCCGGGAAGCAATCACTGAGAAGACCCGGGCAATCTATGCCGAGACCATCGGTAACCCGAAGCTGGACGTGCCGGACTTCGAGGCACTCGCTGCCATTGCACACGAGGCTGGCATCCCGCTTGTTGTTGATAACACGGTTGGCGTCGCGCTAGTGCGGCCCATCGAATACGGGGCTGATATCGTCGTTATTTCCGCGACTAAGTACGTTGGTGGGCACGGTACATCCATCGGAGGCGTCATCGTCGATGGAGGAACATTCAACTGGGGTAATGGAAAGTTCCCCGAGTTCTCCGAGCCGGACCCAACCTACCACGGGCTGGTCTTCTGGGACGTGTTCAGCAACTTCCCGGGATTGGGGAACGTTGCTTTAGCGTTCAAGGTCCGCGTCCAGCTCCTGAGGGACATCGGTCCCGCGCTAAGCCCGTTCAATGCCTTCCTGTTCCTGCAAGGCATAGAAGACCTCCCACTCCGCATCCGGAAGCACTCGGAAAATGCGCTCGATGTCGCGAACTTCCTCAGCCAACATCCAGGAGTCGCGTGGGTGAATTATCCTGGTCTGCCCGAGCACCCAAGCCACAAGACCGCCGTGAAGTACCTTGGCGACTATTTCGGTGGACTGGTCGGGTTCGGCATAGAGGGTGGCTTGGAGGCGGGAAAGCGGTTCATAAACTCGGTGAAGCTGTTCTCGCACTTGGCGAACATCGGTGATGCAAAGTCGCTCGTGATTCATCCCGCGTCGACCACGCATGCGCAACTGACTGCAGAGGAACAAGTGGAGACTGGAGTCACCGAGGATTACATCCGGCTCTCGATCGGGCTCGAGGACATCGAAGACATCCTTGCTGACCTCGACCAAGCGATCAATGCAGCAACGGAAGGAAACGAGGCTTGAAAAAACAACAAGATATTCCATCTTTTTCAAATGGTGATACACATGGGCAAAATCTACAACAACATCCTTGAAACAATTGGCAACACGCCTATCGTCAAGTTAAACAAAATAACGGAAGGAATCCCGGCCACGGTCCTTGTCAAGCTCGAAGCGCGCAACCCCGGCGCGAGCGTGAAGGATCGCATCGCGTTGGCAATGGTTGAAGTTGCTGAGCAGGAAGGCATCCTCCAGCCCGGCGCCGAGATCGTCGAGCCGACGAGCGGGAACACCGGCATCGGGCTCGCAATCGTGGCGGCTGTCAAGGGCTACAAGCTCACGCTTACCATGCCCGAGAGCATGTCGATCGAGCGGCGCAAGATCCTGCGCGCCTACGGTGCGAATCTCGTGTTGACGCCCCGTGAGAAGGGAATGAAAGGAGCCGTGGCCCGGGCGGAAGAATTGGGTCAAGAAGGAGCAGTGTTCATCCCGCAACAGTTCAAGAACCTCGCGAACCCCGAGATCCACCGCCGCACGACGGCGCGCGAGATCATCGATGATACTGGCGGTCGCCTCGATGCGTTCGTGGCAGGAGTCGGCACCGGTGGCACCATCACGGGTGTTGGCGAGATCCTCAAGCAAGAGATAGGCGACTCGGTCCAGATCATCGCTGTGGAGCCGACCGATTCCCCCGTGCTCTCGGGTGGCCAGCCCTCGCCCCACAAGATCCAAGGTATCGGGGCCGGGTTCGTTCCAGACGTGTTGAACACGGCTATTTACGATCGCATCATCCAAGTTGCATATCCTGATGCGAAGGAGACCGCGCGGGACTTGGCAGCCAAGGAAGGCATTTTTGTAGGCATTTCCTCCGGCGCGGCCGCGTGGGCAGCACTCCAGGTCGCCAAGGAACTCACAGAGGGCCAGTCTGTCCTGACCCTGCTAGCAGATACCGGCGAGCGGTATCTTTCCACGGAACTCTGGGAGTTCCCCGAGCCAGACGCCAACACGCTATAAGAACCTTCAATCTCTTTATTTTTGTAGGCGCAGCCTATGCAAAAAGAATCCTTCGAGTTCAAGGTCGAACTCCTGTTCAAGGGATTGAAATTATTGGAGGCGACAGGAGAAGACGACTTGCCAGCTAACGCGCTCGAAACAAACGCCAATTTAATTGATAAGATCGCTCGAAAGGGTGGAGCTGGCCCGGCCGGTGGAATTTATGTCCGCTTTAAAGACTTTTTTCAAGCAAACGTGCCGATGCAAGAGCAGATGGTGGCAAATTCCGACCTGTTGCTGCAAGAACCCCCTTTCAACGGGGATTTTCAGGTGTACAAGGAAGAGGAGAGCGGCAACCTCATCCCGTACCGCCAGCTGGCAAAAATCCCGCGTCCCTCGTTCTACGACGATGAGTATATTTCCAAGGAAGGAAATGCAATTGAAACGCCTGTTCCTTACCGCAAGATCGCCTTAGTCCATGGCTTGGACTGCATCGCAACGACGATCAACCAATCCTGCAAGTACTGGGTCTGTGGTAGCCAATGCGTGTTCTGCGCCATTGAAAACTCTGACGCGTTGCCCCAAAAGGATCCCGGCGCCCTCATCGCGTTCACCGAGCAGGCACGAAAGGAGCATCGCGTGTCGCATTTCACGCTCACGTCGGGCACGCAGGATGGTCCCGATGGCGGTGCCTTGGAATATATCCCCTTTGTCGAGGCATTGAAAGCAAATTTCAAGTATCCCGTCCACGTCCAGATTTCCCCGATCAAGGACCAGTCGTACATCGACCAGCTCTACTACGCGGGCGTCGACAACATCGGCATCCACGTGGAAACCTATCCCGACACGAACCGGCACCGATACACGCCAGGAAAGTCGGAAATCCCGCTTCGTCTCTTCGAGCAAAACTGGGACCATGCAGTTCAGGTGTTCGGGGACAACCAAGTAGAATCCTACTTGCTCGTGGGCCTTGGCGAAACCGAGACCGAGTTCGATCAGGCCGTCGAGTTCATCGCCGGGCACGGAGTCATTCCATTCGTCGTTCCTGCCCGCCCGATCGCCAACACGAAGTTGAACAAAAACCAGCTCGGTTCTTACGACGACCTTGTTCGATACTATCTTTACGCGGCGAAAATATTGAAGGAACAAGGGTTAGACCCGCGCAGGGCAAAGGCGGGCTGCGTTAGGTGTGGTCTATGCAGTGCAATCGGCGAAGCCGTGCGGGTCGTCGACCGGTATCCCTGAGTTTATCCAATTCTTTCCCTTTCTTTTGACAGCATCGAAAATTTATGATGGGATATATCTAAAACCGTAATACTCCAAAATTCAAGAAGGCCTGCACTGGTCATGGAACCAGACAAATCCTTGGATCTTCGTGGCAAGATTTGCCCGATGACGTTTGTCTATACCAAGATCGCCTTGGAGGAACTCGAATCCGGGCAGGTGCTGGAAGTCATCCTCGATTACCCGCCTTCATTCGTCAATGTTCCCCGTTCGGTCGCGCTGCAAGAGTTGGGAACCTTGGAGGAGGATGAACAACTTGATGACAGTACCCGAAGGTTTGTTTTCAAGAAGGTCTGACCGCTCGAAGGCTTCTTTGCCCTATTCCTCGCAGGCATCGACTGACTTGGCATATTTTGCTTCTTGATAATAGGGGTAGTCGGGATCCGAGCAAGCCTTGCAAGTCGGGTTCTTTTTTAACGATATCGTGTCAAAGCTATTCTGGAGAAGGTCGAACACGAACAATGCATTCGTAAAGCCCGGCGGCAAGCTTAATATTGACTTTATGGCCTCGTTTGCCTGCAGCGTGCCGGCGATGATGGGGTTCGTCCCGAGCACTCCAACTGCCGAGCAACTCCCCGATCCATCATCGTCTGGTTGTTCCCCGAATGCACACCGGTAGCACGCCGTTTCGCCTGGGCGCACGTTGATGATCTGTCCGTAAAATTTGACCGTGCCAGCAACGGTAAATGGTATCCTGAAATGGACGCAAGCATCATTGACGAGGAATTTCGTGCCGAAATTGTCAGTTGCTTCGATGACGAAATCCAATCCATTTAAAGCATCGGCCACGTTTTGTTGCGTCACGAATTCGTGGTGTATCTCGGCCCTTACATCGGGATTCAAGGAGCCCACGCGTTCCTCCACGACATCGACTTTGAACCTGCCGACATCGGGCGTGGCATAGAGAATCTGCCGGGGAAGGTTGGACAACTCCACCTTGTCCGCGTCGTAAACCCTGATACAACCCACACCCGTCGCCGCGAGTACCTGGATTGCCGGGCATCCGAGCCCGCCGGCACCGATCACGCCAACGGTTGCACCGGCAAGCTTCTGCTGCCCCGCCCCGCCGATCTCCTTCAATAAGATCTGCCGTGAGTATCGCTGCACTTGGTCATCGGTGAATTGCAATTTAACATCACGCTCAATCACGGTTGTACGGCCCTAAGCTCTTTTACCGCGTCCTCTAGTTTCTCAAGGAAGTAGTCGACCTCTTCTTGGGTCGTCTGTCGTCCGATGGACACCCGGATGGTCCCGAACGCGGCGGCATCGCTCATGCCCAAGGCCTGCAGCACGTGAGAAGGTTTCTCGGACGCCGCGTGGCAGGCGCTGCCGGTTGATACAGCTATCCCTTCACGGTCCAAGACCATGGCCAAGTCGTATCCGAGGATACCCTCGAAGGAAAAATTAGTATTCCCTGGCAGGCGCTCGATGCGGGACCCGTTAAGGCTGGACCCCTCGATCTCGCCAAGCACGTGATTGATGATTTGATCCCTCAACTCTCTTTCTCGGGCCGTCTCGCGATCCATGTCACGCGAGATAATGTCGATGGCCGTCGCGAGGCCGACGATCCCGGGCACGTTTTCGGTAGTCGGCCGCATTCCATGCTCGTGCGGGCCTCCGTGCATGATCGGCAGAATGGTTGACGCGTCATCGAGGAATAAGATACCAACGCCTTTCGGTGCGTAAAGTTTGTGGCCTGATGCAGAGAGAATGTTGACATTGTTTCCTTGAACGTCGATGTGAGTCGAGCTCAAGGCTTGCACGGCATCCGTGTGAAACGGGACGCCGTGGATCGACGCGATTTGGCCTATCTCTGCCACTGGTTGGACTGTCCCGATTTCGTTATTTGCATGCATGATCGAGATGAGCACGGTCCGATCGGTGATCACCGCTTCGATGGCACTTGGATCCACGATGCCTTCAGCGTTCACGGGTAGGTACGTGACCTCGGCTCCCAGTTGTTCCATAAACTGGCAGGTATTCAGGACGGCTGAATGCTCGATGGCCGTCGTGATGATGTGCGGATTTCTCTCTCGGTTCTTCAGGAACGTGCCGAATACTGCCATGTTGTCCGATTCGGTCCCGCCGCTCGTGAACACGATGGACTCGGGAGGTGCACCAATGAAACGTGCAACGGTCTCCCTTGAATCTTCAATGGCCTTTCTTGCTCGAACTCCGAAGTCGTGCAATGCCGAGGCATTCCCGTACTCGTCCGTAAAATACGGGATCATTGCTTCCACGACTTCCGGCAACACCGGTGTCGTGGCAGCGTAATCGAGGTATATGCGGTTCATCATTCCTGCCCGAGACTGCGTTATCCATGAAACAATAATCTCGATTGTCGATACTGAATTTGCCTCTTCTTAACTTGCTCCCGCTCGGAAGTAAGCATTCTTGCAGGAATTGTTTTAGTTTCAAATCGTGATGTTTTTTTTCTCATGACCCACCTCTATCGTAAGGCATCACTTCCTATCCGCGGCGTAACAGATGCGCACAATGGAAGATGAAATATAATATGGTCGTGAAGATATCGTTCCTGTCCGTTCTCGCAAGAGTTGCCGGGGGAAAAGAGTTCACCGAGGACATCGAGGACGGAAGCACCATCGAGTCGCTCCTTGCAGCGATCCAATCCAGAGCCGGCGAGGAGTTCGGGAACGTGATTTACGATCCTGATTCAAAATTGAACGAGTACATATTGATTCTCGTGAATGGGACCGACTTCCGGTCGCTCGGGGGGCTCGCAACAGCCCTTTACGATGGCGATGAAATCGTGATTCTTCCTGCCATCGCAGGGGGCTGATAGCGCGTGTCGGTTGATTCGTTCAGGATCGGCCATTTGTCGACGGCTTACCACTCCTCTTTCGTGCTGATGGGATCGACGGCGTTCGAAGACGATATCGGTCATCCGGTCTCGTGGCGCCTGTTTGGAACGGGTCCCGCTATGGTCGAGGCGTTTGCCCGCGGCGAACTGGACGTCGGCTACATGGGCCTTCCACCGGCACTCATCGGCATCAGCAAGGGCGTTCCCATTTGTTGCGTGGCTGGAGGTCACGTTGAAGGTTCCCTTATCATAGCGCAAAACCAATACTTGCCGATGGAAGACCTAGGTGACGATATCAATGCCACGATGGCCCAATTCTCCGGCAAGACGGTCGGTGTGCCCAGCAAAGGTTCTATCCATGACGTGATTCTTGATGATCTCCTGGCAAAGGCTTCCCTGAAGGATGTAGTAACGGTCAAGAACTACCCGCAAGCGGAGTACATTGCCGTCGACTTGATGAACGGTGCAATCGATGCAGGTGTCGGGACGCCGGCCTTGGCGGCATTCTCGGCGAGCCTGCTGGACACGCTCACGATCGTGCCACCGGACAGGCTCTGGCCGAACAACCCGAGTTATGGTATTTTTTTCCGCAGAGAGATACTAAAAGAGAACCCCTCGATCGTGTCGACTTTCTTGGAACACCACAAGCGGGCGACCGAGTTTATCCGCCTCCACCCGGTCGAAGCCGCCAGCCAGATCACGGCGTCGTTCAAGATCGTCGACGCGCCACACGTGTATTCCATTCTCCGCATGTCCCCGAAATATTGCGTGGCCTTGTCCCAAGAATATATCGGCGCAACGATGGCATTCTCCAGCATCCTGCGCGAGCGGGGTTACATCAAGAAGAAACTTACCATCAAAGATGTCTTTGTCACCGAGTTCATCGATGCTATCCATCCCGAGCCACATCATTACAAGCGCCCGAGAATCTACGACGAATTACCCGCTACAATTGCGTAATTTCCAAAAGACTCCACTTCAAATGCGAGCCATGGCTTGAAACCGTGAAACCGAGCACGGGTGAACGATGTTGATGACCGACCACGAGGATGCAGGCGAGATGGCTGTTGAGAAAAAAACGAGCGCCGTCGCATTGCTCTCCGGCGGCCTCGACAGCACGCTCGCCGCACGCATCCTGCTCGATCAAGGCATCGAGCTCCACGCGCTTAACTTTCACTCGCCATTTTGCACCTGCACGTCAAAAAGCTCAAGCTCGTGCAATGCGGTCGAGTTTGCGAAGAAGCTCGGCATCCCGCTCAAGATGATGGTGAAGGGCGATGATTATCTCATATCCGTCGTGAAAAACCCGAAATTTGGTTATGGGCGGAATATGAATGCGTGCATCGATTGCCGGATCTTTCTCCTGAAAAAAGCCAAGGAATATGCCGAGGAGATAGGTGCCTCCTTCATCGTCACGGGTGAGGTGCTCGACCAGCGCCCGAAATCCCAGCACGTCACGGCCATGAACATCATCGACCGGGAAGCCGGGCTGGAAGGCCTCGTGCTCCGCCCGCTGTCTGCGCGCCTGCTGCCCCCGACGGCACCAGAACTGGCAGGGCTCGTCGACCGCAAGCGGCTGCTCGAGATTCGAGGCCGGAGCCGGAGCATCCAGCTGCGCATGGGCCGTGATTTTCATCTCATTGACCAGTATTGCGCCAATGGCGGGTGCCGGCTCACTGACAAGGAATATGCGGCGAAGGTGCGTGATTACCTCGAGAACGCCGAGGTCCCCCGCATGGTGGACATGAAGTGGATGGTTGTCGGGCGTCACTACCGGTTCGACGGGGCCAAGATCGTCGCGGGGCGGAACGAGCTCGAAAACCAGCAGATCCACGCGTGGAAATCTGACGTTGATGCCATCGTGGAGCTTGCCGGCATCGTGGGGCCGACCGCCATCGTGTTTTCGCCCTATTCATCCCGCGCCATTCAATTTGCGGTCCGGGTGCTTCTCGAGCACAGCAAGGCAAGAGACAATGCGGATATAAAGGCCACCATTGATGCCGGCGGGAGTGTTGAAGAGATTTCGATCGAAGATGATGAAATTGCCGACATTGATTCCTTCCGCGTCTGCTACCAGAATTATCTCCGTTCCAAGATGCAATGCGATCAGCCGAACGTCCTGCAAGAATAGATCAAGTGACCACGATGCCCGCGGATATCATTGAGCCCCCAGGCCTTGATTTTGACGAGAGCCTTTTCGACCCAGTTATCTTTTCCAAACTCCAAGACGTCCGCGCAATTCTCCAAGGGAACAAGGTTATCGTCGCCTTTTCTGGCGGCGTGGACTCCTCCGTGATGCTCGTTCTCGCACTGAAGTATGCTGAGGTTGTAGTCGCCGTGCATTTCGATTCCATCTTCAACTCAGTGCGCGAGCGGGAGAACGCGGAAAAAATTGCAGCTTTGCTCGGGGTTGAGCTCCGGATGATCGACAGCGATCCTCTCGCCTGCGACGACATCAAGAAGAATCCCGTGAACCGTTGCTATTATTGCAAGAAAACGGATTACACCGAGCTGGTCCAGCTCAAGGACGAGTTGGGGTACGACATGATCGTCGATGGAACGAACGCGGACGACTTGATGGATCACCGGCCGGGCTTCCAAGCTATGACAAACCTTGGTATCCGATCTCCCCTTCTCGATGCACAAATCGTGAAGGATGAAATACGCAAAATCGCGAGGGCAATGTATCTTCCCAACAGCGAAAAGCCAGGCAATCCTTGCTTGGCGTCTCGTGTCATGTACGGCGTCGAGATAACCAAGGAAATGATCGAGCGGGTCGACCACGCGGAAGAAGAAATCGCTCGGGCGATCGACGCCAAGGTGATCCGAGCCCGCGTGCACGAGCACGACCTCCTCCGTATCGAGCTCGATCATGAGTCTCTCGTCCAGTTGCTCTCGGGCGATGCCAGCCTGTTGCTCGAACTCGGGGCGAGATTGAAGAATATCGGCTTCAAGAAGGTCAGCCTAGATCTGGAAGGCTATAGAACCGGTTCCCTCAACGAGCTCGTCGATATTGCAACGCCGCCGGCTGACGTGTCCGACGATCGAGTTGATGACTCGAAATCTGAATAACTGGCCGAATAGCACGCAAATTCTCGTTTTGATTCAGTGCTTTTTATGGTATTCTGTTGGTTTTGCAAGTATTTCACGCTAACTTTCCGTTTTACGCTCTTCGCCCCGGGCTTCGACGAGCCGAAGCGTCTCCCCTCACCTGAAAGAGCCTTGTGAGAGTCGAGAGCGGCTTGATGAGTTTAAGTATTAGCAAAAACAATCAACCGATAAACATTTCAAATGCTTTGGCGGATAAAAATGGCAACCGAAACAACTGATTGGCACGAAATGTGGAAGGACTTGGGCTTGGATCTCGAAAAACACGACCAGCTTCTCACGGTTCTGCCTGAAATATTCAAGCAAGTATATATAGACGCGCAGGAGAACCGCCCGACGAATATGGGCTTCTTTGATTTTGTTGTTGGCGACATCCATGGCATTCGAGTGAAGGAGCTCGTCCAAGCGAAGGCCGATGGAAAAATGATCGTCGGGAGCTTTTGCCTGTATGTTCCAGACGAGATCATCTTGGCCCTCGACGGCGTGAATATCGGCCTGTGCGGGGGCACGAACTTCTCGAATTTTGCAGTGGAAGGCATCCTACCGACGAACACGTGTGCCCTGATCAAGTCGGCCGTGGGCTTTGGCCTGGGAAAGATCTGTCCCTATTATGCAATCGCGGACATCTTGATCGGCGAAACGACGTGCGATGGGAAGAAAAAGGCGTGGGAAGTCCTAGCGAAGAACAAACCTGTGTATGTAATGGAAACGCCCCAGCTCAAGCAGCGGCCACAGGCTCGAGCACACTTCCTTGCCGAGTTAAAGGCCTTGGTCTCGAAGCTCGAAGAGGTCTCGGGGAAAGAACTCAATGTGGAGAACCTCAAGGATGCCATGGTCAAGATTTCGCAGAAGCGGGCGCAGCTCCGCAGGCTCTATAAGACCCGGAAAAGCAATCCGCCCCCGATCTCGGGAAAGGACGCCCTGCTGGTGTCGCAAATCACGTTCTACGACGATCCCGACAGGGAAATCGAGATGGTCGGCAAGCTTGCCGAGGAGTGCGAGGGCCGGATCCAGGATGGAACCGGTGTCGTTCCTGCGGGGACCAAACGCATCCTCATCTCCGGCACACCACAAGCCATCCCGAACTGGAAACTCCACGACATCATCGAGACGAGCAACGGCGTGGTCGTCTGCGAGGAAAGTTGCACGGGTACCCGATATTTTGAATCGGCCTATGAAATTGAGGGCGATACCGTTGACGACTTGATCGAGCGACTGGCAGACCGGTATCTCGGCATCAACTGCGCGTGCTTCAGCCCGAACGAGGCGAGGGTAGATGATGTCAAGCGCCTCGTAAAGGAATACAATGCCGATGGCGTTGTCCTATATACCTTGAGCTTCTGCGACCCGTACCAGTACGAGGCCATCTCGCTGGAAAACGAGCTCAAAGCCGATGGCATCAAGGTGCTCTCGATCAACACGGATTACGCCAGCGAAGACAACGCCCAGATCAAGACCCGTGTCGAGGCGTTCATCGAATCCTTGGATTGAGATCGTTCGTTCCCATATTTTTTTCCATTTCTTGTTTTCAGTTTGCAAGCCTGTCCGTTTCCTATCAGTTTTCTCGAAATACAGGCCATAATGCCAAATTCACGTTGAAAAGGCACAATCAAACCGCGCAAACGCAGAGCATTCCAAACCGTATGATGCCGAACCGGGCGAGGAAAATGAACATGACCTGATCTTTCAGGAATTCTCCTTCCTCTTCACAGTAATCCCCAGCGTTCGCAGCTTTCATCGACCGTGACATCTATTTGGCCAATGGCCTGCAAATGCAGCAAATAGTTACGCGTGCTGATAACTGCAAAATGGGCGGCGAATTGACCGGCAAAGGGCGAGCGAACGGGGTTGTCGCCGCTATCGGCGCCCGCTTTCCGCGCTCGCTTCATCTGTTCAACGCGCTGGACGATCTCGTCAATCGAGAGCGGCCCTTCGGACAGGATCTCCAGCAGGTGTGCCTCGCGCCGGAGCATTTTCTGCCGAAACGCCTCGAGAGCATCGGGGATGTTCTTAAGAATTGGTGCACCGTGACCCGGCAGGAGCGCCGAGATATCCATGGATTGGAGGCGTTCGATGGAGGCGAGAAAGTCGCCCACGTTGCTGGATGCGTTTCCGACCCAAGGCGTCGTGCAGTCGATGTCCCCTGCGATCAAGACGCTATCCTTGAGGAAAC